>Ga0302233_10002462_pt1 | contig 11606 bp, 16 predicted proteins | sample II_Palsa_N3_1_FD_193516 | JGI IMG/M metagenome (GOLD analysis project Ga0302233, IMG submission 193516) | Peat permafrost microbial communities from Stordalen Mire near Abisko, Sweden - II_Palsa_N3_1 | ecosystem: Environmental > Terrestrial > Soil > Palsa > Peat permafrost | place: Sweden...
TGAATAAATAAAAATAAAAATAAAAAAATAAAAATAAAAATTAAGGACTCAGCGTCGTACGTAGCATCCGCCACCGCCCATCATGCCGTATCCGCCGCCGTATCCGCCGCCGTATCCGCCGCCGTACCCACCGCCGTACGCGCGACGGCCAAAGAGTGCGCTGGTGACGCCCATGCCCACGCCCATGCCCACGCCGGACGCAATGCCCCGCTCAAAGCCGCCAAATAAGCCGCCACCGCCCATGCCAAAGCCGAAGCCCCCGTGGTGATGCTACCGTAACATTCATGTTTTCAAAAAAAAAAAAAAAAAAAAAAATTAGAAAGGGCTTCACGTACACCGCCAAAACCGCCAAAACCACCGCCGTGACACTGTGTTTTGCATGTTAGTTATTTTTTATTCAGTAAACAGACATACGCCGCCGCCGCCGTGCTGTGGAGACAAGTTAGAAACAAAACAAAAAAAGGGGGGGGGGGGGGCACTTACAGGAGGCATTCGCAAGGGTTTTGAAAGAACGAAACTGAAAAATCGAAGAAAAGGGAGAGTGTCGATTCAGTGGTCACGATAGGACGTGGAGTGTCAGCATCTTTTTGTAAGTTTGACAATTAAAACAGCAGTTGGACAAGTTGGACAGTACAGTACCTCGCCGCAATAGGGACACGTGCCAAAGAGCGTGTTGAAGCTCTGGCGGGTGTTGGGCGTGGATCTCAGCCACTCGACGAGACAGTTGCTGTGGAACGGCTGTGCGCACTTGACGTTGTCGCAGAATTTCGAGGGCGCCTCGTCAGCGAGGAGGTGGGCGTAGCAGATCCCACAGTCGGCGTTCTTGCCGCCGCTGCCACCAGAGGCGGCGGCAGACTGGCTGGCTGCGAGGACGGCCGCAGACGGCTTGCCCGGCAGCCTTGTCTCGAGGATGCGCTGCATGTTGTCGATGAATCCGGCAGATCGGTCCCTGCAGAATGATAAATAAAATTTACAACAACAAAAAAAAAAAAAACGAAACGAACCATCGCGCAATGTTTCGGTTGAGGGCTGCCTTGAGGGGGCGAATAATCGTATCGGCCCCGAGGAAGCGGCAGTCTGTTGGAAACATGGCCTTTGCAAACTTTGGGTTGATCGTGATCTGCAGCGAGCAGTGTGGTCCTACAGACGAGAAGCCTTTAAATGTCGGCCAGAGGAAGGGACATGCATACCAAGGGCCACACGCCGAAACACGTCTGCCCGCGTGGGCTGGGCAGGCTCCAGGACCCAGCACGCGTCGTCGATCTCGTCCATCACATCCCAAAAGTCTGCATAGGCGACCATCCACTGGGCCATGTTCTGCTTGACAGCCACCAGCGAAGGAATGGCCGATGGGAGGGCTACCACAGGGACGAAAAAGGTGCACTGTGGCGCGACGTGCGGGTACTGATACGACAGCTGCACTCTGACCGTGTGCGAGCGTGCCCTTGCGTCGCTACCAACGCCGCACGAGAGTTAGTTGTTGCCTCGTTTGGGTAGAGCACACGTACGTGAACGCAAGTTCGATGCGCCGAAAGGTCTCGTCCACGTCGACCACGTGCTGCCATCCGACATGGTCCTCCAGGTGGGCGAGCACTGTCTGGAAAAACGCGACGGGGGCCTGGTACTGCTGCTGCTGCTGCTGTTGCTGCTGCTGCTGTTCTTGGTCGGTGGCGCCCGTTGTGTCGCGCAGGATCCCGTCCAGGTCGGCCACCAGCTCGTCCACCGACGCACAGCGGTCCATGCTCTGCTGCAGTCGCTGCCGGGTGGCCGGGTGGTCCAGTAGAAGCGGGCGAGTGCCGGCACCGCTCGACGGCACCAGCTCGAGCGACGTCGCGCCACTACCCGCAACCGACGTGAGCACAAGGTGGACGTCCCCGTCGTCACTCTGTGTCGGGCATCGCAACGTCACTGACGAATCATGACCGCTAGTTACCAGTACGACAATGTGCCGCTTCACGTCGTGCCCGTCTGCGCTCGGCACGGGCGCGAGTGCGACCACACGGTGACGACGTTCGTTCAGTTGCATTTCTTTTGAAAAATTTTTTTTTGAAAGAAAATTTTTTTTTCTGTACACTCCTGCATACAGTAGGGTTCCTATGACATGCTGGAGGCCCGCAAGATGCTGGCAATGTGCTTGGCAGCATCCTGCAGGTGGAACAGCGCGTCCGAGCCGTCCACGAGGATCCCATTGGAGAGATCAGACGCGGCATCGGCCTTGCCCTCGTGGTCGCCCAGGGCCTGCACGCTGTGCTCGTACTTGCTCGTGAGGCAGCTGAGCTCCTTGAGCCACAGCATCACGAGGTCACGGATCTTATCGGCGGCGTCCGTTGGGGGGACAGGGGCGATGAGAAGGTGTTCGGCGATGCGCAGCAGTTGCTCACAGGCCTTGCCACTGAACGCTGCCAGAGACACGACTGCATCCTGTTGCCTGTGCACGTGCATGTATATTTTTATTTTATTTTGTTGGAAAGTCGAAAGTTAGAAAAAGAACTAAACATTTTTCACATACACGTCGCTCAGGCTGAGGTCGGGCCTCTTGTCTCCGCGGGGAGAAACCAGCGCGAGGTCGCTGGCAGAGTTTGGCGGTGATGTGATTTGCGAGACAGTGTGGAAAAGGTGGACAGCGTTGGTCACGACAACGCGCATGTCGTTGCTGGGTGCGAGAACAGACAGGCCGAGTTGCGCGATGATTGATTCCTTTTTTTTTTTTTTTTTGGTAATGTTGCAATTAAAGAATGGAAAAGTTGGTTTTTTTTTCCCCCCCTTACAAGATGGCTGCTGCCGGCTGGGAGAACGAGCAGGAGCTCCTCTGCGGCCTCGATCTCTGCCTCGTCGTGCTCAAAGTTGAGCGTCTTCAAGATTTTCTCGGCGCTGGCGAGCTTCTCGGGCGTGGCGCTGTTTGAGAGCGAGTGGAACTTGGCATCGGCCGTAGACGCGAGCATCTCGAGCGCCTGCAAGTGCCCCATGCCAACGTCTTCGAATTGCTTTGCAAACGTGCGCTTGCCGTTGCCTGGTGCTTTGGCGGTGGTCGTGGTGGTGGCTGGCGTCACAGCCACCAAAGGCGAGGCCACACTGGGCGATGCTTGCTGCTGCTGCTGTTGCGGTGATTCCGGTTGCCCATGTTGTTGCTGCTGTTGCCTCGCTTTGTTGCGTTCTTGGACAATGACGTCGACGGCGTTCTTGCCAACAGTCTCGAGCACGCTGAGCGACGACGCCAACAGCGACTCGCCCAGCTCCAGCCCCTGATACAGCGCCGTGCTCGTCTCCACGTCTCGCCTGATGTCGTTGAGGGCCTTCTTGGATGCCTCGAGCGACGAGTCGGCCATCTTCATGCCCTCGCTGTACACCGACTCGAGCGCCGACAGCACGATGAACTTGCCCTGCTGCTGGCCCGGTGCAGCAGCAGCAGCACTGTCACCGGAAGACGCCGCAACCGCTTCCGTGGCTGTCTCGGCGGTGATGTCTGACTGCGCCAGTGGCTGTGTTGTCGTGTCCACCACATCCCCGCTTGCTGTTTCCCCCGTGTCCTCGACGGAGGGCTCGTCCGTGTCGCCCGTCAGCATGTTGACCGGCGCGTCCAGCACCTCGTACACCCTCTCGAGCGAGCTTGTGAGGCTGCTGCCTGTGCAGAGCCCGCCTCAGTTGCGCATTACGCCTTTGACGGAGAGACACGTACTCAACGCTGACCACAGGGACATCACTTCTGAAAATATGGCATCGAGCGCGCCAAATTTGCCGGCACCTGCGCAGCCCACACCTGCACAGCCGCCCGTGCTGCCGCTGGGCGAGCTCGTGGAGGTGCGCGCCTGCCTTTGTTTGCATTTTTATGTTCATTTTCCTTTTACCCCGCAGATCGTGAGCAAGACGTCGCCCGACCCACCGGCCGCCACGCTGAAACGGCCCTTTTACGAGGCGCACAGCGACGCGGAGCGAAAGGCGCTGCACCCGCGCGACTATGTGGACCAGTACATTGCGCCGGCGCTGTTCGAGGGTCTGCGACGTGTCCAGCGCGAGCGCCCGGCCGATGCCTGTGAGTACATGAGCCGCTATCTCTTGTACATTAGCGAGCAGAGCCGCAAAGCGCACGTGTCCTTGGCCGAGGCAAAGAAGGCGGCCGCAACGGCAGCAGCAGCGGCCGCAGCGGCATCTGCCGGTCCTGCCAGTTCGCCCGCCCCGCCGCCGTCGAAAAAGTTCAAAGAGTCACCCTCGCAACAACTCCAACAGCAGCAGATTCAGCAGATGCAAAAGCAGGCTCAGCAAGCACAAAAGCAACAGGCAGCCACAGCCGCAGCCGCCGCTGCTGCTGGATCACCCCAGCTCGCCAAGCAGCAGCAGCAGTTGCAGCTGCAACAACAACAGCAGAAGCAGCTTCAAATGCAACAACACCAAATTCAAATGCTTCAACAGCAAAAGCCGCAACAGCCGCAACAGCAATCCCAGTTTATGATCTCCCCGCAGCCGTTTTACGTCCAGCAGCAGCAGCAGCAGCAGCAGCACTATGCTCACAATGCACCTCAGCAGCCTCAAGCCACTATTCCTGCTGCGGCATCGTCGTCTTCGTCATTGTCGTCTTCGTCCGCCTCTGCTGCAGCAGCTGCTGCGGCTATCGCTGCGGCTACCGCCGCTTCTTCCCCAACGGTAAAAAATGACAATCCACAATTAGAAGGAATATAAAGACTAAAAAATGCTATCATAGCGCGACGCAAGCCCTACATTTGTTATGTACCAGCCACCGAATCAACTTCCCACAGTCACATCACCAGCCCTGCAGCCACAGTGGCCATTGGCCACACCGCAGCTGCAGCCTCCCCAGCCGCAGCAGCAAAAATAAAAAATAAAAAGATGAAGGTTAAAAAAAAAAATCTGTGTTCTTGTTACGGCGTGATTAGGCAAAAACAAAGGGAGAAAATACATGAAAGTAAAGGAGAAATGGTACGTTTCTTTCGTCAAGAGAAAAGGCTTGCGAGTAATGTGGGGCAAAACCTTGAAAACATTTTTTTTATTTTTAAGAAAACTCTAGATTCAGAGATGAACATCTTGCAGGATCTTTTGACAAAGCGATTTGTACTGCCATGCATCACCCGAGATGCGCTTGAGCATGATGCCGTGCATACTCATATAATGAACCTAGTCATAAAACGAGTTTGTGTCTGGTGGCTTTTTACCTTGATATTTTTGTTTTCTTACCTTGACAATCTGAACCTCAAAGATGACCTCAGAAACGGCAGACGGGTCGGCACCATGCAGAGTGCGCAATGATCCCGGGACGATGGACGACTTGTGCATACACGAAAACTTGTAACCGTGGTCGCGGAAATTGATGAGGTTGTTCTAAATAGGGAGTTCAGAAGACAGAAAAAACAAACAAAAAAAAAATAAAAACTTACACCCAGGACACGGACGACCTCATCACGGATGAGGTAGGGCGCCTTGGTCGAGGTGGTGGCAACAGAAAACATACCCTTGAGGTTGATGACTTTGGGCGACTGCATATGGGTCGGCTGGGCAACGGCAGGGAGCGACGAGAAGGACGGGTTGGCGCTTGTGATCGGCGAGCTCGCCGTCGAAGTGTCTGGGCTGTTGTAGACCGACGCGTTGCGGCTCTCCTTCTGGCTTTCCTGGCGTGACTGCTGCGGGGAGAGCAGGGAGGCGACGGGCCTGGGCACAAACGAAATGGCGCGACCACGCTTCTTTTTATCAACAGACTCGCCCACGCCGAGGGCAGCTGCAGCCGGGACCGCAGGTGGCAGGGCAGGGTTGGTGGCAGGAGAGGTAATGGTCGCGGCTGCGATGTTGCCAAGGAGCGTGCGGCTGCTGTTACTGGATCGCGACCTAGTCGAGCCACCTGAAGTGACTGTGCCTTGCGGGATCGCGAGTGCAGACGACGGCCCTTCGGCAATCCCCACAATGCCATCATAGAGGGACGAGTTTCTGCCCCCCCACGAAAGTTTTTTTCTTTTAGAAAATGAATGAATAAAGAACAGTATCGTACCGGCTGAGATTGGAGCCCTCGACCACGCTGAATCCGTCGCCATCAACCTTGATGAGGGGGATCGGCCCGGCATCTTTGCTCTCGTTCATGGGAGTGAGGTACTGAGCGACCGAGGGAGTCGTGACTTGCGACCTGTTGACAAGGTCCGAGATCTTGGCACGGTGCAAATTGGGCGAGGCACGGGCTTGCTCAATCTTGTCGCGCTCAATCTTTTCGAGAGTCAGGTAGTACATGGACAGGATCGGATGGATGGCCTTGTTTGGGATGGACTGGTCTTCGATTGCCTTGAAGAGTTTTTTTTGTTGTTGTTTTTGAATCTTTAATTCTGCAAAAAAGAAGAGATGGGTTTGTTGTTACCTTGTCGAGCACGGCGTATATCTCTGCCTCGGAAAAGCCAAAGGGTTCCATGTGTGCAATCACGTCGCGGTCAATGCTCATGAGCGGCTTACGTTCGTCCGGTGGGCTTTTATTTTAAAAGTAATTACATTCTTTCAGCAATATTAAAAACAAAGAACGCACTTGTGAGGGGGTGTGGCATAGTTTTCGTTGACCCAGGGGTGGTTCATGACCTCGGCCAATGTGGCTCGTTTTCGTTGATCGACAGTGAGCATGCGCTTGATCAACTCTTTGGCCGAGTTGGAGATATAGATTGATTCGTGCCAGTGGAGGTCAGCCATCTTGATCTTTTCGTACAGCTTGTGCATTTGGCGGTCCTCAAATGGCACGCGACCGTACAGCATGACGTAGAGGATGACGCCAAGGGCCCAGATGTCGACCTCGGGGCCCTTGTACAGTGCCTTGACGAGGAGTTCGGGAGCCGCAAAGTAGATTGATCTAAAATTTTGTTCGGGTGAGTCGTGCCGTTTTCCTTCTTTTTTTGTTGTCGTTGTTGTTGTTTCGCCTTGCTTTTACCCGCAGTTGGTTTGCAGGAACGAGTCTGGGTTCCAGAGATTGGCCAGGCCAAAGTCGATGATCTTGACGAGGCCACTCTTGTCGATGAGAATGTTTTCAATCTTGAGGTCGCGGTGGACGATGCAGTTGTTGTGGCAGTACTCGACGGCCGAGAGGATCTGGCGGAAGAAGGGACGCGCAGCCTTCTCCTTGAGGTGGCCGTGGGCGATGAGGTAGTCGAGGAGGGCGCTTCCGTCGATCAGCTCAAACACCAGCTCGACCTCCTTGTCAAAGTCGTCGTACATGACGTCGTACAAGTGCACGACGTTGGTGTGATTGAGCAGGCGGCTGATGGCAATCTCACGCTTTATAAACTTTTTCTTGCTCTCCTCCATGGCAATGTGCTTGACGGCAAACTACAGCATCCTCACCGTCGGTCAGTATTTTTTTTTTCTTCTACCTTTTTCATGTAGATGTGCGTACCTTGAGGCCGGAAATGGCATGCTTGGCGCGGCGGACAACTCCCACGCCGCCTGCACCAATCGTCTTGCTGATCACATAGTCGCCGACGACATGGGGCCCCTTTGACTGCGGGGCAGGGGGCTTGGTCTCCGTCTGCTGCTGCTGCTGCTGCTGCTCTCCTGTCGTCGTCGTGGCATGTTGCGCAGCGGCACCGGCGGCGAGGGCAATCGCGGCTGCGGCCGTCAAGGCCTGGTTGTCCTTGGGGACGTTGAGCGTGGGGGAGTTGCTGCGCTGGTGTTGAGTGCCCGTGGCTGCTGTGGTCCCGGCGGCGGCTGCTGTGATGGCGGTCGAGCCACTGGACGGCGTGCGTCGGTGGTTGCTGTTGGCTGATGCCGACGTGTTTGGGGGCGGCTCGGAGGGGTTGCGCTTGTGGCCCCGTCTGGTTGTACCGGTGGCTGTCCCCCCTGCTGCTCCTGCCCCTGCGCCCGCGCCTGCATTGGCGGTGGTGATGCTGTGGTCGCCCCACAGCGCACGGTTGGGGTTCCCTGCCTCGATATACGTGGGGACGACGAGGCTGGGTGAGACAGCTCGGCCAGCAGGGCGGCGGTGCTGCTGCCCCGCTGTCGCTGCTCCAGCTGTTGCGCCCCAGCCGTTGCTGCATTGGCTGCAGCGGCGGCGGCGGCGGCCACGGCCGAGGGCACGGCAGAAGGGACATTTGTTGGCAACGCCAACGTCGCGGGCACGAGGCTGGGGCTGCCCGCTGGTGTGGCCACGCGTGACTTGGCAGGTGCTGTGTCCATTCTGCAGTGGTTGAGTTAGCAGGGGCCCTTTGGCAAGTGACCCCGAGAAAAGAGCACGGAATGACGACCACGTTTTGGCCGGAAAGAAGGGCACACAGAAATCCTAATTAAAAAAACCCCGGCGAGTTGTTCTGGGGGCGAAACAAGTGTTTACGTACACGCGTGACTGCTGAATGGCAGACCTCAAGTGGTTCCAAATGCTGCGCGTGACGGCCATAGGCGGCCTGTACTCTGCCACGGCCGGCTTCACCAACGCCGTGTCGCTGGGCGTTATCGCGTCCAGCATGCCTGTGGCGCACATGACGGGCATCACGACCACGTTGGCGCAGGCCGTTGCCCAGGGCACGAGCAGCCACTACAACGGGACGGCGGCGACGCTGGTGCCCAGCAGCAACGGCAGCTCAGCGTGGGAGGGCGCACTGGCACCCATTGAGCACGGGCGGGGCGAGGTGACCATCCTCCTGGCCTTCCTCGTGGGCGCGATGGTCAGTGGGGCCATCGTGGGCTCGTCGCTGCAGCACCGTCTCCAGGTGTCCACGCGCTACGGCGTCGGCCTCGTGCTCGAGAGCGTGCTGCTGGCCATCGCGCTCGGACTCACCTTTGCAGACAGACTGGGCGCGGCCTTCTTTGCCGCGGCTGCAATGGGCCTGCAGAACGGCATGACGACCATCTACAGTGGCGCCCTGCTCCGGTCTACCCACGTCACGGGCGTGTGGACCGACATTGGCGTGCTGTAAGTTTAGCGAAATGTGGAGAGAGAGAGAGAGAGAGAGAGGGGGGGGGGAGGATGTTGAATTTTATATTAGGATTGGACAGTACATCCACCAACTGGGACACCACTACTTTGGCGACCCAGAGAACCGCATCCTCGTCAACACCGAGCTCTGGCGCTTCCGTTTCCTCGTCCCGATCATGGCCGGCTTTCTCGGCGGCACCATCGCTGGCGGCCTCTCGTTCCTGGCCATCGGCCAGTGGTCCTTTGCTGTTTCGATTTTCCGTACGCCGACGAAAAAGCCATTGTGTTTTTCAAAAATAAAAATAAAAATAAATTTTTTTCCCTTAGTGACGGCGACATCGGGCGGGCTCACGATTGCTTACGACACCATCCGCCAAGTCGCCATCCAGCGGACGGTGCAAAAGCGCGTGTACGAGTCCCTGCGCACCAAGCGCAGCAGCAGCATGCGCGGCGGTGACGAGTCTACCTCGGCGCCATCGACCCTGTTGGTCTCCGACTCGGCCGGCAGCAGCAGCGGCGGCGGCGGCGACGTCGGCGGCGATTTCATGGACGACCGCGACGAGCACCAGGAGACAGAGGACTATGACTTTGTCATTGCCGAGGCCCTGACCGCGCGCGGCGACTGGGACGCCCTGCAGCACACGATGGAGATCCGTAACGCCGCCCGCAACCTCGTCTCGCAGCGCGCCTATTCCACTGCCGAGCGGAGGCACAGCGGCGTCAGCAGCGGCGCGAACCATAGCCACCAGTCTCAGGGCGACGTGTATAAATAATCATGGTGAGCTAACAGTGACGTCAAAAGGGGCGACGTACCCCGGAGTGCACAATCGATGAGAAACTACCCCGGTGTGCACAATCGATGAGAATCAACATTTTACATTCACGTTCATTCAACAACAAACAGCTAAAACTTATTTCGACTACAAAAATGTCAGCCTTCCAGCTCGTTGGCCTGGTACGCTCTGCCCCGCATACACGCACACGCACACGCACACACACGCACACGCACACGCACACACACGCACACGCACACACAGCCTCGTTGACACCGCATGCTGCATTTTTTTTTTTATCGACTAGACGTCGCTGTACACGGTCAAGTCTGTGATCCTGCTCGACAGCGAGGGCAAGCGCTTGCTGGCCAAGTACTACACCAAGGACTTCCCCACGCACAAGGACCAGCTGGCGTTTGAGAAGACGCTCTTTGAGAAGACCAAGCGCGTGGCAGGTGCCGCTTCTTTTTTGTTGTTGTTGTTGTTGTTGGGTACTGAACCGAGAAAGTCAGGTGGAGAGATCGTCATGTTTGACGGCCTCATCAGCGTCTACCGCAACAACATTGACGTCTTCTTCTACGTCGTCGGCTCGGCAAAGGAGAACGAGCTCATCCTCGCGAGCGTCCTGGGCGCGTTCTACGACTCGGCCACGATCCTCCTAAGGTAAACTAGTTTGAGCGAGTTTTTTGTTCCGTCTTAAATCGCGCCACGCACGCGCACACAAGGAGCCAAGTCGAGCGACGCACCATCCTCGACAACTATGATGCCATCGTGCTGGCCCTCGACGAGCTGATCGACGAGGGGTATCTAGCGATCCTTTATTTTGCTTTTGTTTTTTTTGGCGTAACACTCGCGTTGCAAAGCATCATCCTCGAGGCCGACCCGTCGCAGATTGCGTCCCGTGTCGCCCTCAAGACCGATCCCAGCTCGGGCGGCGACGTACCGTTCAGTGAGCAGACCCTGTCGCAAGCACTGTCCACCGCCAAGTCCATTACCCGATCGCTCCTAAAGTGAAGCCCGATTTTTTCTTTCTTCATGTAGATTACGAGGCCACAACACAGGCGAAAGTTAGTGGGTATACAGCCAGAAAACAGTGCAAAGATGTACACTGAACGCCACTGTGAGGTTCATTTTTGCCTGGACTGAAGACGGAAATGTGCATACACATGCACTATTTTCTGGGCTGCACTAGGGTCACCTGATTGTACTGCAGGTAAAAAACGGTGCAAAGGTGCATTGATCGGGTTTAAGGTCATGTGACTATCCACCACGCAGGAATGCGATCGCATGACATTTTGCAGTTGGTCGCATGCCCCCGCGACGACAGCCGCCAGCGGCCGCTTCAACAGCCTCGCCGGAACCAGAACCGCCAAGCGTGAAGAAGGCATCGACCATTGTATGCGCGCTCGCAACCGCTGTCGAAAACGCCGCACGTGCTCTCAGCCTCGATGAAGTTCAACAATCGCTCATCTACACAGAGATACTGCGCTGCGTCGCCGCAGAGTCCAAGATCACAGTACTCACCTCATGGTTCCTCACCTCACTACTTCGCATGGCTCTCGGACGACCAGATCAGCGAAGGACACGCCGACGTCAACCAGTTTGCCCGTGCGCGTAGTGACGTCCGTCCCGTCATCCATGGCGTCGGCCTGGCGCTGCTCGACCTGTCTGAGGATGTCGCGGTGGAGCAGGACTGGATTAATAGCGCGTCGCCTGGTGAGGGCTTCGGCGAGAGCCTCGAGAGGCGTGGCGGGCGCCTCGAGCGACTTGGTAAATGCGGCAAACCAGGTTTCGGTCATGTAGTCGCGTGGGTCGTTGGACGGCCACACGTGCAAGGTCGACAAGCGCGCGGTCGGCGCCAACACGCTCAAGGGCCTCAAGCGCCGCAAGAAGGACAACGAGCCGCTGCTTGTAGAGCGTCCGGGACACTCGTCCTTCCACGCCAACCTAAA
>Ga0302233_10002463_pt1 | contig 11606 bp, 9 predicted proteins | sample II_Palsa_N3_1_FD_193516 | JGI IMG/M metagenome (GOLD analysis project Ga0302233, IMG submission 193516) | Peat permafrost microbial communities from Stordalen Mire near Abisko, Sweden - II_Palsa_N3_1 | ecosystem: Environmental > Terrestrial > Soil > Palsa > Peat permafrost | place: Sweden...
TAAGTAAGGGAAAATTCGCCGTTGGGATTTAACTGAACGATATGCGGCTCGATCACAAACGACAAGTACTCATGCCGGGCGATGGCATAAATTATCTGGCAAGGTTTTGTACTGTCTACACGTAGCATTCGTTTCTATAAAAAATTTATAGAAGCTACATCAACAAAAATTCAAACGTAATCAGAATTTGTAGCAATTGAAAGGATTTAATATTAAATATTTGTTAACTGAGGGATTAATATTTACTCATTTGCCTGCCGATTCTGAATTTTTGACAGAATATCTACATCTGCAATAAGAAATTTTGTCGCATAATACTGTACCTTTATACTTGATGTTCAGCCGATAATTGCTCGAACAAGTCCGCTACAACAACCTTTCCCCTAAACATTTTTGGTTTTAACAATTTTTAACAAATCATGTTATAACATCTTATTGATTTTGCAGTCTATATGGTATTATATTTGAATTGTTAAAAAAATAACGCAAAGAAAAGTGAATAATAGTATGAAAAAGTTTGGATTAACATTACTTACTGCATTTGTAGGCGGGGCAATGGCTCTTGGCTCCTACAAGCTAATTGAGAACAAGTATGCCGATAACATGAGTTTTGAAGACAGGCAGAAAGTTTATTTCACCAGCAACCCATCGGCCCCAATAACTTCATCGGCCGGCGAGGTTGATTTTACACAGGCTGCCGCGGCAGTAACACCGGCAGTGGTTTACATTAAAGTTACTTATTCTAATGACCAAAGCGACGACAAGCAAAGCGAACTCCAGCAGATGTTCGGCAATATGTTTGGCCAGCAAATGCGCCCGCAAGGTGTTCAACAGGCATCAGGATCAGGTGTTATTATTGCTCCGGATGGTTACATTGTAACCAACAACCACGTGGTTGATAAAGCCGACAAGATTGTGGTTAACACCAATGATCACCGCACTTTCCAGGCTAAAGTGATCGGCACCGACCCAAACACCGATTTGGCCTTGATCAAAATTGAAGCTACCAACCTGCCTATTGTAAAATTAGGTAACTCTGACGATGCTAAAGTTGGTGAGTGGGTATTGGCTGTTGGTAACCCTTTCAATTTAACTTCAACCGTTACGGCTGGTATTGTTAGCGCTAAGGGCCGCAACATCGGTATTATTGGCCAGGAAGATAATCAGGACCAAAATCCTTTTGGCCGTACCAGTAACGAAGCGCCGCGTACCAACAAATCAATCGAGTCGTTTATCCAAACTGATGCTGCCATTAACCCAGGCAACAGCGGTGGTGCATTGGTAAACACCCGTGGCGAATTGATTGGTATCAACTCTGCTATTGCATCAAACAATGGTGCTTACGAAGGCTATGGTTTCGCTATCCCGATCAATCTTGCTAAAAAGGTGCTGAACGATATTGAAAAATATGGCGCTGTAAAACGTGGTTATGTTGGCGTTAGCTTTACCGAACTTAATCCTGATGTTGCTGAACAGCTTAAAACCAGTGTTACTAATGGCTTATATGTACGTGAACTTGTTCCTGGCGGTGGTGCCGAGCAAGCTGGAATAAAAGCAGGTGACGTAATTGTTAAGGTTGAAAATAATCCTGTTTACGAATCATCAGATTTACAGGAACGTGTTGGCGAATTGCAACCGGGCGATAAAGTACACTTGACTGTTTTACGTGATGGTGCAGAGAAAAGCTTTACCGTTACCTTAAAAGGTGATTTACCTGCTGCTACGCATACTGCAACAACTTCAAAATCAGCTGCTGAGTTGTTCAATAAATTAGGCGCCAGCTTTATGCCGGTATCTAAGGAGCAAAAAGCAAAATACCATGTTAATGCAGGCATAGTGGTAACCCAGGTTCGTCCCGGCCGTTTATTTGATGAAACAGAAATACCTGTAGGTTCGGTAATTACCAGCATCAACAGGCATCAAATAGCCAGTATTGCCGATATGGATAATGCTATTACCAACACCCGCAATGGCTTATTGGTGATATCAGGTATTTATCCTGATGGAACAAGCTTTAGCAATACCTTCCAGGTACAATAATAAAAGTGATTGATATAATGAAAATCCCGGCTTATGGCCGGGATTTTTTGTTTTAAGGTTATCTTCCCCAACACTTGTCATTCCGAACGGAGTGAAGAATCTATCGATAGGTTACCGAATGCATATTTGCGGATAGATGCTTCGTTCCTCAGCATGACAAAAAGGAGATAAAGGACAGTATAGCATTTGATTTTTTTTACCGTAAATTTGTACCGCAATGGGAGCATATAATTTACAGGTTACAATCGACCAGGATTCCGGGTTTTGCTTTGGGGTAGTTTACGCCATTGATATGGCCGAAGAAATACTGGAAGAAGATGGTTATCTGTATTGCCTTGGCGATATTGTGCATAATGATGAAGAGGTTGAACGCCTAAAGGCTAAAGGCCTGCGCATTATTGAACATGATGCTCTTAAAGATCTTCGAAACGAAAAAGTACTCATCCGCGCGCATGGTGAAGCGCCAGATACTTACCGCACTGCTTTAGAAAATAATATTACCCTGATTGATGCCTCTTGTCCGGTAGTTTTAAAACTGCAAAACCGCATCAAATCATCATTCGACTCAAATGAGAAGATCTTAATATTCGGTAAACACGGCCATGCTGAAGTTATCGGCTTACAAGGGCAAACCAACAATGAGGCTCTGGTTTTTCAGGATATCGCCGAGTTGGATAATGTGGAACTCCCCCATAACATTACCCTCTACAGCCAGACGACCAAAAGCATGGAAAAGTTTTATGGCATAAAGGACGAACTGCTATCCCGCGGTTACGACCTGAAAGCCAACGACACCATCTGCCGCCAGGTAAGTAACCGGGATAAGGACCTGCCTAAATTTGTAAAGCAATTTGATAAGATCATCTTTGTTTCCGGCAAAAAATCGTCGAACGGGAAGGTTTTGTATGAGGTATGCCTTAAGAATAATCCCAATACCTATTTTATATCTTCAGCCAACGAGTTGGATGTTAAACTTTTTGCCCCGGGTGATAAAGTAGGAATTGCCGGCGCTACATCAACCCCAATGTGGCTGATGCAGGATGTTAAAGCTGCGCTGGAAGCATTTTAAGTTTCTTTATAAATTGTTATGCCAGGAACGAAACAATTTCGTCGTCATTGCATAGACTTTGTATAGCTACGAGATTGCCGCACTACGCTCGCAATTGTAAAGGTTAGATAATTCGGTAACAGAATTAGCTTTAAACAATTAAAGTTAAGAGTTATGCGGAACATCAATAATGACCTGACATTAAAGCGGAACTATTTAAACAAATACCGTTTTTTAATTAGTGAATATGAGCAGGTAAAACGCGGTGAACATCCTGTATTCAGGTTTGCTAAAGACTTCTATTCGGCCCATGATACGGATCCGAGGAGCTTTCTAAAGTATTACAACCGGTTTAAACACTCAGGCAATGAGCTGGACCTGCTGCCTGCCAAACGCGGGCCAAAGTATAGCAGCCGCCGTCCTGATCCTCAAGATGAACAGCAGGTACTGGAGCTGCGCGCCCGGGGCTGTAATAAGTTCGAGATAGCTGACCGCTTTAAGCAAAAAGCGAATAACTTTACACCATCGCCATCAGGGGTATACAACATACTGAAGCGGCATAACCAAAACCGTTTAACGGTTGCAGACAAAGAAGTAAAGCGAAAGATCATCAAGGAACGCATGGGCCAGTTAGGACATATAGACTGTCATCACCTGAGTAAAAGTGTGATCAGGGGACAAAACAGAAAGCTGTACCTGCTTTGCGTATTGGACGACCATTCCCGCCTGGCCTGGCAGAAGTGATGGAAGATATTACCGCTTTAACTACCATGTTTACCTCGCTGCGCTGTATGCAGGCACTTAAGCGGGAGTTTGGTATCCAGTTCGAAGAGCTCATAGCTGATAACGGCCCTGAGTTCGGGACCGCTACCAGTCTGAATAAGAAGAACCATCCATTTGAACGGATGCTGGTGGAAACAGGTATCAAACGACGTTACATGAAACCTTATCGACCGCAAACCAATGGCAAGGTTGAACGCTTTTGGCGCACACTCAAAGAAGACCTGATCGAAGATACAGACTTTGATAGTTTACCAGAACTGGAAGATGAATTACTCAAATATCTTGTTTACTACAATTGGGAAAGACCACATCAAGGAATCAAGGGCAAAAAACCTATCGATATGGCTACCCTAAACAACAAATAAATACCTGATTCTGTTACCGAATTACGTAACCCTTACAGCAATGACGCGGAAAATTAACCCGTCATCCCGATCTGTTTAGGGATTTTGCCTATGATCTGTGTTTTCACCGCACCATTTCGTTTACCTTAATTTATCATTTCATTTTATAACAACATTGGCGATGCGGTGAAACATCGCCCCCTGGCTGGATAACGAACACCGGCATCTATTAGGATATATATATTGTTTCGCCTGATGAAACAGTACTCTCACAACCTGCTAATAATTAGCAACTTATACCAAATACTTGTTTCACTTATGAAACAAAGTTAATTTCGTATCTTACTGCAATTCAATACAGTAAATGTTTAGGCTTGTTTCTTGTTGTACCGGTATGTTTCGGCCTGTTCGGGTGTGTTTCGGTGTGTTCGGGTGCAGTTTCGGTCTTGTACCTGAACTATAAAAAAGCACATCCAAAAACTAAGAAACAATGCGGGTAAAATGGTTTTATATAGGTTGAAAATCAACCCCTAATGTTAAAAAATGCACTTTTTAGGCTTTATCCTAATTTGTAAATAATTAACTTAGCGGCGTTTTAAAAATCACAATGAAAAGAGACAAATTAATATTTAAGCTGTTAGACGAAGAACAACAACGCCAGGAAGAAGGTATTGAACTCATCGCATCCGAAAACTTTGTTAGTCGCCAGGTAATGGAAGCCGCAGGTTCAGTAGCAACCAACAAATACGCCGAAGGCTTGCCGGGGAAGCGCTATTATGGCGGTTGCCAGGTGGTTGATGAGATAGAAACTATCGCTATTGAACGCGCCAAGCAATTGTTTAATGCTGAATGGGCAAACGTTCAACCACACTCTGGTGCACAGGCCAATGCTGCGGTTATGCTGGCTTGCTTACAGCCCGGCGACAAAATATTAGGTTTTGATCTTTCTCATGGTGGCCACTTAACCCACGGTTCGGCGGTAAACTACTCAGGTAAATTGTATGAGCCGCATTTTTACGGGGTTCGTAAAGATACCGGTTATGTAGATTATGAGCAGTTGAAAGCAGTGGCTTTAAAAGAAAAACCAAAGATGATCATCTGCGGTGCTTCGGCTTACTCGCGCGATTGGGATTATGAATTTATACGTAAAGTGGCCGATGAAGTAGGCGCTTTGGTTTTGGCTGATATTTCGCACCCTGCGGGTTTAATCGCTCGCGGTTTACTGGCTGATCCGCTGCCGCATTGCCATATTGTTACTACCACCACCCACAAAACATTACGCGGCCCACGTGGCGGCCTTATTTTGTTAGGTAAAGATTTTGAAAACCCATGGGGATTAAAAACGCCTAAAGGCGAAGTCCGCATGATGTCCAATTTATTGGATATGGCTGTTTTCCCTGGTATACAGGGTGGCCCGTTAGAGCACATTATCGCTGCAAAAGCAATTGCCTTTGGCGAAGCTTTGAGCGAGGATTATATGAAATATATTATCCAGGTTAAAAAGAATGCCGCTGCAATGGCAAAAGCATTTACTGATCGTGGTTACGAGATCGTTTCAGGCGGCACTGATAATCATTTGATCTTAATCGACCTGCGCAATAAAAACGTTACCGGTAAAGCTGCTGAAAACGCGTTGGTAACTGCTGATATCACCATCAACAAAAACATGGTTCCTTATGATGATAAGTCGCCGTTTGTAACTTCGGGTATCCGTGTGGGCACCGCTGCAATCACTACACGCGGTATGAAGGAAAAACAAATGGAACACATTGTAGAACTGATAGATGCCGTAATTACAGATCCTGAAAATGAACATTCTTTAAAGAAAGTACGTAAAAGGGTACACAAATTGATGGAAGACTTTCCATTGTACAAGCATAACAAAGGGTTGGATTAAAATACAACGTGACCAAGAAAAAAGCCTCTTCGGATAATGAGAATAAACGCATAGCTGCGCTAAATTCCTACAATGTACTTGATACATTGCCCGAGAAGGAGTATGACGCCATAGCACGCCTGGCATCCTATATATGCCAGGTGCCTATTGCCCTTATCACCCTGGTTGATAACGACAGGCAATGGTTTAAATCAAAAATCGGCTTAGGTGCCGATGAAACCCCGCGTGCCGACGCTTTTTGCCACTACACTATTCTTGACGACGAGATACTCGAAGTTAACGATGCCTGCCTGAGTGATACCTTTAAAAATAACAACCTTGTTACCGGTGCCCCTGATATCCGCTTTTATGCCGGTGCCCCGCTTATTGATCCTGATGGACATCGTTTAGGATCACTTTGTGTGATAGATCGCGTACCACGCAAGCTTACCAATGAACAAAAGGATGCTTTGCGCACATTGGCCGATGAGGTAATGTCGCACCTTATTCTGCGCAAGCAAAAAAAGGAACTTGAAGCATCATTAGCGATACACCAGGATTTTTACCGGCTGTTCGACAGTTCTCCCGAAGTGCATTTTGTGGCCGATAAGGAATCTAATATCGAGTTGATCAATAATGCCGTAAAAAATATATTAGGGTATACGCCGCAGCAAACTATCGGGCATTCGCTTTGGCAGTTTGTGGTAGGGCAAAATCGCGAACAATTTGTGCCCTTAATTGAAAAAGCTGTTGCTTCACAGCTACCCTTTGAAATTGAAACCGAAACCGTAACTGCTGATAAGCTTGTTAAATGGATAGGCTGGAGTGCTATTAATAAAGAAGGTAAATGGTATGGCAGCGGCCGCGATATCACTTATCAAAAAAAGCTATTGATGGAGTTGGAGCAACTATCATTAGTTGCCAGTAAGGTTTACAATGGTGTTGTCATCAGTAATGCAGCCGATGAGGTTGTATGGACCAATGATGCTTTTGAAAAGATTACCGGGTATGGTTTAGATGATGTTAAAAACAGGCCATTACGTGCTGTGCTTAAAGGCAGGCCAACGCCAGGCCATGAAACCAGATTAGATAAAGCCATAGCGAATAAAGAATCGTACCAGGTTGATCTGCTCATTACCCGTAAAGACAGAACGACTGTTTGGGTTTCGGTAGTTAACTCTGTAGTTTATAATGCAGCCGGTAATATTGATAAATACATCCGTATTATTATGGATATTACTTTGCGCAAAAATGCGGAGAAGGATTTGGATATACTGTCCTTTGCTGCCCGTAAATCGCCAAGCGGTACGTTGATACGAGATAAAGAGGCCAAAGTAATTTGGATGAACGAAGCGGCAGAACATATCCTTGGTTACACGCTTGATGAAATGCAGGGAAAGGCATTTGGCAAAATACTGATGGGTGCGGAAAGCAATGTTGAGCAATTTGAGCACGCTATATTAGCCGTTAAAGAAAACCGGCCATACGAACTCGAATTAAAAATATATCCTAATGGCCGCAAACCTATCTGGGCTTATTTATCCAATAGCCCCTTATTTAACGAGATGGGTGACGTTGAGCGCCAGATAACCGTTATGGTGGATATTACCGAAAGGAAAATTGCCGATGAGCAACTCAAATTATTATCGTTAGTGGCCAGCAGTACCACCAGCGGCGTGGTAATTAATGATCGTAATGGTAAGGTTGAATGGGTAAACGGCGCCTTTGAAAAAATCACAGGCTATAATTTAAACGATGTTAAGGACAAGCCACTGGGCGATACCTTAAAAGGCGAGCTCACCGATGTGTCAATCATTGAAAGGGCTCGGCGGCTATCAAAAAACAAACAATCTTTTGAAGTTGACCTGCTATCCTATCGTAAAGACGGGCCACCACTTTGGATCTCGGTAATTAACTCGGTTATTTTAACCCCAGACGGTGATGTTGACAAATATATTGAGGTTATTATCGATATCTCATCTAAAAAGAAAGTTGAATTAGAGCTGATCTCAGCCAAAGAAGAGGCCGTGCAATTAAACCGTGCCAAGGATATGTTTATATCCGTAATGAGTCATGAGATCCGCACGCCGTTGAATGCGGTTATCGGCATGTCGCGCTTATTGCTTGATAGTAACCCGCTGGAATCACAGAAAGAGAACCTGGATATCCTCCAATTCTCTGCCGAAAATTTAATGACGCTGATTAATGATGTGCTTGACTTTACCAAAATAGAAACAGGCAATATTGAGCTTGAGCAGGCTGAAGTTAATTTGCGCGATATGGTGCGCAAAATAATCAGCTCGATGCAATACAGGGCCAATGAAAAAAACATCTACCTAAAAGAAAGCATAGATAATAAACTGCCTGAATTTATTATTGCTGATAGTGCAAGGCTGGTACAAGTTTTATTAAACCTGGTAAGCAATGCCGTAAAGTTTACCGACAATGGTGGGATAACTATTGATTTAAAGGTTTTAGAGGAAGGCAAAAATAACATCCGGATACGTTTTGCCGTTACTGATACCGGGATTGGTGTGGCAAGCGATAAACTAGGCACCATATTTGAATCTTTTAAGCAAGCCGAAGCTGATACCACCCGTAAATATGGCGGCACGGGTTTAGGATTGGCCATTAGCGAGCGTTTAGTTGAATTATATGATTCGCGAATAAATGTTGATAGTGTTTTAGGGCAAGGGTCAACTTTTTGGTTTATTATTACGTTTAACAAAGCACAAAACCACGAAAACATCACACAGGATAAAATGGAAACAGGACTTCGCTTAAATGTGCTTGTAGTTGACGACAACCAGATAAACCGGATATTGGTAAACAAAGTGCTGCAGAAATGGGGCGTACAAGTTGATTATGCCGAAAACGGGCAGGAAGCAGTTGATAAAATAGTTGCCAATATGAATTATGATGTGGTGCTGATGGATGTACACATGCCAATAATGGGTGGCTTAGAGGCAACCCAAATCATCCGCGCTAAAACTGATGCCTACTTTCAGCAATTACCGGTTATAGCCTTAACCGCATCAATGCTGAGCAGCGAGGTTAACCAAATGAGCAGTGCCGGGATGAACGATTTTATACTGAAACCATTCGACCCGAAAACACTGTTCGAAAAACTGAGCAAATACCAAAAGGTTTAATTAAACTTTCAGGCCTAAAATCCGGTCGGCATTTTTATAAGCTATTTTTTCTTTATCCTCAATATGCAGGTCAATACTGTCTAAAAACGTCTTTCCTTTTTCATTTGGACTGAACGGGTAATCCACCGAAAACATAATATTATCTATCCCGAAAGTATCAATGGCTGTTTGCAACGGAGGTAAAGTAAATATGCCGCTGGTGGTAATATAAACCTGATCTTTTAATGTTTGGCTTATGCTGCGCTGATTATTACCCGCTTCACCTGGCTTAAACATCCCATCGCAACGCGCCATCATTATCGGTAGCATTTCGCCCATATGCCCTATAATCAGTTTAAATTTGGGGTATTTATCAAAAATGCCGGATACAATCAACCGCAACACATGTATGGCAGTTTCTGAATGCCAGCCCCAGCCAGCAATAGATAATATAGTACCCGAATGCTTAGGCAAATGGCTATAATAAGCATCTATCACCGCTTTAGGCGGCAACCCCGGGTGAAGGTAAATCGGCACACCTAATTCTTCGGCTTTTTGAAAGATTGGGGCATATTTTTCATCATCTAAAAATTCGTCATTGGTTAGGCCATTTATTAGAGCACCTACAAAGTGATATTTTTTAACAACGCGTTCCAGTTCTTGGGCAGCGGCTACAGGATTAGTTGTAGGCAGATGCGCGAATGCCGCGAATCTATCCGGCTGGGCCGAGATCTTCTCCGCCAGCATATCATTATATTCTTTGGCGAAGGCAGGCGCATCTTCGGGGCTTAGTAAGTTTGCTCCGGCGTTTACTGCGGATAATACCTGTACGGTGATCCCGCTTTCATCCATCAATTGCAAACGTTCGCCGGTAATATCTTCCAGCTTGGGCATTATTTGTTGCATCATTGGTGATTGATCCTGCGGGCGAAGTTTTTCCTTCGGGATTTTATTGATCATCGCCGGGAAAGCGATATGTTCTTCAAGGGTTACGATACGCATAATCTGGTTTGTTTAACTGTTTCAAAACAACCAATAATTAAACCAAAAAGATGCTTGTATCAAAAATCTGACGGATTATTTTTACTCGGCGTAAGCAATGGTAGCGATACTTAATTTCAAACCATCAATCTTCAGCAACTCGATAGCGCAGGCTTCTAACGTCGATCCGGTGGTTACAATATCATCAACTAATAAAATGTGTTTGTTAATCAATTTTTCAGGATTGATAACCGCAAATACCTCCTGCATATTCTCAAACCGCACAAAACGTCCTTTGCGTGTCTGGGTTTCGGTAGCCCGTTTGCGGACAAGGCTGGTGTCATCAACTATGGCATTCAGTTTTTTTGATAAGCCTTCGGCAAAGCAAGTACTTTGATTGTACCCGCGTTGTTTAAACCGTTTTTTGTGAAGTGGTACCGGGATGATAATATCAATAGTAAAGAAAATAGCATTCTTAACCAATTGCTCTGCCGCGATGCTGCCGGTGATGTGCCCAATTTGCTGCATCCCTTTGTATTTTAAATGATGCACTAAATTTTGCACCTTACCGCCTTTGGTAAAATAGTAAAGCGCATAAGCAGCTTGCAAATCAACCTTACCCCAAAACTGGCGGGCTACAATATTATCAGGCTGTAAATGGAAGTTGGTAAGCGGCAAACTATATAGGCAGGTAGTACAAATCACGTTTTCGTTAGCCATCAAACTTTCGCCGCAAGCCGGGCAAAGCTGCGGGAAAAGTAAAGCAACAAAATCTGCAAGGTAGGTTCGCGATAGTTTCACGCAATGAAATTAACAAAAACCATGGAAATTATTGCTCGATGCAGCTAAGAGTTTTGAATGACAGTTTAGAAGAGGTCAAGAAAAGGCAAACTATCTATTATTATTATTCAGCGGCTGCCGCTTTATCCTTAATAGCTAACTGTCCACATGCTGCATCAATATCCTTACCGCGACTGCGGCGCAGATGCGTGTTAACACCCTGGCTTTTTAAATAATCGGCAAACTTTTCAACCTTATCCACACCGGCATTTATAAAATCGGCGAAGGCAATGGGGTTATATTCGATGATATTAACCTTGCAAGGCAAGTGTTTGCAAAACTGGGCTAATTCAATGGCATCCTGAATATTATCATTAAAGCCATCAAAAATAATATACTCGTAAGTTACCGGGTTCTTGGTTTTAGCGTAATAGTATTTTAATGCTTCGGCCAATGCTTTTAATGAATTTTGCTCATTGATAGGCATAATGGTATTACGCTTTTCATCATTAGCAGCATGCAAGCTTAAGGCAAGATTAAATTTCACCTGGTCGTCGCCCAATTTCTTGATCATTTTGGCGATCCCTGCGGTTGATACCGTGATTCTTTTGGCTGCCATGTTC
>Ga0302233_10002467_pt1 | contig 11595 bp, 17 predicted proteins | sample II_Palsa_N3_1_FD_193516 | JGI IMG/M metagenome (GOLD analysis project Ga0302233, IMG submission 193516) | Peat permafrost microbial communities from Stordalen Mire near Abisko, Sweden - II_Palsa_N3_1 | ecosystem: Environmental > Terrestrial > Soil > Palsa > Peat permafrost | place: Sweden...
TCGTCACCTTTTTGACGACTGCTTTGCAGCCAGCATTCTGAGTGCAAAACTGGTTTTTCTTTGCACTGGTTTTTCTTTGCACTGATTTGTGCACCCCCGGTTACCAAAAAAAAAAAAAAAAAAAAAGTTCATGCGGGCGCGACAACAGAAGAAGGAGTGGCTTTAAGCTGCGAAAACTTGTCGGCGCGAAAGTAGTCGTACAGGACGCTGACAGTTCGGCCGCGCAGATCTTCGGACAGCGGGCCAAGGAGCAGAGAACGCAAGGCTGCGACATCCGAGTTGGACACCACGTCCACAATGCCCCAGCCGTGCTTGCGTCCAGCCTGGGACGCGTCTGACGCTGAGTCGCACGCGGACACAATCGCGAATGGCGAGGCTCGTGTTGCGCTCTTGAACGACTGATAGAGCAAACTAGACTCGCCATCTGTAAGGGTGACGTCCACAGCGTCGAGCGAGTTGGGGTAGAGCACGATCGCTGTGAAAAAGGGAAGAGTTTTAGATCTGTATAGCAAAATAAAATAGACGTACCATGAGATGCAATATCTGCTTGAAAGTTGGCTTTGAACGTGGCCTTCTCAGAGTCTGTGAGCATGTCACATCGTGCAACGACGGGAATTACGTTGACGATGGTTTGAAGCTACACAGCAGGACGTTAATAAGATTGATATTGCAACCTGAGGTGTCACCTTTTGCAGGTGTGCGACATCGCGGAGAGCCAGAGATGGTAGCGTGGGATCCATAAAGTAAAGACAAACGTGGACGCGCGTATCCTGTGCCTTGCGTCGCTCGGTTGAACGAGTCTCGGACCGTTTGCCCAGTCGGACCTGGTACTCGAGGTCTGTCTCGAGACATCTACGGCATTCGTGTTTGGGTTATATCGTTAAAGGCTCTGGTGTACGCAAGGTGGCGCCGAGAAATCATGTTGACGATGTTTTCAAAGAGCTGCAGGTTGCGTTCGCCGTCCTCTTCCAGTCCACGTACATCCAGCACTTGGACCTTTTGGCCAGCATCCAGATCTGCGTTCAGCTCGCGTACGGTCGCATCCGAGGGACGGACGGCCTCGGCTTCAGTGGACGAGCACGGCGTCTCTGTCCCATCCTCCTTTACACTGAATGTCCTGGACACTGCGAAAAAAAAAAAAAGACCTTTGAAGTTTTCCACAAGGCAGCGGGAGCGTACCTGCAGTCTCGTTCTTCGTCCCGGCCGATTGGCTCAGGAGCATGTCAGCGTACGTGCTCATGCCAAGTCCGGTGCGCCCGAGCAGAAGAACAGTCAAAGGCGTCTTCTGTTGACCCGTCTTTGCTTGCTTCAGACGCTTTCTTCATTCATTCCCGTTTGCACGTCAATAGCAATCACTTCCAAAGACACACAAACGTACTCGTCGCGCTTTGCGAGCTCCATCTGCAGCCCCAGTGAGTGAAGTGAAAATAGCAACGTCGGCTAAAAGTTTAGCCGAAGGAGGTCACTTTCCTTCGGACTTGGTCATGTCGTTTGCTGTGAGTGTGGCCGTGGCCTTCGGTGTGATCGGCCTTGTCGCCGTGGTTTGGAAGGTAACCCCCACCCCCCCCCCCACCCACCCCCCTTTCCCAACAAGCATTCCCTTGTTAACTTGCGTGAGTTTCCCAGCTCTTCTTTGCACCAATTGTGCCACCTGGGTACGAGTCGATCCTCAAGATGCCATTCGACCCCAAGACCGACACACGCTTTGGCAAGTACTTTGGCGACATACCCTTTGGCCTTACCGGCGAGAGCCACCTGGAGTTCCATGACCTCGTGAAGAAGTTTGGTCCTATCGTGCGCCGTCGCGCGGCAATGAGAAACGTGATCGTCGTCGGAAAGCTGTCCATCGGTGAGCGTATCCTCAAGGACAAGGAGCATTTTTCCAATCGAGGCTGGACTGGCATCAACGTCGTCGCGCCCCATGGCCTCCTTGGTAACGCATGCATGCATATACAAGGATAAAGCAAAACTGACATCCTACCTTCTTTTTCCGTGCGCCAGCTCTCGACACCAACGAAGAGTGGCGCGCGCACCGAGCGGCTATCACACCCATGTTTGCTGAACGTTACATGAAGATCTACAGCGACGCAATGTTTAGCGTTACCCACAAACTGATTGACCAGTTTGACCAGCTGCCAGAGGATAAGGATGTCGAGATGCACGCAGCGATCTCTGCAATTTCTCTCGATGTCCTTTGTATACATTTTCCCTTTTCGCATTTTTCTCAATCTCTAAACATCCCTTTTATTTTTTTTTTTTTTCCCTTTCACTAAGGCATGGCTGGTTTTGGAAGCGACTTTGATGCCGTCTCTGGCAAGGGCGACTCGTACGTGCATGCGGGCGACGGCATCCTCCAAGGTTGCGTTGACATGACGGTCATTCCGTTGAGTCTCTATGGCTGGATCATGCCAAAACAGCACGATGCCTTTGTCAAAGGTAAACGGTTTTGACAAACTGACGGTATTTAAAAAAAAGAGATCCTACAGGAAGCACTTTGTTCACGAAAGCCATTCTCGACACCCTCAGCAGCATGGGCGATGAAAGCTCCCACATGCTATCGCAACTGCACAAGGCCGGATTGACGAAGCCAAGCGACCTTATTGACGAGCTCCTGACCATTGTGGTCGCTGGGGTACTTTGACGTTATAGTCTTACGTTTTAAAAAAAAAAATTTTTTTTCCCCCCTTGAAAAGCACGAGACCTCGGCCAATGCCATGACCTGGCTCTTGTACCTGCTCTCGCAGAACAAGGAACACTACAAGATTCTCCAAAAGGAGATTGACGAGGTCTACAGCGATCCGAGCTTTAGCGAGGAGAACATCTATGACCTCAAGAACAAGTTGCCCTACCTGAAGGCGAGTCTTTTGGAGACTCTTCGTCTGTACCCCACTGTTCCTCTGATGCCTCGCGTCTGCACCAAGTCTGTCAACATCGAGGGCTACGATTTCTACCCTGGAGTACGTTGTGAGCATTTTTGTATCATTTAAATCGGGTTGCTGTTTTTTTCTTTAGCTCATCACGTTCATGTCCAGCTACGCGGCATTCCATAACGCAGAAGACTTCCCAGAGCCAGAAAAGTTTGATCCCACCCGCTTCCTCAACAAGGAGACCGTGGATGGTGAGTTGTTCTACCCCTTTGGTGCAGGTACGCGCATCTGCGTCGGACGCCGCTTTGCCATGCTTGAGATGACGATGGTGATGGCAATGTTTTTCCGTCGATACGAGTTTGACCTCAACCCCGCCACCAAGGACAAGGTGAAGGCCAAGTCACATATCACTCTCACCCCTATGGACGGCGTGCACATGTTTGTGCGACAACGCCGAGCACATTTATAAAGTTTTTTCATTTTTTCATTTTTTCATTTTTTTTTTACCAAACAAGAACTCACAAACAAAATTTTTGTTTTTGAATCAATGTGTGCCGGACATCTCTCAATCGTCGTTGGCAGGGGCCGCTTGAGGACTGGGGCTGCGGCTTCGGTCACGACGAGGGCTTCGGTCACGACGAGGGCTGCGGTCACGACGAGGGCTGTAGCTGCGATCACGGCGAGGGCTGCGGCTACGTTCACGACGTTGTCGGGGAGGCGATCGGCTTCGCTCACGACGGGAAGGTGACCGGCTGCGTCGGCGGTAGCGATCGCGGCTCCGGCTTCTGCTTCTGCTTGTTATATCAGAGATGAAATTAAATTACAAAAACAGCGTCTAATCAAGTACCGTCGACCTAGACCACAAAAAAAAAAAAAAAAGTCAACACATGACCTTGAATGTTCAATTAAGTACGTACGAGTTGACGAGGGGAAAGGCTGCTCGCCCATTCGCCACTTGCGGGACGGTTTGCCCTTGGTGAACTACGCCAACCATGCATGTCAAACAGCGCACACACACACACAAAAAAAAGGGGTAAACATACCTCGACGTTAATCTTGAAACCGCACAGCCGCATGCCGTTGGTTGCACGCAGTGCGTCCTCGGCATCACGTTCGTCCTCGTACTCTATAAACGCAAAGCCCTTGGGGCCACGAGCGTTGTACGGCGTGTCGCATCGCACAACCTTGCCATACCTGTGAAAAACGCTCAGTCAAAAGCAACGACACCTCCACCTGATACTTTTTAAACTCTTGGCGGATCTCCTCCTGGTCCAGTTCGGGACCGAGTCCTGTGTTTTGAAGACAGGTTTAGTTAACTGTAGCGTTCGTCGGCAGTGGCCTCACCTCCAACAAACAGCGTAGTCGCCATTCACCTGACTAGGAGAGCGTCGGTTAGTAACCTCGCCAAATCGTAGTCGACTGCACCAGCAGGAGAAGGGACACAAGGGCACAGCAGGAGAAGGGACACAAGAGCACAGCAGGAGAAGGGACACAAGGGCACAGCAGGAGAAGGGACAAGGGCACAGCAGGAGAAGGGACACAAGAGCACCACGAGCAAGTAGAGCATGAGAAACAGAAACGGGAACCATGATTAATAAAACACCTCCCTAACCCGGGGACATTTTTTATATGCCTTACCCTGATCATGACCACGAGTCCCGGCTTGTTCTGACCTGTTTTTTTTGTGCCACAGCAGCCACACACCGCAAAATGAGGGCAACGCAGACGTCGGGCATTCAGAGCCTGATGGAGGCCGAGAAGGAGGCCAAGCAGATCATCAACGCTGCTCGCGAGGGTACGGTTTTTTCGCGTCTTCTTCTTCTTTTTTTTCCTTTGCTTTTCCCAGTGGTTGATAGTGGACTGGAGGGAGATGGGGGAGGGCGGCTGAATGAGTGGGAGGGCGCAGGCAGACGGGCAGAGAGTACACTACTGTGTGCGATGGACACACAGGCCGTGCAAGCTTACTGAAAAGAAACCAAAACGTAGACAAGGTCAAGCGACTCAAGCAGGCTCGTGACGAGGCCGCCTCTGAGATTGAGCAGCTCCGCGCACAGAAGGAGGCCGAGTTCCAGCAGACTGTCGCCAAGGTGAACTATCGTTCTTCTTCTGCAACAAACTTGGAAAACTAACTCGTGAAAAACAAAACGCTTGCAGAACGCAGGCAGCTCGGACGACGCAACACGCCAGCTCGAGCAAGAAACCGTCGCCAAGCTCCAGATTGTCCAGCAAGGTAACTTTTTATACTAATCGTCTTGAATGTCCTTATAATTTTCACCAAAAAAAAAAAAAAAACTAAAATAAAAGAGTACAACGCAAACAACGCTGCCGTCGTCAAGAAGGTATGATTTTCTGTCCTTTTTGCGGGCCGAATTGTTTATTCTTACTCTATTCTAGCTCCTCGAGGCCATTGCAACTGTTGAGCCCAAGCCGCACGTCAATGCCCACATCAACTAGATGTTGCCATTTATTTTTGTTTTGTTTTGTTTGTTGTTTCGTTCACTCTAAACCAACCATTTGTTTCTTTTATCATACACGATTCGTTTTGTTTCTCCATCTCTCTCTCTCTCTCTCCCATCACTTTGTGTGTCATTCCGTGGTCGACTTGATTTGATGTTCCGTACGTTTAAAAATTGTATCGTTTCATTTTTTATTATTTTGCACGGATTGCATTATCCAAAGGAGTAATGTTACATCAAGCGAGTCAGTGTGAAAGCGCGGCGACCAGAGTGGTCATATTGTTGTACCTGTGGCGAAAAGGAAGAGTGGTTAGTTCCACATTGTCTTGAAAAAAGGAATCGAACCAATCTATCTGGTCTCGAAGAGATGCCTGCGCGGGATCTTCGGGCGGGGCCTGCACGACTGGCACCGGTATTGTGGGTAGATCGAGTTGGACCTCTTCGGACGCGACGGCGACTGCAACAGTAGAATTAAGTATCTGCAGCTCAATTTGCAGTTTACGTGTCGCGTCGATTTGTAGCTGCGTTTGTTGGTGCTGCTGGTCCAATGCGACAAGATGCTCGTTGGCAAGATGCTCCTCGTCGAGGACTTGCTGTTCCAGCTGCGCGGTCTGGTCGATGAGTGCCTGGATCTGTGTGTAACGCGCACTCATTTCTGCATATTTGGCTGCGGTTGAGTGGACCAGGCCTTCCAGGCTTTTCTTCTGCTCTTCCACGGTCGCTTTTGTCTCCTTGAGCGTCTGCTTGGCCTCTCCCACATGACGTTCGGTCTCCTGGACCGCATCGGCCGTTGGCAATGCGTCGTCCTTGCCCGCCAGCAGTTCCAGGAAACGCTCCTTTGAATTGAGCTCGATAAAGTTGAACTTCATCTTTGAGAAGCGTTCCTGTACAGACGATGCAAAGGATTAGTTATGCAGTGCTTTTGAGGGCGCGCGCGCGATACCTTGATGGAGGCAAGCTCCTCTGTGCTCGTGCCGTCCTGGCTCCCAAAGTTCTCCTTGAACGCGGTCAAAAAGTACTGTTGCTTCTGCATCTCTGCGACCTCGCTAGCAGCGAATAGTCTTGTATTAGCTCGTGCACAAGTGCGTTGCTCTGTATTACGTTGTGAAGCCGGCCAGGGTGGCGGGGGTTGCCATAACGGTTTTTTTGGCGCGACAGACACTGGGCCGAAAACAAAATACTCCATTTTTACGACTGTTCGGCCCGGCTCGGCGACACTCCAAATCCCGCAATGGAACTCCTTGCCGAGGCGTGCGTCTTTGCACTATCAACGGTCCCGCTGCTGTTGTGGCCGTCTGCAACCAAAACGTCCCCCACTTCGTCTTTCGCCATCGGAAACAGCGACGGTATTTTTTTAAAAAAAAAGTTTGCGTGTCAACTCTCAAACCCCCTGCAGACCCGATTCTCAGTGCGTTCAAAGAGGCGGCCGAGTTCCTCAACAACACCCGCGGGCTCAAGATGGATACCGAGACCAAGCTTGCCTTTTACGGGCTTTTCAAAGTGGCGACACATGGCCCCTGCACTGCGCCAGCCCCATCACGATTGGACGTGGTTGCTGCGGCCAAATGGTACTGTTTATTTTATTATTTTTTATGCGCGCCGCTCGCTGAAATCCCTATTTTCTGCAGGGACGCGTGGAGGGCAGCGAGCATGTTTTCACAGCACGAGGCAATGAGGAAATACATTGAACTGGCCTCGGAAAAAGTACCCCAGTGGAGACAACGTCGGACGCCGGCAGAGGTTCTCGCGCGGGACACTGTCAAGGCGGCGGCAGTTCCCGGCCATGACCTTGACGAGTATGATGATGATGTGGGCGACGACGACGACATCGATGATGAAGCTGCTGACGAAATTCCTGATCACGAGAAAACGTTTGGCGTCTCTGTCAGCCGCCTCGCAGAGACCAAAGACGTCGAAGTGGAACAGGAGGACCGCGACCTCTTCTACTACATCCAGGAAGGCAATTTGGCCCACGTAGATCGTCTGCTTCCGTCCTTTGGCGATCTCACCCAGGCCGATCCAGATCAAGGCATGACGCCATTGCACTGGGCCAGCGACCGAAACCTTGTTGACATTGCCAGCTCTCTCATCAAAGCGGGGGCCCCGGTCGATGTAAAGGTATACAGTGAGAGAGAGAGAGAGAGAAGACTTTTTGTTTTATTTACAAATGCTTTGTTAAGGACGCCGAGGACTTGACTCCCCTTCAGTATGCTGTCACATGCGGCCATGAGCAAATGGTGAAGCTCTTGCTATCCCACGGTGCCAAGGCATCCTGCGTGGACGTCGCCGATATCACCAGTTCATCTGCCTCAATTCAAGCTTATTTTTTGGAATACTCGAAACCTGATCGATTGGTACGCAGTTGCATTCTTGCTGGAAAAAAAACTAAATAAAAGAAAATCCAGTCACAACCAAGCAGCAATCAGCGAAGGCCTTCGGACAGCTCTTGGGCCTCATTTTCGATCCCGATGAGCCCACCCGTGGAGGACGACGGCGACATGCTTATCGTGGGCAATGCCTCGTCCCAACGACGAATGTCCCTCGAGTCTGATGATGACATCGATGCCGACCTCATGCACGTCACGCTCAAGCCAAAGCAGTCAATGTCGAAAAGAAAGTGAGGAGTGAGGAGCATCCTGTAATAATTTCAACGCTGATTACATAAATACAACATCAACAACTTGAAAAAAAAAAAAAAGGGTCGGCCTAGTCATCGTCGCTGTCCATGCCGATCTCGTGCGCACTCGTTGGTCGGTCCCTGTATTCTCCCTCGACGAGCATGGCCAAGTCGAACTGCGACATATTTCGAAGAGACTTCACGATCTGTGAAAATAACGGCCGATCGTTGGGAGCGAGCTGGCAGCAGTGAAAGGCCAGTTGCATCAGCTTTTCGGGTGCACCGGCGCAGAGCGGTCGAAGGGCTGTTTCATCGAGACCAAACGAGTTGACGCGTGGAATTTCGTCTGGTGTTGCCTTGAGACGTGTGAGAATCTCGCACAGTACGATGCCATAAGAAAATCTTTTCAAGAATAAAAGTCAACACACAAAAAAAAAAATTAAAAAAAATATTTTTTTTTAATTTTTATTTTTTCCGGCGTACACATCGGCAGCTTTGTCATAGGGCTCGCCATGAAGAATTTCAGGGGCCATCCAGTAGGCTGTCCCGGCACTCTCCTTTAGCTTGTCGCCAGCGGCGATCATGTGCGCCAGTCCGAGGTCGGCGATGACGGCGTGATTGTCCTTGGTGAGGAGACAGTTGGTCGATTTGAGATCGCGGTGCATGATGTGGTTAGCATGCAAGTATTCCATTCCCTGGGCCAGCTCGAGGGCTAATCTCCATCGCTCCGAGAACGGCAAGGGAATCTCCTTTGACTTTAGCAGCTTTCGCAGGGTCCCTCCCTCCAAGTATTCTGTCAAAAGGTGTTGTGATGTCTCGGTTACAAAGACAGCACAGAAGCGCAGCACGTTGGGATGCCGCAGCGTGACGAGAATTTCCACCTGATGCAGGATCAGCAAAGAAAATATAAATAGGATGCGCGTGGGCACCTCTTTCATAAACGCCACTCGTGCAGCCGTATCGCCCACCTCCTTGATCGTCTTGAGAGCATATCGATCGCCGGTTCGTTTGTGCGTGACGATGTGAACCTTTCGCATTCGATCAGTACAGCTTGAAAGAATCGGTAGGCAAAAAAGCAACTTTGTACATACGTGTGAAAAGAACCCGTGCCCGATGCATTCGCCCATTTCAAAGTCGTCCAGCTTGAACCGTCGCCTGGCGGTAGCGAGCATTGCCGGGCTCGAGCGTATCTTTTCCAGCCTCCGCATCTCGGGCGATGTGGCCTGTGTGTCACCCCCCATCAGGACGTCGGAACTGAACGAGGACGGCAGAAGGCTGCTGCTCCCTGAACTCTCGTCCTTGCCTCCCTCGTCAGTGTCGTTCAGAGCTTGTAGTATCGGCGGCGACTTGTCGCCGTCGTTGTTGCTCCGACTTCCGCCGCCAACGTGTCTTTCTCGTTGGTCGTGCTCACGCTTCAGTGCCGGCAAAGAGTGTGCATGAGTCTCGTGTTGCCTCTTCTGCACGTCGTCGCCCCCGTCGTGAGGCACGCGCTGCAGTGCCGAGCCATCGCCCAGGTCGCCCTGGGCGTCCTGCCCGACCTCGTCACCTTGGTCATTGTTGTTTGCGTGTGTTTGAGAACCCGAGAAGAACATGGACAGCCGCTTCTTGAACGAGAAGGACGCCACCCCCGACGACGACGACGCGGAGGACGACGCGGACGACGCGGTACCGCCCTTGTAGCTGCCGCTGGCCGTCGCCAGGTCGCCCTGGCTTGCCGAGCGAACTGCCGCCATCGACTCCGGCCTTTTTTTTTTTTTTTCCCTTCCAAAGTCAAGTTTTTTTTATTTTAATTCTCGCTGAACTTGAACACCTAAAAAGAGCCATGTAATAGGGCCTCGGCGATATCGAGATCGGAAGGAGGAGCCGCAGCACTGCTGGCATCGCTAGAAGCAGAGTTGGCTGCCGATCGCACGGCCTCGTCCAAGAGGGGACGCATTGGAGAAGATTCAGCCGACGACAAGAGGTCTTGGCAACTGGAGAGGACTGCATTCGACTTTTCGTAAGTCCTGGTGCACAGTCATGAATTTAAATGTCAAAGCTGATAAATAAATAAAAATTACGTACTCGGTCAGGCGGTTGATGAGTTCGTTTCGCTGGGCCAGTTGGATCTTGAGGATTGCCTCAAGGTTCTTCTTTGCCTGAATCGACAAATGGGATGAGGATTGTGTTTATTTATTTTTGTGTGTGTGGGTGGGGTACCTCAACCGGACGAAATTCGTTGATGATGTGGTGCATGTTGCTAAAGATCACCTGTATCTCGTTGACCTTTTCTTGGTACTGTTGTGCGCGTAAGCACGGATCCCTCCAAGAACATCCACGTTACCTTGCTGGGATCCACAACCAGCAGCTGGACGAGCTCGTTGAAGTTGAACAGGAGGGCGTGGTTGAATCGTTTAAGTGCTTCAATCCGGTCTGCAACACAATACACAGAGACTTCAAGACAATGACATCAACTCGCAGGTTGTTACTTTCGTCATCCCCGTACAGCTGCGGGACACCGAAATCCGTCAGCGAGCGGCTCTGCTCCCGCAGCTTTTCCGTGCTGAATTAGAACGGGTCCACCAAAAAAAACCAAAAAAAACCAAAAAAAAAAAAAACCACACGCTACCTCATACTGCTGCCGAAATATTTGATATGTTGTCTGCGCGGGTGGCGCGGGTGGCGCAGGCGGTTGCTGCTGCCCCTCGTGTTGCAGAGATGGATCGTACTGACGGAAGAAAGGCGGTGGCCCAGGGAAGAGCTCGCTCGTCGTCATCACTGGATTGAAAGCAGAAAAAGGAGAGCGTCGGTTAGTAACCTCGCCAAATCCTAGTCGACTGCGCCAGTGACGAAGAACTGAAGAGAAAGAAAGAAAGAAATGAAAGAAATCGGATTAAAAATATGTGCCTGATGAATTCAGTTCGTTGGAGAGATTGGACGGGGAAGGCGACAGAACGATCCAGTGAGACCACACAAAGAGAAGTCGATGGAACGATGTGGCGTGCGCCAGAGAGAGAGCGCGAGCGTGTCAGCTCAGCGGGGAGAGAAGAGGACGGTGCACGCACAGCACACCAGGAGAAGGGACACGAGAGCACAGCAGGAGAAGGGACACGAGAGCACAGCAGGAGAAGGGACACGAGAGCACAGCAGGAGAAGACAACAGCACACGCGCAAACAGAACATGACAAACAGAAAAGGGAACCATGATTAACAGAAGACCCTCCCTAACCCGAAAAAAAGAAACGGAAAGTTGAACGTACTAATGGGCCTTTCGGCTTCCGGCCTTGCGTTCATGAAGAACGATTCCGGAATAAAACGCCTATTAGCTGATGCGGGTAAAAATACCGTAAAATTAAAATGGTTAGAAAGAAAATAATTCGCACACCTTGCATTATTTTTGTGATGGCGACACGCGTGGGCGCAACGTAGGGACCAAGCACTGCAGGTGGGCGCGCGAGGATGTGTGATGGCTGCAATCTCGTCAAGTTTAACGAGCCAACTATTTAAAAAATTACCTTGATGGAAAGGGGATGCAGAGATGACCTTGCAAAAGGTGCAGAGGCAGCAAGGTGAGAAAAATTACATCGAAATTGTGCATACTTTTATAGAGCGTGAACAGTTGCAACGATCTCGTCCCACATCGTCACGTTGAAGCGAGTGTATGAAAACGCCCGGT
>Ga0302233_10002468_pt1 | contig 11593 bp, 10 predicted proteins | sample II_Palsa_N3_1_FD_193516 | JGI IMG/M metagenome (GOLD analysis project Ga0302233, IMG submission 193516) | Peat permafrost microbial communities from Stordalen Mire near Abisko, Sweden - II_Palsa_N3_1 | ecosystem: Environmental > Terrestrial > Soil > Palsa > Peat permafrost | place: Sweden...
CGTTTTCGGCATGCCAGTCCAGCCGCTCATGATTTTCGTCACGATCTGTTGCGCCTGGGTTGCCCTTGTCCCCAACGCAGGGTTGGTCGTCGTCAGCCCCACGCGAGACGCGGACTGGGCGGCGATTTGCACGGTCGCGTCGATCATCATGTCGACCGCGAGCTCCACCGTACCCAGCACGATGATGAACACGAACGGCGCGGCGATCGCGAACTCGATCGCCGACACGCCGCGGCTGTCGCGGCGGAGGGCATCAAGGAAGCGCACGAATCCGCGCAGATCCGCAGCTTTCATCGCACGCTCGACGCCTGGATCGAGGCTGTCGGAACGGCCGTAGCCACCGTGGCAGAATGGCCCGCCGTTTGCGACAGAATGGCGCGCTGGATTTCATAGAAGCGCAGGTTGTCCTGTACCGACACCTTCGGCAGCGTCTTTCCAAGGATTTCGGCTGCGGCCTCGGCATTGCCAAGCAGCCCATAAGCAAGCGCCAGATCCTGGCGCGCCTGCGGCGGCGCTTCCGGATAGCGCGTGACGTCGAGCAGCACGTTGGCGCCCTCGCGCGGATTGCCGCCGAGCACCAGCGACAAACCCAGGTTCACGCTTAGCAGCGGGTCGCCCGGATTAACCTTTAGCGCCTGCTGCAACACGGCTTGCGCGCCTGCATGGTCCCCTTTCAGGTCGAGCGCCGCGCCTAAACCCGCCGACGCCATCGGATCGCCCGGCACGCGGGAGAGCACGCCTTGATAGGTCGAGATCGCATCGTCGAAGCGGCGTTGATGGATCGCGACACGCGCAATGCCGATCAGCGGCGCCAATGCGGCTGGATCGAAACTGCTGGCGCGCTGGTAGTAGACGCCCGCGCGGGTGAAGTCACCCACAGCGTAGAGCGTATCGCCGAGCCCGGTCAGGCCCGGCACGGACTTCGGGTCGGCTTTCACGACCTTGTCGAAGAGCGAGGTCGCCAGGTCGATGTTGCCCGAGTCGAGGGCGGTGGCCGCTATACGGAGCTCGCCCATCGTGCCCGGCGACGAGTTCCGTGTCACCGGGCGCGCTTCGGTCACGTGCTCGGTCGTCGTGCAGGCGGCGCCCGCAAACAGTAGTGAAGCGCCTAGCGTCGCGAGGCACATGTTCCGCAACATTCGGACCACTGACGATGAAGCGGCGGCCGGCGAGGGGGCACCAGAAAGCAGGGCGGATGAGTTCATTTTTTGTGGATCACTTCGAGAAGCTGAATGACGGCCGGCCCCGCTGCGATCACAACGACCGCCGGAAGAATGAAGAGCATCATCGGAAGCACCATTTTTGGCGCCAGCTTGGCCGCTTTTTCTTCAAGGGAAACGATGTGCGTCAATCGTTCCGTGCGCGACAAGATACGCAGTGCCTGGGTGATCGGAGTGCCATAACGCATTGATTGCGTCAGCGTCGAGATCAGTGCGCGGATCGAGGGCAGGTCGATGCGCTCGGCGAGACCGTGCAGCGCGCGGCTACTGTCGCCGGACAGCTTCAACTCGTCGGCGGTCAGTGAGAATTCGTCGGACAGAGGCGGGCAGATTGTCGCGAGTTCATCGGCGACGCGCCGAATGCTGACGGCAAGACTGTTGCCCGCATTCGTGCAGATCACGAGCAGGTCGAGTGCATCGGGCAGAGAGCCGGCCATCTCCTTGCGCCGGCGTGATGCCCGAAATGCGATCGCATATTCGGGGAGCATCATGCCGATCACGAAGGCGCCCATCATGGCCGCGCCGCGTCCGACCGGAAACGAGCCGATCACGGGAATATGTTGACCCAACATGACCGTCGGCACGGCGCAAAGCAGGCCAAAGCAAAACTTGACGGCAAGCAGAACCGACACCGCGTAGTGACTGCGATAGCCGCTGCGGAGCATCTCCAGACGAAGTTTTGCGCGGTATTTCGCGTCGAAGAGCGGCAGTTTATCGCCGAATGCAGCGAGCCGGCGCAAGACGCGACGGCGGAAAGTTTTTTCTTGTCCGTCGTCTTCGAAATCAGTCGGGACTGTCTGATGACTGAGCGCGGCTTCGCGCACACGCTCGGCAATACGCCCACGTCTTCCGCCGTGTTTGGTCGCCCACCAGATCGCGAGCCCGGCGAAAAGCGCCAGCAGCATCAGCAGGTTGATCAGCGTCTCGACGTTGGACGGGCTCATCGCGAGGTATCCAGTTTCGCCAGCTTGTTGATCAGCGCCACGCCGAACACGACTGAGATCGCGGCGTAGGTCAGCAGTTTATGACCCGCTTCCCGTTCGAATAACACCATCATGTAGGGGCGATTCATGAAATACAGGCACAGCATGATGCAGATCGGGATGGCCGCGAGGATCTTGGTCGTGATGCGGGCCTCGGCGGTAAGCGCCTTGGTCTTTTGACGAACCTCCCGCCGGGTCCGGACGATGCCGGACAAGTTTTCCAGTGTCTCGCCGAGCTGGCCACCGGTTTCCCGCTGCAATAGCAGACAGACGCAAAAGAATGAGAAGTCCGCTATTTCTATACGGTGCATCGCAACGGCCAGTACTTCTTCGAGATCACGCCCGACCTGCAGCGAATCGCTCATCTGCTTGAACTCGCGTCTCAGCGGCTCGGGACATTCGTCGGCTGCCGATCCAATCACATGCGTGACCGGCACGCCCGCGCGAACCGCGCGCACGATCATATCGAGCAGGTCCGGGAAACCATTGAGGAAGCGCTTGCGAAAGCGTTCGACCAAAAAGTTGTAAGCGCGCATAGCCCCGAACACGGGTAGCCCCAGGACAAGGAGCGGTTTCGCGAAAGCGGGCAGCGGCATGAAGTGCGTCATGAGAAGCGCAACCAGTTCGCTGGCAATCATTACCGCGACGACGACACGGATGCCACTGGTCCCGGCAACCGTGCGCAGCCGCGAAAGCTTGGGCCGAAGCCAGCCGCTAAACACGTTGTCGGTTTTATCTATCGTGAACAGGTCTGAATTGACGTTGACCGTGCTCTGCTCATGCGTGACGTGACCCAAAAACGATTCACGCATGCGCGTCCTGATCCGCGCGTCTGGCTGCTTGTGCCTCATGTCCATGACGACGAGCGCCATCGCGCCGCAGAGAATCACGCCAATGAACGAGCACACTGTGAAGACGTCGATCGGACTCATGTCCTCATGGCCTCCAGCAAAGACTCCTCCAACCCGTAGTACGCGGCGCGCGCCGAAAAGGCGGGCCTCACGGACGCACATTCGTACACGCCCTTGACCTCTTCGCTGTAGGCGGTCGCGTCGTAGTGGAACGTGAACAGGTCTTGCGTGATGATGACGTCTCCTTCCATGCCGACCAGCTCGGTGATGCGCGTAACACGCCGCATGCCGTCGCGCATCCGCTCGATCTGCACAATCAGGTGCACAGCACTGGCGATCTGCCGCCGAATCGACATGAGCGGCAGGTTGCCGTTGGCCATCATGACCATGCTTTCCAGCCGCGTGATACCGTCTCGCGGCGTATTTGCGTGGATCGTGGTCATCGAGCCGTCGTGGCCGGTGTTCATGGCCTGCAGCACGTCGAATGCTTCCGCGCCGCGTGTTTCACCGAGGATGATCCGGTCTGGACGCATCCGCAGTGCATTGCGCACGAGGTCGCGCTGGGCGACGGCGCCCAGGCCTTCGGCATTCTCCGGTCGCGTCTCGAGGCTGACCACGTGCGGCTGCACGAGCTGCAGTTCGGCCGCGTCTTCAATCGTGATGGTGCGTTCGCCCAGCCCGATGAAATGCGACAACGCGTTGAGCAAGGTGGTCTTGCCGGAGCCCGTGCCGCCGGACACGATGATATTGAGGCGGCACGTGCTCGCGAGCTTGAGCACGTTCGCCATTGCTATCGACATGTTGCCCTGTTGCGCCATGCGGTAGAGCGTGATATTGCGCTTCGAGAATTTACGGATGGAGATGGTCGCGCCGTGAATGGCGAGCGGAGGTAGCACGACGTTGACCCGGCTGCCGTCGGCGAGCCGTGCATCGACCATTGGGCTGCTTTCGTCGACACGGCGCCCCACGCCCGCGGCAATCCGCTGTGCGACGTTGACAACGTGGGCGTTGTCGCGGAACTTGTACGCGGTCAATTCGAGCCGGCCGTTGCGCTCCACATACACCTGGTCCGGTCCATTGACGAGCACGTCGGTGACAGTTTCATCGGCAAGCAGCGGTTCAATGGGTCCGAGCCCGAACATGTCGTTGAGCAACTCACCGACAATCTGCCCCTGCTCGGACATGGTGATGTTCAGGCGTTCCCGTTCGGCAATGCTGAGCACGAGCTGTTCGACACCCGGCTTCATCTGCTCGCGTGTCTTGCCAATCACCGCTGATGCATTCATGGAGTCGAACACACCGCTGCGGATAACCTTGAACAGATCTGAGCGAACCAGCGCTTCGTTACCTTCGACCATTGGGGCATAGGTGGCGGCCGGCGCAGCCGAAGCGGGGGCGCCGACCGCCTCGAAAGCCGCCAGCGCCGTCTCTCCAGCGGTGGGTACGAATTCGGTCTGCGTTCGCGCGACCTGCTTTTGCCCGAACATCAAGCTTTCCTCAGTTTGAACTTGTGCAGTAGCGTGCGTTCAACTGCCGCGTGCTGTCCGGTCAGATCGTTCGCAATCCGCATGATCGACTGGTTGAAGCCGGTCGCGGATTTTTCCTTCGGCGCCTCGCCGAGGTTTTCTGCGATTGACAAGGATTTTGCTTCGAACTGTACTTCGTGCAGTACATTGCGGCCGACCGCCGACGTGAAATCGGTCGTTTCAACCTTGCCGGCGCTTGCCGCGTTAGGACTGTTCAATAGCAGCGATGTCGCCGGGTTGTTATCGCGGTCCTCGATGTAGCGCAACAGTCGGATCGTTTGCCGCGTGGAGAACACGGTGCGGTCGGTAACGAGATACACGCGCGATGCGTTGTCGAAGGCTTCGACTGCGAGTGGATCAACCGGATTGCCAATATCGAGCAGTACATAGTGAAAGCTGTCGCACAGTAGTTGCAGTACGCGTTTCAGTGCTCCTGCCTGATAGGACTGTGCGACGTCGAAGTCCATCTCGGCGGACAACACGAAAAGCCGGCTGCCTTTCGCGACCAGCGTGCGGTCGACATACTGCGGATCGAGCCGATGCACGTTCTGAAGGACATCGTTCAGCCCATTGTTGCTCGTGATGCCGAGCATGCTGTTCGCTGCCCCCCCATTCACGTTAAGGTCGACATACGCCACCCGCCTATGGGTTTCGTCAGCCAGATGGCGCGCGAGATTCAACGCGAGCGTCGTGACACCCACGCCCCCGCGCGTTCCGGTGAACACGATTGTCTTACCGATCCGAGCGGTCGCAATCGGGCTGATCTTGCCTTCCTCGACATTGATGGTTCGCTTAAGCAGTTCGACGGTCAGCGGCTTCACGAGATAGTCGCGCACGCCAATTTTCAAGAGGCTGCGGAAAAGTCCGACATCGTTACGTTCGCCGAGCGCGACCACCTGGACCGACGGTTCGCATACCTCCGAGAGGCGGGCGAGGTCGGACAGCGGCATCGCGGAGTGATGCAGGTCGACCAGAAGGAAGAGCGGCGAGCGATCGAGTTTTGCGACATACGCAATGGCGTCGTCGATCCCACCAATCACGACATGCACATGGGGCATCGCCTGTTCGAGCACAAAGGTCTTCAGGACCCGCTCCGTCGCCCGGTCGGAGACGAACGCGATGAAGTCGGCGATCCGCACGCCGGCGCCGGCTTTCGTTAAGTTAAACCCTGTCGTGCTCATAGCGTGTCTTCAATGAAGGTTGAGCGCATCACTTGGAGTCGCGCGACGTGGTCGTGTCGAGCGGGATCACATGGCCGGTCTCGTAACGGCGCACGGCGCTCGCTGCGACCGCGGCATCGGCGGGCGCGAGCTTGCCCGGCGCCACGAGATCTTTCGGATTGGCAACCTGGGCAGCGAGGTTGGTGTACGTCGCGCAACCCCACTGCATGGAGGGGCGGTGCCAACCTGCATCGGTCAACACCGAGCCGCGCGCAAGCTCGGTGCAGTCCGGCGACACCGCATTTTTGCCGTCGAAACCGATCACCGACTGGTCGGGCATATCGCGCGGCGGCTTGAAACAGCCGCTGACGCACATGGTTGTCGCGCAGACAAGAAGGAGGGTGAGAATTTTTGTCGAGTTCATGGCATCCGGCTCAATAAACGTATCCGGCCGCGCCGACGAGACGTGGCTCTCCAGCCTGCGCGGACGCGCCGGTTGTCCGGTGTTGTTGGAAGCTGTACTCCACGTCATTGCTGGGCGATACGAGCGATTCGAGCGGCGTACGCAGCTTGCCCGGGTCGGTTGGCTCGACCAGATAGGGCGTCACCATGATCACCAGTTCAGTCTTGTTGTTCTGATAATTGGTCGAGGAGAAAAGCTTGCCCAGGATCGGAATAGAACCCATGCCCGGAATCTGCGAAATGATGTCGGTCGTATTGCTTTGCAGCAGCCCGCCGATCGCGAAGCTTTGACCGCTCGCCAGTTCGACAGTCGTATCAGCGCGGCGCACGCTCAGGCCCGGGACCGTGATGCCACCGGTCGTCACGCTCACTGTCGTGTCGATCTGGCTGACTTCGGGACGGACCTTAAGACTGATGCGGCCTTCGCTCAACACGGTCGGGGTGAAGTCGAGCTTGACGCCGAACTGTTTGAACTCGACGGAAATCGCGCCGTTGACTTGCGACACGGGGATCGGGAACTCGCCGCCCGCGAGGAAGCTGGCCGTCTGCCCTGACAGCGCCACGAGGCTTGGCTCGGCGAGCACGGTCACCAGACCCTCCTGGTTCAACGCGTCGACCAGTGCCTGAATGTCCGTGTTGCCGGTCTTGAATTGACCGAATAGCGAATAGGCATTGTTGCTCGGCAGATTGACCGGATAAGTGACCTGGCCGTTAGCGCCGGTTAGCGGCTGCGCCAGGTTGTAGATGGGGCGACCGCTATAGATGCCGCCGAAGAAATTTCCGGCTGCATTGCCCAGCGCCTGCCAGTTGATCCCGAGCTGCTGCGTGACATTCCGGTCGACCTCGGTGATGCGTACGCGCAATTGCACCTGCTGCGGCCGATCGATCGTCATGCGGTTGACCAGCACTTCCTTGTCGGCCAGATACGGCGTGAGCGATTGCACGACAGCGTCGGCATCGGCAGCGTTAGCGGCTTGTCCTGACACTTGCAACGACCCGTTGCCCGTGCTCAATTGCAGATTCATGGAGGGAAACCGCGCGTTTAGCATGCTGTGCAGCGCGTCCATGTCGCGTCCGACCACGATCGAGCGCTGCAGCAACGTCTTGTTGTTCGCGCCGAGCACATAGAGCGTCGTGGTGCCGGCCTTCTTGCCCAACACGAAAACCGCCCTCGGTGAAGGAACGTGAACATCGGCGATCGCCGGGTCTGCCACGAACACCGAGGTCGCGTCTTCGTTGAGACGCACGAGTGTGCCCTTGCCGGCGGCGATATCGAGTGAACCTTGGGAAACGGCTGGCGCGTCGGCGGCTGGATTGGGCGCATTGGCTGCATTGGCCGCTAGCCGCGGCTGTGCAGCGTGCGCCGGCGCGGCGAAGATCAAAGCCCCCGCGTACAAGGCACATGCCGAAAGCCTCGTCGTGTTGGCATGCAAACTGAACGGCAGTGTCATGACTTCCTGTCCTGGCGAATGAGTGCGACGTCGAACGGCTTGCATGGGATCACCGCGGCATGGCGACGGTGGGCAGCGGCGGCATCGCATCACCACCGGCCTGGGCGACGCTCGATGTCGAGTCGGCCTTTTCGGAGCCTCGATAGACGGTCACCGATTTCGGCATGGCCGGCGACGCTATGCCGCCAGCCTTTATCGCGACCGGATGTGTTCTGGGCAGGTCACGCAGTGCACGGGAAATGTCGCCGGCCCAGACGGGTGCGCGCGGTGCATCGCCGGCTGCCGAGGCAGCAGTGGCGCCCGACGCGAGCGCATACGGGTCGCGCGACACGGTGGCAAAGCTGCGCAATGCGAGCGACAAGCTGCCGAGCCGGGCGGCCACCGCCACGACTTCGCCCATGTGCGGTGTCACTTCGAGCGTTACGGTGCGAACGCGCTCGTTGTGGTCCGTCGTGTCTCCGCTTTTCGGACGGTTGATATCGGAGCCGGACGCCAGAACGCGAACATGCTCGACGACGGTTTCACTCGATACCGCGAGATCGGGCGAATCAGTCTTGCGATCCATCTGCTGCGTGAGCAGCAGGTCCACGTAGTCGCCTGGTTGAATCAGTCCGGCATTGCCGGAGACATCGTCGACGGCAACCGATACCGCGCGCATCTCGGGTTTGAGCGTGGCGGCCAGGAAGCCGGGTGCGCTTGGGAGAATGACGTCGTCGGCGACGATGACCGTACCGCTGGTCACCGGATGGCGCAGCAGCGCGCCTTTTAGTTCCACCGCACCGGGTGCGCCGGATACGATGGCGCCCGGCGGCAATGTTTTGGCAGGAAGGTCCATCCACTTGATGTCTTCGTCTCGCAATAGCAAGCCTTGCGGAAGATCTGCGGCACTCACGCGTACTTTTTCCTGATTGATGATCGTTGTGGATGGTCGCGTCGCACTCGCGACGACCACTCGTACGACCAACGCAACCAGGATGGCGCCAACGATAAGGATTGCGAATTTAATGATGTTAGACATAGGGATGCTGTCCTATCGCGCCAGAATCAAAGGCAGTAAGGCGGGCAGCATGATGACTGAACCGCCCCCGAGTGCGAGCGCTACACCGTAAGGCACGCCGCGCGCTCCTGAAAACATCGCCAGCGCCCGCACGGGGAGTGAATGCTGGTCCAGGTCCTGGTCCATGTGTCGCGTCGCAAGACTGACCAGCGATACGAGCGTTCCGATCACGGATACCAGCGTCAGGGTCGGCAACCACAGAGTCGGGCCGGTCCACAGAAAAATGATTGATGCGAGCTTTGCATCGCCGCCGCCCAGCATCTTTGCAGCGAACAACGCGGCGCAGATGATTAACACGCCGGCTGCCAGAAGGAGATGCGCAAGAACGTCGCGAAGAGACAGGCGAACGATCAGTGCGTTTAAAAAAAACAGCCCGCCGATTGCAAGGACCGCCGGGGTCGGCAGGCGCCGGACCCTCACGTCGACGACAGCCAACCATAGCAGTGCGCAAAGTACTACGAAGCGAATTGCGAAGGGCAGGGGTTGCACGATGCGTTCCGGGAGCAGTGAATGAAGGGGAGGTTCGAAAAGACGGTCGAACCTCCTGGGGCGACGATTAGTTTGAGGTGCTTCCAGCCTGAGCCGTCGTGATCGAACTGAACATGGTCGTGAACATGCCCTTAACGTCGGTGCTGAACGTTGTGGCCACCGCGCCAAGCGCCACGGCGACGATGCCGGCCAGAACCGCATATTCCATGGCACTGACACCGCGTTCGTCGCGAACGAACCAGTTGATAAATTTGCGCATTTTTATATTCCCCTAACGTGATGGTTGGCGTCGGACCATCAGGTAAGTGAAAGCCCTGAAGACCGACATATCGTACCCAACAGCCCCGATTTTCTAGAGAGCGGACACAAGGCATATCTCGCCTCAGCTCGCATTTTTGGATCCGGGAGCGGGTGAATCACTTAACGACCGCGTGTAGAAAAACTTTAGGAATCGAAAATAAATGAGTTTCGCGTACGTATTCTTCATACTATTCGACGCCGCGGTACGAGTAGAAGTTAGTTTTCCAAAAGGTTTGCGCGCTGAATTTTGTCGTTGCGAGTCGGGTATTTATGGCGTGTTTGAATTAGCGTATGCGTGCCTAGGAAAAACCCTTAGTGAAACCAATTTCTTTGCCACATCCAATCTGACGAAAAGCGACGCAAGCGCACATGATCCCGATGACTAACAACTGTGGCCAACATTGGCAACCGGATAGCGCAAAGTCAGGCGGGAGAGCCCGGTGAAGGAAGGCCGACTTTGGGGACGTTGTCGTTAAGCGAACCAGGAGATTTACGCGAATGAGGTTGCATCGATCACCGAGATGACCGCGAGCTGACATTGATCCAAATAGTGAGAGATATTCTCGACCATTGATATTCGCTTGAGAGCGTGCCGATGAGCCGTGGCGGCGCATTACCACCGAGGGGAGCCTGGATGGCACAGCCGCCAAAGCTGCGTTCGGTCCAGTGCCGTTTGCAAGATATGGCGAGAACATCGCATCCAACTATGGACGGCTCATAGGCTTGTGCTTTGCACCCGGGTTCTCTGCGCAAGTGCGATCAATGTTCGCTGGCACCAATGATGTACCCACGCGAACGATTTGATTGGAGTACTGATTGTTATGGATTTTCAAACAATGGCAAATCGCCGTCTTTGGTATGTCGACGGAGGGTCACCGTGGCTGGATGGTGGGGAACCGGGAGGCGAAGCTCGCTAACTCAAGCCGTGTCTGGATGACGAAAAAATTTAGGGCCTTCGCTCCACGCGAATAGTCACATAACGGCTCATTGCGTCGGACACCCTACCGCGTCGACTACTTGCCGCTTGCGGACATTTCGCGATGAACTCAAGAATTGCTGACGGACTCACGACCTTACGGCCCTTCCTAAGAGAAACGAGAAGCCCGTTTTCGCTAATTGCGCGCGCGAAATTCAGATCATTCGGTCAATCGTCCGGAGTCCAGGGTAGACCTTCGACGTGTTGCGCCCAAGGAAGTGCTGAGCCACACCATGCCTGCGTTTGAGGGGGAATCTGGGCTCGCTGTTTAACAGCACCAAGCCGCAGATTGTATTGGGTGGGATTCTCCGGGTTAGCCGAATAAATCGGAGTGCCGCAATCAGTGCAAAAGGCTTGAGAGCGTTTCGCGCCGGACTTGGCGGTTTTAACGTAGATCTTCGGCTGCCCGTGCAAAATACGAAAGTTCTCGGCCTTGGCAGGAACGCTAGCGCGAAAAGGCGAGCCAGACAGCGTCTGGCAGTCGGCGCAATGACAAAGAACGGCTTCTTCTGGATCGACGATGGCCTCGTAAGCTATCGCGCCACAATGGCAGGTACCTTCAATTTCCATCGTTTGCCTCCACGCTCAAAGAGTCATCGCGCTACTCCGCATCTTAAGACTGCGAGAAAAACGCCGAAAGCTAGCCGCTAATGCTTAGGCATGAAAATTGCAATTTATTGGGCGTCGGCATTTGAAACAATAGTTGACATGCGTGTTCACCGACGACGCCTCGTTGGGTCTCAACGCCGACTTGAGACCGCAGTGCGAAAAGCTCCCGATGACAAACGACAAAACGGCAAACGAGACGGCGGACTCCAAACCCGAAACGCTTTTGGCGACAAGCTCGCTGGATTTTCCGGTGGTTGGAATAGGTGCCCCGGCCGGCAGCGTCCAAACTTTACTTCGCTTGGTTGAGAACATGCCTGGCGATGTCGGCTTGGCGTTCGTCATTGTCTTGCATCCGTCCCCGAAGCACGAGAGCGTCGCCGAACAGGTCCTGCAACGGGCAACGAAGATGCCTGTCATTCAGGTAACGACGCCCACGCGAATCGAAAAGAACCGCGTCTACCTCATCTCGCCATCGCACAACTTGTCCATGGAAGATGGACATTTGTATT
>Ga0302233_10002471_pt1 | contig 11587 bp, 10 predicted proteins | sample II_Palsa_N3_1_FD_193516 | JGI IMG/M metagenome (GOLD analysis project Ga0302233, IMG submission 193516) | Peat permafrost microbial communities from Stordalen Mire near Abisko, Sweden - II_Palsa_N3_1 | ecosystem: Environmental > Terrestrial > Soil > Palsa > Peat permafrost | place: Sweden...
GGCTTCTAAAGTCATGATTGTGATGTATTTTTCTGATTCAATGTTTTTTTGTATTCACAATTGAAAGGCCGTGAATTCATTTTGTTCTCACTGTGAAAGGGGTTGTAAAAAGGGCGTGTTTGTTGTTGAATGAACGTGAATGTAAAATGTTGTTTCTCATCGATTGTGCACTCCGGGGTATGTTTAGACGAAACGGTAATCAAATTTCATAGCCAGGTGACAGCCGGAGGGTCATTCAATCAGTCAATCTAATAATCTTCATTCACGTCACACGTTGCCCGTGGGTCAGACAAAAGAAAATACTACGTAACTGTACCCTTTTTTTTTTATGCATCCTACGTCTGCCGCTCCCATGCTCTCGAACACCGTGACTGTACGCCCCATCTGACACATGCATCTGACCCTCTCGCCGACCTTCATATCCAAATCTCTTTATCCCTATCCCTTTCTCCTACAAATCCGAAATCTCCTCGCACCCTACTTGTTACGGTAGACACCACGTACACAAAGAGTACGCAGAAAACTGTACACTCAGTAAGAGATGCGGGCAATCGGCGTCTCGCCGTGTGCACCGATGGCCTCGAGAGCGATCGCCTTGAGCTGTGCATGGACGTCCTCGACGGTCTGGTTGGCGTCGACGACCTTCCATCCGGGCTGCTGCAGCTTCTTAAACACGTCCTGGACCGAGCGCTGAAAGTCGACCTTTTCGTAGCGCTCGGCGCCGAAATCCCCTCGCTTGACCGCGTCCTCGATGGCCAGGTGCATGTAGATGACGACATCGGGGGCGGGCAGGCCCACGTCGGGCTTCTTGCACCAGTCCAGGTCCAGCCCCTTGGCGGCCGAGAAGGCCACGCCCGAGTAGGCGTACCGGTCCACCACAACCGACACGCCGCTCGTCAGCAGGCTCTCGATCTGGTGGCGCGCCTCCCAGCGGTTGGCAGAGAACAGCAGGTGCAGCGCGTGGTCGTCCATCTCGGCTGCGTTGGTCAGGTATGCGTTGATCATCTTGCCGATGGGCGTGGTGCGGTCGGGGAAGCGCAGCGCCTGCACCTTGTGGCCCTCAGCCTGCGGTAATGTGTTACTGTTGTACGGGAATAAAAAAGAAACAAGAAAGGCAACGGTACGCTCAGCGCCTTGACCAGCAGTGCTGCCTGTGTCGTCTTGCCCGATCGGTCGCCGCCCTCGAGCAGCACAAACACGCCGCGCTTGATCGCCGCGCTTGCCATCCGAGTCTTTTTTTCAGTTCGTCGGTGGCAAAATCAAGTGAATTTTTCAGTCTTTTTTTTTTTTTTTTTGTCGTGAAGACTTCGAAATACACTGGCTGAATTGCAGCGCGTCGTGGGTTGCGACACTTGCGTACTGTCGATTTGTCAGTTGTAATAATTAATAATTAGGGCAGCGGAGTCGAACGGGGCGTCCGAGTGGCCGAACGGCGCGTCAGAGTGGCCGAACGGGGCAGCTTCCACACAGGAACGGGTTTTCGTCCGAGGGCCTCGCGGAAGGCCTCGTGTGTGCTGAGCTTGCGGATGGGGTGGTAAATGTTGTTGGGGTACCGCACGACGTCGTCGATCGTGACTGTGTCGTGGCTCGTATACGAGATGGTGGTCATCTCGAGCGGCTGAAGGATCCGCGTCGTGTTGACGACGACGGCGAGCGTGGGCAGTAGCGATTCAAGGAAGAGGAACTTGCCGTGGCGGCTGCGGTACGCTTCCAGCACGTTGAGGTAGGGCCTGCCGAGGCCGACAAAGCTGACCATGCCACGGTACCAAGGGCGCGGGTACCGGTTGCCCTCAAACTCGTTCCAGAAGCCCCACGGCAGGTGCGGCTGGTACGCGCTCAGGGGCGCCGAGACGTAGTCGGCGTTGCTCCACAGGGCCTTGGCCGTGAGCAGGTCGAGCGCCTCGGGACTGGGGATGAACACGTCCTGCTCGGCAAACCACAGGAGCCCGTAGTCGACCAGGGCCGGATCGCGCAGGACGGCGTACATGGCCTTCTCCCACGAGCCCACCGTCGGCCCCCTCTTGTACACAGTGCCCTCGTGTTTCGCCTTGCTGCGCCGCTTGTTGTGCACGGCCACGTTGAGCCCGGTGAAATTGGCCGCGACCAGGGTTTGCATGTCGTACTGCAGCAGGCCGATGGCGGAGCCCGGCGACCAATCGCTGCGGCCCACCGGGACCACGTGCGGCTGCCGCATCGACTCTGGCTGCCACGTGGAGTTGTCTGCCACAAGGAACACGTCGATAAAAGCGGCCGATGGGTCCGACGGTTGTTGCCTCCTCCGACGATTGGCATAGTACGTAACGATGTCGCCAGCAAAGGAGAGGGTCTCGTTCGCGGGGGAGTCGCAGAGGAATACGATGGCGACACGAGGCTGCTCCAGTCGGAGGGGAGAGCCCCCCGTGTCCATGGTCCGATCCCAAAGGCGCGTGGACGATAAGACAGACGCGACCAGCAACACAACCACAAACCCCACAAGCGCAAATAGCAGGCGACGAAGGCTTTTGCCGGACTGCCGGGCTCCAGTTCCAGCAGAAGGAAGCGGCGGCTGCGGCTGCGGCTGCGAGAGCATCGATAAATAAATAAATAAATTATTGCGATTTTCTCATTGTCGGGTTTTGTTTCATCACGAACTGATATTTGCCCCGAAAACATCTGGACGTGGAAGTAGTATAGGGGTTAGTACAAAGCGTTGTGGCCGCTTTAACCCGGGTTCGATTCCCGGTTTCCACACTTGCCTTTTTTTTTTGAAAATTCTTTTTATTGATTTTTGCTTTGTCTCACGCAAATCGACTCGGAGACCTCGAGTGCACAACAGTTGAGAAATCAAGTCAACGTATACGGTGAAAAGTCAAGTGAAAAGTGAGGAGATCAAGTCAAACGTCAAGTTGACAAATGACTTGACTCGAGAGTGCTCGCAGAAAGAAAACCAGTCAAAAGTGCAACAGAGATGACTGGTTTACTGTTTTCAAAGAACTCTTTTTCGGTACGTGCGGCACAGCTTTGATCCATCCCGAACTTCCTGCATTTCTGCGTGTTCACTGGCTGCACTCTTTTCTGCATTGTTTGCTGTCTTCACTGCACTCTTTTCACTCTCTTTTTCACTCTCTTTTCACTTTTTACCTATTTTCTCATCTGTTGTGCACCCTAGGTTAGCGCCGAGCACTAGGGTCCTATCCTTTTTTTTTCTTTCTTTTTTTGTCGTTGTCATCGGTCAAAAAAAAAAAAAAAAAAATTCAATGTGCTAACAATCCGACGACGGAACAACAACATGCTTGAGCACACCCGCGAGGATGATGGCCGTAAGCCCCCAGACCTCTGCGGGCCCGCCGGCGTAGACATTGTACTTTATGGCCGTGTCGCGAAACTGCCTTGTGGACACGAGGGCGGGGTCGCGCAGCTGGCGCAGCGTGAGCGCAAACACGGCCTCGACCTCGCTCGGGTTGAAGCGGACCTGGGCCGGGTCGACGTCGCCGAGGAAGCCGACGATGGGCGTGACCCGCGTCGTGTTGGTCTTGTTGGGCACGGGCGCAAACGTCCCGAGCACGTCCACACGCTCCCGTGGCACGTAGATCTCCTCGGCCGTCTCGCGCAACGCCGTCTCCTCAATCGTCGCGTCGCCTGCGTCCCGCTGCCCGCCTGGGAAGCTGACCTCGCCGCGGTGCTCGCGCAGGTCGCTGCTGCGCAGGGTGAACAGCACGGCCGCCTCGTCGCGCCAGTTGATCAGCGGCACAAGCACGCCCGCCTCCCGCGGGGCAGGCCGCTCGCGGGGCCACTGGATCGCGATCGCCTTGGCCGGGATGTTTTGCAGGTTGCGGCGCATCCTCGCGACGTCATGTGCGCTGAAGGCGGCGCGCAGGCACTGGTGTAACCGCATCCGATGTCACAATTGGCGACTGACTGAAATGAATTTAACGCTGAGTTGCAAATTGATGAGAATTTTACAAAACAAGATTTTATGGAAGGAGTGATTGGACAGAGATGGTCGGAAAGAGAGTGCGTATTCAGAATGTTGTGAAAAGCACAAGAGAGGAGAGAATACAGTGGTTGAAAAGAAAGAAGGAGCGAAATATAAAAAAAGGTATAATCGAAGAAAACAAGGTAGAGGAAGAAAGAATATATAATAAATTGTGCACTCGGTGCTATTCTTCACTCGTCACTCTGATCACTGGTCCAATCCGTTATACATTGCCATGAATAAGTTTAATCGTCTTATTATTTAGTTGGTTTATTCGTCGCTCTCCGGCAGGCTCCCCCGCCCTCCCCTTTCACTCGAGAAGGTCGCGATCGCGACGCTCAGCGATGGCACGCTCCAGCTGGGACACCCAGTCGCGAAGCCACGTGTCGTCGGGTGCGGCCAGGAGGATCTCAGAGCCCTCGGTGGGCAGGAGGCGGAGGACGGCCTTGCGCTTCTTGTAGTCGCTGGCGACGTGCACATGCGACTTTTCGTTGACCACCACGATCGCCTTGGCCTTGGCCGACGCTGAGCCCGCGGATCCGGCGGCGGCGCTGTCGAAGAAGAGCAGGTACGGCGGCTGGAACACGGCCCACAGCGGTTTCCAGCTGCGGCTCTTGGCGCGCTTGTTGTTGGCCAGGATCTCCTTCTTGACCAGCTTGCCCTGGATCCACGTGTGCTCGTTTGGACGCAGCTGGCTGCTCGGGCCCGTGAGCGCGCTCGCGTCCTCGCCCTCGTCAGAGAAGCCACCGCCTGCGTCCTCGTTGTCCGAGTCGTGGTCGGGCGACGTCGGCGCCGCCCCCGCCGTGGCGAGCGTTGTCATGTCCTCCATCATCGTGTCATCGATCAACGAGACCACAGACTTGCGCAGGAGGCTGCCGCTATTGCCCCCGCCGCCCTGCTGTTGGGGGCGGCGGCTCGCGGTGGCCGCGGCGTTCTCAGAGGACGGCAGGATCTCGGGCTGGAGGATGTCCGACATGGTGTGCCGCCGTGGCACATGGACAATCTCGGGCTGGAGGACGTCGGCCTTCGACGCAGACGAAACCTCGTCCAAGGGCGAGCCGCTGACGAGGTCGGACGACGACGACTGCTGGAGCTGCAGCTGGGGCAGCTGCTGCTGCTTGCCGTCGCTGTCGGCCTGGCCAGGGAGAGACGATGTGCGCGTGAGCGTGAGCTTGCTAAACATGGGAGCGCTTTTCCGCCGCGACCCGGGCGAGAGAAAGCTCATGAGCTTGTCGTTGGACACGGGCGTGGCCGACGAGGAGGTGGACGACGTGGGCGAGTCGGGCAGGTCGTTGAGCTCGGTCATCTCGTCCCCGCCGCTGCCTGTTTGAGGCGGCTGTGGCGTGCGACTCAGGGGGACGAGGGCGGGCGACGCCGGCGTCGACGACGTGGACGCCGTGGACGCCGTGGACGCCGTCTCCTTGGGCTCAAGCTGCAGCGACACCCGGTAGTTTTGCTCTTCGTACACGTGCTGGAGCTCGGCGATAAACTTGTGCGAGCACAGAAACTCCTTGACGGGCGGGTTCACCTTGAAGTCGTACGGCGAGACCTGCATCATCTCGATCGCGTCCAGCTGCTCCTCCAGGCCCGCCTTGGCCTCCGACACAAACGTCAGGTCGCTCAGGTGCAGCCCCAGGAAGGGCACCAGCGGCGGGCGGCACTGCTGCAATAGCTTGCGGTACCGCTCAGAGTTGTTTTCCGAGCTCATCTTTTCGCTCAGCTTTTCCAGCGATTGGCGGTCCTTCTTGGGCACCACGGCCCACGTCTTGGCCAGCCGGTGCACGGGCGTGCTCTGCAGCCCTGCGAGGATGCTCTTGAGCCCGTGAAAGTTGTTTACGTCGAGGCAGCACTGCAGTACATAGAAATTAGTTTTTATTTATTTTTTATTTTTGTACGTACCTTGGCGATTTGGATGAAATGGCTAATCTTTTCGGCGCGACGCTTAATCACGGCCGACTGGAGAATCTCGTTGCTCGTCCACAGTGTAATCTACCCCGTGAGCTGCGTCAGTCACCCATAAATAGGGCTATACAGTACGTACGTTGTTAAAATGCTGGGTGAAGGCGACAACATTGGGCGCCTTCTCCATCTTGTCGGCCCGCGTCCACGCCAGGGACGCCAGCTCGTCGCGCTGTATCTTCAGAAACAGCTCCATGTCTGCCAGGGCCATTTGCGCCGCCATCGTCTTGGCATCCGTCTCGAGAAACGAGAACAGCTCGGGATCGTACGTCTTCTTGAAGCTGAGCGTGGCGCTCTTGCTGCCCGGCAACACCTCGTCGCCGTCGCCCCCCTCCACCCCCATTGGCGGCCGCTGCGGTATGAACGGTGGCTGTGACGCCTTGTACGACGTCAACACAGAGCTGTAGCTCAGATGCCGCCGGTGCTGCGCTGGCTTGCGCAGGCTGCCCACGTCGCTGCTTACACTGTTGCCCATTCCTGCTGCTGCTGCTGCTGCTGTTGTTGCCACTGCCGTTTGTAACTGCGATGACGGCACCGTCGGCGCGGAACGACTCACGAGTGAGCCACTCGAGTGAGTCGAATCATCGTCGTCGTCGTGCTCATTCCCCAGGAGACGCACTTGGGCAGCCATATTTAGTAAAGTTTGCCAGCTCTCTGCCTTCTTTCTTGTCTGTTCTTGCCCAGTTGCCATGCTCAAGGACTTGCAAAATGGCGTAACGGCTTTATCAATTAATCACAACACAATCAAACCATCCGATCTTTTTTTTTTATTTTATTTATTTTTAGGCGGCAGCAGGCGATGCGGTTGCAGGATGAGCACTCCTCGCGAGCCGGACATACGTGTCGTAGTCGTGCTGGTGCGCGATCTGGAAGCCAAAGTTGAGGTGCAGCTGCTGGGCCCTGTCGAGCACGATCGTGGCTGCCTCTGGCTGGGCATAGTCACAGTGGGCCGTGAAAAAGACAATGACGTCGATCAGGTACTTGAACACGGGCGGGATGACGGCCGCGGCGGGCGGCGCGCTGTACAGGTGGAGGATCTTGTACAGGTCCTGTGTGTTCCACGCGAGCGGCATGAGGTCGAGCGGGTTGATGACACGGCGGAAATTGGCACCGATCTGGGCCTGCAGCTTGCGGACAAAGGCCTGGTTGCCCGCCGTGGGCGCGGCAAAGGTGGTGACGCGCACCTGGGGCTGGCCGTGCACGTGCGCCTGGATCCACGGAGCGAGGACGCTGGCGAGGCAGCCGCCGAGCGAGTGGCCCACGACGTCGATGGTCGTTTTGCCCTCGAGCTGCTTGGCAAGGTCCTCGGTGGCGATGTCGACCAGGGCCAGCCTGGTGCCAAAGGCGATCGCGGGGACGCTGTTGTCGGTGGGCATCGTGTAGTCGCGCAAGTGCTCCAGCCCGTCCGCGAGGGCAGACGACAGCGGGTTGGACGCGGCCAGCTTGGGCGCAAGGATCAGCGTGTTGACCAGCAGGTGGGCTAGCGGTCGGGTCACGCCCACGGCAAACGTGTACACGGCTCCCACGGCAGAGACCGCCGCATGCTGCTCCTGCTGTTCGACAACCTTGGCCGACACGGAGTCGATCAGCGTCACTGCCAGCACGGGGACAAACACGGCCACGCCCAAAAGGATCGAAAAGGCAAAGGAGCCAACGGCAGCAGTGGTCTTATCCCAAAGCGACGAGGCGGCTGCTCCCGAGGTAGGCGAGGACGGCGACGATGATGATGACCGCGGCGGAATGGTCTCGGGTACAAACGGGACTGTACGCAGGACACGGATGTCGTCATTGACCCAGTTGATCAGCACCTGGACGGCGTTGTAGAGGATGAACCACGGGTCGTTCACCAGGCCGCTCATGTCTCGTTCGATGGCCGCCCAAGCCGCGTCCTTGTTGCCGTTGGCCTTGGTCTCGTGCGGGTGCTGCTGCTGCTGGTAGGCGACGATCTTGTTGAGCACAAAGCGGAAGACGTCGGCGATGAACTTTGGCGGGACGGACCCGCGGATGGCCACGACCACGTGCGACGGGTCGTGGCGGTGGGTCAGCAGCACGACCGAGTGGACGGTCAGGGGCGCGTGCGCAGACACAGCCGTGACCGACCACGAGTCGCCCAGCGGCTGGTACTTGGCGTCAAAGAGGTGTGCCGTCAGCTGGTCGGCATAGTACGTCGTGTCGCCGGTGTTCGCATGCGCGGCCGCCGTGGTCTCCTCATAGGGCAGCGACGCCAGCAATGCGGCCTCAACTGCAGTACGTCACGGTAAACAACCAGCAAAAAACATAACTTAATAAACGTATAAAGAAATGAAGAACAGGCATCCTACCAAGGTCTAGCAGAGGTTTCTGTGAGGAAGACGGCTGCGGTCCCTGACGGTGGGCTTGCGAGGGCTTCATGTTTGCGCCGCCCAGCATGTGAATGGTGACGCAAAAAAACTGAGTGCGTCCATATTTACCTGTCTTCCTCCCCCATGGCTGCGTTTGCCACACACGCCCAGCTGCAGGTGCAGATCACGCCGGACGAGATCGTGCTCGAGCCCGGCGACAGCAGCAGCAACGTCGTGCGGCAGACGCTGACGTTCGACCGCGGCGACGGGACGCTGCGCATTTCGCGCTCGTCGACCAAGATCACGTCGTCCAAGACGGCCGCGAGCGTGCTTGGCCTGGTTACCCTCCACGGAGGTAATATATTACAACGTACAACAGACGGCTGTCTGCTGACTGTGCCTGTGTGTAAAGGTGCACACCTGATCCTCGTCTCGGAGGCCACCAAGGTCGGCCTGATCCCCACCGTGGCCGCAATGGGTGTGTTTGCAAATGTGCACAAGGTCGTCTCGGTCGAGGTCATCCCCGTGCTCAGCAAGAGCAAGCTCACGGCCCAAGAGGAGCTGGACAACAACAAGTACCTTGCCATGCTCCGCGAGTTTATCCTCGCCAGCAACTTTTACTTTTCCTACACGCACGACATCACCCGGGCCGCACAGTTCCAGGACGCGAGCAAGCTGGCCGAACCCCTCTACAAAAAGGTTTATCTATCTATTTGTTATTCTTTACTGCTTTCTTTTGTCGCTTATACAATAACAATGACGGATACCAGGCCGACAAGCGATTCTTCTGGAACGAGTTTCTCCTGCGCGACCTCATCAAGCAGGTGTCGAGCGAGCCCGACCTGTCCCACTTTATCGTGCCAGTGATCAAAGGCTGTACGTTGCTCAAAAATCTGTGACGACCACCTAAAGCACCACCACCACCACCAAACAGTCGTCGAGATCAAGGAGGTCGCGGTCAAGGCAACCGCGTTCACCTATGCCATCCTGACGCGCCACAACCGCAACCGCGCCGGCACACGCTACCACACACGCGGCGTGGACGTCGAGGGCAACGTGGCCAATTTCAACGAGACCGAGCAGCTCGTCTGGTTCAAGAATAACGCGCTGGCGTCGTTTGTGCAGATCCGCGGCTCCATCCCCATGTACTGGCGCCAGATCATCAACCTAAAGTACAAGCCCCAGCTCGAGATTGACGACCAGACCAAGTCCGTCCAGGCCGCCGCCACACACTTTAGCGAGCTCACCAAGATCTACGGCAGCAAGGAGGTCGTCGTCGTCAACCTGATCGACACCAAGGGCTACGAGCTCAAGGTCGGCCTGGCCTTCAAGCAGGTCATGCAGGCCCTCGGCAACCAGCAAAAGTACAAGTACGTCCACTTTGACTTCCACACCCAGTGCAAGAAGATGCGCTACGACAATCTCCAAAAGCTCATGGACGAGATCAAGGGCTCCCTCGACCAGCTCACCCCCTTCCAGATCGACGCCTACGGCAACGCCGTCGCGCGTCAGTCGTCCGTCATCCGCACAAACTGCATGGACTGCCTCGACCGCACAAACGTCGTCCAGGCTCTCTTTGCCCGCCACTTCCTCAGGCAGCAGCTCGTGCAGCAGGGCATCATCGAGGAGAACGACCGTATCGAGAACCACCGCGAGCTCGAGACCATGCTCCGCAACAGTACCAGTTTTCTCCGTTTTATTTTATTTTTTATTTTTTATTTATTTTATACTTTGTGACCAGTCTGGGCCGACAACGCGGACGCCGTCAGCACCGCCTACAGCGGCACTGGCGCGCTCAAGACCGACTTTACGCGAACGGGCAAGCGAACCCAGCAGGGAGCGATCCAGGACGGCGCAAACTCTGTCATTCGCTACATCAAAAACAACTTTTACGACGGATGGAAGCAGGACAGCATCGACCTCTTCCTCGGCAACTTTCGCGTCAGCCCGACCGAGCCCTCGCCCTTCCTCAACGTCGAGAACCCCGATGCCGCCGTCCGTGCCCGCGTTGTAAATAAGAGAGAAAAAAAACCTTTTTGTTAAGAAGAAGAATAGCTAAACATATAAAATAGCTGCCGCTCGTGTGGGGCCTGAGCGTCGTCATGCTCATCGCCAGCGTTGCCGCACCCACGGGCACGGCAGCGTTGCGTTGGATCTACATTGCGTTCTGGGCCTTGTCGTTTGTGTTTACAACCCGGTCCATCACTGGCCACGGCGCTGATTTCGTCAACCGCCCCAAGCTCTTTGGGCCCATCTCGGGCAAGCTCGCTCCCCAACCCCCCCTTCTCTAGAAATATATTCCTGGCTTACCTCTTTCCCCTCTTTCTTTTTTTTTTTTTTTTAACAATATTCTACATTTTTTTTGCTAGTCATTAATAAAAAAAAACAATTTTTTTTTTTTACAATGCCAAGAGAGGAATTGACTCGGCGGTCGGTGACGGTACTTCGGCGGTGGCAGCACGAGACCGTCTTGGCTGCCGACGACCCGCCGCCGCCGCCCCGACCGCCGCCGCGGGCGTCTGAGCCGGATCTGCAATGTTTGAGTGGCGCATAAACATCCACGCCTCGGCGATGGCCGTGATGAGCGCTGCCGCCAGTGCCAGCGTGATGCGGATCTGCACCGACGAGACGCCTGCCCCTGATGCTACGTAAACGGCCGCAAACACGCCAGCGATCGAGAAGAGCATGTTTAATATCGCCGTCACCTGCTTGTACTCGTTCCTAAACTCGCGCACGTCGTCGTGCAGCGAGTACCCCGTGCGCTCCTCTTCGGGCAGGATGTTGGCCACCAGCCTCCGGTACTCTTGGTTGGCGAGCTCGTTGCGCATCCGCTCTCTCCGCTCCTCCAGCTCTGGCGGCTGCAACAAGTAGAGAATTTTAAATATGAAGTCACGAATAATTATCATTACAGAGGGCTTTTTGGCCGCGGGCTTTGGGTCAAACACAATCCGCGTGCCCTGCATCAGTCGGTGCAGCGGCGCGTCCGCATCGCCCACGCCCTTGAGGAACGCCGACAGCTGCTTGACGACCTCGACCGGGATGGCCACGACGTCACTCTCCTCGGTCCCACGCTGCGGCTGGTTCACGTAGACAGCACACTCGTTGCGCAGCTGCTTGGGCATGCTGGTGCCCGGGTACTCGCGCAGCACACGGTCAACCACGCGCGTCAGGTGCTCGGTGACCTGCACAAACAGCATTGCCGGGGACCACACACTTAAAATGGACACCGAAGCGATTACGTCACCCTTTTCACAAGTTGACGCCCCAGATCTTGGCGCCAAATTCTGTTCCCCGAGTTGCGCCACTGGATGGACGATCTACTCAAGGCCCTCGACGTGACGGTGGGCGCGAC
>Ga0302233_10002472_pt1 | contig 11582 bp, 21 predicted proteins | sample II_Palsa_N3_1_FD_193516 | JGI IMG/M metagenome (GOLD analysis project Ga0302233, IMG submission 193516) | Peat permafrost microbial communities from Stordalen Mire near Abisko, Sweden - II_Palsa_N3_1 | ecosystem: Environmental > Terrestrial > Soil > Palsa > Peat permafrost | place: Sweden...
CTCTCTCTTCTTCCCCCTCCCTCCCCCCCCCCCCGCCTCCCCCCCCCCCCCCCCCCCCCCCCCCCCCCCCCCCCCCCCCCCCCCCCCCCCCCCCCCACGTACTTTTTGTTGTACTCGTCCAGTTCGGCGCTTGCGAGTGAAATGCTGCTTTGCTTCTTCTCAGTGCCTACCAAGGCGGAGAAACATGTAAATGAGTACAAGTAAAAGAAAAAAAAAAAAGAGCATACTGCTTTTGAAAATGTCGATGCTGCGGTTGAGCTCCTCCAGACGTTGCTCGATGCCCTCAATTTCCGACTGCTCGTGCTCGGCGTCTGCACGCTTGGTAGTCAAATGAGTTGTCTTCTTCTCAAGCTTGCTCTTGGTAAAGACCACTTTTGAGTCGATGGCAGATTGGTCATCTCTCTACAAGAAAGAAAAAAAAAAAAACATTTAATCTTTTTTGGGTTTCCATCCGTTCAGTGCCATCCTTACGGTTTTCTCCAGTTCCTTCTTCTTTTTTGAGATCTTGTTCTCAATCTTGAGCTTTTCGTTTGTGAGAGAGCCTTGGTCGCGGGCACGTTGGTCGTAGACCTCTTGCGCCGAGTTCTATTGCAAGTGTTTCAGTTTTGTTTTGTTTTTGGTTTGTTTTGTGTTGTTTCCCCACCCCCCAAGTGTAAGAATACCTTTTTGGCCTCGTGCTTGGGCACAGTCTTACTGAGGGCCTGCACGTCGGCGATGTCAGCTTCCATAGGAATGTCGACCTTTAGTAGGCGGACGAGAGCGAGGTAGAGCTCATGTTGACGCTGACATTCACATTTTATTATTTTTTTTTTTCTCACTGCGTGCATAGTAAACCTTTTCCTCGCGAAGACGCTCGAACCGCTCCACCTCTTCCTTTTGGCCCAGGAACTGTTTCTTCTCAATTTGCATTGATTTGCGCTTCTGGATGGTCTGGAGAGTATGCTCGTTCACTTTGTCCATCTCGACCTTGCTCGCATTGTACTCTTCTTTGAGTTCGTCCGAACTAGAGAAGAAAAAAAACGACTTTTTAGCAATTTTCAAGCAGTGACTCTTGCGTTACCCGCTGACTTTTTCGATGAGCGCGGTCAGGTCCTCGGGCTTGCTCGTGACAATCGTGGTCAGGTCACCCTGGAAGACGAGAAAGTTTTTGGCCTTGACGATGAGGTTCTCCTTTTCAAACGCGCGCAAGTAGTCACTGTACGACACAACCTTGTCGTTGATGCGGTACTCGCTCTTGAGAGTCTGGGTAATCCTGACAGCTCGCGCAACGTAAGTATTTTTGAACATGGTCGAGGGTAATTAATTTTACGTTCGCATGAAGCGGACCTCGTCCCCGGAATCCGTCGTGTAGACGGCGCAGACGTGTGCACGGTTGGCGCTATAGCCTTCTCCACGATGCAGGAACTCCTCCAGATTCTTGCTGCGCAGCTGCGCGCCATTCATGCCAACGACAAAGCTAATGGCGTCCATTATGTTGGACTTGCCTGGGTGGTGGTGGGCGGGTTCAGACGTTGCAAACAATGCAAAAGCAAAGAGACAAACCAGAGCCGTTCGGTCCGATAATCGCGGTAAAGTCCTTGAACGGACCGATCACATGCAAGCCTCTGGTTGGTTACAAAGTGGCGCGCCAAAAAAGAAAATTCAGAATCTACTTGTGCTCCCGCAACGTCTTCTTGTGCGGCTTTGGCAGTACCTGTAGGACTTGAAGTTCTCCAGCTCGAGACGCTCCAGACGACCCATCGCTTGAACCGGCACAACCCTGATAGACAAACGCGGTCAGCGGACGTACGAAAAAAGGCGCGCCAACGGAAAAAAGCAGCCACACTTGTCTGGGTGAGCCACATTTCCGTGAACCGTCAAGACACGCTCGAAAGATGGGTAAAACCTGACCGTTGTCCTCTTCTCCTTCGCTCTCTTGGGAGCGCCCTATTCTGCTGCATCTGACTGTCGCTTACGTATGGAGGGCTCAGTGCAAAGAGAACTGAACGGCTAGCGTTGAGTGAAAAAAATACGAGAGTGATCCCAGTGTGATCTTCTTTCTTTCCTTTGGTTTTCACAAAAAGATAGCAGGGGCCGCCGACTAGACCAGTGTCGGAGGGGACGTGGGAGGGGGGGCGTGAAAAGGAAAGAATGCCGCTTTTTACGGGCCAGAGAAAAAAAAAGAAGCAAGCAACCGTCTCTCCTTCTTTCTCGCACTCCTCTTTCCACTCTGTCCCATTGCCATGCCCCGCCTAACACACAATACAAACACAGTCAACGTGCTTCATTTCTTGAAGCCTCTCATGGCTTTTGTGCCTGAGGTGGCGCAGCCCGATCCTCACAAGAAGGTTTGTTTCGTTTTCTTTTGTTTTTTTAAAGAAAACACCACGTCGAAAAAACATGCTGACAATACCTCGTCCTCATCACAGATCGCCTTCAAAGAGAAGCTCATGTGGACCGTCGTGTCTCTCTTTATCTTCCTTGTGTGCAGCCAAGTACCTCTGTATGGTATCCTCAATTCTGACCAGGTACCCCCAGCCTATTGCGAATATCCTTCATTCCAACGTTTTGTGTTTTTCTCCCATCTAGGCCGACCCCTTCTACTGGATGCGTGTGATTCTTGCCTCCAACCGTGGCACGCTCATGGAGCTCGGTATCACGCCCATCATCACCTCGGGCATGATCTTCCAGGTGCTTCAGGGCGCCAACCTCATCGAGTACGATCCCAACAACAAGGAGGACCGCGCCCTCTTCAACGGTGCGCAAAAGCTCCTGGCCATGCTCTGGACTGTCGCTCAGGTGCGTTCCTGGCAGACGTACAAACGCACTCTAAAATTTTGTTTGCTATGTACATGCAGGCTACCATTTCGGTCGTCTCTGGTATCTACGGCTCCCCTTCCGACCTCGGCGCATTCACTTGTGTCATCCTCGTTGTTCAGCTCTTTTTCGCTGGTCTCATTGTCATTCTCGTCGACGAGATCATGACCAAGGGGTATGAGCTTTTTGAGAAGAAGACTTGCCTCGTTTCTGAAAAATGATTAATTTGCTCTTTTTTTTCTTTTTTTTTTTTCTTTCTCGTTGCAGTTACGGCCTGGGCTCGGGCATTTCGCTCTTTATCGCAACCAACATTTGCGAGACGATCATCTGGAAGGCATTTTCGCCGTACACGTACAACTTTGGTGGTGACACAGAGTTTGAGGGTGCCATCATTGCTCTCTTCCACCTTCTCGGTACCAAATCGGACAAGGTGCGCGCACTTCGCCAGGCATTTTACCGTGAGAACCTGCCCAACGTAACCAACCTCCTTGCTACCATTGCCGTCTTCGTCATTGTCATCTACTTCCAAGGTGATCCTCGGTTGGGCTTTTGTTCTTTGGTGCTGATATCCCCCCCCACACACACATATAACACACAGGTTTCCGTGTCGATATTGGCGTCCGCTCAAACAAGGCACGTGGCTTCCAAACCACCTATCCCATCAAGGTACTTTATAAAAACAAGAGGTTCTTTTCCAAAGCAAATGAAATATATTTTTGTTCAGCTTTTCTACACCTCCAACATGCCCATCATCCTCCAGTCTGCCCTCGTCACACAGGTGTACATGTTTTCGCAGCTCCTCTACAACCGCTTCCCCGAGAACTTCCTCGTCCAACTTTTCGGTGTCTGGCAGGTATGACTTGTTTTTCTCTGCTTTGGATTTTTTGCTGACGACTGTGTATGGTCACAGAAATACCAATCGGGTTCGCAGATGTACGCCGTTAGTGGCCTCGCGTACTACCTTTCGCCTCCGCGTTCCTTTACCGAAGTCGCTGTCGATCCCCTGCATGCCCTCATTTACATTACATTTATGCTCGGCTCATGCGCCTTCTTCTCATCCATCTGGGTGCAGTTCTCAGGAACGTCGGCCAAGGATGTTGCCAAGCAGCTCCGCGAGCAACAGCTGGTCATCTCTGGTCACCGCGATTCTAACGAGTCTGTCGAGGGAGTCCTCAACCGCTACATTCCTACCGCGGTAAGTTATAACACACACGTGTTGAAATCGTGAAACTGAGTTTCGTAATTTTTTTATTTTTTTATTTTTTTTTTTTTTGGCAGGCGGCTTTTGGTGGCATGTGCATCGGTGCCCTCTCCGTCATGGCCGATTTCATGGGCGCGATTGGCTCCGGCACTGGCATTTTGCTGTCCGTCACCATCATTTACCAGTACTACGAGATGATTGCCAAGGAGCAAGCAGAAATGGGCAGTCTTGCCAACATGTTCTCCCTCTAACGGACAGCAACCCAGCCAATCCACCCAAAAGTAGAAAGAAAAAAAAATTCCTCTTGTGAGCATATTGGGGGAAAAAAAAGGTTTTCAGCAATTCACAAACATGCGCAAGAACACTGTAAACTATGGAGGGACCGCTTCCCAAATCATCATGATGATAATGCAGAGATAGGTGGACTTTGTTCAGCCAAAGGAACAACTATTTCCTCCAGAGGCAAGCTGTCGTCTCTTGGCGTCGCAGCGACAGAGGACTGGGCGCTCATGTACCTTTGCTGCTCCAAGTTTTCTGCAATGTTCCACCTAAGAAAGCTGCGAGCCAGGTAAGATTTTGGCTGTCTTTTTTTGCATTATTATTATTATTACCTTGTAGTGTGCGGTCCAAACCAAATCGACCGGAACTCTTCCAAAATGTTCTTCTTGAACGGATTTCCGGCAAGGTATTTGTACGTGAGCTGAAAGAGACGCATCAGCGCAAGAAGAATAAAACAACCGGCACCTTTTCGTTTGTGGTCTCGCTCATGGCCACGAGTTGGCAGTGGAACTGGGCGAGGAATCCGATTGTGCAAAAGGCCCCGAACGCATAGATGATCAGTGCAAAACTAGATCGAGAATCGAATTGATATTTTCTCAGCGGCGAGCTCGGATGGAGGGAGAGAGAGAAGGCGCGCGTGTTATGTATGCACATACCTGACTGGGGCCACAGAGATGGCCGTGACAAAGGAACCTTCGGCGACACTGATGAAATGTCCCAAGGATAGGCCGACGATGGCCAGCGCGTACACCGTCACAGAGTACACAAACACAAGGAAGAAGCGGTAGTTGCGCCTCCCAATGCAGTTGGCCGTCCATGGGCAGTCTGTTTTCACAGGTCAGCAGAGTCGCAAAGGTAACACGGTTACGGTGGTCAAACTTGTCCACACAGTTGTTGCAGATGCTGCAGTGCGTGCATCGTGGCGGCTTGTAGATATGGCATGTATGGCAGAACTTGGACTCGATGTCCTTGCCCCTAACGTGGACAACTCGTTTGAGAGGAGAGAAAGGGTCGTCACCTGCTTCCTGTTTTTTTTTTTTTGTTGTTTTTTGGTTGATCAGGTTCAAATCACTGGCACAGACACTAAAGTACCTCGGGCGCACGCGGGAGTATACCGGGGTCGCTGAACGCTGTCTTGAACAGAGCACATACTGCGGTGAGGAACACAATTCCGGCAAGCGCGGGCAACACGGCGAGGCCTCCCGTGTAAAACGGAGCTCTGTCGATGTAGTACATGTATTTCAACAAGACAAGCACGCCGTGCTCTCGCTTACGTGAACACAAAGAAGACAACCGTGGGCCCCACCAATAGCACCAAGCTCATCCCCAGGCCGCCTCCGTACGGCCCCGTCACAACGCGGCCCTGGAAGAGTGTGAAGCTCCTCGAGGGGGCCATCGCACGAGTCCTGGTAAAAAAAAAAAACTGTCCAAATGCACTCAGGGGGAGCCATCAACAATGCTAAGGTTGTCGTCGTCGCCAAGGTCATCGTCGCCGTCATCGTCATTGTTGTTGTTGATGTTGTTGGGGTCGTCGTCGTCGTCATTGTCGTTGGGGTCGTCGTCCTCGTCGCCGCCGTCGTCGTCATAATTGTCGCCAATGTCGTCGTGGAGATCAGAGGACGAGACGACGGACGAGCTGTCGCCACCGGTAAGATGTTTGAGGGCGCTGCCACCACCACTGCCAAGCGCAGCTGCACCACCGCCCGCTGTCGTGGCCGATGAAGATGCTGGACGTCTGCTGGCAGAGCTCGAAGACGAGCGATTTCTCGCGCGCTTCCTACTCGGAGGGCCTTCGGGCATGACATAGTCCTGCCAAACATAGTTGACACACTTGTCGGCGTTGGGCAGATCCTGGATGAGCTTGGCGATGGTCGGGTTGGAGAAACCAAAGTAGTCTGGACCGGACGCGCTGTTGCTGCCTTCGCGGTTTCGAACTTTATTGGCCATCCGGAGAACGGTCGTCCACGCGCCTGTAGCCGTTGCCGATACAATTGGGTGCTCGCGGTCGTCTTGTGGCGTGATGACAAACTTGTCCCAAAAAACAGAATTAAAAAAAGTTTTTTTTTAAATTTGGACGATAGAACTCTACCGCAGGTTGGCCATTGTTCTCGATAATCTTGCAGTCATAGTCGGTAGACTTGCTTGGGTCTAGCATGGACGAGTATTGTCTCGTTGCTTGGTAGCCCACGGGCCAAATGTATCGATTGTTGTGGAACGCAGGGTTCTTGTACTCGACCTAAAAAAAAGGTGGCTTCACGAAAAACAGCAGCTGGGTCAAACATACGCGGCCAAGATTGGTCAGCGAGAGGACACCAATCTTGATTGGCAAGACGGGCTTGCCGTCGACATGCGGTACGTAGGGAATCTTCTTGGCCGGGCGCTTGATGACAGCCGAGCCAGACGCTCTTTTCTCACTGGCCTTCTTGGCGGCGGGACCAGACGGACTGGCAGAAGCAGTGGCAGCAGTAGTGGCAACAGAGGAGGTAAGAAATGCAGGGAACGGCATCGTTGTTGGTTGGCTATGCGACATGGGACTCGAGACTGGACATTGGTGCACGTTAGTACAAGGTTTTTAAACAATAGAAAAAAAAAAGGTTGCACCATTGTTCAGTGAGACATTTGACTGCGAAGCGGACGGGTTTGTCGTGTCGTCGTCGCTCAGGTCGCTGTCCGAGACATCGGTGCCAGCAACCGACTCAGAGTCGTAGCCCTCCAGCAGACTGTGGTGGTGATGAGCTTTGTACTCGAACTTGTCGTTCTCCAGCAGTTTGTCCATTAAGAGGCTGTTGACGAGCGTCATCGTAGTATCCTTAGTGCGAGCACAGTTGGTAGGAGGAGGGAACATACACGCGCTCACGCTGCAACCTGACAACACTCGCCTGCGCCTTTGTCAGCTCAGACTTGGCCGTGTCCCGCTCCTAAACCGGTCCACGCACATAAGCAGCGGATATCCCTGCCACGCACACACACACGCACACACACACCTTTTGCAGCTGGGCCAGCTTTCGCTTGAGCACGCGCGACGACTTGTCCGCCTCCTCCATCCAGTTGCTGAGGTCTAAAGTCGCGACCCAAGACTTTCCACTGAAAACTCGGCCAACCAAAAATGTCGACAGCGCCTCCACAGGGCGAGCTGGCCCTGGCATGCGAGGCACTGCGGGTGCTGTACCTCTCCGGGGACGACACACAGCGCTCAGAGGCCAACGCCTGGCTCGAGAACTTCCAGCGACGGGTAACGGGATTGGGGGATTTCCTCCTCCTTTTTTTTTTTTTTCCGTCCCGTTGGGGGGTCGACAGACAGGCAGACAGACAGACAGAGGAGAGGGACCGTGTATGGCGGGATCTCAGACTCACCACCGTGCTTTCACGCGCTGCAGGAAGAGGCATGGGTCGTTGCTGACCAGATGATCCGTCGACCCGACCTGGGCATCCACGCTCTGTACTTTGCCGCCCACACCCTGCACACCAAGATCATGCGCGACTTTGCGCAGCTGCCTGTGTCATCGCACAACTCGCTCGAGGTATGCCTGTGCTGGTTTTGTGTGTGCTTGGCTGTGCTCAACGTCATTGTCGTAGCAATCTATCCTCCAACTGCTCCTCCAATTCCGCGAGGGGCCGGCTGAAGTGCGCACACAGCTGTGTCTGGCCTTGGCCAACCTCATCATCCACATGGGAACGTGGCATGTACGTTTGTGATTTTCCTCTGTCGCCGGCGGGTGCTAAAAAGCGACGCCGTTTCCCCTCTAGGACCCGATCACCGATGTCGTTCGCCTGTTCTCGGGCAACAACGACGGCCCCAGTGCCCTGTTGCTCGTCGACTTCCTCAAGGTCCTTCCCGAGGAAGTCATGAACCGTCGCAACGTCGTGGAACGTGACCGGAGACGACGGGTGCACGGATACATGCGCAACTGCGCGCCTGCTTTCATCGACCTCATGCTGCGGTACCTCCAGGTTTGTGCAATCTCTCTCTGCCCGATCTCCTTTTTTTTTTTATTTAACGTTTGCACGTGCGTGCGCGACAGGGCTCAAACAACAATGTAAATATCATCGAAAGGATCTTCCAATGTGTTCATAGCTGGCTTCGCTCCGACGTCGTGCCTCTCGAGGTAATTGTGCGCGCTCGTTTATGTTGGCTCGAGTTTACAACGTTTCGGACAGGCTTTCATAAATTCAAGCCTTCTGCAACTCACCTTTGAAGCGCTAAAAAAAGAACAGCTCTTTGATGTGGCTGTGGACGTGACGATTGAGGTTTCTAGTGAAACAAAGATAAAATGTTTGTTTTTTTTAAAAAAAATTGCTTTCTTGGGGGGTGGTGGGGCTAGGTTATCGATCTTACAGGCGACACCAAAAACAAGCAGGTCATGGTAGCTATCCTTGGTCAGCTCTTGTCACAACGACAGACCTACTACACCGCCGTCCGCAATGAGGATCTCGACACCGCGCGAGGCTATGCGCGTCTCTACGTAGAGGTAAGACAGCAGGATAAGTTTTCATGATAAATTGTTTTATTTACAGGCAAGCGAGTCGTACCTGCCTATGCTAGTGGACGATCCGGCTCAAGCAAAGGACCTCCTCGAGGTATTGCTGCAATGTCTTGCGCATCCCGAGCTCGAGATTGCTCAGATGAGCTTCAATTTCTTCTACCGCGCTGCTCAGTTTATCGCGGTACGTTTTTTTTCCCCCAATAGTACAACAACGCAAAAATAATTGAGCCAACCTTCCAGGACAAGGACAACAGTGCAAACTGTCATGCCATTTTCGATCCGTTCTTTGTGCAGAGCATTGATGTGATCATCGGGCAGCTGTCGTACCCACTGGACTCTGAAAACTGGACGGCCGAAAGGAAGGACGATTTCTCCGGTTTCAGGCACCACGTCGGCGATACCCTCAAGGACTGTTGCTCTGTCGTCGGGAGCGAGGCATGCCTCCGTCAAGTTCTCCAACGACTCGAGATTGAACTCGCAAGGGTATATCGAAAATGACAGTTTTACAGTCCTTTTTTTAAAAAAAAAGAATTTACTGCTATTTGCCCTAGAACGCAAGCTGGCAATCCATCGAGGCTGTTCTATTTGCAATGCGTTCGCTCGCTCGCGAGGTCATCACTCAACTGGAGAAAGCAAGGCCTGGAACAAATGCAAACGAGATCCAGTCGATGGTTCCGATCATGAATGTCATCCTGAGCAATCGCATCCTTGATCATCCCAAGATTCGGTACCGTTGTTTGCTGTGTTTACTAAATTCATTACGAGACAACATAGGTACACAATCACCCTCATCCTTGGTCACTATGCGCCGTGGTCCAAACTGCACCCTGAAGTCGTTCCAGTGCAGGCCAAGTACATTTTCGACGGATTTGCACACCAAGATGTAGCACCAGCAGCTGCCCTGGCATTAAAGGTGGCTACCGGTTTTTGTCTCGGTGTTTTATTCATCCATCCTTCCTTCCTTTGTCCTCAGCAACTCACACAGTCCTGCAGCCACCTTATCTCTGGTTTTGTGGACGCCCTGCTTGATTTCCAGCAATCGCAGAACAATACCTTGCGTGCCGAAGACCAGCTCGAGTTCAGCGAAGCCATCGGTATGAATGCATTAATATGTTTTAAAATCTGAGCTCTGCCCCCCGCAGTGAACATCGTCGAGTCACTCCCTGAAAATGTCATCCAGCAGTACTGGGTACGCTTCGCTACCCCCATTCTGCAAGGTCTACAGCAAGTCCTATACGCTGTAAGTTTTTTATTTTATTTTATAATGTTGCCGCATTCCAGTTTACCTCGTGTGTGTTTCTTTCAAAAGGACCCGTCGCCTCCTTTGAGCGAGATTAAGACCCTGTTGACCTCGCTGATTGATCGTCTGCGCGTGTGTTTCCGCCAAAGCAGAAGTCGCGTCCCAAAGGTGTCTCCCAACACCTCTTCCACCCACCTCGCGTCACTGGCCTTTGTGACGTGCGTTCCGTTTTGACAAGTTTTCTGTTTTTCTAAAAAAAATATTTGCTCTACTTGTAGAGCACAAGCTCCCCCCACGCCACTGGTACCCATCGTCACTCAAGCATGGCCTATCTTTGAAGGGATTTTCCAACGTTTTGGGGCTGTTCCTACTGTGATGAAGAGGCACGTAAAATTAAAGGTACGCAAATCTGATGAGTTTGTGTTTGCAGCCTCTGTCGCTGCTGGCGTGCGATTGTGATTTGCGTTGGTGTCGGCTTCTTGCCTCATCTGGACTCGCTCATCTCACATCTTACAATGGGATATGCCAATTACAAGCACTCTGAGTACCTTTACCTGGCTTTTGTTTTGCTGAGGACCTTTGGACACATTCAAGGTGACCCGCCCTCTGGTTTCCCTTGTTTTCTAATTTTTATTACAATATAGAGCTCCAGGACCGCTTTGTGCATATGGTTACAAACCTGTCTGCGCCGACGTTTGCCCTCCTCTCTGCCAACCCGAAGGAGGCCTTCAACCAGGACTACGACGTTGTCCAAGACTACTTTAGCATTATCGAGCAGTGTGGCCGTGTCTCCCCGACACTCCTCGTTGTTGCAAAGGTAAAATCACAAGTTGCTGTTGTTGTTGTTGTTGTTTCTTTCCTCATTGACTTGCGAAAAGGCTGCACCCAATGGTCCCGAGTTGCTACCTACTGTGATCATGTGCGCTGTGGCGTGTCTAAACATGACCACGTTGGACGAGTCAATCGCTGCCACTCTGCATATGCTCGAGGCCCTTCTTTGTAAGCGTTTTCGCAGTCGTCAGATAATTAATTTTACGTATCCTAGACGCTGCATACAACAACGAGCACCATCTCCGTGAATACGAGCAGTTCATGGCGACCCTGGTCCCCGTTTTGAATAGTAAATTTTTTTTAAAAAAAAAATAAATAAGAAAAATAAAACACGAACTGACTTTCTTCGTCAAGACAACGGACAGGAGCTTGTGTCTGCGTTGATGAATGGTGTCGTCAAGCATTTTTCACAAGTCCGGGTGGATCAGGTCAGCACGATGTTGAGCCTCTTGTTCAAAGTCCGTACCGAGGTAGTAACGAATCGGCGTTTTGTTTGTCTTTTGAACACAGTTCTGGCTCTTAGGAAACTCCGACTTGGCTGGGCATTGCCCTCCAGAATCTGCCGCCTACCGTTAGTCAGGAGGATCGGGGCGACCTCATGTCGATCCTGCTGAAACGTGGCGACCTGCAGCCAATCCTCCGCAACATCAACTATGAAAACGCAGAACGAGACGCCAACAACCTCAGCTCGCACAAATAGAATCGTGTCAGTGAAGCCCTCCGGGGAAAAAAAAAAAAAAAGCTTGAAAAA
>Ga0302233_10002475_pt1 | contig 11556 bp, 17 predicted proteins | sample II_Palsa_N3_1_FD_193516 | JGI IMG/M metagenome (GOLD analysis project Ga0302233, IMG submission 193516) | Peat permafrost microbial communities from Stordalen Mire near Abisko, Sweden - II_Palsa_N3_1 | ecosystem: Environmental > Terrestrial > Soil > Palsa > Peat permafrost | place: Sweden...
ATTTTTTTATTTAGCGCTTGGGAGCGCTTTGCAGATGCAGAGTACGATTTTTTGGCCGAGATGGAATTGCAGCATCAGGCGCGCGTCGAGCAAGAGCAAGAGCTCAAAACACGCCTGTTCCGGACCCGCTCCTTTGACGATCTTGACTCGACAATGATGGAAGACGACGAATCTTCAGAGCTCGTGGACGACAACGCCGAGCCCTTTTAAGTGGGACATCAATAAACTTCTACCATGTAAAGCGAAAAAACAAAAAACAAAAAACAAAAACGAAAACGCAGTACAGTAGCTAAGACTGGCTAGGGCGGGAGAGGGACGACTGCTCTGCCTCCAAACGACGCTTACCTAGCCAGGATGCACGCTGTGGTCTGGATGCGCCGCCGGATGCCTTGGCCTTTTGAAGTTGCATGGCGAGGTTGAACCACGCGGTAGACATCATCTTTTGCTCGCGTTTGGCCGTCTCGTACAATTGGTCGAGGCCCTCCTTGAGAGCCTGATTTTTGGCTTTTTGGTCAGCCACTGGAAAAAAAAAAAAGCTTTAGTTGAAACAGAAATTTCGACGACGTACAGTCTTCGCGGAGGCTGCGCGAGGCCTCATCAAAGTTGCCTGTGCCTTTGTTCTGGTTGGCTGCCTGGAGAGCCTCTTGTGACTCTTTGAAGGCATTCTTTAGTTTTTTGAGGGCGACCTGGTGCTCCGTCTTTTCCTTTTTGATTTCCTCGAGCTTCTCCATCAGATCCGCGACCTTATCCTGCTCGACCTTGAGGCGGGCCTTGAGAATGTCAGGATGGTCGCTTGCATCCATCATTGAAGGTGTGGCTGGTTTGTTGAGACCCTTCTCAAGCACGTCGGTGTACTTGGCCTTTTTTTTTTTTTGGGAATGAACGAAATTAAAAGGGACAGCAGCGAGGGAGAGAGAAAAGAAGTCATACGTTTGCGGCATTCACGTCGGCATGCAGAGTAGTGATCGTGCGCAGCTGTGTTTGCACCTGTAACTCGAGGTCGCTGTATATTTTGTTTTAAAACAATTTAGATGCGTCGGAATAGAAGACGAAAATCGCCTTACTTGCTCTTGGCGTGCAAGGCATTAAAGCTGGCCTGCAATTGATCGTGCTTTCCTTGGAGAGACGCAAGCTCGTTCGCGATTGCGTCCTTCTGCGCTTGCACGTCCTTGGTCTATCACGTGCATAAGATTGAAAAACAAAAACAAAAAAACCAAAGCCCTTTCATTACATGTTCCAGCATCCGCGCCTCATACTGCAGCTTGAGCTCGTTCGCCATCTCCTGTTTGTCCTTGCCCATGAGAGCCACTACAGAACAAACAAATCAGGTCAAACCTTCAGACACCCTTTTTTTCCTTTTGATCCTTCTTACATTCCGACTTTAGGACGAGCGAGTCCTTTTGGAGCTCGTCGAGGGCATTCTTTGTGGCCGCGAGGGTTCGCTGGAGGTCGCTATTCTCCCGCTCGACATCGAGTTGTTTCGTCCGCAGCGATTTGAGCTCCCGATCCCGCTCGGCAAGCTGGGTCAGCAAAACAGCGTCATCCCTATCGAAAAAGCTTTTAGAAAAGACAAACGTTAAACTGTTCCGGCATACGAGGACTTGAAGGAGGCCATCGTGGCCTTGGTCTCGAGCTCCTGCAGCTTGCCTTCCAGCTTTTGTACGGTGTCCGCGAGATGGTAACCCTTTTCGAGCTCCTCCTTGTATTTCTGCTCGAGACCATCCCGAGACTTTTGCGCGTCGTCCAGCATACTGTTGAGCAGCGTTTCCTTTTCACTGCCACCACTCTGGCGCAACGAGCGGTTTTCACGCTCGAGGCGTGTGATCTGAACCTTGAGGTCGTTGACAATGGAGGCCTGGCCAAACTCGCGCTCGAGGCCACCTTCGGAAGACGTCGCGGCACCCCCAGCAATAGTGCCATTCAACTCGACATCGTGAAGCTTGGTCTCGAGGGTTTGCACTTTTTCATGCTGAAGCTGAAGATCCGCCTCCAGGCTTGTGACCTGCATGTAGATCGGTCAGCGTTCAATAGAAGGAATCAAAAAAAAGTCTCGTTTTGCATACGTGTTCGCGCAGCTTTTTCACATCAAAGTCTGCCTTTGCCTGGGAGGCCAGCAACTCTTGGTTCTTGCTCTGCAGCGAAGCCAGCTGATCCTTGTAGACTTCCACTGCCGACTGCTTGGACACGTTCTTGAGATAGACCTCTTCCAGCTCGTTTTGCTTGGACATGGTGTCCTCCTTTTCTTGCTGCAGAACCTTGATCTGTTTGCGCAGTTCGGTCGCTTCCTCGGCTTTCTGCTTGTACTTTTCCATCGCTGCCTCAGCCTGTTCCACCAAAAAAAAAAAAAAAAAAAAAAAAGAATGGTCAGAATTGAAAACACGGACGCACAAAAGCAACCTTGGCAAGCTTTTCAGCAGAGTGCTTAAGCTCGTCGAGTTGGTCGCGGAGGTAGGTCGCTTCACCGGCTTGCTTTGCCAGTGTCTCGTTCTGCAAGCACAAATGATCAGATCTTTTTTTATAAATAAAAAAGAAAAAAAGACACGTTACCTTTTTGGAAAGGTCGGCTAGTGTGGACGCCTGCTTCTCGGCGAGCTGCTCGGCCTCTTGGCGCTTGGAGTCCACCTTGAAGAGTTCTGAGCGAAGTGAGTCGAGTTCCCCGCGCAAAATAACATCCTGGCGCGAGCCCTGCGAGCTCTTGATGGCCAGGTCCTTTTGCTCTATGGCCTCCTTGACCTTTTGCTTGAGGTCGTCATTCTCCATCTGTGCCTCCTCCTGCCCGACGCAACGGAACAAGGACGGTTAAAGGCAGCTCGCAGTGCTAGCCAAACAATACCTGGGCTGCCGAGATGGTCTTGAGAGTCTGCTGGAGCGAGCGAAGCTCGTCCTTGAGCTTGCTGTTCTCTTCGTTCAAATGCTGGATCTCGGCGTTGAGCTCGACGTTGGCGCTGCTAGCCGAATAGGTTGAGAATGCACGCTCACGAGCAGGGGTCGTAGGGCCCTGTTGCTGCGTCAAATCGATAACCTCTTTCATCACCAGCGAGAGGGTCTGCTGCGTCGCAGGCGAGAGCGATGTAATCTTCTCAATGTACTTTTCGTTTTCAGGACCAAGCACCGCTGCACCCATCACGGCCTTTTGCCGTAGGAAGAAAAAAACTTTAGTTATCACTATGCCAGTGGGACGAGTTGGACAAGGGAGGTACCTGCACGAGTGTGGCCACGTTGTGAACCGAGGGGTTCTGAGCAATGTCGGTCGTGTCGTGCACGGCGAGCGAGCTGTTGTCAAAGTCAAAACCCAGGTTGTCGTCGTACCATTTGGCGAGGTTCTGTTTTTGTTGTCAGGAGCCAGAGAGAGAGAGAGAGAGAGAGAGGGTGCAAACTAGCACGCACATACCTTGACGAGCTTCTTAATGTTGGTGTCCTTGAGGACCCAGTTGTCCCCAGGGTTGGGCTTGAGGGACGAGAGGTTGAACGTGGCCGGATCACTGCAAAGTGTACGCGGGAGTATGTCTTTCTTAGCGGCACGCTGTGTGTTTTGCCATTACATTTCGTGCATGATGTGGAACAGGTACACGCCGTCGCTCAGCTCGGCAAGCGTGTCTGGGGCTACCGCGTCGACGTTGAACGAGGCGATCTTATTTTTTGGGTCGAGCCGGTTGTTGTTTTTTTTTCACAAGGCATGACGACCGACCGTGACATAGAACAAAGAGAAACGACAACGTTGAGTACCAAACGAGGGCGTCAGGGGAGACGAGAGGGTCTACTCCCTTCCCCCACCCACAACACAGCGTACCCATTCGAGCAGGCAAGCCTCGAGGTCACCCTCGTCCACTTGGTCCATGGAAGGCACACTAGGAATTCCGGCCACATTTAATCAGTTCTGACGACAAGATGTCCTACGACCGCGCCCTCACCGTGTTCAGCCCTGACGGCCATCTCTTCCAGGTGGAGTACGCTATGGAGGCCGTGCGCAAGGGCAACACTGCTGTAAGTATCTTTTTTCCCCCCCCCCTTCCTTTTCTTTCTTTTTCGGCCAACATTCTGTGGTGGTGATCCTTGTTGGACGAAAGGTTGGTGTACGAGGCAAGGAGTGCGTCGTACTGGGCGTGGAGAAGAAGGCGGTGCTCAAGTTGCAGGATCCACGCACTGTGCGCAAGGTGATCATGCTCGACGACCACCTGTGCATGGCCTTTGCAGGTACGCCGGTGAGTTGAAAAAATAGTGCTGACGCGTCACCTCAAAAAAAAAAAATCAGGTCTTTCGGCCGACGCAAGAGTGCTTGTGAACAAGGCCCGTGTTGAGTGTCAGAGCTACCAGCTCTCGGTCGAGGACAAGCCCACCACCGAATGGATTGCTCGCTATATCGCCGGTGTCCAGCAGGTAGAAGACACGCAACAACGCAAAATAAAACAGAAAATAGCATGAAATAAAACTTGTTGCAGAAATACACACAGCGCGGTGGCGCCCGCCCCTTTGGCATCTCAGCGCTCGTTGTCGGCTTTGATGCGCCCGGTGTGCCCAAGCTCTACCAGACCGAGCCCTCGGGCATGTACCAGGCGTGGAAGGTGCGCGTGTGCTTTCCTGTCTCAGTTGGATTGTAATTCTGTCACGTCTAGGCAAGTGCCATCGGCCGCAGCTACGTGACCGTGCGCGAGTTCTTGGAAAAGTCCTATGTCGTACGTCAAGCCTTTTAGTTTTTTTTTTTTCCTTCCTTTTTTTTGACAAGCAAGCATAGGAAAACATGTCTACTGACCAAACGATCAAGCTCGCGGTCAAGTCGCTCCTCGAGGTCGTCCAGTCGGGTGCCAAGAACATTGAGATTGCCGTGATGGAAAAGGACAAGAAAGTTCGGGTACGCGCAAAGCGATGACAAAAAGAGATAGTTTTTTTTTATTTTAAAACGAAACAACAACAACAACAAAAAGTTCCTGGAGGCCGCCGAGCTGGAAGCACTCGTCCAGCAGATCGAAGAGGAGAAGCAGGCAGCCGAAGCAAGCAAGAAGCAAGGGGCCTCTTCATCTGCTGCGCCTGGTAGCCATTAGATTGTGACGTTTGTCTTGACCATTTCGAAGCCAAAAAAAAAAAAAAGTACAAACATCATGGAATATGGTTGAAGCTGTCGCCCGCAAGGGGCGGCTGGCCGTGTAGCTTTAGCTCTACCCCGGAGTGCACAATCGATGAGAAACTAGAATTCAACAAATCCATCCACGACCTCTTGAACAGTGTCCTGTTTCATGTTTTGATCCGGCGATGGACGACAATGCGAATCTGCTGAGTGAGGCCGAGCAAGACGACTCGTTTGGGCGGCAGCAACAACAGCAGACCACCCGCTCGTCGCGGTGGCGCGAGTTTGTGTCTGGAAACGCGATCCTCCTGGGGACGATTGCGGGCGCGCTCTTCGGTGTTGTCATTGGCGTTTCGGTCGGGCAGGCCAGCCCAAGCCCGGCTGTGGTCAAGTGGATCCAACTGCCCGGGCAGCTGTTTGTGCGCGTGCTGAAGTTCCTCGTCGTGCCGCTTCTAATGACGAGCGTGATATCGGGTGTGGCCGCTCTGGGTGCCGCCGGTGCCCACAACGGGCGTGCGCTCGCAGTCCGCACGACTGCCTACTTTTTCCTGACCATGGTCGTTGCGGTTCTGACGGGGCTCGTGCTCGTGACGGCAATCCATCCAGGCTCGTCGTCCATCGTCGACGGCGGCAGCGACAACAGCACGGCTCGGCCAACGACGGCCGCATCTCTTTCGGCGACAGCAGATGCCTCGGACGCGGCGATCGCAATGATCACGTCTCTCTTCCCGGACAACATTGCTGGCGCGATCGTGCGCATGGACATGCTCGGGTTGATTACGTTCTCAATCGCGTTTGCGGCCGCGGCGAGCACAACCGGCGAGGACGGGCGCGCGCTGCTCGAGCTCGTCCAGCGCATCAACGTCGTGTTCATGAAACTCGTGCACTGGGTCATGTTTGCAACCCCTCTGGGCGTGTGCTCACTGCTGGCGGGGCGTCTGGCATCCAGCGGGACCGCGTTTTGGTCCATCGTGTCGTCGCTCGGCCTCTACATGGCGACCGTGATCGTGGGCCTGTCGATTCACGGTTTCATCTCCCTGCCGCTGCTCCAGTTTGCCCACACGCGGGGCAACCCCTACAAGTATATGGCAGGCGTGTCGCAAGCGTTACTGACAGCTTTTGGCACGGCATCGTCCTCGGCGACCCTGCCAGTGACGCTCCAGCAGGGCATGCGAAACGGTCTGTCTGAGACCGTGGCACGATTTGTCCTACCCCTCGGCAGCACCATCAACATGGACGGGACGGCGCTCTACGAGGCGGTCGCCGCCGTTTTCATCGCACAGAGCTACGGCATGTCGCTCACGTTTGCCGACAACATTGCCATCGCCTTTGCAGCCGTTCTTGCCAGCGTCGGCGCTGCAGGCATCCCCGAGGCCGGTCTCGTCACGATGGTCCTCGTTCTCAACGCCGCCAATCTACCGGTGGAGGGGATTGCTCTCCTCTTGCCGGTAAAAAAAACATATTGAAAAATACTGCAAGATTAAATTCAAAAGTAACTCAGGTCGACTGGCTGCTCGATCGATGCCGCACGACACTCAACGTCTTTGGCGACCTCGTTGTTGCAATCATCGTCGAAAAGCAGCTGGGCGGCGGGCACCAGCCCCCGCCAGAGGACCTCCAAATGGACGAAATTTGCAATTCTCAAACATGATCATCACAGTGATGTACAGACCATCAGGATATCTCTTGGTTGCTAGATGTAATAACACGAGAGGCTCCGGTTTGGATTGCCGCCGCTGCTGCCGCCGCCGCCGCCGCCGCCTGCTCACGCTCGTCGGCCCGCCTGGTTGGCGGGCGTGGAACGCGCACGTTCTCCCAGTCCTCGCCGTCCATCATCTTCTGGAGCCTCTTTAAAAGGGGACCAGATCGTAAGAAAAACGTGGATAAACAAAATACGCGCGTACAAAGTACTCTTCCTCGAGATTGAACAGACGGCGCTCGCCGAAGACGTTGGCCTCGTCCTCCTTCTTTATCCTTGTGCGCAAATCGTGCTGTGTGATCTTCTCCTGCGTCAGATACGACAGTCCAAAGGGCGCCGACACCACCAGCACAACCATCGGCAGGCCCCACTTGATAAACTCGAGGCCTGAGCCGGCCACAGCTCGTCCGTTCGGTGCCGCCATTGTTCGCAAAAGTACGGTCGTGGTTTCACGCGCTGGGGGCGGTACATAAGAGCCATGTGGCCCGCATGGCCCCTTCACTTTTTTCCCTTCGTCTTCTCTTTTTCGTCCTCTTTGCAGCCTCACGCAAAAAGAAAGAAAAGGTACGTCGTTCTTTCCCTTCTCCTTCTTTTCCCTTTTCCCCTTCCTCTCCCCCCTTCGCTAGGACAACCGATACACAACCAGAATTGAAAGGATGTTTCTTCCCTACCCGGAAGAAAAAACACTGTGCTGCGGCACAATGCTTCTTACCCCGGCATATCCGACCGTGCTGAGTAGACTATCCCAGACGCGGCACGCCAGGCCCTCCCTCGCAGGGGGGTCCAGCGTCGTTGCGACAAGCCAATTTGGAACTGATCCATTCTGCGTTTTTTTTCCCCAACCCTTCCTCTCTTTTCCCCCCTTCTTTTTTCTGCCTTTTTCTTTTCCGTCGTCTAAATACACCAAGCAGGGCTCAAGAGCGAAAATGTCAAGCATAGTCAAGACTGACGAGTAAAGTGGCTTGGTTTGCAAAGGTAACCGCCGACCTTTCCCTTTTTTTCCTTTTCCTTTTCTTTCCCTCTTCCCATTTCTTTCTGTTTTTGAATGATGATAATTGTACCGCCCCAGTCCTAATGTCTCCCAAAGACAACAAAGATGTGGATTGGTTGCCAACCAAGATCGCTGACTCAATCCCCCCCTCTTTCCTTTTCCTTGTTTTTTCCCCCCTCAAAAAAAAAATCCTGGTTTTTATTAACCATTCATTCCTTTGATTTTTTTTTTTTTAGTCCTTTGACAGCACTCGCCTGTGCACAAGACAACGATGGCACGCATCGCGCCTCTCTTGGGTATGCCCCTTTCCCCTCAAAATCTTTTTATTTTCATTTTCCTCGAGCGTTTTGATGAAAACAACTTCAACATTCGCAGTTTCCACTATAGTCTGTGTTCGCACAGGTGCTAGATAATTTGAAGCCTTCCTTAGATGTCTGAACGCCATTTCTCTTTTTTTCCCTTCTTCTCCCATCCTTTCTTCTCGATAGTAGTCAAGGAACTAACACGATTTTTTTTCTCCACCGATTAGTATCGCCGCAAGACCCATGGCATGCTCTCGTACAAGTCCTGCAACCATCACAAGGTGTGTGCCTTCCCCTGGTATTTATCTTCTCTTCCCACCACCCTCTTGCTGCAAACCTCCCTTGTGTCCTTGTCCAAAAGTCGAAAAAAAAAGGATATGATTAAAAATTTCAACGGTACTATCAAAATATGATTTCCATGATTCCGTATTGAAAAATGGTGAACAATCACTGATCCTCCCTTTCTCCAAAGCTCTCCCTCTTCTGCTCTCTTCATCAAACCCAGCTGCTTGAACGTATTTCTGACCGCCCCCCTTTTTTTGTTAGATCTGTACCTTGTAGTTGGCTGCCATCTCGCGCCCGAGAGACGTGAGGACGTTGCCCTGGACCTCGAGGGAGGGCCACTCCACGGTCGAGCTGTGCTGGATGAGGGCCTGCGGAAATTCGTCCTCGAAGAACGTCTCGAGGCGCGGAAACGTCGTGGCAGCTTCCCTGACGGGGGTAGTAGAGCGAGCCGTCCTCCATGGGGGCGGGCTTTCCGATTTTGACGTTGACGAGGCGGCAGGCGGCGGTGCAGAGGTTTTGGTTGCAGTCGACACTTGAAGGGTCGGCGAGCACGTCAGCCTCGGGGATCCAGGCGAGGTACGCGTTGATGAGCCAAGATGCGAGGACGCCGAAAAAAGGTATGCACTTCCTAACCCCCCTTCTCTCCTCTGCATTCTCGACGTGATGATTTCCGCTGTTCCCTTGGCTGTCAGAGTGACTAAATGTCATGGTGATAATTGGATATTACGGCCCCTCTGGGGTCCTGATCTTTCTTTTCTCTTTCTCTCTCTCTTTTCAACATTTTCCCTTTGTTTGCCTCGCCCCATGCACTCATTCTCCCAATCAGGAACCCGCGCTTTATCGTCTCGGCCCGCCCGCGCTTTATCGTCTTGGCCCGTCGCACAGGTAATTTTTTTTTCCTCTCCTCCTTCAGCCTCTTTTTTCTTGTCCAAATGTGATGAAATTGTGACCAAACAAACAAATTGATAGGAATTGCCGTCTGAAAGAAATTGACGAAAGGCACGCATCTGACTTCTTCCTCCTCCTCCTCCTCCCCTTCCTCTTCTTTCTTTTTTTTAATGTTTATCTGACTTTTTTTTCTTTTTCATGTCAGGCTTACAAACGCGAGCGAGCCTGGAGAAATGCCCGATGCACAACTTGGAGATGCACCTTGTACGTATTTTCCTCTTTCTTTTCGCTCCTCCTTCTCTCCTCGAGAGTAAAAAAAACTATATCGATGATGAGTTTAAAGGAAATCAACACCATCTTTCGTCTGAATAAAGATTGAAGACAACTTTCCCATTATTTTATTCCTGATCCCCTCTTTTACTCTTCTCTCTCTCTCCTCTTTTCTTATCTTCTTCCTTCATCTGATGACACAAGTACTAAAAAAAAAATTTCTTTTTGCAGTCGTTGATCAAGGTATCTTTTTTGGCTCTCCCCCCGATTCCACCTTCTCCCCCCCACCTCTCTACAAGACCAATGAGGAGTTTTATGCTAATTCCGAGTGGATCCAAGTATTCGCAATGAACCCAATTCAAAAATAACAACTTTATCTAATTTATTGGATGAAGCTGAGGTCTCTCTCCTCTACACCCTCTTCTCTCTTCCTTGTTCTCTCCAGCCGTGACTCTAGGACCTTAGAAGACTGACCGTGTACTCCCTCGTAGACCGATGTGAGACAGTGGAACCTAAAAAAGATGAAAGAAAAATAAACCAGTTTTGTTCCCTCCGCACTCCCCTCGGTTATGGCTGCCGAACGTGTCGAGCGCCTTGCCGCGCACATTGCCCCTGCGCCGGTGGCCGCTACTGCGTCGTCTCATCCGGTGACGTCTGCCAAGAAGCCCAAGAGCGACGACGACGTCGTGATTGTGAGCGCTGTGCGTACGCCCATTGCCCGAGGCCACAAGGGGTCGTTCAAGAACACGGTGACGGAGGACCTGCTCACGGCCGTGCTCAAGGCCGTTGTGGAGAAGGTCAACGTCCCCAAGAGCGCCGTGCAGGACATCCAGGTCGGCAACGTGCTGCCCTTGGGGGGCGGTGCGCTCGTCGCCCGCCAGGCCACCTTCTACGCTGGCTTCCCGCACACCACCTCGCTGGCCACGCTCAACCGCCAGTGCTCGTCGGGCCTGCAGGCTGTGGCCAACATTGTCGCTGCGATCCGCGCAGGCAACATCGACGTCGGCATCGGCGCCGGTGTCGAGTCCATGACCCTCAACTACGGCCCGCAGACATACCCCGAGAAGATGTCCGAGAAGATGAACGAGAACACGCTTGCGCAGGACTGCCTCGTGCCCATGGGCATCACGAGCGAGAATGTCGCCGAAGCCTTCAAGGTGGACCGCGAAAAGCAGGTGTTTTTTTTCTTTTTCCCCTTTTGTTCGGTTGCTAACGAACAAGTCACAACAGGACAAACTGGCGGTTGCATCGCACGCCAAGGCCATCAAGGCGCAGAAGGAGGGCAAGTTTGTCGAGATTGTCCCGGTGACGGTCAAGATCACCGATAAGGACGGTACCGAGAAGACGGTTACCCTGACTGCTGACGAGGGACCTCGCGAGGGCACGACCCTCGAGGGCTTGCTCAAGCTCGCGCCCGCGTTCAAGGAGGGCGGCACTACCACCGCTGGTAACTCGTCCCAGGTCAGCGATGGCGCCGCCGCCGTTCTCCTCATGAAGCGCTCCAAGGCCAAGGAGCTCGGCGTCAAGCCGCTCGCACGCTTCCTGAGTTTTGCCGTCGTCGGTGTTCCCCCCAACGTCATGGGCATTGGGTACGCCCTGGTTTTAGTCTTGTAAACCAAAGCTGACGCAACAACTACAGACCCGCCTATGCTATCCCAGTCGCCCTCAAGCAAGCCGAGCTCACCAAGGACGATATCGATGTGTACGAGCTCAACGAGGCCTTTGCCTCGCAGGCTGTCTACAGCATTGAGAAGCTCGGCCTCGACTATGAAAAGGTCAACCCGCTTGGCGGCGCTATCGCCCTGGGCCACCCCCTTGGCTGCACAGGCGCACGCCAGATCGCTACCATCATCCCCGAGCTCACCCGTCGCAAGGCCAAGTACGGCTGCATGAGCATGTGCATCGGCACGGGCATGGGTGCTGCCGGCATCCTCGAGCTCGAGTGAAAAAAAAAAAAAAGAAAAGAAAAGAGATCATCTGATCGAGTCCTTCAACTTTTCCGACTTGCTTTTTTCCCCCCTCTCTCTACAACCGTGCTTTTTTTTTTTTTGCTTTACTT
>Ga0302233_10002477_pt1 | contig 11553 bp, 10 predicted proteins | sample II_Palsa_N3_1_FD_193516 | JGI IMG/M metagenome (GOLD analysis project Ga0302233, IMG submission 193516) | Peat permafrost microbial communities from Stordalen Mire near Abisko, Sweden - II_Palsa_N3_1 | ecosystem: Environmental > Terrestrial > Soil > Palsa > Peat permafrost | place: Sweden...
TGGCGTGAGTATGGCGCCTCGTCGGCGCGCATAGGTGTAAAGCTGACAGGGTATTTCATCGGCCTGAACGTAAAACATCAAGCACTTTCATGCGTTTATATTCAGGTAGCGCGATCGGTCGCGAAGTTCTGTGTGAAGACGGTCCCGCTGTGAGTCCAGGAATGGCCGTCCCTGGCCGCTTTTCACCGCGAATACTGGCTTTTCCATGTACCTCAATTGATCACCACATAGCGATTGCTGCCGTCGGCGTGAGCCACGATCAGTACCAGCTGGCGCAGGTGCACGTTGGCCAGGCCGCGCAGCACGCTCACGCTGGGGATGCGCTGGTTGCCGATGCCGACCACGATGTCGTCGGTGGTCAGGCCTGCCGCCGCGGCGCGGCTGTTCGGCTGCACCGAACTCACCGCCGCGCCGAACATGCCCTGGCCGCGCTGCTGGTCGTTGAGGTCACTAAAGATCACGCCGGCCAGTCGTGCGTCCAGTTTGCCGCCGTCGACGCTGCTGACTTTCTCGGCACGCAGCGTGGCTGTGACGATGCTGCTCTTGCCATCGCGCACCACGCCCAGCCGCACGCTGCTGCCCAGCGGCAGCAGCCCTTCGGTGTTGCGCAACTCTTCCACGCTGCGCAGCGGCTTGCCGTCCAGCGCGGTCAGCACGTCGCCGGGTTGCAGGCCGGCCTGCTCGGCGGCCGAGCCCGAACTGACACCGGTCACTACTACGCCATTCGTATCCTTCAATGAAAGCAGCTTGGCAATGCGTGGTGTGATCGCCTGCGTCTGCAGGCCGAGATTGCCGCGTTCGACTTTGCCGTGGTCCAGCAACTGCTCCATCACTTCGCTGGTAATCGCGGTGGGCACCGCAAAGCCGATGCCGACATTGCCGCCCGAGGGCGAAAAAATCATCGTATTGATGCCGACCAGTTCACCGCGCAGGTTCACCAGCGCGCCGCCGGAGTTGCCCGGGTTGATCGAGGCATCGGTCTGGATGAAATTCTGGAATCCCGTGCTGCCCGAACTGGCGCTGCCCAGGCCCGAACGCCCGAGCGCCGACACGATACCCGAGGTCACCGTCTGTCCCAGCCCGAACGGATTACCCACGGCGACCACGTAATCGCCCACGCGTAGCTGGTTGGAATCGGCCAGCGGCAGCGCTTGCAGATGGTCGGCGGGAATCTGTACCACTGCCACGTCCGTATCCGGATCGGTGCCAATGCGTTTGCCCTTGAACGTGCGCCCGTCCTGCAGGGTCACGCTGATGTCGTCAGCGCCGCCGACCACATGGTTGTTGGTCAGCACATAACCCTTGGCCGCATCCACGATCACGCCCGAGCCCAGGCTCTGTTCCACCCGCTCGCTCGAACCACCCGGCAGGCCAAAAAGCTGGCGCACTGCGGGATCATTAAAGTAAGGGTTCTGCACTTGTACGTGCTTCTTGCTGGAGATGTTCACCACCGCCGGCGTCACCCGCTGCAGCATCGGTGCCAGCGACGGCATCGCCTGACCATCGATCGCCGGCGGCATCGCGGCGTGACTGATACCGGGTATGCCGATCAGCAAAACGGCGGTAAACGCCGTGGTCAGCCAGCACATAAAGCGGGACGGGTGCAGCGGCATGGGTCCTCCTCCATCACGATGAAAGTCGCCAGTCCCATTGACTAGGCGGCCCAGCTTCGACCAGCGCGGCCCGCCGCGGTTCCTGCGGGCGGCGCAGTCGTGAAATTGCCCGCAAACCACTTTACATCGGCGGGCGTCAGGGGTAACGTCCCTAGACGGTGATGACCACAACATCTTGTGTTCGGTTGCCGAGGTTTAAACTAGCTCTGGTGTCGAACGTCAAACGGTTTAGAGGGGTCGTTGTCGTTGAAGCTAGGCGGTACACGGCTTGGAGGGCAACCCTCACGGCCTGGCCACCGTCCATCATCGCCGCAGATCAGGTCACATCGAAGTACCGCGCCAACGCAGTTGCACCAACTAAAAACAATTCGAATAAAAGTAATCGGGCCGCAAGGCCGTCACGGGAGTAAGGAAGCCGATGAGCACATTGCGTGCCCCAGCCACAAACCCATCCATAGGCCGCGATGCCGTGGAAATTCCGCTGCAACCCGCCTCGCTGGACATCTGGGACAAAAAGTACCGTCTCAAGGCCAAGTCGGGCGAGCCGGTCGATGGCAGCATCGACGAAACCTACCAGCGCGTCGCCCGCGCCCTGTCCGATGTTGAAGCCAGCGATGAGTTGCGCGGCCATTGGTACGAACGTTTTCTGTGGGCGCTGCGCCGCGGTGCGATTCCCGCCGGCCGCATCACCTCCAACGCCGGCGCGCTCGCGCACAAGCCGGCCACCAGCACGATCAACTGCACCGTCTCCGGCACTATCCGCGATTCGATGGACGACATCCTGGAGAAAGTCCACGAAGCCGGCCTCACCCTGAAAGCCGGCTGCGGCATCGGCTATGAATTCTCCACGCTGCGTCCGCGCGGCGCGTATGTCTCCGGCGCCGGTGCGTATACCAGCGGCCCGCTGTCGTTCATGGATATCTACGACAAGATGTGTTTCACCGTGTCGTCCGCCGGTGGCCGTCGTGGCGCGCAGATGGGCACGTTCGACATCAGCCATCCGGACGCCAAGGAATTCATCCGCGCCAAGCGCGAGGACGGCCGCCTGCGTCAGTTCAACCTGTCGCTGCTGATCACCGACGGTTTCATGGACGCAGTCGAGCACGACCAGGACTGGCCGCTGGTCTATCCGGTCCACGTGAAAGAGAAAAACGAGATCGATCTCACCGACGCCAGCAAGGTCGTCTGGCGCGAGTGGCCCACGCACGAAAACTACATCGATCGCGAAGACGGCCTGGTCGCCTGCAAGATCTACAGCACCATGCGCGCGCGGCACCTGTGGGACATGATCATGGTGTCCACCTACGACTTCGCCGAGCCGGGTTTCATCCTGATCGACAAGGTCAACGAGATGAACAACAACTGGTGGTGCGAGCACATCCGCGCGACCAACCCGTGTGGTGAACAGCCGCTGCCGCCGTACGGCTCGTGCCTGCTCGGCTCGATCAACCTCACCACCTTTGTGCGTGATCCGTTCGGCCCCAAGGCGCGCTTCGACTGGGACGAGTACCGTGAGGTGGTGAAGGTGTTCACCCGCATGCTCGACAACGTGGTCGAGATCAACGGCCTGCCGTTGCCGCAGCAGCGCAACGAGATCGAATCCAAGCGCCGCCACGGCATGGGCTTTCTGGGTCTGGGTTCCACCATCACCATGCTCAAGCATCGCTATGGCACGGCCGAAGCGGTGGCGTTCACCGAAGAAGTGTCGCGCGAGATGGCCGTTGCCGGTTGGGAAGTGGCGCTCGAGCTGGGCAAGGAAAAAGGCCCGGCGCCGATTCTGGCGAAGGACTTCACCGTCACCGGCGACATGCTGCGCAAGCGTCCCGAGATGGTCAAAGACGGTTACAAGGTCGGCGACAGCATCCCCGGTCGCGTGCTGCATGCCAAGTACAGCCGCTACATGCAGCGTATTGCCGAAGTCGCGCCCAACCTCGTGGCCGAGCTGGCCGAAACCGGCGCGCGCTTCACCCACCACAGCTCCATTGCACCGACCGGCACCATCTCACTGTCGCTGGCCAACAACGCCAGCAACGGCATCGAGCCGAGCTTTGCGCACCACTATTCGCGCAACGTCATCCGCGAAGGCAAAAAGTCGAAAGAGAAGGTCGAGGTCTATAGCTACGAGCTGCTCGCCTATCGCGCGCTCATCAATGCCGAGGCATTGCCGTTCACTGACGAGGTGGCCAACAAGCTGCCGGAGTACTTCGTCTCCGCCGACGACATCAGCCCGAAAGAGCACGTCGACATCCAGGCCGCGTCGCAAAAGTGGATCGACTCGTCGATCTCCAAAACCGCCAACGTGCCCACCGATTATCCCTACGAAGATTTCAAGGACATCTATTTCTACGCCTATAAACAAGGCCTGAAAGGATGCACCACCTTCCGCTTCAACCCCGCCGCGTTCCAGGGCGTGCTGGTGAAAGAAGCGGATCTCGAAAACACCCTCTACCGCTTCGAACTGGAAGACGGTAGCGTTGTCGAACTGAAAGGCAACGAGCAAGTGGAGTACGACGGCGAAATGCATTCCGCCGCCAACCTCTTCGATGCCTTGAAGGAAGGTTATTACGGCAAGTTCTGACACGTCGCACGCGTCCTGCGTGCGGCAAAATCAAAGTCGTTCATCGGAGGGGAACCCACAATGTCCATCGACACCGAAGTAGAAACCAACACAGTTACACCACCCGTCACGGAAGCGCCGGTTGTCGTCGATACGCCACCAGCGCCAGCACCGGTCGCTGCACCTGCCGTGGTGGTTGCCAAGGCACCGGCCGCCAAAAAGGCACCGGTCAAGAAAGTAGCTAAGGCTGCAGTGAAAAAGGCTGCGCCGAAAAAGGCCGCTGCCAAGAAAGCCGCGCCCAAGAAGGCCGCCGCCAAAAAGGCTGCACCAAAGAAAGCCGCAGCCAAGAAGGTCACGGCTAAAAAAGCCGTAAAGAAAGTCGCCAAGAAAACCGCCGCTAAAAAAGTCGCCACCAAAAAAGCCGTCAAGAAGGCCGTGAAAAAAGTGGCCAAGAAAGTGGCAGTGAAAAAGGTCGCGAAAAAGTCAGCCGCCAAGAAAGCGCCTGCCAAGAAAGCCGCCGCGAAAAAGTCGTCGGTAAAAAAGAGCATCGCCAAGGTCGTCAAGAAAGTCACGGCCGCGGAAAAGAAAGCAGCCAAGGCGGTCAAGAAGTTCGCCGCCAAGGTCGTAAAGAAGGTCAGCAGTAAAAAGTCGGCTAGCACCAAGAAAGCCGCGCCCAAAAAGGCGGTCGTCAAGAAATCCGCCAGCACCAAAAAAGGTGCAAGCACCGTAAAAGGTGTAAACAAGAAAGCCGTCGCCAAGACGGTGAAAAGGTCCACTGCCAGCAAGAAAGTGGCCGTAAAGACAGCCAAGAAACCTGCTGCCAAGAAAGTCACTGCAAAAAAGAAGTAAGCCGTACCGCATCCGGTCCGGCCACGCGCCGGGCCGGGTGCTTTTTTACCGGGCAATACCCTCCGCGCCAGCGCGCCGCGTGAGCCAGCGACACCGCCAGGCACCTTTCATTGGCTGCCCGCAAGCACCATATCCATCTCTATAACGCCCCAACACAGAAGAACATCATGGCGACCAAAATCGACAAAAAGATCACCGGCTACAACGTGGTCAAACCCGAAGACAAGGTTGCCGCGCCTGCGGTTGCTGCGCCCGTTGTGGCCAAAGAGCCGCCGATGGCCGAAGTGATCCAGATGCACGAAAGCGTGGAGCGCCCCGAAACGCTGGTCGGTTCCACCTTCAAGGTCAAGTCGCCGCTGTTCGAGCACGCGCTGTACGTCACCATCAACGACATCGTGCTCAACGCCGGCACCGCGCACGAGCAGCGCCGCCCGTTCGAGATCTTCATCAACTCGAAAAACATGGACCACTTCCAGTGGATCGTGGCGCTTACCCGCATCATGTCCGCCGTGTTCCGCAAGGGCGGCGACGTCACCTTTATCGTGGAAGAGCTGAAAGCCGTGTTCGACCCGCGCGGCGGCTACTTCAAGGCCGGCGGCGTCTACATGCCCAGCATCGTCGCCGAGATCGGCTCGGTGGTGGAACAGCACATGAAAAACATCGGCATGATCCACGACCCCGAGATGGACGAGTCCACCCGCCAGCTCATCGCCGACAAGCGCGCCGCCTACGAGGCCGCCAGCGCAAAAAAAAACTCTGAGGTAGTTGTGGCGCCTTCCGCGACCGCGGCAGCGCCGGCTAGCGACAGCAAGCCCAAGCTCAACGCCGCCGGGTTTCCGCCCGGTGCGACGCTGTGCGCCAAATGCAATACGCAGGCGCTGGTGCTGATGGACGGGTGCCAGACTTGTTTGAATTGTGGGTATTCGAAGTGCGGGTGAGATGTACCTGACTCGAAATCAGGCGTGCGTGTAAGCGCAGCGAAGGTTCGAATCCCTCCATCTCCGCCAATGTGATCAACGCTTTAAACGATCCCGGCCAAGTGCCGGGATTGTTGTTTCTGGAGTGCGGGGTCACCCAGGGGGTCACCGGCACACCCGAAGTGGTCACCCCGCGGCAATCGGCCGGATAGTTGGCGACCGTCGCTAATTACTCCACAAAAGATAACGATGGGGTTGAAACGTTGCCCACTCTATGGGCATCGTGCGAGCCACGATCAGGCCACGGAATGCAAATGCAAAACTTTGACTACATTGAACTTGCCGACTTTCGCAATTCGCTCGAAAGCGATTACGCGGAAATGCAGCGGTGCGCAGCGGCGGATGCTTGGAAAAGTGCCCAAGTGCTAGCTGGAAGCATCGTTGAATGCCTCCTCGTCGACTACCTGACGTCTCGCTACGCAGAGAAAAAAGAGGGTAAGGACCCCTTAAAAATGGATTTGGCCGAGGCAATCGCCGCTTGTAAGCAGGGAGGTGCGATCACTGAGCGGACTGCGGACCTTTGCACGGTAATACGTTCCTACCGCAATTTGATTCACGCCGGAAGAATGGTGCGCCTGCAGGAGCGGCCACCTAATCAAGCATCCTGCAATATCGCTATTAGCCTCATCGAGATGATAGTTGAAGATATCGCGAAAACCAGAAAGAACAGCGTTGGTTTCACAGGTGAGCAAATCTTGTCAAAGATAAAAAGGGATGAGCAAGTTCTGCCGATTCTTAAGCATTTGCTCGAAAGCGTTCGCGAGCAACAGCGCCTCAGGCTCGTTATGGAAATATTACCTTCGGCTTACGTGGCGGAGCCGGAAGACGAAGAAGATGAAAAAGCCTTGCATAGAATTTCTGCGGCATATCGGGTCGTCTTTAATTCGCTTCCAGACAATCTAAAAACAACTGCCGTGGACAAGTTTGCAACGCTCATCAGAGAAGAAGATAGCGGCACCATAAAGACTTTTCGACGCGCATTTTTCCATGGCTACGATTTGGAATTTATCAGCTCTGAACACTTGCCTATAGTTAAAGAGCATTTGCTGGATTCGATGAGACCAGCCCTTGATTTAGAAGATATTAAAGCGATCAATGGCATGGCTAAATATTTAGAGCCTACAGAGGCGCCGCGCTGGATAGGGCCCTTACTAAGCGCGGCTTTGTCTTCTTCGAATTCCGTGACAGAGAAAAAGAAGGTCAAGGATGTAATCAGCGGATCTTTGGTCTCTACGTCTTCTGAATTCGATTCTGCGGTGTCTAAAAGACTGGGCATTTTGATCGATGCATTTAAACGGACTGGCAACGATAAGTTTGTTGAAGCCACAGAAGCGCTACGCGACGAACTGTTCGTGCCGTTCTAATCTGAAGTCGTCGCGCGGTGTTGGCTTTGCGTTTGATACGCGCGGAAACCGTGGTCAGAGTCGACTTTTCCAATAGACATACAGACAAGTGCACTCTGTCCCGTGTTTTTAGTTAGCCTGTGTTTTTTTAGCTGCGGCTCTTGTGAAGAATTATGGCTGATGCCCCCGACGACGAGATTGATTTCAGCAAGACTCTGCTGGGCAACGACCCTGTAGGACCGTTGTCGAAGTTGCTTTGGGAGTGCATGTCGATACATGCCGCCGGACCGATGGATCCGCTTATCCGCATGTATATGTCGCACAGAAACGGGGTCAGGTTCACTTAATTCAGTCGAGGAAGTGAACCTGGCCCATTAGCCGCAAAGCAACAGCGGTGCTACCGCTTGTTTACGGCGAGCCAGCGCATGTCGCGGTAGGAATCCGCTAACACCCAGGCGGCGGCCGCCAGCACCCAGGTGGCATAGGTCTCGCCCCAGTTGAAGGCGCTGATATGGCCTGCCGCGACCATGGGTACCCAGATCAAAAGCAGGAACATGCCCATCTGCAACGTCGAGAGCGTGGCCGCCAGTCGCGCAAACACACCAGTGACTATCGCCACTCCCGCGGCGAGGTAGGCAGCGCCCGTGAAATAGGCCCAAAACACAGGCGCTGGCAGCCAGTGCGGGATCAGTGGCGCGGTCAGATTGAGATAGGTGAAATGCGACAGGCCGAAGGCGATCAAGGCCACGCCATAAAGAACTCTCGCCATGCGCACGCCTTTGTCACCGACGGCGAAACCGAACCAGTGTTTGTCCCGGTCATTGGCAAACCAGGCATACAAAACCCAGGCGCCCGCCACGACCACCGCGATCTCGCCACAGTATTGATAGGAACCTTCCACCGTGGGCAATTGGAAGATAAGGGGTACTTTGAACACCAGCATCCAAAGCAGGAGATAGACGAACAGTACGCGTGCAGCGGCGACAGCTGTGCGCTGCCAGAACAGGCCGATGCCGGAAGCCAAGGAGACGAAGGCGCAGAGATAAGCCAGTCCCGCGGCTGCGGGCACATGTTTGAATACCGGCTGCCATATTACGGTGAAACCGCCTTCGATCAGGCCGATGATCCCGAGCGCGATCATCGTTGCCGCAAAGACCGCATGCCCCACGCTTGCGATACGCATCGCCCTGGCTCCAGTGGTGTCCCATTTCATCGGGTACAGACGCCTTGCCGGTCATAGCATACGCCCGCCAAAAAAAGGTGTCAGGGACAATTTAAGCGCTCAACGGGCCGTGTCGAATTTTCCCCGCGAACAGTTTCAGCTTCACTTAAAAGAGAATGACGCGGCCCATACAAAACGTGGTCAGGTTCACTTACTGGGGGAATTGGCTGAAATGTTGTCATGGCTAATTGAAGTGCTTCACTGACTGCGTCGAGTTTTTCCTGATATCTTTTTTAAGCATCCGGCAGCAAAGGAAACTTCAATATGACTACTCCATTTTCCGGTGGGTGCGCCTGTGGAGCAATTCGCTACGTCTGCTCACGCCCACCCGCCGCGATGCTCAATTGCCACTGTCTGGATTGTCAGCGTTCCAGCGGTGCCCCATTCGCGTCGGGCTTTATCGTCGCGGACGCGGATATGGAGATTACGGGCACGCCGAAAACATATTCGGTGCGTGCGGGCAGTGGCGCTCTCGCGACGCGCAGCTTTTGCAAGCAATGTGGTTCGCCCTTGTTTACGCGCGGTGATGCCAGTCCGGGATTCCTGTCCGTTCGCTTTACTACGCTGGATGATGCTTCGGCGTTTCAGCCGACGCTGGACATTTGGACGGCCAGTGCGCAACCGTGGGTTTGTCTTAGTCAGGCCATTCCACAATATCTTCAGTTACCCTGATTCAGCCACTTGCACCTGCCGCCTAACTACTCGTTCAAGGCGGACGGCTTCGCCACTGCTTAAATCCAGCGTTATGTGTAATCAACATGAACTTTACTGATCTAGAAAAATCAGCCCTGAGACTCAACGAGCTTTACGAGCAGCTTGAAATCAAGATGTATGGACGTGTATGGACCACGGGCGAGCTTGCGCTCGGATTCGTAGGCGACGTCGGCGATTTAGCAAAACTGATTCAGGCGAATGCAGGTGTCCGGAAAATTGACGACTGCAAAGCGAAACTTGGGCATGAGTTGTCAGACTGCCTCTGGTCAATCATGGTTCTTGCGAATAAGTGCGGCATTGATCTAGAGGCAGAGTATTCCAAGAACACTAGAGAATTAATTGCGCATGTATCCAACGAGCTGGACACATAACAATTCATTCAAGCCGACGCCGCTTTGGCATTGGAAGCGGATGACGTTGACGCCCTGCGCCAGAGAATCCTGGAGCTTACAGAGCAGTGGCAGTCCATTCCTGTGGGCAAGTCGCTGGCTTTAGCGTTCGACCATCACCAGCATGTGCCATACCTACAGCAACCGCTGGAACGGAGGCCGATCAGGCGCGCTGACCACCAGAAGCCGTGATCCGTTCGCCGGTCACCCAGGCCGAATCATCGGATGCCAGGAACAGCGCCACGCGAGCGATGTCTTCCGGCGTGCCCGGCCGACCGAACGGGATCGTTGCAACGACGGATTCGACGGCCTCTTGCGACCAACCCAGAGCCGCGATGCCTTCGGTGATGGTGGCCCCCGGCGCGATGCTGTTGACGCGGATCTTCTTCGGCGCCAGTTCGACCGAGGTCACGCGCGTGACGGAGTCGACAGCGCTCTTGGATGCCGCGTAGATCACCGAGTTGGGCATGTAGCCGACGCTGGCGATGGAACTGATATTGATGATGCTGCCGCCGTTCGGGCCGAAGTACTTCGCCGCCTCTTGTGTCGCGGTGATGATGCCGAGCACATTCGTGCTGAACTCACGATGGAATTCCTGCTCTGTGGAGTCTTGAAGGGGCGCGAAGGCGAAGACGCCCGCGTTGTTCACCAGGATGTCGAGTGCGCCAAAGGCATGCTTCGACTCTTCAAACAGTCGCTGGATATCGGCGGTCTTCGAGAAATCGGCGTGGATGGCCACAGCCTTGCCACCGGAACTCTTGATCTCGGCAACCAGGGCATTCGCTGCTTCCTTGCTGGTCGAGTAGTTCACGACGACCGAGGCGCCGGACTTGGCGAATAGCTTTGCGATTCCAGCACCGATGCCTTTGGAGGCACCGGTAACGATGGCGACTTTGCCAGTAAGTGAAGTCATGAGGTGTGTCCTGAATTGACGGCGCCACGTTGGCGTCTGCATGCACTGTCGTCGATCGATGGATGCGCGAGTAGGTACGTCGGCAACTAAGACTTATTCGTCAAATGAATGGCTCCCCGCTCTCAAACTGAGCGAACATGTCAAACATTGGGCCGTCGATAGAGGGACGAATCGTCCACATCGGAGCAAGCCCTACGACCACGGATTCGCAGAGCCGTGACCTTCATTCCAAGAGAAGCATTCCATGACCAAATTTGCCCTGTTTGTCCGTCTCGAAGCCAAGCCCGGCCAAGAGGCTGCCGTCGCCGCCTTCCTGGCCAGCGCACTGCCGCTCGCCAATGCCGAGTTGGGCACCGTCGCTTGGTTTGCGTTGCAGTTTGGCCCTTCGACTTTTGGCGTTTTCGACGCCTTTGCGGACGAGGAAGGTCGTCAAGCCCACCTGCGAGGCCCGATTGCGGCTGCATTGATGGCCAACGCAGCTGCCTTGCTCAGCACCCCACCGAACATTGAGAAGATCGATCTGCTCGCGGCGAAATTGCCTGGCTGACAGACCGATGGCGCGCCGCGTCGATGCGAACATTCAACCGATGCATGGACGCATTCGCGGCATGCTTCGATCGAGGCGTCACAGGTGCGCGGCGCAAGCTCCAAGCCTAGCGGCGACCAAGCTCCGCGATCAGATACTCGACCAGCGCGCGTGCCGAGGGCTTCGGTCGTCGGCCTGGGGTGAACAGGCCGTGGGCTTCGACCTCACCGATCTTCCAGTCGGGAAGCAGCCGAATCAGCGCGCCGCTGGCGAGTTCGGCGCGACAGCCCCACAGAGATGTATTCACGACACCGATTCCCGCAACGGCGGCGGCTACTGCGGCCTCGTTGTAGGAAACAGTCAGGCGACAATTGATGCGGGTCGATACGCTTTGACCATCCTTCTGAAAGGACCATGTTCCGGAGCTCGTCCCGGCAGGCCCGACGATAG
>Ga0302233_10002480_pt1 | contig 11550 bp, 5 predicted proteins | sample II_Palsa_N3_1_FD_193516 | JGI IMG/M metagenome (GOLD analysis project Ga0302233, IMG submission 193516) | Peat permafrost microbial communities from Stordalen Mire near Abisko, Sweden - II_Palsa_N3_1 | ecosystem: Environmental > Terrestrial > Soil > Palsa > Peat permafrost | place: Sweden...
AAAAAGACAGCTAGCCCCAGCCAGCTCCGCCAGCTCTTTTTCAATCCCATTTGCCAAATGGTCGACTAACTCCACCTGCACATCATAAGGTTTGACTCCATTCACCCGGCAGAAATCAAACAGATAATCGATTTGTTCTTTTGTCAGCATGGTCAGGTCAGTTTAAGGTTGATCAAATGCTCCAGCGTTTGCATAAAAACCTGCAATTCCCCGATTGCACTCTTCGTCTTCTCCTTCCCTGCCTTTGTCAGTGAATAATATTTCCGCATGCGGTTATCGGCCAGCTGCATCTCTGCTTCCAACAGCCCCTGCGCCTCCAATCGGTGTAACAGCGGATACAAGGCCCCTTCCGTAATTTGCAACTCTCCTTTAGTGATCTCCTTCACCGTCTGCGTGATCTCATACCCATACATCCGGCGATGCGTCTGCAGTAGTTGCAGCACGATCGGCTCCAGGCAGCCCTTATATAAGGAAGACTTGTTCATGGAACTAATGTATACCTAATTTACGGATGTACCTAATTTTCTTTTATATCCTCGCCTACTTTCCATCGATTATCGACGGCCCCTGCCTTTTGAAATTTGTCGGGGCTGAGCAGTACCGGATAAAAAGGTTGCTGATGTAGATGACCAAATACAAGGTCGGTAATGATCGGGTTCGCCTCGTTTTGCTCTAGCCAAAAGCCTAGCCGTTGTAAAGTGCTTTTGTGCGGATACCAGGATAAAAGATCGGCCATATCTTTTTCCTCTACTTCTTCGGATAATTCGGCAAAAACCGTACTAATGCTGTCTACACCACCTAATTTGGTTTGATAGTGGATGAGATCCGCCATGGTTAAGGCAAGAGAGGAAATTAAGAGAGATGCACCCCCTGATACTTGTGGCAAAAGATTTTTTTCAGGCCACTGCACGGTGGTATAAAAATGGACATTCAGCCCCTGTTTATCAATATTTAGTAATGCCGGTCGCTGGATGACAATGCATTCCTGGTGTCCCGGCAGGTAACCACCGCCATGGCAACGTGCCGCGGTATATAAACCTGCATAATAGGGCCGGTCCAGATAGCGAAATAAGTTGTCGGCATAGCAATGGATCGGCGGCTGCCCTCTATGCATTGGAGGCAGGATCAAATAAAACCTTTTTCTTACATTGATGATTTGTTTTTTCTCAACAAGCCGGGACAGTTCTCGGCTGAGTGCAACATCTTTTTCGGAAACACGCTCACGCAATACTTCCAAGGAAAAAGTATAAATCCCTTTGGAAAGCAATTCAGCTATATAAACGGCGATCCCACTCATAAGTCCCCATTCCCCCCGATTATAGTTTTTTTTCGAGCAAACTACCTCAAAACAGGTAAAAACAGCAAAAAAAAACTAAGATTTCCGACCCCTCGAAAAAAAGACATAACGCCGCCTTGATTTTTTCGCCCCATCACAACTCCCTTACCTTAATATCTTTCAACCACACCTTCTGCCCATGGTGCTGGAACATAATGTAACCATCCGTAGACTGCGCAAAATTGGGATTGTTCTTAAACTTGCTTTTGGCGATCAGCGCCTTCAGTTGCTCCGATCCCAGATCGTATTCGACCACCTTTACCCCATTCAGCCAGTTCTCCACATGGCCATGATTGACGATCAACTTGGCCGTATTGAATTCCCCCACCGGCTTCAGCACCTTACCCACCGGGGCGATCAGGTCGTACAACGATCCGGCCGACCGGATGGCTGCCGTATCGTTAAAGCCTATATCATCCAATATCTGCATCTCCGGGTTGTCCAACCAGTTCGGGCTGTTGCCGTTGTGCGACTGATGCGCGGATTTTTCCTGCACGTAATAGAACACGCCGCTGTTGCCGCCCTTCGACACCGCCCATTGCAAGGACAGTTCGAAATTCTTGTACTTCTTCCTCGTCAGGAAATCCACGTTGGGAACATCCGTCTGCGCCACCAGAGCGCCATCCTCTACCTTCCAGGCCCGGCTGGGGAAAGTATCCGTCATATACCCCCGCAAAGCCGCGACCGACGTGCCATCGAACAGGTAGATCCATTTACTCTTTTGCGCATGCCCCGTGACGGCCATCATCGAGAGACAGACCAGTAAGACAGCAATTCGTTTTGTCATAAGCGTCATTATTTAGACGGAAAATTTACTGAATTAATTCGGCTTTCGGCTCACCCACCTCCACTTGCGTATGAACATAAACCCTCACGTCATGCTCCTTCCCGTCATCCGTCAGCGGCAGGGTATCGCCCTTGCCTAACTTGTTATCCATCTCCCACCACGACCCCGCCGTGTTATCGGGCTGAAAGACCGTGATCCGGTAGGTAGACCGCCCATACCGGTAGACGATAGTGACGGAGGGCCAGTCCAAAGGAAAGCATGGCCTGAAACACAGTTGATCGCCCTTCAACTCCATTCCCAGCAACGACCCCATAATGAACTGGTACATCCAGCCGGACGAACCCGTATACCAGGTCCACCCACCCCTTCCCCGGTGCGACTCGTTGGCATACACATCCGCCGCCATCACATAAGGCTCGGTCTTGTATACCTGGATGGCGCCAGGATTTGATCCGTGACGCAAGGGTTGGATCATGCTGAATAATTCATAAGCCTTCTCCCGCTCGCCCAACGCGGCAAAGGCGATCAATGTCCAGATAGCGGCATGCGAATACTGACCGCCGTTCTCTCTGACCCCCGGCACATACCCCTCGATATAGCCCGGATGCAGACCATGCCCGTTAAAGGGTGGGTCCAGCAATTGGATCAGCCCGATATCTCTCCTGACCAGGTATTTGTCCAACGAGGCCATGGCCGTTATGCTTCTCTTCTTATCCCCGGCGCCGGACAACACGGACCAGCTTTGCGCAATCGCATCGATCCGGCACTCGTTGTTCTCCTTCGATCCTAGTGGCGTTCCATCATCGAACCAGGCCCGCAGGTACCACTCGCCGTCCCAGGCCGACGCTTCTATGCCCGAACGCAGTTTGTCGGCTTCCGCTCCACAAGCAGCAACAAAAACCTCGTCGCCAAAATCTTTCGCTACCCCGGCAAACCGCATCAATACGTCGTACAGGAAAAAAGCCAGCCATACGCTTTCACCCTGGCCCTTCACCCCCACCTGGTCCATCCCGTCATTCCAGTCCCCCGACCCCATCAGCGGCAACCCATGTTTACCGAATTGAAGACTGTGTTTGATAGCCCGGACACAATGCTCGTACAACGTACCGCTTAAATTACCGCTCACTGGCAGGTCATACAGCGACTCTTCACCGGGATGCAGCAGCCGGCTCTCCAGCCAGCCTACTGTCACTGATAAGACAGCCGTATCTCCTGTGGCGGCGACATACCGCGAGACAACATAAGGCAGCCACAACATATCGTCACTGCAACGCGTCCGGACCCCTCTTCCCTCCGGCGGATGCCACCAGTGCTGAACATCCCCTTCCACAAACTGCCTCGAGGCGCTCAACAATATTTGTTCCCGCGTCAGCTCGGGCCGGATCGCCAGCAAGGCCAGCACATCCTGCAACTGATCCCTGAACCCGAACGCGCCACCCGATTGATAAAATCCGCTGCGGGCAAATATCCTGGCAGACATAGTCTGATAAGGCAGCCAGCCGTTCGCCAGCAGGTTCAGCGCGGGATCGGGTGTATCGACCTGCACCGCGCCCAATGCATCCCGCCAATAGTCCTTTACCCCTTGCAAGGACTGCATCACCGCCTCTCTGCCCGCAAACTCGCTTATCATAGCCTGGACCACGCCTAAATTTTCTCCATTTCCCAACTGGAAGATCACCTCTTTCTCAGCCCCGTCTAACAGGTCGAACCTGACCTGCAAGGCAGCGCAGGGGTCCATGCCCGCACCGGTCCTGCCGGAGAGATTTTTCCGGCGCATCGCCTGCGGATTGCCGGGCCGTCCATTCCGGCCGATGAATTCCGTACGGTCCGCGGTGACGCTCAGCCCGCTGCCATCGGTCTTGAAATAAGTGACCCGGTCCGTAAAAGGTGTATTATACCGGTTCCGGATCAGCAACGCCCCGCTGAGGGCATCCTGCTCCGAAGTGATATGCATGGCCGTTCTTGGCCGGGTATCGCCCATGACGATTTCCATGCAGCCGGTGGCTGACAACTTTCGCTCCCGCCCTGAATGGTTGATTATTTTCAGCACGATGAATTTCACCGGCAAAGCCTTATCGACAAAGACAGTGCATTCCGTGGAGATTCCCTGTTCCGTATGTTTGAAAAGAGTATACCCAAAACCATGCGTCGTGATATACGGTGTCGCACCCCGCGCCGGGAAGGGCATGGGCGACCAGAAGAGGCCGGTGTCCTCGTCCCGCAGATAGAAAGCCTCACCTCCCGTGTCGGATACGGGATCATTACTCCAGGGCGTAAGCCGGTACTCGTGCGCATTCACTGTCCAGGTATAGGCAGATCCGCTCTCGGAAACCACCGTTCCGAAATTCGGGTTGGCGATCACATTCACCCAGGGTGCCGGGGAAGTGGTCTTCTTATCCGTGATGATCGTATACTCACTGCCTTTTGAACCAAAGCCACCGATGCCATTGAAAAAGGTCAGCCCTTCCGGCAACACCGGCGCTTCTGAGAGGGGCTGTGCCATCACCGGCTTCACCCTCAGTTCCGGCGGCATCGCCTTTTCCTGGTAATGCCCGTTCACCTGCTCCGCTAAGGTTCCCTTGTTGTCAGAGATGATTGCCCGCGCAATGCTTTCAAAAAGGGTCCGGTCTTCCGAAGAGATCTGGTCTGCCGTCCGGATAAAGATGCTGCCCCCCCGGCTGTTGCCAACCGCATTGCCTCCTTCGATGGTCGTCAACCCCTGGATCTGTTCCTGTAAAGCCTGCCGGTAGCTGCCATACGTTTCATTCCAGATCACCAGGTCCGCCGCCAGTCCCTTCAGCCGCCAATACGCATGCGCCTGCACCATTTGACGGACCAGATCTATGCTTTCCTGGTCGTAGATATGCAATAATACGATGGGCAGGTCGCCGGAGACGGAATGGCTCCACAGCCCCGATTGCCCCCTGGCATTGCTCAGGATGACGGTGGGGTCAGCCCGCAAGACAGGATTGGCGTAGATAACGGACGCGGCCAGCTGATCGTACAACTGCGCATCCGCCTCCGTGGCATTGATCTGGCGCAATAACACCTGGTTGTGCGTCCACGATAGGTCCACCGCACGGTTTTTCAGGTGCGGGTCCCGGTATTTATTCATCAGCCCCTCGCAGGCCTCCCGCGTTTCACTGATCCCATAGATCATGTCGATAGTCACCGTCTGGTTGGGCTTGACAAGGATCCGGCAACGGATAGACAGAATAGGGTCCAGTACCGCACCCTGCTTGCCTGACAGCGTCTCATCGTCCATCGCCTGCGGATGAACCAGCGTTTTCCCCCTGCCGGTGAACTGCATCCTGTCCGTTTCATACGATACTGCCTCCACTGAAGTACCGTGCACCTCCATCAGGTGGAACAACCACGGCGGCATTTCATCGGCAGAGCGCGGCCTGCGCGTACAAAGGACGGCCCGCTGCTCAGGCAGGATCTCGGTCTGGACAAAAAGGTTGCTGAAGGCCGGATGCGCTTCATCCGAGGCCTGGCTCGCCATGACCATTTCAGCATAACTGGTGATCTCCAGCACCTTGACGGCATGCGTCCGGTTCGTGATCCTGACCCTTCTCATTTCCATATCGTCTTCAGGCGAGATCACGATCTCCGTCTTGGTATCTATCCCGAAATCCTGTCGCCGGAACTCGACATGCCCCTGCGAAAACAACACCTCATAGCCCTTGGCCGGCTGTAAGGCTGGCTGGGCCGTATTCGACCAAAAGCTGCCGCTGCCGACATCCTTGATATAACAAAAAATGCCCCGGTCATCCCTGGTCGTATCCTCCCGCCAGCGGGTAACCGCTATATCCTTCCACCGGCTGTATCCGCCGCCGGAATTGGTGATCATCACATGATAACGGCCATTGCTCAGCAACTGTATCTCCGGTATCGGAGTGGCAGGAGTGGTGATCCGCCGCACAGGAATATCCACCGGTACTGTCTGCACTTCCAGGGGATCTGTCGTATGCGCATATTCAGTGGTAGCCCTCGGAACGCGCTCCTGTAATAACAACAAGGTCGCCTGAAAACGCAGCTCGGCAGCGAAGCGCTGCTGCATGGGTTTGTTCAGCAGGACATAAGCCAGCGACAACAGGCTCATACCCTGGTGATGGACCATGAACGAACGTACAATGCTGTAAGCCTTGCCTCTCGGCAGCCGCCCTGCCGTATAATCCACAGCTTCGAAAAAGCCGAATTCACCCTCGAACCCCTCTCCGGCCATGACCTGCAGGTTGGCAGCCGCCTTCAGGGGAAGGACCATCAGCGCCAGCATGGTTGCGTAAGGCGCAATGACCAGGTCTTCTTTCAGCCCGCGCTTCAGCCCGAGGCCCGGCACCCCGAAAGCCCGGTACTGGTAATTCAGCGCCGCATCCACCATATTGTAGGCAGACTCCGAAATACCCCAGGGCACATCCCGCTGCGAACCGTACTCGATTTGTCGCCTGACCATCGCAATATTGGTCTGGTAGAGTAAGGTATTTTCATAGGCGGGCATCACCAACTGCGGCATCAGATATTCGAACATCGACCCGCTCCACGACAGAAGTATGGGATAGCCATCGGGGTTGGTCAGCAGCCGACCCAGGGCAAACCAGCTTTCCTGCGGCAACTTACCCTGTGCAATCCCCGTGAAAATACCCAGCCTGGATTCCGAAGCCAGCAGGTCATAGCTGCTGTCATCTTTCCGTTGGTCATCCACGTTATAGCCTATCCGCAGCAGCGTTGTCGGTTTGTCATACAGGAAGTCATAGTCGATGGTGCTCAATTGCTCGCATTGCTCCGCTAACTGCTCCGAGAGGACGATCCTTTCAGTGGCCATCCTGCTCCCCTTGGCCAGACAGGCCCGCATCCGGACCAACCATTCCTTTTCTTCAGTACTGCCGGGCTCCTGCTCATACCGGTCGATATCCGCCGACAGCAATCCGGATAAGTCGCGGCTCAGCAGCATCGTGGGCATTTCATCGGCAACGGCCAGCCGGGGATACCTTTCCGGCACAGGTAATAACTCCAGCCAGGGCGCCATCTCCGCGAGGTCATCCCGGAAAACCTCGATCTGCTGTGATAGTTTGCTCGTCCAATCATTCATGCCGGCTCCGTCTTCTTTGTCATTCCCTGTCAGCCCGGCAGCAAGCGCAGCCAGTTTTTCCAGGCGGTTCTTCACATTGAGTATCGATCGGTCTTCTTCAATAGCGATCGTCAATTCCTCCAGTATCATGACGGTCGACCCGTACACCTGCTTTTCAGGAAGGTCCCGGATGATCCTGACGGTTGTCCGCAGCCCTTCATAGACCTGCGGTCCGAACAGGGGTTCGCCGGGCAGCGCTAAAAGGCCCTGCCGTAAGGTCAGCAGGTGTCCGACCAGGTTGCCGCTGTCGACAGTGGACACATACCTGGGCGGAAGGGGCGCTAAGGACCGGGTATTGTACCAGTTGTAGAAATGACCTTTGAACCGCTCCAACTGCTCCATGGTCCCTAGAGTGTCCTTGCATCGCTGTAACACCTCTCCCCCTGGGATATAACCGAAATCGAAGGCTGCCAGGTTGGCCAGCAAAGCCATCCCCATATTGGTCGGCGAAGTGCGGTGGGCAATGACGGCAATAGGCTCCTCCTGGTAGTTGTCGGGCGGCAGCCAGTTTTCACCGGCGGTCACGAAATATTCGAAGTAAGACCATGTCTTTCGCGCAGCCTGGTGCAGAAAGGCAACCTGTTCCGGGTGCAATCTGGGGTCTTCCGATACCCCGGGGACGCTCATCCGCCAGGCAATGGCCGGAGCCAGGCACCATAAGGTAAGGATCGGCATAGCGGCATACCAGGCCGGCTCACGAAGATAGACCAGCAGACAGGTGCAGACCAGGCCGGATAGCGGAGCGATCCACATCGACCCATAGGCCGTGGCCAGCGTCTCGGTCTTCCGCTTCGACCCGGCGGCGAAAGGCGACCACTCCAATAATTTTTTTCGGGTTATGATCATCCGCCAGTTCGTGCGGACCACTGCATCCGTATAGCTATAGGCCTGAAAGGGCAGTACTGTCATATCAAACGCAAAGCGGATCAGTATATCCCTGACGGATATCACCACCTCGGCTACATGCGCGGGCAAAGTGAGGTCCTCCGGCTTATTGAGCAACTGCCAGCCCGCACCCAGTAATAACGGCAATAGCAGCAGGAAAGTGACGACCAGCGTACCCAGCCAGGGGAAGGGCGAAAGGAACCACCCCATCAATAACAACAGCAGCAGGGACTGCGGCAGGAGGCTCCGGCGCAGATTGTCGAAGATCTTCCACCTGGACAGCGGAGACAGCCTGTTCCTGGTCAATTTGCCGTTCGCTGCCGGAATGAAGGGCATCATCCACGACCCGATCTGCCAGTCGCCGCGGATCCACCGGTGATGCCGTTTGACGTCTGCACGATATTGCGAAGGATTTTCTTCATACAGGATCACATCGCTCAGCAATCCCGAGCGGGCATAACAGCCTTCCAGCAGGTCATGACTAAGGATGCGGTTATCGGGAAATACCTGGCCCACCGCCTGCTCGAAAATATCGACATCATAGATCCCCTTTCCGATGAATGAGCCCTCGCCAAAAAGGTCCTGGTACACATCCGACGACACCCGCGTATACGGATCTATACCGGAAAGATCACCCTGCATCCGCATATACCAGCTGACGGCTGTCCTGGGGATGGCGGTAGCCATCCGGGATTGCAGGATGCCATAACCCTCCGTGACCCGGTTCTTCTTCGGATTATAAATCGCCTGGTTCAGCGGATGGGCCATCGTCGCAACGAACTGCCATGCCGATTCCCGGGGCAGCTGCGTATCGGAATCCAGCGTAAGGACATACCTGACCTGTGCCAGGACGCCCGCTCGGCCAATAACGACCGAAAAGACATCCCCGCCCCGTCCCCTGATAAAGGCATTCAGCGCAGCCAGCTTCCCCCTTTTCCGCTCATAGCCCATCCATTTTCCCTCCCGGCTGTTCCAGGTTCTCGGCCGGTGAAAGAGAAAGAACCTGTCCTCTTCAGGGTTACTGTATTTTTCATTCAACGCCCCGATCCTTTGGCATGCCAATTCCAGCAGCCCCTTATCCGCAGGCAGCGTCTGCGCGGCGGCATCCGGAAAATCGGTCAGCAACCCATAATGAAGATGGGCTTCCGGGTTGGCGAGATATCGGATCTCCAGCGCTTCGACTAATTCTTCGATATAAACCGCATCGGTCAGCAGGGTAGGGACCACCACCAGGGTCCGGTATTCGGTCGGTATCCCCGTGGAGAAATCCATCCGCGGCAGCAGCCTGGGCCTGACCAGGATGGTCGATAGCCAGTTGACGAGGGAAATGCTCAGTTGGACCGCGCCCGCAAGGCACAACAAACCGGCCAACGACCATAACGGCCAGCCATGGATCCCATGCCGGTAGACCAGCAGGAACATCCCGGCCGCGACGACCAGCGTCAGTATAGTGATCGACGTCGCATACAGGAAGACCGGCGCCCGCCGGCAGAACCTATCCGCCTTTTGTCTCAAGGTATAGCGCATGCCCGTGGCCTTCTCCATGGACTCGAGTCCCTTATCGATCAGGTAGTAGCCGATATGCCCCAGCCTGACGGCATTCGCCCGGTCCTCGCCCGTCCAATCCCCCGCACTCCTGTCCTGCCCGGCCACAAAGCTGCCGTTTAGAACGTCGCTGTGCCTGCTTCGCCACGGCCCACCTCGTTCGTACCCTTCGGGTATTTCGGCCGTTCCTTCGAACGTCTTCTCCTTGCCCGTCACAGCCAGCGCCACCGCCCGCCGGGCAACATCCGTCTCCGACAAAGGACAAGCCTTGGCAGTAGCCTCCACCACATGCCGGTACCTGTCCCGCGTCGCAAAATCCATCAGCGGATATGTGCCGGCAGGGTCTTGCCTCAACACCGCTTCCACATGGCTCAGGTCTTCGACAAAATCCCGCCAGTCGGTTGCACCGATCACCCGCAGCGTGCCGATGCTGTTGCGGACGGATACCTGGTCACTCGCTTGTTTTTGATTTTCCTGCCGGACCAGGTCGTTGCTGGTCATCCCCATTCCCGTCAGTTGCTGTTCCATCCAGCTCAATGGCAGCGCCAGCGCTGGCCCCTTACCCTGCAACTCGCGGGTGAAACCGGCCACAAAAGCGCTGTTCAATACCGGCTTCGACCTCGCCATATCGGCGATCGTCAGGATCAGGTTGCCCGGTTCATCCTTGACGGTTGTCGTCATCCTGTCCGCCCAATAATCGGCCAGGTTTCGATCGATCAGGTCCAGCGCGATCTTCCCGGAGATCCTGCGCAGGTTTTCAATCACTCCCAGACGCAGCATGATGGGGATAGCCCATAACTCCCCCAGCGTCAATACGGTGTTTTCCTGGTAGGAGGAGATGAAACTGCTGAGGCTTTTTACATCAACGCGCCCGTCACTGTGAGAAATGATTTCCAGTATAATATCATAGACGCGGGGCATCCCGGCCGATATGCCTTCCGCCAGACAGGGCAGGGCCTCACTGTATCCTTTGGGTAAGTGCTTCCTGGCCAGGATCATCTGCTCTTCTATGAGATAGAAATTGTCGAGCAGCCATTCGGCCCCGGGAGTAATGGTCTTGCCGCCACTGATGCTTTCGACCAGCAGGTTGCGTACTTCCTCTAATGTTTTCTCATTGGCATCCAGTCTCTTCAGCAGCCGGTCCGCAGCATTGCGCTTCATCAGCTTGTGCGATCGGGCTAACACCTGCCCATGGCTGTTCATCTGGTCCGAACTGTAGAGCTCGGAACGAAAGGGATCCTCTTTTTCATAGCTCCGTATCACATTCTCTCCCTGGAAGTATACGCGCAGCCGGGACAATATATCGAAAAGGGTATTAGTAGTAACCTTCATAAATAACGATCTTGTTTGGTCAACTCGAATGAAAAAAGCTTGGGCAATCAGCTTTAGAGGCTTCTGTAAATCGGTTGGATTTTAGAGAAAGAAGGCAGAAGGGAAAAGCATCCTTCGGAATCTACCGAAGTTACGGATTTACCGTCAATTACCCTAAATTGCCGGATCAAATACCATCACTCGTATGAGCCATTCTACCATCACCATTGGCCAACATTCGTCCCATCCTCTGATGGTCAATCGCATGGGCTATGGTACCATGCGCCTTACCGGGAGCCCCCACATCTGGGGCGAACCCGCCGATCGCCCCCAGGCGGTGCATGACAACCTCGCGGCACGCAACCTCCGGTTGACACCCGAGGACATGGCCTACCTGGGATAGATCATTTGCTATGGCAACCAGCGAAAATACCACCTCCGGTCTCCCTCCCGATCCCCCGGGTTTCTCCTTCGATTGGAAAAAGTACGGTCATCTCTATGAGGAGATCACCGTACCGGCCCGGACTCCTCCCATCCGTTCCACCAGGGGGGGGG
>Ga0302233_10002481_pt1 | contig 11547 bp, 18 predicted proteins | sample II_Palsa_N3_1_FD_193516 | JGI IMG/M metagenome (GOLD analysis project Ga0302233, IMG submission 193516) | Peat permafrost microbial communities from Stordalen Mire near Abisko, Sweden - II_Palsa_N3_1 | ecosystem: Environmental > Terrestrial > Soil > Palsa > Peat permafrost | place: Sweden...
ATCAGCACGTCGGTACTTACCTCCTTGGCAAAGGTCAGCGCGTTGCCTTCATGGACCTCACCGATGTCAGTATTGTCGATGAGCATGATTCCACGGCCGTCTCTGCAGCAGCTGCTCAAATGATTGCAGACATCAAGGCCAGCCTTTAGACTGTTGAATTGTGAATGTTTTTGCACTATGGCTTATGCTTCCGCCTGAACAAAATTCAAAAACATTTTTTTTTTTCAATTCAGTTTTGTTTGATGTCGCAGCACATTGTTTGTTTGTCCGATTTTGTATAAATTTCAGTCGAAAAGAGAAGTGCTTACAAACAACAAAAAGTATTATGTTTTACTTGCTTTTCCTTGCACGGGCCCCGCACACATGGAGGCGGTAAATGTGGCCTCCGCCACGCTGGACCCTAAGAAGGCCGAGACGTACAACGGGCTGGTGGTCCTGCTGGGCGCCGAGGCCGGCAGGGCGCGCGACGTACGTTGACCGCTTTCGGGCCTAGCTGAGATAACCACCACCACCCAAAAAACGACAGGGCAACACGGCCGAGATCACGTTCAAGGCCCTGCAAGCCGCCAACCGCTTCTTCTTGCCTCTGGTCAAGCAGGGCGCGTTCAGGCGCATGCCCGAGGACCCCGTACGGAAGCCGACACCTCTCGTTCTAATCCCCCCACTCCAGGTACAACTCAAACTGAGGCATTGGCTCAAGGAAAAGTACGCCGGCTACGTCGACCTGCTGCTGACCCAGCTGTCGCACCCCGAGCCGGGCGTGCAGGTGCCCGTGCTTGGCTGGCTGATGGACGTGATCGTGGCCGAGTCAGAGTACGCGTGCAAGCAGGCCAAGGCTTTTTCCGTCGCAACCGAGGTCCTTGAGCGGCTGGTCGCGGCGCTGACGCAGCTGCCCAGCAAGCTTCTCAACGACCAGCTCGTGGGCGCCCTGGCCGACAAGCACGTCAACGCCCACAGCGATGTCCGCTACTACTACCTCAAGGGTCTCGCCAAGGTGCTCGAGACGGCCCAGGACGAGAGGGTGCTCGAGAACGCGTTTGTACTGCTGCGCGATGTCGTCGAGATGCCCACCGGGGAACAAGGAACCGAGCAGCGCCCAGCCCGCATCTCCTATGCTTCCGCCTCCGCCACCACAGCAAAGGACGCCAAGCACACGAAGCTGAGCAGCTTGAAAAAGGCCTTTGAAGACGCATGGCTCGTTTTCCTCCGGCGGCCCTTGACCCAGGCGCTGTACAAGCGCGTCCTCGTCATCCTCTACAAGGAGATCTACCCGCACCTCGTCACGCCTGCCCTCCTCATGGACTTTCTCGCCGACTCGTTCAACGCCGGCGGCGTGGCGAGCCTGCTCTCGCTCAACTGCCTCTACATGCTCATCACAAAGCACAACCTGTACGCCCTTTCTCTCATTTGTAATGCAACTAAAATCTTCTTGCCAGAGACTACCCCCAATTTTACGACAAGCTCTACAGCCTCTTTGACGAGTCGGTCATGACGGTCAAGTACAGGGCGCGCTTTTTCCGCATGGCCGATGTCTTCCTCAGCTCGTCCCTGCTCCCCGCCTATCTCGTCGCCGCCTTTGTGAAGCGGCTCGCCCGACTCTCCCTCGTGGCTCCTCCGCAGGCAATTCTGGTCAACCTCGTTTTTCTGTACAACCTGCTGCTCCGTCACCCCCAGTGCCTCGTCATGATCCATCGGTCGGCCACACAGGTCGAAAAGGTACGATTGCATTTGTTTTTCTTCTGCGTTTGAAATATAATTTTTTTTTGTTTGTTAACACAGGCCGTCAAAGACACGGACCCGTACGACAGCAACGAAAAGGCGCCGGTCAAGAGCAGGGCGCTCGAGTCGTCGCTGTGGGAGCTGCTCGTGCTCAAGGACCACTACGACCCCTCGGTGGCCCGACTGGCGGCCACGTTCGAGCAGCCCCTCCGCAAAGTCGAGTACGACCTGGACGAGTACCTCGACAAGGCCCTCTTTGCGAGCGAGATGAAGAAGACTGTGCGGGAGCGGCCGGCGATGGCCTTTCTCGTCACCGCAGTCACGGCCGACGCGCCCACCCTCTTCTCCCTGCCCTCCAAACGACGCAGGATCGAGGACGACACCAACGGCGCCAGCATCGCCAGCAACACCAGCGATGCGGCCGCTGCTCATAGCCTGTACAGTGAGTTGTTTGATTTGTAAAAGAAAGAGAGCGTCGGATATGGTATGGCCACTTTCGTAATGGCTTCCGTGCTGCGAGCGAGGGTGCTGCGGTCGGCGGCTGTCGCTCCGCAGGCCAGCAAGGCAGCAGTAGCGGCAACACCAGCACCAGCAGGGACCCCACACGAAGGGGCGTTGACCATTGAGCAGATAAATGACCCTGTACGTTTTTTTTTTCTTTCGCTTGCACGTCTTTTTTTTTTTTTCCTCATCAACGAGAGGTAAAAAGGTACGAAGGACGGGCGTGATTGCGGTCAAGAAGGGCATGATGGCCATGTGGGACCAGTGGGGCGTGCGGCACCCGCTGACGGTCCTCCAGGTGTGTGAGCACGAGCCAGCCATTTCACTCAAAACATGGTCCTTTCTTTTCTCCTAGCTGGAGGATGTGCAGGTCGTGCAGGTCAAGACCGCGGCCAAGGAGGGCTACGACGCCGTGCAGGTCGGCGCGACCAACAAGCGCGCCGACAAGGTCACGCACCCGCTGCGCATGCACTTTGCCAAGCACAAGGTCAAGGCCAAGCGTGTGCTGATGGAGTTCCGCGTCACGCCCAACGCCCTCCTGCCCACGGGCACCTGGCTCAACGCCGCACACTTCACCCCCGGCCAGTATGTCGACGCGTGCGCAACCTCGATCGGCAAGGGTTTCCAGGGCCCCATGAAGCGCTGGAACTTTGGCGGTTTGCCGGCCTCCCACGGTGTCTCGGTCTCCCACCGCTCGCACGGCGCAACAGGTCAGCGCCAGGACCCTGGCAGGGTCTTCAAGGGCAAAAAGATGGCCGGACACCTGGGCAACGAGCGCTGCACCGTCCAGAGTCTCCAAGTCTTCAAGGTACGCTCCCACCAAAAAATAACCCAGACCTCTTAACGCAGCGAAAACCAGGTCGACACGCTCCTCAACCTTGTCTTTGTGCGCGGCTCCGTGCCCGGACACGACGGCGCGTACGTTCGCCTCACGGATGCTCTCAAGAAGCCGCTCCCCAGCAAGGGCTTTTTCCCCACCTACCTTCGCGACGTCCACCCCAAAGTGCCTCGCGAGATTGTCATGCCCGGCCCGTCATTCGACCCTCTCACTCTCAAGCCTCAATAAAGAAACAAAAATCATTTTTGTACAAAATAGTGCATACACACACACTCACTCCAGGTTTAGTGTTCATCTTTGCACTGTTTTCGGGCTCACATTCACACATTCACTTTCGGTTCTAGCCATTTTTTACGAGCCATCGAGTAGTGCCTTGGCAAGGCCGTGGTCGGTGCGGAGGGGGTAGTCGGGCAGGTTGTCGATGGCGTCGAGGACGCGGGTGCGCAGGGCGAGGTACTCGCGGTCCTTGGAGAAATCGCGACTGGAAACCTTGAGAGCGGACCGTTTGGTCGGCGGCTCCGAGGCGGGACCCTCGTCGGCCTTGTGGTTGAAGGACGAGGTCGGGATCGTCGCTGTGGAGGACGCAGAGGGGCCCAGCAGCACCGGCGGCGTCACGAAAAGGGACTGCGACTTGCGGTGGTTATTTGTACTCGTGCCATTGAGCGAGTCGGTCGACGTCCGAATTGCTGCCGAGTCGGTCGATGCGCTGAGGGATGTCAGGTCTTCCCTGCTGCTGCTGCCGCCGCCGTCGTCAAAGAGCGGGTTGCTGACGATGCCGCCAAACTCGTCGTCCTCGACCTCGTTGTCGACCATGAACCGCAGCGCCTCGTCCGCGTTGGGGACCCCGTTGTCGTGCTCCCCGACGGAACTGTGGCTGCGGCTGTTGGGGAAGTGCTGGTCGGCCGAGGGGCTGTTGGGCGCAAAGGCGTCCTCGGCACGCTTCTTCCGTCCCGGCAGCCAGCTGAGGAACGTGTACGGCTTGCCGCCATTGCCGTCCTTGCCGCTGCCACTCGACTTGCGGCGCGTCATGTCGTGCGCCGGCGACGGCTGTGGGCTCGTGCTGTTGGCCTTGTCCTTGACGGCGTAGTAGGACCCGGGGGCTGCCGAGGAGGTGGTGGGTGATGAAGTGGCAGAGGTGACGCCGACGCCTCCACCGCCCCCGCTGCTCGCTATGGCACGCACGGCGGTAATGTCCAGCGCGTCCAGGGACATGTCGCTCTTGGCCTTGGGGCGGAACAGGTTGACCAGCGACGCACGCTGCACAGCCAGAGGCACAGGGGGATGTTATTTTTAGTTCTTGCTCGTCGTGCCTCCCTGTTACCTTTATTGGCGAGTGGTGCTGCGGCTGCTGCTGCTGCTGCTGCTGTGGCGGCGGCGGTGGTGGTGGTGGCGACCGGGTCGGGCTGGAGCTGCGCGGGCTGCTGGGGCTGCCGCTGCTGCTCATTTCACGCGGCGAATTGTGACACACGTCAAATTGGGAAACGTGCGCTTCCTTGGTTTTTTTTTTATTGATTGTTTTGGTTTGTTGATTGTTTTGGTTGCTACCCCTTGCTATTCTCTCCAATCCAGGCCTTTCTTTATGTAGTGTACACGTTCATTCATTTGAACAAGAGCATCTTCCCGCTGCGCCCAGACTTGTGTCGCCGCGAGCCGCCCTTGCCGTTGAGACTGGCCTCCTTCTTGGCCGACTGGGCGCGCTTGCGCTTGCTGCTCATGTTGACATCGAGGGTCATGGTCACGTCCTCCCCGTCGCTCTTGTCCTCCTCCTCGTCGTCGTCGTCGTCGCCGGCCGCATCGGCCGATAGTTTGCCCGCAGCGGTGGCAGCAACCTCCATCCCGTTCTCGTCGTCGCCGGCCGCCGCCGCCGCCACAGCAGCAGCAGCCTTCTCCTCGGCGGCCTTGCGCTCGTCGTTGAGGAACAGCAGCGTGGCAGCATCGGACGGCAGAGCGTTGGGGTCGTTCAGGCTCTGCACAAACGAGTTGAACGAGAACTTGACGGGCTCCTCCGGGACCGTCTCGGTGGTCGTGCCCAGCCTAGACGACCACTGTTTAAGAAAACACGGCGGTGCAGTCAGTGAACGTACTTGCTGGCAATGCGGATCAACCGCGCGTGCTCGAGCGGCTTGTACTTTTCTGCCTTGATGCGCTTGAACTTTTGTAGTCGCTTGGAGCGGATCGACTTGCCCATGGTTGCTGCTGCTGTGCTGCTGCGTTGGGGGTAGGGGGGTGCGTGTGTGTGAGAGTGTGCGACGAGAGAGAGCAGCGAGAGCAGAAGAGGACAAGGAACAGAACGCCACGTGGCGACACGGTGGAGAAATTGATTGGTCGCCCCGTTTTGTCACCATTGGACGCACTCGCTTTCCTTCCCTTCTTCCTGTTCGCCCTGACCGTCGCTTCCTCTCCCTCTCTCTCTTTAGACGGGACGCAATGGACCTCGCGTTTACCACGGCCAGCCAGCTCCTGGCCAGCACCGGATCGAGCATGACAGACAGCACGACGCAAACAACCACCCCAACGACGACGCCCACCAAGCTCACCCCCGCACAGCGAAGGGCCGAGCTGGGCTTGCTGTCGTCGTCGCCGTCGTCGTCCACACAGCCACTGCCGGGCTCGTCGTCGTCGTCGTCGCCGTCGCCGTCGTCATCCCGCCATCATCCCGTTACACTGGTGGCGCGACCAAGGCCGTACGACCCGCCCACGGGCTCGTCCCTGCCGCCGCTGCAGCTCACGTCCTCTCCGCGCCTGCGCACGTCGCCCTCTTTCCGCCGGACCAGCAGCCCGACCAAGGGCCCGCCGCCTGACGCAGAGACGGTGGCGCTGACGATGCAGCGATCCGCGCTGCAGACACAGGTCAACGCGGCGCGCGAGCAGCTGCGGCGCGAGCGACTGTCGGAGCGCTACTCGGACAAGGCCCAGGTGGCAAAGCTCGAGGCACTCGTCGTCAAGTGGCGCGATGCAACGCAGCTGGCCGCCCGCGAGCTTCTGCAACGAGTACGTGCGTCCTGACCCAGTAATGCCTGACCCAAAAAAAAACAAAAGGCGCAGGACCAGTCCGGCGACCAGCTCCGCCTGGGCGACGTCATCGAGGGCCTCCAGCTGGACAAAAAGCTGCTGTGCTACAACGACGAAGCAGATGACTTCCACTGATAAACTACACTTGTACAATAAATGCGCAAACTAAACTGCTCAAAGATTTTTAAAGATCGTCGTCGTCGCCGTCGAGGGCAAAGGGATCCTCGTCCAGGGACACTTGGCGGTACGCTCTGCTGCCGCGTGTGCTCTTGTCGCTCCCCTTGCGGCCGTGTAAGAGCGCGGCGGGACTTGCGCTTAGATGGGCGGCCCCGATGACGCCGATGACGGCCGGCGCGTCCCCCGAGGCGGCAGTCGCCAGCGTGGACGAGCCGAGGGTCGCAGACGAGGCAGCTGCTTCCGCGGCCACTTGGGCGGCGGCACGGCGCTTGAGCCACTGGGAGAACAGGAGCACGAGATGGGTTGCGGCGGCCACACATGCAAATATCCGGAACGACGCCCGCCCGCCCACGGCCTGGTACACAAAGCCGCCGATGAGGGCGCCGGCGCCTGTGCCCGCTCCCCTGCAATGATAGGCTTAGTTTTTTCGTATCGTGCCATGGAGCCCCATCCCGATACCAGTGGATGCCAGAGAGGAAGCCCTGCATGGACGCCTCGAGGCCTGGCGGGGCGATGGACGCGGCATAGTCTGTGCTCGCGGCCCAGGAGGCGGCGTAGGTGAGGCCGTGGAGGGCCTCGGCGGGCAGGACGAGCCAGGCGTCCTCCAGGTACGAGTAGTAGACGAAGCGGAGGATGTAGGTGAGCAGGCCGAGGTGGAGGACGACGTCGTTGCCCAGGCGTTTGATGAGGTGGCCCGAGAAGAAGAAGAAGGGCACCTCTGTGACGCACATCACGGCCAGGCACACGCCAAAGAGCGACGGCGGCGCGTCCAGCTCGTCCGCCAGGTACACAAACAGGAACGCCGTGATCTGGCCCATGAGGATGCCCATGAGGAACATGACGAGGAAGAACGTGACGACCTCGGGCCGGCGCAGGAGGCTGCCCACGGCCGCGAGCACCGGCGGCGTCTTCTCGCCCGTGCGCCGCCGCTGAAAGGGCAGCCGGTAGAAGGGGTACAGCGAGCACGCCATCGCGCCCACCTGCACGACAAAGTAGGCGCGGTTGTCCTCGGTGGCCGTCACGGCAAAGCCCACCAGCAGCGCCGCGATGCCCCAGCTGACGGCGCCCCACAGGCGCTGCTTGCCGTAGTCGGTGCGCCGGCCCTGCAGGTGCTGCAGCGTGGAGAAGTCGAGCAGGGGCGTGATGCCGGCGTTGACAAAGTCGGCGATCCTGCATTACACGTGGGACGGTCAGTACGCAGGGTTAACGTGCGTGCATGCGCACGACGTACAGGACGACAATCGCCTTGGTCCAGAACGAGGGCGCCACGGTGAGGGTCGCGCGGACCAGCACCGACACGACCATGCAGCACACGAGCACCCACCGGTGGATCCCAAAGTAGTCGGCCACGAAGGCAAACAGCGGCGAGCCCAGCGCGCCCGCAAACGGCTGCAGCGCGCCGATGATCCCGATCTCGTCGGGCGGCAGGCCACGCTCCTTCAGGTACACCGTCAGGATGGGGCTGACGCACGCAAACGTGAAGAAGGCGGCAAAGTACGCGACCTGGTCGTGGTGGGGGAGGGGGGTTAGCTACCAGTGAGGCGGGTCCCTTGCCTTGTTGGGCACGAGGGGCCAGTCCACGGCCAGCGCCCGCCGCAGTGACGCCGGCACAAGGCCGTCCAGCAGGAAGTCGCGGTGCCGGGCTGCTCTCCCGTCAGCGTGCCCTGGCCCCTCGTGGTCGTGGTCGTGGTCGTGGTCGTGGTCGTGGTCGTGGTCGTCGACCTCGTGGCCCCCTGCCGCGAGCAAAAGCACCTCGTCCGAGTCTTCCCCCATCGTAAAATGCCCCTCCTCTTTTTTACAATGGTCTACCAGTGGTTGCGCGCAATGCCGTCCTGGATGATGTCCAGCGGGTCGTCCAGGGTCAGGGACATGGGCCCAAACAGCTCGTAGCCGTCGTCGGTCGCACAGACAATGTCCTCGATGCGCACGCCGCCGATGCCCGGCAGGTACACGCCCGGCTCGACCGAGAAGCACAGGCCGGCCGTCATGGGGTAGCTGTTGCCGCGCACCATGTACACCTCCTCGTGGCCCTGCATGCCGATGCCGTGGCCCAGACGGTGCGTGAAGTTGCCGTAGTCGGACCCGAAGCCGCGCTGCTCCACGACGGCGCGCGCGGCCGCGTCGACGTCGCCCGCGGGCACGCCGGGCTGGATGGCTGCCAGGGCCGCCTCCTGGGCGAGGTGCACGGTGTCCCACCAGTAGAGCTGGTCCGGGCTGTACACGCCGTAGGGCCACGAGAACGTGCGGCTGATGTCGCTCTGGTAGCCGTCCAGCTCGCCGCCCGTGTCGATCAGCACGAGCAGGCCGTCGGCCAGCGGGATGCGGTTGACCGTGCCGTGCGGGTACGCCGCGTTGGGCCCGATCAGCACGAGCGACCAGATGGCCGCCAGCCCCGCGGCCTCCTGCGCCTTGACCAGCTCGGCATGGACGGCGTCCTCCGACACGCCCGTGGCGACGTACTGCGCCACGACCTGCTGCACGGCGGCCTTGGTGGCCTCGTTGGCGCACCGCAGGATGGCGATCTCGGCGGGCGACTTGACTGCCCGGACGGCCTGGATGAGGCTGAGCCCGACCGTCTCTGGAGCGTGGGGTTAGCACAAACAACACGGCAGGAGAACTCACGGTTGTTGCCCACGGGAAAGGCAGCGCGCAGGCCCGCGCTGATAAACGTGCGCATCTCCGGCTCGACCACGACGGTGTAGCCCGCCAGGGGCGCGCCCACGGTCTGGTACAGCAGCGCGTACGGGCTCTGGTCCTCCTGCCACAGCACGATGTCGGCCTGTGCGCCCACGTCCTCGCGCGCAGAGCCCTCCTCGAACTTGGGCGCGACCCAGAACACGCCGCCGGTCCGGTTGACGGCCAGCAGGAACGGCCGCTCGCTCGTCTTCCACGCGACCGCCGTGGCCCACAGCATCGTCGCGCCCGGCTCGGCCACAAACAGGTCGGCGCCCGTGGCGGCCAGGTACGCCGCGATCCCCGCCTGGCGCGACGCGTACTCGCCCGCCGTGATCGCAGGCACGTCCGCACAGAACCCGTTGAGCATGCTGTAGTCGGTGCCCGTGGCCGTGTCGTCGTCGCTGGACGCAGGGGGAGGGGTCCAGGTCGACGCGCCCACGGCGAGCAGCACGGCAAGGACGGCGGTCGTCACGAGCAGCACGCCCGTCGACACCTTCCACCACTTGCTGCCTGTCTCGTTAGTGCTGCTGCTGCTGTTGCTGTTGCTGTTGTCACCCGGCACGCTCTGGTACCCGCCGGTCCGGCCCTTTTCCACGTCGCCCGAGAGGAGCAGCGTGTTGATGCTCATTTCCGTGAGTTTGTATTTCGTTCCCGGAACTGAACGCTGAGATGCAAGGAAGAAACAACAGCAATAGCGACTGAATAAAGAGAGAGAGAGAGAGAACTGAGCTGAACTGGACGATTGGGTAGTTTTTTCTTGATGGTGGGCGTCTACTTGCCAGCCGCACCGCCGCCAGCCTGGTTGCCCCACTTCTTGGCAGCGGGCTTCTCGGCCTGTGCGGCCGCGCCCTTCTCGGCACCGCCGCCGTTGCTGCTTGCGGCCGGCGCTGCGCCCTTGGCCGGCGATGCACCCTTGTTGCCGCCCTTGGATTTCTTGTCGTGCGGCTTGGGCTGCGGCAGATCGGGCAGGGGCGACGTGTTCTTCATCGCGGCGTACGCGACCACAATGTCGTGGTGCGTCTTGCTCACCTCGGCAAACTTGTAGTAGTTTTCCTCGCTGATCTTCTTGCCGATCTCGGTCAGGTTCTCGATGTCCTTCTTGCGATCCTGTTGGCATAGAGAAAAAAAGAGAGTTGCATATTAAGACTAAATGATTACATAAAAAAAAAGATAACGTACCTCGTACTCGAGGTTGAACATGCTGAGCTTGGCCACCTCGGACTTGGCCGCACCACGCTTCTCGATGCTCTGGTGGCTCTTGTCCGACAGGAACGTGTCCTTCTCCTTGATCCACTCGATGATTTCCTCGGCCTCGTGCTTGAAGTGCTGCACGAGGTTCTCGAGCGCGAGCAGGCGGCGGATCTCGTCCTTGAGGTCGTCCTCATAGTCGAGCACGACCTCGGTCAGGTCGTCCCACTTCTCCTCAAACGTGGCCTCGGCAGAGCCCTTCTCGGGCACGAAGGGGGCGCGCTTGCGCTGCTCGTTCGAGTAGTTGATGGCCTCGCGAGTCGCGATGATCACCTTGCGCTCCTTTTCCTTCGGGGGCTTCTCGGTCGTGCGGAACTTGCGCAGCTCCTCGTATTGCTTGAGCGTGTCCTCGAGGATGTTGGTGAGCTCGAGGGCAACAAACTTGGGCTTGGTGGCCTCGATCCACTTGACCAGCTCGTCGGCCTGTAAAAAGCGCAGTGTTAAATTTGCACGCCATTTAAAAAAAGTGGGTCACCTTGAACTTGAGGTTGTCGAGGTTCTTGTCGTCCTCGTCGCCCTGCGCGAGGTAGGTCTCCACGTAGATGACGGTGGGGTCGTGGTGGCCAGTCTTGAGCTCGGTCAGCGTTACCTTGGTGTACTTGTTGTTCGTCACGCCCTTCTCCTTGAGCTGGTCGTCGAGCTCCTTGGCCTTGGAGAACTTTTCGGTGATGAGCTTGCGCTCGTCCCACTCCTTGCGGACCTGGATAGTTTATTTATTTATTTTTTAGAACTTTGGTCCATCTCCAGCGAGGGGACGCACCTTTTCGCGGTTGGCCTTGGGCTCCTTCTCCGTGGGCTTGTCAATCTTTTCCTTGAAGGCAACGCAGAACGCGATGAAGGCCTGGGCGGCGTCGGCAAACTCCTTCTCGATGCCGTCGGTCTGCGACATCTCGCTCTGCTCCTTCTTGTAGGCCTCTTGACGTGCGACCAGCGCAGCGTCGAGCTCCTCGTTCTTCTTGGGCATGTCCTCCATCGTCCAGTACGTGTACTAAGTCAGGGGATCGCAATAAATAAAAAATAAATAAATAAAATAATAAAAACATACAACGTTGTCATCGGTCTTCTTCACGCCCAGCGCTTCCATATCCGAGACCGACTTGTTGAGCGCCGCCAGCTTCTCCTGCGACGTCTTCTTGAACGACTCGTCGTTCTTGGTCAGCAGCTGGCCGTACGCGTCGTACGTCTCCTTGGTCGTGCCAATGTCCTTGCCATCGATCGTGGCGAAACGCTCGTCGATCGTGCGCAGCGACTCGATCAGCCACGTGTGGTAGTCGTTGGCCTCCTTGGCCTACTCGACAACAAGAACAAAAAACAAAAACAAAAACCAAAAAAAAAAAGGTCACAAAAAAGGAACATTAAAAAAAGCAACAACGTAC
>Ga0302233_10002491_pt1 | contig 11513 bp, 13 predicted proteins | sample II_Palsa_N3_1_FD_193516 | JGI IMG/M metagenome (GOLD analysis project Ga0302233, IMG submission 193516) | Peat permafrost microbial communities from Stordalen Mire near Abisko, Sweden - II_Palsa_N3_1 | ecosystem: Environmental > Terrestrial > Soil > Palsa > Peat permafrost | place: Sweden...
AAAAAAGGTTTTTTATTTTATTTTAAATATCATTATTTTAAAAGTACTATTTATGTCCATACCTGCTCGGGGTTGTTGTGGTACAGATTGTTGACAATCTGGACGGCCACATCGGTTTTTCCTGTGCCGGGGGGGCCCACGATCATCGTCAGACCAGGGCTCATGCCAGACTTGATGGCTTCGACTTGTGTTGCCGTAAACTCAACAGTGTTGGTTTTGGCTTGGTTGGCAGGGTACGGCCCACGGTTGGGCTTGGAGTATGGCGTAGCAATGAGTACCGACTTGCCCTGAGCAGTTTGGCTGGTGACGGTAACCTACAGCGCCGTGAGAGGGTTAAATTTTCTGGCGTTGTGTATTGTACTCTCACCTTGAATGGGGCAACAGCCTTGGCCTTGGGTCCGCTGAATTGGACGTGGTGGTTGGGGAAGGATGCAACGAGATGGTCAGCAGACAGGAAGGTGTCGTTAAAGTCAAACTCTGTCTGCTGGGTAGGCATCTTGGAGTAGTGTGCGGCGCCTTGTGTTTTCTTTGCGTGAGCATGAAAAAATACTGTAAAATAGCTTACCGGGGTCACCGTAGCCAAGGAAGACATCGTGTAGCCAGGGCGGGACGACAGCGTTTGACTTCATCAAGTCGCGGATAGTCTCGAGGACGGCCTTAAAGTTGTTCTCTTGCGGCTTGCGGCGGATGATGATGTTGAACGAAGAGTACACGTCCTCAGAGTCATGCTCTTTCAGGTTTGTGTGGAGGTCCTCGGCATACTGGCTGGGATCGAGGAGGACGCGGAGTGTGCGCATCTCACCTCTACACAGTCGATGTTTCTTTTTAAAACAACCAAAAATAATTTTTTTTAGATGCACGTACTTTTGACGGAATGACTTGTCTGTGAGCTTCCACTCTTCGACAGCTTCACCCTCCTGGTCGAGGACGGACAGAACCTCGCAGCCGCGGACGTGTACCACGCCAAAGTGGTCAGCAAAGCTCGAGTGGTTCTTGAGGGCGTCCTCCTTGTCCCACTTGGTGGCCGCCTTTGCTGAGGCCTGCACCGAGACGAGGAACAGGATGTCGTGCTGGCGAATCGCCTCCCATTCCTTGCGAATGTGGTCGCGGAAGATGCCGACGCTGAACGTCACGTCGGCTGTAACACGCGAAGGCTTGGTCTCGCCGAGGTTCGGCTTGGACACCTTGCCCACGACAAAACTGTTGATCTGGACACCCATACGCGCCCACCCTCCAAACTCGGTGGAACCGTCGACGGACTCGCGGGGCTGCATGCGCTGAACAACTTCTTCAATGTCTTCGCGGATCTCGTAATTTGCTATGTATCAAAAAAAAAAAAAAAAAAGGAAGACATACGTAAGAAATAAAAAATAAAAAAATGAATTCATGCGGCCTTACACTCGAGACGGTAGAGGTTGTAGTTGCGCAAGAGGTAATCGTGGACGGTGAGGAACTGGAGGTTGAGTTTTGGCAGGGCAAGGCAGTGCTCGCCAGAGTAGTAGTCTGTCTTGACGCTTGCGGGATTCCACAGAACCTTCTCGTTGGGGTAGAGAGGCGTGGCGTTGATGGCATCGATCTGGGAGACGTGCTTCTCGTGACGGCGGATGAGAATTTCCACAAGAACTTCGCGCGAGTACTGGACACCGGTGACACTCTTGGTTCTAAAAAAAAAAAAAAAATAGAAAAACTGAGATGAGATTTTGACTGTTTGTTGGAAAAAACGAAAAAAAGAAAAGAGTCACCGAATCTGCAGATGGTTCGCAAGGGTTCGCAGCTGGGCGTCATCGAGCTTGCCAAATGTCCCCTGCAAAAACTTGCGCGAATCAATCGCCCCTGTGTGTGACAGGGCAAAGTCCTCCATCGAGTCGCCAAAGATCTCGTAGACGACTTGCTGAAGCTCGACGAGGGCCGAGGTGTGCTTAAAAAAAAATAACGAGGAATTAGTGTCTAAGAATGGGACTACCAAAGCATACCAGTTCGGTCATCTCAATATCGGTCAAGGGAACACCAGAATGTTCGTTGATCTCGAAACCGGCGTAAAAATCGAGCGTTTCCAGGAGTTCCTTGAACAGGGCGCCTTCTTTCCGTTTGATAAGGTCCGAGCAGCTGAAAAAAAAAAAATTTTTTTTTTTTGGTTTGGGGAATTATCCAACCAGCAAGTACGTTACCGGCACTGGGCAATGACATCGTGGTCATCAAATACAGTGTTGAAGTAGCGACGAGTAGGAATCTGACACTCCAGATCAATCATAAGCTCGAGAAAACGATCGCAATATCTGAATAATTTATCAGCATAAATTTTGAACAACTCTCCGCACCGAACTGTGAGCTCGTCGACGGGACCCGAGACGCGAATTGAGGAGAGGACGTTCAAAAATTTTGTAATGAGGGATGACAAGAACGTCCGCTGGTGGGTCATCGACGCTTTCTTGGTAGCGTCGAGAGATTCGAGCTGCTTGGCATACTGCTTGAACATTTTCGCGAGCTTGGGGTGTTTTTTGAACTCTACTTCTCGCTTGCTTTCGAGGATTGTGTTCTGCCAGAGAGGAAAAATATTTGAGGCTACAGCAGCAGAATCCGAATATTAGTACCCAGGTAGTCAACGATACGAGGCGAAGAATCTCTTGGCGGACAGGGAGGACTTCGAGGCTCTGGAAGCAGTTGATGAGGAAAATAAGCAGCGTGTTTTGGATCTGCTGCGAGTGTTCGTTGTTGCTGCATGTTGTTATTATTATTATTATTTTTTTTTTTTTGGTATTTGTAGTCAGTATTTGTAGTCAGTACGGAAAAGCGAGGAACAAAGCCACTTACAAAAACTCGGGGAGCAGACGCGAGAAGAACGTGTTAAACTTGTCACCATCGTTTTCCCCCAGAAAGGCGAATGCAGGCACGCGTTCACGGAATTTTTCGTTGATCTTTCACAACAAGGGGGTTACTACGATCGCAATGCCACCCATCCTTCAATTTTTACCATCAGGACAATTGAAATCAGGTGAGCCGAGGACGCGTGGGCAGAAAAGTGGGGCCAAAGGAAGCTGGAAATAGGGATGAGGAAAGAAATACCGAAATTGCTTTTGTAGGTTGGACGTTACCGCTCGAGGTACTGCGAAAACTCGAGGAGCATGATGCGGGCAAACGCAAAACCACTCTGGGCGAGCTCTTGGTGGAAAATCTGCTCGACAATAGCCTTGTCAAAGACACCCTTTCCTTGGCCCTTGCGCCAGTGCTTGTTGGCGAGGTGTGTCAGCTCGTCGCTCTCGAGCTCTTGAATAGTCGGGTTGAACAGCGAGCGCTTGCGCTGCTCGGCGCCGACGGCCGAGACGGACGATGCCTTTGGAGCGGCCGTGGCCGTGCTTGCGATCGCGGCAGCTGGTGCAGCCGACGAAGATTTTGCTGACGACTTGGTCGGCTCGGTCACAACGCGCTCTGGCTCCGGCTCTGCGTCTGCAACTTTGGCCACCTTTGCGGGCGGCTGCTCCTCTGCTGCGGTGGCAGCAGAAGACGGGTCCGCAACGGCCTCGTCCGCCTCCTCGTCCTCCTTTGCAGCAGCAGCAGCTGCTCGCTAAAAATGCCCACCACAGTGTTGGTTAGCCACAAGACAGCACGCACTCAAAACAGCCGCGTACCTTGCTCTCGCGGCCCGCGGCGGCTTGCTTTGGCGCGGCGGCTGGCTTCGCTGCTGCCTTCCGTTTGGGTGCCATATTTCACAAGTGCATTTCCCATCTCATGAGGCTGATCGATGCGGCTCTGCGCGGTGGCGGCGGTGCCAGTGGTGCAGCGGGCAACCGCGAGCTGGTCGTCCTCGTCGACGATGTGGCGCATCCGATGCGGGCGCTGCTGAGCCGGGTGGCGCGCGAGTCGGTGGTGCAGCCGGCGATGGTGCTGCGCGTGGAGCCCAAGGCTGCTGAGCGGGCAGCAGAGATAGGGGCCACCGCGACATCGGCGATCGAGGTCGGGGTGCCGCTCGATGGCTGTGAGATTGGCAAAAAGGTGGAGGCGGCGGCTGTGTCATCAGGGGCTAGGTTGCTTCTGGTCGACTCGTTCTCGGGACTGTTTGCGCGCTTGGGCGCCGATGTCCTCGTGTTCAGGCTGCTGCAGTCGTGGATGCGGCTGTTTGAGAGGGTCGTCTTGCTACACCACAGCGACGTTGTGTCTGCTGCGACGACGGCTCAGCTCATCGGCCTTGCAAACACGTCCTTTGTCGTGGACGACGATGACATTAATCCGACTCGGTTATTGGTGCTTCCGCCTCCGACTCTGTCAACCGGCCCGTTGACCTTTGGTGTACGCATGCGCACACAGGCCCCAGGAGCACGAATGCAGATCGAGTGTGCCCTGATGGCGATCGATCGCCAATCGTCTTTGGTTTCATTTTCGTCCCTAGAGAAAGTACGTAACTGCAGCATAGTTTTTCTTCTTCTTCTTCTGAACTGGGAGAGCTTCAACCTTTTTTTTTAAAATTATTCCAGGCAAGTTCGTCTTTGTCGGTATTATCGGCGTCAACGACAAGCTCGACTTCTGTAGCAACAGCGAGTTCCTCGACAGTGGCCGCGCCCGATCCGACGGCAAGCCTCCCCTTCAATCTGTCTCTCACCGACAGCCAGCGGGCTGCGCGATCTCAAGTCGTCCTGCCTTACCTGCAAGCGCAGAATGCCTCTACGGCGGCTGGCGGAGGCACGATAGAGTATGATCCCTCGGAGGACCTCGACAGCGATGCCGATGCCGAGGACCCAGACGACGACCTTGACTTTTAATAGCAGGTAGAAGGTTTAGGCCGTCGGCAGCGTGGCTTAGTGACTACGTTCTTCGTTTTTTTTTTTTTTTTTTTTTGGTAGTTTTATTTCCTCACGTCCGACAAGCATGAAGCACTTCCTGGTAACAGACGACCAAGGCAACCCCGTCTTCGTGGACTCGCACTTTGACGTGGACCAGGCGCGCATGCTCTGTCTGCCGTTTGCGATCACGCAGGACCTGGTCGAGAGCTCATGCCACGAAAAGTTCACCGCGATGCGCTGCGGCCAAAAGCAGTTTGTGTTCACCCAGTACGACGAGCTGCTGTACTTGGTCGTGAGTGACGAGGGCGAGTCGGTGCCGTTCCTCCGACGACAGCTCCAGCTGATCCACGAGCTGCTGCAGTTCAAGTTTGGGCCCAAACCAGACGTACGCGGCTGTGTTTTTCTTTGCCTTCTTGGCGCGACTGACCAACATGAACACCAAACAAAACAGACACGCTCGCAGATGCACCGGACGTCGTCCAAGTTTACGTCGGTGCTGCGCCCGCTCATCCACACCATGACCAACCTGGGCTCGACGCAGCAGAGCTACCTGGTGCAGTCAATCGAGCGTCTCGAGGTCAACGACGATCTGCGTTCACGATGCATGCGGTCGCTCGAGGAAGCTTGTGCGACACATCGTGGGCACGGTGCCGCCCACGTCCTTCTCTTTGTCGGCACCAAGCTTGTCTCGCACTACTCCCGCTCGGAGAACCTCAAACTCCACCCGTCCGACATATTCCTCCTCAGCCTGTACATCAAAAGTCTGCAGGAGCCGGCCAAACCGGAGCCGCAACCCGCTGCGCCCTTTGAGTCGTTTGTCTCTCCCAACGAGCACCTGCGCATGTCTGACGAGGTGTGGAGAAGAGTTATTACATTTAAAAAAAAAATAAAAAATAAAAATAAAATAAAATACTAGGAGTTTGTCTTGGCACGAGAGGACGCAGACGATGGTGCCGACGACCACCACCAGAACAACAAAGGCAGCAGCGATGACGGAGCCAACCATGACGACTCGGACCAGCAACAGCAGCAGCCACAGCAGCCTGACATCATGGATGACTTTGGCAATGATGACCAGAGCAATCCGACCGGGGACAACCGTCCATCGATGGATTCCGACAGCCACAGCCAGACGATCGAGGAGCAGCCTGAGCTGTATGTCTTTGAGAAACTATTCCTGCGCACACCCACAATCGCACCGCGCTTTGTCTACATGGGCCAGGTTGCCCCGCTGACCACGATGGTCGTCGTGAGCGATACGATGAAGGGCACGGAGCAAGAAAAGGCGGTACTGTTTGGTCAAACTAAAGGAACCCTTTGGAGAATAACAAGGGTGAAAAATGAAAATAGATGATGACGCTCATGCAGCAGTCGATCAAGCGGTCTTTGTCAAACTTTATTGATTTCCTCATCATGAAAGAGATGACCCACATGACCGTGCTCTCGTTTCTTTCGCATTTCCCTGGCCTGGTGCATTTCATCTATGTGGACCGTCTCAACCATCAGGTGATCGCTCCCGTCATCGTCCCGCTCGACAACGAAACCGACCCTGCTGCGGCTGCTGCGGCTGCGGTTGCGGCTGCGGCAGCTGGCGGTCTGCATGATGGTGAGGATGATGATGCAGCGCAACTGGCAGCTGCCCAGACGGCCAAATCGTCACCTGATCAGGTGCGCAGCCAGTCGACGACACCTAACCCTCAGCAGGACCCCGCAAGTCAACAGCAGCCACCGCAAAAACCAGAGGATATTGCTTCCTTTGCATCGCTCAAGCGTCGCGTGTGGGAGATGGTCTTCTCTGCACAGGACCGACTATCGCAGGGTTACACGTCCATGATCATGCAGTCGGGCATGTTTCAATTTGCCTACCACCTGTGGTTTGAGGATCTCGACGGCAATGTGTATGTTTTTTTTTTTTTAATATTCTTTTTGGCGGTATAAAAAAAAATCTATATTATTATTATATACAGCCTTCAACTGGACCAACCAGTGCCCCTGCCCGAGACATCCTTTGATGGCAGCTTTTACCGTGACATGACCAAGAAGCTCTTTCCGAATCTGCAGAATAAGGTCAACTGCTACGAGCTCTACTCGATGCATCTGGCCCTTGTCCCATCCAGGACCGTCGTCAACCACAACCGTCGTCTCATCCGCAAGCTTCGCGAGGGCCGTGTTCCCCGTCGGCCCGTGATTTAATGCTGAACACTACTACTTGCCGATTCAGTGTAGAAAAAAGTGTTTGAAAATTGGATTTGAAAAAAAAAAAAGAAGCATTGTTTCCGACGGCATGCTCTGCAGAAAGCTGCGCTTGTGTACAAACAGCCGCATCCTGCTGCGACGATGGTACAAATTCACTTTCGGCGAGAGAGATACTAATGGAGGCACTGCAGCTACCACATCGGCCAGTCTGCAGACGTGAGCAAGGTCGTGACGGACGCGGACATCCGCAAGTTTAGCGAGATATCGCTCGACACCAACCCGTTGCACCTGGACGACGAGTTTGCAAAGGTACTCGCGGTTTTGCATTGTTGCTGGGCTGACGTTTCAAACGCGATCGATGCGATGCGATCCGTTGCAGACGACGCGGTTCGGGCAGCGCATCGCGCACGGGATGATTGCAGGCAGCCTCCTCTCGGGTGTACTCGGCAACAAGCTGCCAGGCCCGGGTGCCGTGTACCTCTCGCAGACCCTCAAGTTCACTGCCCCCGTCTACGTCAACGATGCACTCACGGCCAAGGTCACCGTGCTCGCCGTGGACGAGACCAAGCGGGCGATGACCCTCACCACAGTCGTCAGCAAGGCAGACGGCACTGTTGTCATCGAGGGGGAGGCGCGTGCTTTGCTCCCGAAATCCAAGGGCTAACTACGGTAGTCTTGTAGACTGTGTGTTTGTCGTGACTGTGTGTGCTCACTGAGTGAGGCCGGTCATCAGTGAGTGCCTCCAAAAACGTCCCACGAGACCAGCCCGGTTGAACCGGGGATGTACGAGTTTCCCCGGAATCCCCGCTTTTTTTCACGCGCCCCCTGCGGCTAAATCAACGCGCGTGAAAATCCCCCAAAACTCACCTCATTTTCGTCCGATACAACACACCGACCTGCTTTCTCTCTCAGGTAAAACGAGTCACCCGACTCTCTGCTTTTCCCCCCCTTCTACTCTTGCATGTGTGTGTGCGGTGGTGGTGGGGGTTTCGGGGGTGAGAGAGGGAGGCTCCTTGGTGGAAGGCCTGCTTTGAAGGAGGCGGAAAGCACCCTTTCCCCCATTCACAATGACATTGCTCTCCGCCCCCACACAGTCTTTTTTTTTTTTCTCGGCTATCTGGGGCCTCCGCGTACACACTCACACTCTTTCCTTTGTCTCTTCCGGGCTCCCTGTGAGAGACAAAGGAAAGAGTGTGTGATTTTTTATTTATAAACTTCCATTTTCACACACTCTTTTTCGAGTTTCTTTTTTCTTTTGGTTTTGATTAATGAAGGAACGCCCTGCCCCCATTTTCGTCCTCTTTCTCGTTCTCGCTCGCTCGCTTTATCTCGCGTCCTAGCTGTGTTTCTCTGTGTCCTGAGTTGGGCCCGTCTCTGCTGTGGACCAAACAAAGGCAGGCTTATTTCGCTTCCTTCCGAAGGTAGCGTGGTTATGTTTGCGGGAGTTCCTTGATTCTCCGTTGCATTTTTGATTTTCCTGTGTCCTCGTGAGCTACTCTTGCCTGGCTCTTTAGCGAGCATGGCCTCTGCTTGCCTGCGTTTTCTGCTGGCGAGTTTTGTGGCTCTCCACGACCCGAGTGTTGATTTTCACGCGCTTTTTTTTGCCTTCCCTTTTTTTTCACGTTGTGGGGTTTTTTCTTTTAATGGGGAACACTTCTCCTTTCCCGTTTGCTCACCCTTTTTTCTTGAAACTTTCACACGCCTGCGCTGCTGGACACTCTGGGGGTTAATTGATGGTTGATTTTGGGGGTATTTCTGGCACAAACAGTTGCTTACCGTGGTCCCAGGGTTGTGGTCCACAGTGCTGTTCAGCACTGCTGTCGTTTTCCCTCATATTTTTTGTCCAGTTTTTTTTTTTTTTTTTTGAGCGTTGCTGTCTGTTCCTGTGTTCTTTTGTTTTCCGTTCCTCTCTTTCGCTCGGCTTTTCTTTCACACAAACTAACTAACCCTCTTTATTGAACATTAGAATGAAGCAGCCCACCGTTCTTTTGGCCGACCCGACGGTTTTGCCGTCATCCTCGTCACCAGCGTCTGGTCGTGCCGGCAGCGAGCGCACCTTCAAGTGCCCGATTGCTGGCTGCGGCAAAATGTTCTACCGCCACGAGCATCTCAATCGCCACGTCCGCACCCACACTGGCGAGAAGCCGCACCCTTGCACCCACCCCGGCTGCAACAAGCGATTCTCACGGTCGGACGAGCTTACCCGCCACCTCCGCATCCACACGCCGACCCACCAAAAGACTCTCAAGAAGGCAAGCAACACCAACAATGGTCAGCAGATGCACATGCAGCAGCAGCAGCAGCAGCAGCAGCAAATGTTTGACGGCATGATGCTCTCTCGATCCTTGTCGACGTCGCCCCAGCCTGCCCCTTCCCCGGCCTCCTTTTCCATGCCTCCTCAGCAGTATTTCGCGCCCATGTTCAACTTTGCCCTGCCTGCCCTGCCGCAGCACCCCGTGAATCATCTCCTCGCCGCCGTCCAGCAGCAGCAGCAACAGCAGCACATGATGCAGATGGGCGTCCCATCGCACCTGTACGCTGCAAAGTTCACACCCCAGCTGCCCACGCCCGCTGCAAGCTCCAACAACACGAGCGATAACGAGGAGGATGACTACCTCTCGGCCGACAACATGAGCGTCCCTGGCAGCTCGAGTGGCGAGGAGGACGACGACGACTTTGACGACATGGCGTCCTCGTCCGTCGAGACCCTCAAGCTCTCCTCATCTGGCCGTCGCCACCAGGCCGTCCGGAAACAAAGGTCACCCAGCGCCGCGGGCAAGGTCCCCTCGATCAAGATCAAGACCGTCCCCGCCGCCAAAACCGCTGTTGCCTCAGCCCCCGTTGTGGCCGCTGACGTTGACGCGATGGAGTCTGCCGCGGGCATCCTCGAGCAGTTTTCGGTCATTGCCCTAGCCGCCGCACAAAGGCAGAAGCAGGAGGAGCAAGAAACGCAGTCCCAACATCAGCAGCCGCAGCCGCAGCCGCAGCCGCAGGAGCATGCAAACGTCTTTGCTTTGCTCAAGGCCGCCGAAAACAACCAGAGCATGTCGTTTGTCCTGCCCCCTCTGCAGACGGCCTCTGCTCCTGCAGCACCGCCGGCCGGATCCGCTGCATCAATGAGCCTGCCCTCATTTGCGTCGATCCAGTCTCTCATCCCCGCTGCAAAGTCGCCATTCACCGCGATGGATGAGTTCCTCAGGGGAAACAAGAGTGCGTTTGTCCTTCCCCAGCTCGCCCTGCGCACTCTGGTCTAAGCGTTTTCTTTTTCTCCCCACCCGGTTCAGTTCTCACAGATCCTTAGTTTTATACATCTCCAGTAGCTCCACTTACTTCTCTCACTCATTGCTGCATTTGCCCTGTACAGAACCAATTATTATTCGAGTTTTGAAAAAAAATTTTTTTCTACTGTGGAAGACTGTGTACAATGATGCATTGCAATGGGCGCTACGAACTGCTACTGCACGTACTCTCTACTGCAATGAACAACTCTGCGCTGTTTGCTTCGGCTGGCTGAGATCTTGCATAGAACGTTCAATCGCTTCGGCGAGCATGCGCTCTTCTTGGTCGACAGACGTGGGAGCAGCTGCGGCGGATGTGGCGGACTGCGGTTGAGCGTAGCCGGTACCCCCAAATAGGTTTGCAAATATGTTTGGCTGAGCCGCTGGCACCTCTGGCACCGCCGTTGAGGTCGACACAGGCCGCACAGAGGCGCCTGAGGCCGGCGCCGCGTGGTACTGTTGCTGTTGCCGAGACTGGGCAGCCGCAGCCACGGGGGATGCAGAGCGCCCAGCGACGCCCTTGCACGAGTGGTCAGTCTCGTACCGATGCTTGACGCAAAACTGTTGTGTGCACTTGGAGCAAATCATGGGCACGAGAACGCGGACGGTGCACCGTGCGACACCGCACTTGGATGCGCCACTAGATGTCTTCTTGGCCACGCCACTGACGCATCCAGAGGCTATGTGGTCGTTCATCTAAAGTGGTTTCGTAAGACCCACAGCTGAGCCAACACCGTCACGGTGGAACGTACGCGAATGTTGGGGTCGTCTTCGGGGCGCCCGGGTACGGCCACATTGCAGATTGGGCACACGAGCAGCTGCACGTCCCGCGTTGGCGACGGACAGTTGTGCGTCGCAAACGTCCGGTGGTCGAGGCTGTTGTTTTGTTACGTCCTCCACGGTGGATTACGTACGTACCAATATTTCTTATGGCAGCCAGAGCAGGTGAATGGCAGAAAGTCTGTGTTGCACACAGGGCCAGAGGGTGCGTCAGTTGTCCGCCTTGTACCAACGCTACGTTACCTAGTTGCTTGCACGTGTGAAAGGCTTGATTACAAAACGAAGGGTCCGGCGTCCCACGTTTGCAGGGATTGCCGAGAGGTTTGCGAGAGGTCAGCGGGCCGTTAGTTGTGCACCAACAAAAAAGAATCTTACCACATTGCTCCCCGAGTGTAGGGAACTCCATGTCTGCGGGGGGGGTATGGGTTTGCGAGCGGGCGCAGGCGGCGGAGAGGACACTGAACTGAGGAAAAAAAAAAACGAC
>Ga0302233_10002497_pt1 | contig 11498 bp, 7 predicted proteins | sample II_Palsa_N3_1_FD_193516 | JGI IMG/M metagenome (GOLD analysis project Ga0302233, IMG submission 193516) | Peat permafrost microbial communities from Stordalen Mire near Abisko, Sweden - II_Palsa_N3_1 | ecosystem: Environmental > Terrestrial > Soil > Palsa > Peat permafrost | place: Sweden...
CGCTGACCGATGGCGCAAGCGATTGGGCACAAGGCGGCATCGCGGCGGTACTCGACTCCACTGATAGCGTCGACGAACATGTGCGCGACACCCTGGTCGCCGGCGCCGGCATCTGCGACGAAACCGCCACCCGGCATATCGTCGAAAATAGCCGAGCCGCGATTGAATGGCTGATCCAGCAAGGCGTCCCCTTCACTCGCGACGAAACCAGCGAACTCGGTTTTCATCTGACGCGCGAAGGCGGCCACAGCCATCGCCGCATCATCCATGCCGCCGATGCCACCGGGCACGCGGTGATGACAACTCTGGTGGAGCGGGTACGCACCCACCCGAATATCACCTTGTTCGAACACCACGTCGCGGTCGATCTAATCACCTCGGATCGACTCGGTTTATCGGGTCAACGCTGTCACGGCCTGTATGCACTGGACGTCAACACCGGGCAGACGCTGACACTGGCCGCACCTCATACGGTATTGGCCACGGGCGGCGCCGGCAAGGTCTATCTGTACACCACCAACCCCGATACTTCGACGGGCGATGGCATTGCGATTGCATGGCGAGCCGGTTGCCGGGTCAGCAATATGGAATTTATCCAATTCCACCCTACCTGCCTATATCACCCCTACGCGAAGTCCTTCCTGATTTCCGAAGCGGTGCGCGGCGAAGGCGGCCTGCTACGCTTGCCGGATGGCACGCGCTTTATGCAGCAACACGATGAACGCGCCGAACTTGCGCCACGCGATGTGGTGGCTCGCGCGATCGACTTTGAAATCAAAAAGCGCGGTATCGATTGTGTGTTCCTCGACATCACCCATCAGCCGGCCGAATTTATCCAAGAGCATTTCCCGACGATCCTGGCGCGCTGCAAGGAATTCGGTATCGACATTACTCAGCAATGGATCCCGATTGTGCCGGCGGCCCATTACACTTGCGGCGGCATTGTCACCGACCTGGCAGGCCGAACCGATCTGCAAGGCTTATATGCCGTCGGTGAAGCCGCTTGCACCGGCCTGCACGGCGCAAACCGCCTGGCCAGCAACTCACTACTGGAATGCCTGGTGGTCGGGCGCTCAGCTGCGGCAGCCATTCAGCAAATAGGCTTTGACGAAGCAAGCCACACACCCCTGCCCGATTGGGATGAAAGCCGGGTTTCGGACGCCGACGAAGAAGTGGTGGTCGCCCATAACTGGGACGAGTTACGCCGCTTGATGTGGAATTATGTCGGCATTGTACGCACCGACAAGCGGCTGGCTCGCGCCAAACATCGAATCGCGATGTTGCGCGACGAAATTCATGAGTACTACGCTAATTTCAAGGTTAGCCGGGATTTACTGGAGTTGCGCAATCTGGTCGACGTCGCCTCGCTGATTGTCGACAGCGCACGTGCACGGCGCGAGAGTCGCGGACTGCATTTCAGCCGCGATTGGCCCAAGACTTTTCCCAAAGGGATGCCGACCGTGCTGGCACCGAAACGCAACCGCAATCGTCCAATCTAAATCGGCATCGACCATCGCCGGCGAGCGGGAGTCCCCCGCTTGCCGGCGACAAATCACAGCAAGCGCATCGAAAAATCTGCAGCGCGAACATCTTTGGTCAAGCTGCCGATCGAGATCCGATCGACCCCGGTGGCCGCAATGGCTGCGACCGAGTCGAAATTGACGCCGCCCGAGACCTCAAGCACGGCACGCCCCTCCGTTACACGTACTGCCTGGCGCATCATCTCCAGCGTAAAATTATCAAGCAGTACCGACTGTGCGCCGGCCGTCAACGCTTCAGCAAGTTGCTCCAAGGTTTCCACTTCGATCTGGATCGATACCTCGGCGGCCAGCGCCTGTGCCGCGTGCAACGCAGCTCCCACGCCGCCCGCGGCCGCGATATGGTTTTCCTTAATTAGGATACCGTCATACAAGGCCAGCCGCTGATTCGAACCGCCGCCGACACGAACCGCATACTTTTGCGCCAAGCGCAAACCCGGCATAGTTTTACGGGTATCGAGAATGCGTGCGTTGCGATTCCCCGGAATGCCTGCGATAGCGTCCACATAGCGACGCGTCACGGTGGCCACACCCGACAACATTTGCAAGAAATTCAGAGCGTTGCGCTCGGCCGTGAGTAGCGCCCGCACCGGCCCATGCAGCTCGACCACCGTGCTATCCGCGCGCATCAGATCGCCTTCGCGATAATGCCAATCGGTCTCGATCGCGCCGCCGAGCTGAGCCAGCACTTCCTGAAACCAAGGCACGCCGCACAATACCGCGTCCTCGCGCACCAGGATGCGAGCGCGGCGCCAAGTATCGGCCGGCACCAGGCGTCCGGTCTGGTCGCCAGGCCCCACATCTTCGGCGAGCGCCGCCGTCACATTGGAGACGATCGCTGCATCGAAGCGCGAACCGTATTCGCGTTGTATCTCAGCAAATAAGGGCGAAACCGCCGTATGAGGTTGTTTGACTTCCACTGTCATCTCTTCAAGTGCTGTTTTAGACCGGCTCGGCGCTTCAGGCCGGGCCAACTTGTTGATACAAAGCCGTGTCGCGCGCCAAATCGCCGCTCGCCTTGACCGATTGATTCCGGCTGGCCGCAAACGCCAGCATGCGATCGATAGGCTGCCTTGCACGCTCCATAATGGCTGCGTCCACATGAATTTCATTGTGGCCGCGCTCCAGCACATCGGCCAGGTTGACCAAGCCGTTCATGGCCATCCAAGGACAATAGGCGCAACTTTTACAGGTCGCGCTATTGCCGGCTGTTGGTGCGGCAATCAAGGTTTTGCCGGGCGCAGCAAGCTGCATTTTGTGCAGAATGCCGAGGTCCGTGGCCACGATAAATTCACGCGCATCGAGGTTACGCGCAGCCTGAATTAATTGCGTGGTCGATCCGACAACATCCGCCAGCGCCACCACGGAGGCCGGCGATTCAGGATGCACCAGGATTTTTGCATGCGGATGCTCGGCCTTCAGCAGGTCGAGTTCGATGCTCTTGAATTCGTCGTGAACCAGGCAGGAACCCTGCCATAACAGCATGTCCGCACCGGTTTGTTTCTGGATATAACTCCCCAGATGCCGGTCCGGCGCCCAGATCATTTTCTCGCCGCGCGCATGCAATTCGGCCACGATGTCCAGGCCGATGGCCGAGGTCACCATCCAGTCGGCCCGCGCTTTGACGGCTGCGCTGGTATTGGCATAGACCACCACCGTGCGGTCGGGGTGAGCATCGCAAAAGGCCGAGAACTCATCGACCGGGCAACCGAGATCGAGCGAACAAGTGGCGTCAAGGTCCGGCATCAGGATACGTTTGGCCGGGCTCAGGATTTTCGCGGTCTCGCCCATAAAACGCACCCCGGCGACGACCAGCGTCTGCGCCGGATGATCGCGCCCGAAACGCGCCATCTCCAGCGAGTCGGCCACACAACCGCCTGTTTCATCGGCCAGATCCTGCAATTCGCCGTCGACATAATAATGTGCGACCAACACAGCTTGCTCGCGCTTCAGCAAAGCGCGAATCCGCTCCTTCAGCGCAAGCCGCTCGGCGGCATCCGGCACGGGCGGCACGCGTGCCCAGGCTTGGCCCACACCGCACGCAGCGCCCAGCGCCTGCGGCAGATCGAATTCAACCGTTTTAAGCGCGTTCTGATTCATCATCTACCCACAACTCACAAAGACAAAAGCTCCAAGACGGCAGCAACCCGAGTAACCATTGCAAAATGCGAGAAACCCCGCAATTGCGGGGTTTCTTAACGAACGCTTAATGCGATACAGGCAGTTTAGCCGATCCGGAAATTTTATGCGTAACGACGCAAGCGCAGCGCAAAATCCTGCAAAGCCTGGATGCCGCTGGCTTCGGCACGCTGGCACCAGTTTTGCAACTGTTGCAACAACTGCTCACGCGATGCATTCGAACGGTCCCAGATTGCGGCCAACTCGGTGCGCAATTCGAAATAGGTCTGCAAGGCACTGCTTTGGGCAAATAGCTGCGACAGTTGCTGCTTTTGCGGTTCCTGCAAACGCGCTTCGTCTTTATGGAACCACTTGCCTGCGCCCTTCGCCAACAAATAGCTTTCGCGAGCGCCAACTTCCTTGATATGCGCCAGCTCTTTACGATACGCGCGCTTCAAGGTCTTGCCGTAACGCGCCATCACCTCATAGCGGTTCGACAATACCGCTTGCAGCGTGTCGAGGTCGGGAATCGCCTTATGGCCGCTGAGCTTCGGTGTCGGAGCAACTTTCTTGACCTTGACCAATTTGACGGCCGACATCATGCGGATATACATCCAGCCAATATCGAACTCGTACCATTTATTCGATAATTTCGCCGAGGTCGCAAATGTGTGGTGGTTGTTGTGCAGCTCTTCACCGCCGATCAAGATGCCCCAGGGCAGCAAATTGGTGCTGGCGTCGTCGCAGTTGAAATTGCGATAGCCCCAGAAATGACCGACACCGTTGACCACACCAGCGGCCCAGAACGGAATCCAGGCCATCTGGATCGCCCAGACGGTCAGGCCGATGGCGCCGAACAAGGCGATGTCGATAATCATCATCATGCTGATGCCGATCACTGCGTGCTTGGCATAAACATTACGCTCCAGCCAGTCGTCGGGCGTGCCGTGACTGAACTTGCGCATGGTTTCCTGATTTTTGGATTCGCTGCGATACAGTTCCGCGCCTTCCCACATGACCTTGGCCAGGCCGCGCGTCTGCGGGCTATGCGGGTCGTCTTCGGTTTCGCATTTAGCGTGATGTTTGCGGTGAATCGCAGCCCATTGCCCGGTCACCATGCCCGTCGTCATCCACAGCCAGAAGCGGAAAAAATGACTGGCGATGGGATGCATATCGAGCGCACGGTGCGCTTGATGGCGATGCAAATAAACCGTAACGCCGATAATCGTGATGTGAGTCATCACCAGCGTGTACGCAACAGTGGTCCACCAGCTAGCGTGCAGCAAGCCGTGAGCGACAAAATCGAACAAAGTATTGAGCAAGATGTAATCCTGAAACACGAAGCTGGAAAAAACTGGGTGCAACCCAGTTTAGACAATTCCCGTGGAGACTAATTGCATGTTTTTCGCAAAAAACGGCGGTTTTACGCCATTTTTCTGCGCGAAACCGCGCTCCCCCACAATCTGCCAAGCAGTGTAAAGCTGCCTACTCCGCCCGCAAATTTGATACGAAAAATTACTGTGACACGGATAGTACCAAAGTACTATCCGCAGAAACACGATACCCGCAATTATTTTGCAGGTTTCTTCATTTGAATCAAATAGTAAGCGAATCGCCCACAAGCCGCACCTCACGCTGGCTGGACGGGATTTCTATGCCGTTCGCCTGAAATAAGCGCCAAATAGCCTGATTGACCGTGGAGCGCACCAGCGACGTGCCCAGGGCCGCGTCTTCGATCCAGAAGGTCAGCTCCAGATTAATCCCGTCGGCGCCGAAACCGGTCAGGTAAGCTGCCGGTTCCGGCTCAGCCAGTAAGCGCGGCACGCCGACGGCGGCTTGCAGCAAGAGCCGCATGGCGAGATCGACATCGCTGCGATAAGCAATCTGCACCGGCAGCTTGGCGTAACCCCGGGTCAGGTAGGACGAATGGTTTTGCACCGGATCGCCAACCAGTTTTTCGTTCGGAATAATCGTTTCGACACCGTCCAGCCCGCGCACCACCGTATAACGGGTGCGAATTTGCGTCACCATGCCCTGATACGTGCCGACGGTAATCTGGTCGCCCAGACGCACGGAGCGATCCAGCAAAATGATAAAACCCGAGACATAATTGCTGGCGATTTTTTGCAGCCCCAGCCCCAAGCCAACACCCAAGGCACCGCCAAACACACCCAGCACGGTCACGTCGATTCCGACCAGCTCCAGACTCAGCAGCAAGGCCGCCAGAATCAGTAGCGCGCGGCTGACCCGAGCCAACACGACTTTCAGGTTGGCATCGATCGATTGCGCCCGCATCAGGCGGTCTTCCAGCGCCGCGCCCGCCCACAAGGCAACCACCACGGTCAAGCCGACCCACAGCAAGCCCGTGCTAAGCGATAACAAACTCAAGTGCGCGTTGGCGATATTGAACTTGATACCGGCCATCCAACGCAGCACGTCGTCCTGGATGCCCGTCACATACAACAACATGCCCAGCCAGACCAGCGTCGTCACCACCCGCTCGACCAGGGACAGCAGTCCCGGCGTATTGCCCGAGCGCGAGAACACCCGGCGCATCACATAAAACGCGAGATAAATGAGTGCGATACCGAACAGGGGAATCAAGGCCAGCTTGAGCAGCCAGGTGTGCATCAGGCCGTCGAGCGCGGTCTGAACAATACCGACCAGCGCCCAACCAAATAGCGGGAACATCGCTTTATTGAAGCTTTCGACGCCAAAATGCATGCTATCGCCACGTGCCACACGCAGGCGATTAAAGCCACGCTTTAGCAAGGTCGCCAGCAAATAGGCCAGCAACAGGCAGGCGATCAGCACCGCCGCCTGGTACAAAATAACGGGGCGACCGGCGTCGCCCGTCCAGTCACCAAATAGATGATTTAAATAACGGTTTTGCATGATTGCTTGTTTATAGTCGGCTAGTAACACGCCCCTGCCCTCTCAGCCGCTGCGGCGACACCCCGGGGCATCGCCGCAGCGCTAAATCAGGCTTGGCGTTCCAGCACGGCAGCAAAGAAACCATCGGTGGCGTGCAAGTGTGGCCACATCGACAGATAAGGCCCCATCGGCAGATCGATTTTCTGTTCAGCCAGTACCTCTCCGGCCGGCACCAGCTTGAAGCCGGGATGGTCGGCCAGGAACCCTTCGACAATCGCTTCGTTTTCGGCAGTCAACAAGCTGCAGGTTGCATAGACCAAGCGGCCGCCCACTTTCAGCAAGCGCGCCGCGCTGGCGAGAATCGAGGCTTGCTTCGGCGTCAGTTCGGCAACCGAATCCGGCGACTGGCGCCACTTCAGGTCGGGATTACGGCGCAAGGTACCCAAGCCGCTGCACGGCGCGTCGACCAAGACGCGATCGATCTTGCCGGCCAGGCGTTTGATCTTGGCGTCATGTTCGCTATCGATGAGTACCGGATGCACATTGGACAAACCGCTTTTCGCCAGGCGCGGTTTCAGCTTGGCGAGACGCCGATCCGCGACGTCGAACGCGTACAAGCGCCCGGTCGAGCGCATCATCGCGCCCAGCGCCAAGGTTTTGCCACCGGCGCCCGCACAGAAATCGACCACCATTTCGCCACGTTTGGGCGCCAACAGATAGCACAGCAGCTGGCTGCCTTCGTCCTGCACTTCGCACCAACCTTGCTCAAAAGCCGCCACGCGAGTCAAGGCCGGTTTGCCGGCCAGGCGTATGCCCTGCGGTGCAAACGGCGTTTCTTCGCAAGCGATACCGGCCGCCTGCAGCGTTTCCAGGACCTGCGTGCGGGTGGCCTTGATCGGGTTGGCGCGTAAATCCAGCGGCGCAGGATGATTCACTGCGGCTGCCAGCAAACCCATTTCCGTTTCGTCGAAACGCGCGGCCAAGGCACTGTAAATCCAGTCCGGTAAATTGGTACGAATCCGCAACGGCAAGCTGTCCGGATTGATTTTCGCGACGTGTTCCAGCCATTCGGCCTCGCCAACCGACACAAACGGCCGGATTGCAGTACGCCCGGCCGTCTGCATCAAACCAAGCAAAGCCATGCGGCGCGTCGGGTTGCCCGAACCGCTTTCGGCCAGATGACCGAATTCCATCTTGCGGCGCAATACGGCGAATACGGCTTCGGCAATCACGCCGCGCTCGTTATGTCCCAATTTGGGGTGAGCTCGAAAGAAACGACTGGTGGTCGAATCGGCAGGGCCGGTAAATTTCAGCACTTCGGCCAGTAAGGTCTCAGTCTGTCCAATCAGGAACCCGTGCAACTTCATGCGCCTTCTCCGATAAAAAACCATTGCGGCTCGGGCGGCGTCAGGATGACATGCCCGCTTTGCAGCGCCAGGCGTCCTTCGACAAACCAGCGTACAGCACGCGGATAAATAATATGTTCGACGCCGAGCACCCGCTCAGCCAACGCGTCAGGGTCGTCACCGGCCACGACGGGCACGGCGCCTTGAACCACGATAGGTCCGTGGTCCAACTCGGGCGTCACGAAATGTACAGTACTACCGTGCAATTTCACACCGGCATCCAGAGCCTGCTGATGCGTCTTCAAGCCTGGGAAATTCGGCAGCAACGAAGGATGGATATTCAGCATGCGAGCGGCGTAACGCTCGACAAAAGCCTCGGTCAGCACCCGCATAAACCCCGCGAGCACCACCAAGTCGGGCTCGAAGCCGTCGATAACCCGGGCCAGTTCGGCATCGAATGCCGCCCGGTCGCCCGGGAATCGGGTGTGATCGACCACTGCGGTCGGGATGCCGTGGCTTGCGGCGAAATCCAGCCCGCTCGCGCCGGGGCGATTGGAAATCACAGCCGCCACTGTCGCCGGCCACGCGTCGCGCTTGCACGCGCGAACAATCTCGGCCATGTTCGAACCACGGCCGGAAATCAGGATAACAATTTTCTTCATTCCCCGATTTTATCACCCGAGCCGTTGTCCGAGGCCAAACCTGCTAAGGTAGCTTGTACAATCGGCTCCCAGCCCATGCTTTTATACCGCTTCCCCGGCAAATCCGGGCGCCGCCAGACCCTTATTGCAGGCCAATTTGCCTGCTCATCGGTCAAAATTTGTGTGCGATCAAGCTAATGCGAGCTGCGACGAATCCCGGAAGCCCGCACGAGCGTTTATAATCGAACGCTTTGCGGCAGTTTTGCCGTCGCTGGCGGCTCCACCGAGCCGCAGCCATTCCACTATCGGGCAACGTGAAAGTCTTCAGGGGTCTTCCTAACGCCGAAAGCCGGGCGCCTTGCGCCCTGACCATAGGCAATTTCGACGGCGTACACCGCGGTCATCAAGCGCTGCTCGCGCGGGTGCGCGCGGCGGCCGACGCACGCGGCTTGCCGGTGTGCGTGATGACGTTCGAGCCGCATCCGCGCGAATTCTTCAATCCGGCCGGCGCGCCGCCCCGGATTGCGATGTTGCGCGACAAACTCGAAGCACTGCGCCAGAACGGTGTCGATCGCGTGGTGGTCGAGCATTTCAACCAGACTTTCGCCTCGCAACCCCCCGCCAGCTTTGTTGAGCGGGTTCTGGTGCAAGGTCTGCATACGCGCTGGGTGATGGTCGGCGACGATTTTTGCTATGGCGCCAAGCGCGCCGGCAATTTCGCCGCGCTCAAGCTGGCCGGCGAGCAACACGGCTTCGAGGTGGAACAGATGGAAACCATCGCCGATCCACAAGGTGCGCGCATCTCCAGCTCGGCGGTTCGCTCGGTCCTGGTTGCCGGCGATATGGAGCAAGCCCGGCAACTGTTGGGCCGCGAATATACAATTAGCGGCCACGTGGTGCACGGTGCCAAACTCGGGCGCGACCTGGGTTTTCCGACCCTCAATTTGCGCATCGCCCACAAACGCCCGGCACTAACCGGCATTTTCGCCGTCCGCGTACACGGCCTCGATGACACGGGAATCGCCAGGCCGGCGGTTGCCAGCCTCGGACTGCGCCCGACCGTGGATGAATCCGGGCGCTACCTGCTCGAGGTATTTGTGCTCGATTGGCATGGCGACGGCTACGGCCGCCGAGTCAGCGTCGAATTCCTGAAAAAATTGCGCGACGAAGAAAAATTCGTGGATCTGGAAACCCTGGCGGCGGCGATTGCCCGCGATGTGGCGAACACCCGAATATTTTTTAGTGCCGCCCTTGGTCAGACAGCACGCCAAGATTGATCCGACCCGCAGCAGTGCGGTATTCACCGAATTCTAAATTAAGCCCATCATGAGCGACAAAAAAGCCGATTCCACTCCGAAGACAGATAAACCGGCCCGAGGGCAAAATGCTGCACCCTCCAAATACCCGGTGAATCTACTTGAAACGCCGTTCCCGATGCGGGGTGACCTCCCCAAACGCGAACCGCAATGGATCGCCGAATGGGAGCAACGCGGCATTTACCAAAAAATCCGCGAAGCCAGCCGCGGCCGCCCGAAGTTTATCCTGCACGACGGCCCTCCGTTTGCCAACGCGCCGATTCACCTTGGACATGCGGTCAATAAAACCCTGAAGGACATGATCGTCAAGGCGCGCAATATGGCGGGCTTCGACGCACCCTATGTACCGGGCTGGGACTGCCATGGCATGCCGATCGAAATCCAGATCGAAAAACAATTCGGCAAGCACCTGCCCGCCGCCGAAGTGATCCAGAAAGCGCGCGCCTACGCCCTGGCCCAGATCGACGTGCAACGGGCCGGGTTCAAACGCCTGGGCGTGCTCGGCGAATGGGACAATCCGTATCAAACGATGAATTTCTCGAATGAGGCCGATGAAATCCGTGCCCTCGCGAAAATTCTCGACAAAGGTTATATCTTCCGCGGCCTGAAGCCGGTCAACTGGTGTTTCGACTGCGGCTCGGCGCTCGCCGATGCGGAAGTCGAATACAAAGACAAAACCGACCCCGCCATCGATGTCGGTTTCGCCTTCACCGATCCGGCTCAAGTTGCTCAAGCCTTCGGCTTGGGCAGCCTGCCCAAGCAACAAGGCTGGATCGTCATCTGGACCACCACCCCGTGGACCATCCCGGCAAACCAGGCGCTGAACCTGAATGCCGAGATCAGCTACAGCCTGGTCGATACCGCACGCGGCCTGCTGATCCTCGCGACCGACCGCGTCGAAGCCTGTCTCAAGACCTATGAACTGGAAGGGAACATCATCGCTTCGGTGCCCGGCCAGGCATTGAGCGAGTTGCGTTTCCATCACCCGCTGGCTTCCGTACACCCTGGTTATCAGCGCACGGCGCCGGTGTTTTTTGGCGACTACGTGACCACCGATGCCGGTACCGGCGTGGTGCATTCGTCACCGGCATACGGTGTCGAAGACTTTGTCTCCTGCAAAAGTCATGGCATGAGCGACGCGGACATCATCAACCCGGTGATGGGCGACGGCCGCTATGCAGAAAGCCTGGCGCTATTCGGCGGCCTGCGGATCTGGGATGCCAATCCGAAGATCGTCGAGGCCCTGCAACAAGCCGGCACGCTGCTGCATGTCGAGCAACACGCGCATAGCTATATGCATTGCTGGCGTCACAAAACACCGATCATCTATCGCGCCACTTCGCAGTGGTTTGCAGGCATGGATATCACCCCGCGCGACGGCGGCCCGACACTGCGCGAAACCGCCTTGGCCGCGGTTGAAGCAACCCAGTTCTTCCCAGCCTGGGGCAAGCCTCGCTTGCATGGCATGATCGAAAACCGGCCCGACTGGACCTTGTCGCGCCAACGTCAATGGGGCGTCCCCATGGCCTTCTTCGTTCACAAAGAAACCGGCGCGCTGCATCCACGCACGGTTGAATTGCTTGAAGAAGTGGCACTGCGCGTCGAACAGCACGGCATTGAAGCCTGGCAGAACCTCAGCGTCAGCGATTTGCTGGGCGATGAAGC
>Ga0302233_10002499_pt1 | contig 11473 bp, 8 predicted proteins | sample II_Palsa_N3_1_FD_193516 | JGI IMG/M metagenome (GOLD analysis project Ga0302233, IMG submission 193516) | Peat permafrost microbial communities from Stordalen Mire near Abisko, Sweden - II_Palsa_N3_1 | ecosystem: Environmental > Terrestrial > Soil > Palsa > Peat permafrost | place: Sweden...
AAAAGGGTCGGCGCCGAGAACGCAGACCAAGAAAGGAGATTCGGGGCCGGCAAACGCATTCGGAGGCCAATCCACGAACTTCGCGAAATTGAAAAGAAAGGCGGCCTTTAACTCATATTCACTTGAGGGCCTCACCTGCGCCGGCAAAGCCGCTGGGAAATTATAGGCCGAGGAAAAAAGAATCATTTGTAAAAAAAAGAAACGCAGAGAAAGCTTAGAACTTTTGCGACGGCCGGCGGCAACGCCAGACGATACATGGCCCGGGCTTGTAGAACGCGACTTCAATTTTTAGGCTCCGCCATCAGAATCGCCACGTGAACTTGGCATAGGCACTGCGTTTGATCAGAGTCGAGACGGTAGCTCCCGTAGGTTCTATGAACTCAAGGTGGTGATCCCGGACGAGATTTTGTCCAAACAGACTGATTGACAGCCCTTCCCGGTAATGCCAGGTGAGTCCTGTGTCGACACTGGTGTAAGAGGGAATTTTTGGATTGTCGAGACGTCCCACGAAATACGCTGATGTGTCCCACGCCATGTTATGAGGAAAAATAAAGTGCGATCGGAGCTGAGCTGAATTTACCGGGCTGCTTCCCTCTGCAGCAGACACCGACGTGGTGTCCTGGCTTGACGGATCTAAGTGCATATGAATTTGTTCGAAGGCATAACCGGGGCTGAGCGTCCAACGATCAGTCACCTTCCAGTTAGCGGCGATTTCCAGTCCTTGAGATTCCCCGTGCATTAGGTTTTCGAAAGTAGTGGGTATGAATAGATGAGGAGGAGCAGGCGTCGATTCAAAAACAGGTGGGGCTGGTTCGGTTGTTTCCTGATGCGTGTAATCGCCGTAAAAGGCGGCGAAATCGATCGAGAGCCGCTTCAGGATGGTGTTTCGAATGCCGGCTTCATAAGCGATTAAGTCTTCGTTCTTAATGTGTGGATTGCCCACTTGCCCGATCAACACGGGAACACCATTGGTGCCGGGAAATCCGGCGAAGTTCAAGCGTTCGGCGGTGTCCAAACTAGCAGGAGTGCGAGCGGCCCGAGATACCGCTGCCCAGAACATTTCATGATCACTCGGTTGCCACGCAATGCGGGCGCTCGGCAACAACACAAACCCGGTGTAGTAATCATGCTCCAGCTTTGTGCCTACCGTCAGATAGAGTCGGTCGGGTGAAAGAGCAATTTCGTCCTGGACAAATGAACCGGCTATCTGGGTGTTAAGGTCTGCGGGGTCCAGAGATATGGTGAGATTTCCGTGAGTTTGCGACGATGAGTAACGATAGTCCAAGCCCCAAACGATGACTTGCCGCTGCCCCCACTCGATGTGGTGTTGAAAATCGAGATTTAGCGTGTACCGATTCTCGGCCAAGGTGTCATTACGACTGAAGCTATCGTAGGAAATTTGAAGGGTGGTATCAGATCGTGCAGAGTAGGTATGATTCCAGGCTAATTCGAGATACCCACCAGACAGATCAACCTTCGGGTCAACCTCTTCGAGGCCTGGCGAAGAAACTGAGGCCAAAATCCGGGAAGGATTTCGTTCGTTTCCCCGGTAAAAGCTTCCTTGGACGTCGAGCGTGTCTCTCGGTGAGAGTGTGCTGTCTATTCTAAATCCGCCGCTGAGGAGGTGCCAGCCGTCACCTCCAAGTTGGCCGGTTAGAGCCGGGAGTTGGGATTGGTTTAGATACTTGGAGTACACGCGATAGTCGGTATTCTTACCCAGCGAACCCCCGTATTGCGTAGTCGCAAATCCCTGGTCGAGGTTTCCTCCGCCGGCGACAATTAATCCTCCGTGCGTATCAGCAGCCTTCTTGGTGATGATGTTAACCACGCCATTGACCGCGTTTGTTCCCCAAATGGTTCCGCCGGGACCGCGGATGACTTCGATCCTTTCGATGTCGTCGAGCGGCATATCCAGTACATCCCAGAAGACTCCGCCGAAGGTGGGCACATATACAGTGCGGCCGTCCACTAGCACCAACAATTCGTTGCTGAATTCACCATTCAGCCCGCGAGCGCTCACGGCCCAGGTGTTGGCGTTGATTTGAGCCACATCCATCCCTGGCACCATTCTCAGAAGATCGGGGATGTTTGTGGCGCCCGAGCGGCTGATGTCCTCAGCCGTGATCACGAAAATTGCCGAAGCTGTGCGCGAAAGCTTCTGCTCGCTTTTCGAGACTGACGTCACCTCGACATTCATCAGATCTTCCAGACTTTTGGTCGTCAAGTCTGTTGAAGTCTGTTGCGGCCATGCCGGTAAGGCCAGGAATCCCACCAGGACAATCTGAGCGAGAGTATGCGAAGTGATGCACGTTCCGCGACGCCCGGCGGCAGCGCCGGATGATAAATGGCTCGGGCTTGTGCGACGCAATTTCAATTTTTAGGCTCCGCCATCAGAATCGCCACGTGAACTTGGCATAGCCACTGCGCTTGATGAGTGTCGATCTGTTAGATCCAGTGGTATCTATGAACTCGAGCCGGTGATCGCTGGCAAGATTTTGTCCGAACAGACTGATTGACAGCCCTTCCCGGTAATGCCAGGTGAGCCCGCTATCAACCCTGGTGTAAGAAGGAATCCTCGGATCGTCGAGCCGTCCCACGAAATATGCCGAGGAGTCCCACGCCAGGTTGTGGAAGAAAATAAAGTGCGATCGAATCTGGACCGAATTCACCGGGCTGCTTCCCTCCGCGGCGGACACCGATGTGGTGTCCTGGCTCGACGGATCCAAATGCATGTGAATCTGTTCGAAGGCATACCCAGGACTTAGCGTCCAGCGATCAGACACCTTCCAGTTAGCAGCGACTTCCAGTCCATGAGATTCTCCATGCATCAGATTTTCAAAAGTAGAGGGTATGAACAGGTGAGGAGGAGGCGGGGTCGTTTCAAAAACAGGTGGAGCTGGTTCAAATGTTCCCTGATGGGTGTAATCGCCGTAAAAGGCCGCGAAATCGACGGAGAGACGTTTCAGTAGAGTCGTTCGAGAACCGACCTCATACGCAGTCAAGTCTTCGTTCTTGAAATGAGGATTGCCGACCAGCCCGAGCACATCTGGAACTCCGTTGGCGCCGGGAAATCCGCCGAAGTTGATACGTATGTCAGTGTCTTCACGTGACGGTGTGCGAGCAGCTCGCGAAATTGCGGTCCAGAACATTTGGTGTCCGGTCGGTTGCCATGTCAACCGGGCGTTCGGCAACAACACGAATCCGGTGTAGTAATCGTGCTCCAGCTTTGTTCCCACCGTAAGATAGAGTTTGTCGGGCGCGAGAGCGATTTCGTCCTGAATGAATGAGCTGACTATTTGAGTGTTGAGGCTGGCAGGAATGAAGGACATAGAGAGGTTCGCAGTACTTCTTGAAGAGGAATAGCGATAATCCAGGCCCCAAACAATGCTTTGCCGCCGGCCCCACTCGAAATGATGTTGGAAATCAAGATTAAGAGTGTGGCGAGTCTCTGCGACGATGGAGTCGCGTTTATAGTCGTCGTAGGACACTTGGAGGTTGGTCTGCGATCGCGCGGAAAAAGCATGATTCCAGTCCAATTGAAAAACGTCGCCGGATAAATTTGCGGTCGGATCAACATTTTGAAGGATGGAAGACGTCAGAGAAGCTAGAATTTGCGTGGGAGTCCGCTCATCTCCGCGGTATAAATTCCCCTGGATGCTTAGGGTATCGTTCGGTGAAAGTGCGCTATCCAGCCGAAAACCGCCACTAAGCAGGTGCCAACCATCGCCTCCGCTTTGGCCGCCAAGGCCTGGTAGCTGGATCTGGTTAAAATACTTCGCGTAAACCCGATAATCCGTATCATGGCCCAGAGAACTTCCATACTGCGCCGTTCCGAATCCCTGATCGAGGTTTCCCCCGCCGGCAACCAGTAATGCTCCGCGCGTGTCAACCGCTTTCTTCGTGATGATGTTGATCACGCCATTCACGGCGTTTGCCCCCCAAATCGTACCGCCGGGACCGCGGATCACTTCGATCCTTTCGATATCCTCAAGCGGCATGTCCAGCACGTCCCAGTAGACTCCGCCGAAGGTGGGGGTATATACAGTGCGGCCGTCCACCAGCACCAACAATTCGTTGCTGAACTCACCATTGAGTCCGCGAGCGCTGATGGCCCAGGTGTTGGCGTTGATTTGAGCCGCATCCATCCCCGGCACCATTCTCAGAAGATCAGGAATATTCGTTGCGCCCGATCGACTAATATCCTCGGCTGTGATTACGAAAATCGCCGAAGCTGTGCGCGAAAGTGTCTGCTCGCTTTTCGAGACGGACGTCACCTCGACATTCATTAGGTCTTCCAGACTTTTGGTGGTCAGGTCGGTTGAATTCTGCTGAGACCATGCGGGTAACGCTAGAAATCCCACGAGGGTGATCTGCGCGAGGGCGCTCGAGGTGATCCACACGAGGAATTGAGTCCTCTTTTTCCAAGCACTCGAATTGCGCATCTCTCGTCCTTTTTCCCAAGAGGAGTGAGTCGCCAGAGTGCTGCGTTGTAGCTGTTACCGCGGCGAACGGAACGGGTGGGAAGGGAGCAGACAGGAGGCCAAACTGATGATCGTCAAGTAAGGACAAGGCATCTAGAATCAGAGAGCTACACTATTTCGGGAGTTTCATCGCGCGAGCATTCACCGGAAAAAATGTTTCAGGAAGGACGGCCAGTGCCAGTATGAAACGATGTTAACACCGTGTTAAAAAATGGCCAGCAATCTGCGTCTACTTGCTTCCGAGGTATGATTCCCCTATTGTGTGGACACTCTTTGGAAAAGAGAGCCGATGAAACGCGTACTGGTGATCGAAGACGACAAAGACATCGTTGAATTGGTGCGTTACAACCTGGAGAAGGACGGTTATCAGGTAGCGTCGAGTGGGGATGGCTCAACCGGTCTGGCGCAGATTCGAAAGGCCGCGCCCGATCTGCTGATCCTGGACCTGATGTTGCCGAAACTTTCGGGACTTGAGATCTGCAAAGAGGTTCGCAAGGACGTCACACTGAACCGGCTGCCGATTTTAATTCTCACCGCCAAGGGAGAAGAAGCGGACCGCGTAGTTGGCCTGGAACTTGGCGCGGACGATTACGTCACGAAGCCGTTCAGTCCGCGCGAGCTTGTTGCGCGAGTGAAGGCGCTCTTGCGAAGAGCCGAACCTGGAGCACCCTCGGAGAAACCGCTTGAGATTGGCGCATTGAAAATCGATCCGGCGGCGTACCGTGTAACGCGCGCAGGAAAACCAGTGCAGATGAGCACCCTCGAGTTCCGGCTGCTGTATTTTTTGGCGGCGCGTCCCAATCGGGTGTTTACGCGCGATCAGTTACTCGACGCCGTTTGGGGCACGGAACGATTTGTCACGCCGCGCAGCGTGGACGTCTACGTGCGGCGATTGCGCGAGAAAATCGAAACCGATCCGCAGCATCCAGGGTTCATGAAGACCATTCGCGGAGCCGGTTACCTCTTCGAAACCACCCGTGCGAGCTAGGCTTTTCTGGCGGCTGGGACTGACGTACCTGGTCCTTCTGCTTGGCGTTCTAATCGCCGTTAATTCCTATTCTGCCCGCGTCATTCGCAGCCACTCGATACGTTCTGTAAACGATCAGCTCGTTTCGCTGTTGAATCTTGCGCAGGCGCGCCCACCGGACGTCGGCAACGAGCGGGAGCTGCGTGCATGGACCGAGTGGATGGCGAAGAGCGGAGCCCGTGTCACCGTTATCTCCGCTTCGGGAGGGGTTCTAGCGGACTCGGCAAATGGCGCAGGCGACCCCGAAAAACCGAGCGACTGGCCCGAGGTGCAACAAGCTCTCGCTAATGGTATGGGACGGTCGGTTGATAGTGTCCGTGAACTCGTGTGCCGAGCGCAACGTTTTCAGCCAGCTTCTGGTTCGCCTATCGTGATTCGCCTGGCATTGCCACTGGCGCAGATCGATTTGTCGCTAAAAGAGCTTCGTCAGCGGTTACTGGTCGCTTCGTTAATCATTTTAGTTATCGGAATTGGGGTATCCCTGATTTTCGCGCGCATTTTCGTTGCGCGTGTCAAACACCTGAAAGATTTCTCACAACGAATCGCCGCTGGGGACTTTCACCCGTGGCTTGCGGTAGGACCACGGGATGAACTTTCCGATCTCGCTGACTCCATGAACCAAACGGCGGCGCATCTGGACCGTGAGATACGCTTGCTAAGCAGCGAGCGCAACCGGTCGAGCGCGATCCTCCGCAGCATGGTCGAAGGCGTGGCCGTAGTGGATGCGCAAGAACGGCTAGTGTTCTGCAACCGCGCGTTTTCTGAGATTTTGAATGTCCAATCCGTGACCAGTGAAGGCAGTCCCTTGATCGAAGTGGTTCGAAGCTCGGAATTGATCGGTCTCATTCGCAAAGCGTTGCACGGAGAGGAAGGCCTTCAGAGCGATATCGAAATAGGGATCGTGCAACCCCTAAGTTTTTCAGTGACCGCAGCGCCGGTGAAAGCCCTGGAAGGGGATCGAACCGTCCCAGAGGATAAGCCATCCGGAGCGGTGGTCGTTTTGCACGATGTGACCGAATTGCGCCGGCTCGAACGTGTACGCCAGGATTTTGTCGGAAATGTCTCGCACGAATTCAAGACTCCCTTGACCGCAATTCAAGGTTTTGCCGAGACTTTGTTGGCCGGAGCGGTTGACGATCCCAAGAACAACCGGCGGTTTTTGGAAATCATTCGCGAGCATGCAGTACGCTTGGCTCGCGTAACAGACGATTTATTGAAACTAGCCCGCATCGAGGCAGGAAAGCTTGAATTGGAATTTTTTCCGGTCGGCGTGCAGGAACTGATCGAAGGCTGTGCGGAGACGACCTTGCTGAAAGCCAGCCGTAAGCAAATTTCATTCAGCATGGAAGTTCCAGCCGGAATTCCGGCTCTGCGCGGCGACGCAAGTCTGCTGCATGACGTATTGCAGAATTTGCTCGATAATGCCATCCAGTACACGCCGCCGGGCGGCCGAATAGTTGTCGGAGCAGCCGCAGGGCCTCACGAAGCAACCATTACGATTTCGGATTCGGGTATTGGAATACCGCAGGCCGACCAGGAGCGGATTTTCGAGCGCTTTTACAGAGTAGACGCTGCGCGATCCCGGGAAGCCGGCGGTACCGGGCTGGGGCTTTCGATTGCCAAGCACATTGTGGAAGCGCACGGTGGGCGGCTGTGGGTTGAGAGCGCGGTGGGCCAAGGATCGAAGTTCTCTTTTTCCATTCCGCTCGCGAACTAAACCTCGAGTTGTCTTACAGCATTTACCTCTCGTTAACCTCGTTGCAGCCTTTCAGTGCCATCGTGTACTCGTACACATTTAATTGGACTCAGCAATCGGCAGGAGGTGGCGAATGGCGGCTACGAAAACCAGCACGGACGGAATCTTTCAGAGCGTTTTAGTGAACTACCTGGTATCACAGGCGCGGACGGTGGAAGCCTCCGTGAACCGGGCTCTTTGGGCGCTGCTAGAGCGCAATGAGCGGCTGGCCAGCGAGGTCTTTCTGAATGAGCCGCGCATTAACGAAATGGAAATCGTGATTGACGAGCACGCCATCCGCATGTTGCGCCAGGGAAACCTGGCAGATACCGAAGTGCGGTTGATTGTCGCCACACTCAAAATTAATAACGACCTCGAGCGCATGGGCGACCTGGCCGTAAACCTCAGCGAGCGCGCCATTTCGCTATCGACGATGGGCGAAGTGCCGATTCCAGTTGAGCTTGAGCCTATGGCTACAGCAGTCCGCGCGATGGTCTCGAAATGCTTGGGAGCGCTGATTTACCAGAACGTGGACCTCGCTACCCAGGTGCTCGAAAGTGACGACGTGGTCGACCAATACCGCGACCATTTGTTCGAGTCTCTGCTGTCCGGCATGACCCAGAACCCTTCTCTAGCGGCTCCGAATCTGCACTACGTGCTGGCCTCTCGTCACCTCGAACGGATTGCAGATCATGCCACTAATATCGCGGAAGACATCCTGTTCTGGATCCGCGGGCTAGAAGTCCGCCACGGACGCGCAAAGCAAATCGAAATTGCGGCCGAGGACAGCCTCGCGGCAGGAACTTTGTAATCTATACGAACCGCTTGGGTGTGGCTTCCGAATGGGCTGAAGCCCAGCAGCCTGCCCCCTGAACCAAGCCGTCCCGCATTTCACCCCTCATTCTTGCCGATGTAACATGGTTGTAACAATTCTGACAAAAAATGGAACGAGGAGAATTCGAGAACATGAAAAAGAGCCTGCTAGTTGTGTCGCTCGCGCTCGGCCTGACAGCCATCGCAGCAGCCCAAAACGGAACAGTGCTGCTAAATGCCGCCGGCGCCACTTTTCCCTATCCGATTTATTCCAAGTGGTTTGACGTTTATCACACCGCGCATCCGAACGTTCAGATTAATTACCAATCTATCGGATCGGGCGGCGGGATACGCCAACTCCAGGCCGGCACCGTGGACTTCGGCGCGTCGGACGGACCTATGACGGACGAGCAGCTTTCGCAATCGAAGTTCAAGATCCTGCATTTCCCCACCGTGCTCGGCGCCGTGGTGCCGACTTACAATATCGCGGGCGTATCCGGAGAACTAAATTTCACGCAGAAGGCATTAGCGGGAATTTATCTCGGAACGATCACAAAGTGGGACGATCCGGAAATCGCCAAAGCAAATGCGGGGGTGAAACTTCCGAATGCCGATATCGTCGTGGTTCACCGTTCGGACGGCAGTGGAACTACCTACATCTGGACGGATTTTTTGGCGAAGGTCAGCGAGGATTGGAAGAAAAAAGTGGGGAACGCAGCCACTTCCGTGAATTGGCCTGTCGGGTTGGGCGGCAAGGGCAACGAAGGCGTGACCGGGCTGGTGAAGCAGACACCCAACGCGATCGGCTACATCGAATTGATTTATGCGGTGCAGAACAACATTCCTTACGGGAAGGTTCAGAACGCAGCGGGAAACTTCGTGAAGGCGGATTTGGCAGGAGTGACGGCTGCAGCTGCCGCCGATGCCAAGAACATTCCGGAGGACTTTCGCGTTTCGATCACAAACGCCCCGGGGCCGAAGGTTTATCCCATTTCAAGTTTCACGTGGCTGCTGATTCCCGCGCAAATTCAGGACACAGCGAAGCGTGAGGCCATCAAGGATTTTCTGAAATGGATGTTGGTAGAAGGGCAGAAGTACAACGAGGGCCTAACCTATGCCCAGCTACCCAAAGAAGTAATCGCGCGGGAGACCAAGGCGATTTCGCTGATTCAGTAAAATGTCCGCTGCCGCTACAACAATCGCGCACGACGTTCCGCCGCAGGCGGGACCTCGCGCGTTTCTGCGCCGTCTGCGTGGCGGCGACGAAATCGCTCACCTGATTACCCTCACGTTTTCAGCCCTTATCCTCCTCATTACCTCGATGCTGGTGTACGAGCTCTGGGCCAATTCCCATCTTTCCCGGGCAAAATTTGGATGGATGTTTTTCTGGACTAGGGTGTGGGATCCGAACTTTGACAACTTTGGTGCGGCGCCGTTCATCTATGGCACGTTGGTTACTTCGGCAGTCGCGCTTTGCCTCGCGGTTCCGCTGGGCCTTGCAAGCGCGATTTTTCTCTCCGAGCTCGCCCCGCGCAAGGTCAGCGACGTCATTTCATTTCTGATTGATTTGCTGGCGGCCGTCCCCAGCGTCATCTATGGCCTGCTGGGAATTTTTATCGTCGTGCCAGTGATGCGCACGACGATAGGTCCGGCCCTGATTCACACGCTCGGTAATGTTCCCTACATTGGGGCGCTGTTCCACGGACCAAATTACGGAGTCGGCTTTCTGACCGCTGGGATCGTTCTAGCGATTATGGTCGTGCCGTTCATTATTTCTGTTTCGCGGGAAGTTCTTTTGACGGTGCCGCGCGAGCAGCGCGAAGCGGCGCTAGCGATGGGCGCAACGCGCTGGGAATCCACTTGGAAGGTAGTGGTCCCGTGGGCTCGCACCGGCATTATGGGCTCTGTATTCCTCGCTTTGGCCCGCGCGCTCGGTGAAACGATGGCCGTCACCATGGTCATAGGCAATGCGCCAACGATCGCCGCCTCGCTGCTTTCGCCCGGCGATACCATCGCTTCCACCATCGCCAGTCAGTTTACCGAGGCGACCGGAGACTTGTATCTGAGCTCACTGATCGAACTGGGATTGGTGCTTTTCCTGATTACGTTTATTCTGAATGGCCTAGCTCGGATTTTGATTGTCGCCACTGGACGCGGAGGAGGCCGACCCGCATGAGCAATGCGCGTGTTATCTGGCGAAAGTCATTGAATTACGTGATGCTGAGCCTGACCGGAATAGCCGCGCTTGGAGTAGTTTCGATTCTGTTCTTTATCCTTGGATACTTGGTCTGGAACGGCGGCAAATCGCTGAATTGGAATTTTTTTACGCAACTTCCGAAGCCCGTGGGTGAAACGGGCGGTGGAATGGCCAACGCCATTGTGGGCAGCCTGAAGCTGCTGATGTTGGCAGCCTTGATGGGCTTGCCAGTAGGATTGCTAACCGGCGTCTATCTTGCGGAGTTCGGGGGCAAAACGTTTTCGTTCGTCGTACGGTACACGACGGATTTACTGAACGGCGTGCCGTCTATCGTTATAGGTATTTTCGCTTACTCGTTGGTGGTGCTGCCGGTGAAACATTTCTCGGCGCTGGCAGGCGGCGTGGCGCTGGGGATGATGGTGATCCCGATTACGGTTCGAAGTACGGAGGAGTTTCTGAGGGCGGTGCCCGGAAACCTGCGCGAAGGCGCGATGGCACTGGGAGCCAGTAAGTGGAAGACTATCGTTACCGTGGTGCTGCCCGCCGCGAGCGGGGGCATACTGACCGGAATGCTGCTGGCGCTCGCACGTGTTGCCGGGGAAACTGCGCCGCTGCTCTTTACCGCCTTCGGCAACCGCTTTTGGAGCCCTGGTTTCGAACAGCCGACCGCGTCACTTCCGGTAATGATATATACATATGCCATCGCGCCGTATGATGATTGGCATAGGCAGGCGTGGGCTGCGGGCTTGGTACTATTGGGCTTGGTACTGGTTGCAAATCTGGGTGCCCGTCTTCTGCTGAACCGCGGCAGCGCGGTTAGGAGCACGTGATATGCCGTCGGTTTCCCAAGGCAGCAATGCCACCGCCGCAAGACTCGCTCCACAAGTGCGTATGAATGATCCTCGCTCGATGGCTTCGGAAAAGGAGACGCCGGTGCGCTTTCAGATCTCCGACCTGAATTTTTTCTACGGCCCAAAGCAGGCCATCTTTGGGCTGAACCTGAATATCCCGGTGAACAAGGTGACCGCCTTAATCGGACCTTCGGGATGCGGAAAGTCGACATTCCTGCGCACGTTGAACCGCATGAACGAGATCATCCGGAACACTCGCGTGGATGGCGAAATCTTGCTCGACGGCCAAGATATACATTCGATGGATGTGGTGAATCTGCGGCGTCGCGTCGGAATGGTGTTTCAGAGGCCGAATCCTTTTCCGAAGTC
>Ga0302233_10002501_pt1 | contig 11468 bp, 13 predicted proteins | sample II_Palsa_N3_1_FD_193516 | JGI IMG/M metagenome (GOLD analysis project Ga0302233, IMG submission 193516) | Peat permafrost microbial communities from Stordalen Mire near Abisko, Sweden - II_Palsa_N3_1 | ecosystem: Environmental > Terrestrial > Soil > Palsa > Peat permafrost | place: Sweden...
GAGCTATTTCGATGGTAAGGGCAGGAATGCGCGTCATGGTGATCTCGCTTAAATTACGCGCAAAATCCGACTGCCGAAGATAGGCGAGAAGGGGATCGTGCTTGTAAAGCAATAGTCCACGCCAAGTTGTGTCCGTATCAACCGAGGTTTATCCAACGCAACGTCAGTACAACAGAGGCTACTACTCGGGTGGTGGTTCAGCGACTTATCCATTGGTATGCATCAACCGCTCAGCGTTGAGAAAACCTCATAGCTGGACGGTGCAATTGTCAACCTCGAGCATGTTCTGGGGATACTGTCACGTTGTTGGCATGTTGCCGGAAATGCATCGACAATTCAGGGTATGAAACGAACTGCTCTCCAACACGGCGCACTTGCCAACGACGCTATCTCCGATGCCGGCTATCGATCCCCTCCCCACGTGATCAACTATGCGGTGTGGCTGTACTACCGTTTTCCGCTGAGTCTGCGCATGGTCGAGGAGTTGCTGGCGGTTTGCGGCATCGATCTTACCTACGAGACGGTGCGACGCTGGTCGGTGAAGTTCGGCCTGGGTATCGGCCGGCGCATCAGATCTACCGCGCTGGCCCGAGGTGACAAGTGGCACCTCGACGAGATGGTCGTCGCCATCAACGGCAAGAAGTACTGGCTGTGGCGCGCGGTGGACCAGCATGGCGCGGTGCTCGATATACTGGTGCAAAGCCGACGCGACAGGCGTGCGGCTAGCTGGCTAATGCGTAAGTAACTCAAAAAGCACGGACGCGCCCCGCGTTTGCTAATCACCGACAAGCTCAAGAGCTACGCCGCGGCGAGCAGGGACCTGGGGCTAAACGTGGAACACCGGCAGCACAAACGACTGAACAACCGTGCTGAGAACTCGCACCGGCCAACGCGAGTGCGCGAGAAGGTAATGCGCCGCTTCAAATCAGCGCGCCACCTATAGCGATTTACATCGGTCCACGCCCAGGTGGCAAACCTGTTCATGCACTCCCGCTGCAACGCGAACGGGCAAGACAGGCGGCAGGCGCGGACGCAGGCTTTTGAAGCGTGGGAAACCGTGACCGGCAATCCGTGTCTGGATCGCCTTTTCATATAAATCAGGAATACAGATGTTCTACGTCTTCGCTCGCGCGACCTTTAACAACCTGACAGCACCGGTTCAGCTCGCGACCCGCCTTCGGCGCTCGCTGCTATGCGTGGCGGCAGGCGCAAAGGCGCGCCGAAGTTTAGCGGTGCCGGGACGCGACCGATGATCGTTTTCCACGGCGATGCCGACGCGACGGTGCATCTGTCGAACGCAGCCCAAATTGTGCACTTCGAGCTTGGAGCGGTTACTTCGAGCGTGTCCGCGCCGGCACTCCGTGGCGCAACGATCACTCGGGGGAAGTCGGCAGCAGGCGTCGACGCTGAACTCTGGACAATCCACGGTGCACCGCACGCTTGGGCGGGGGGCAGTCAGCGCGCCAGTTATACCGACCCGAGCGGGCCGGACGCGAGCGCTGCGCTTCTTTCTTGCGCATCCGCGGGCAGAAACCTTGTAATGCGAGACGCCTTCCTGATGGTGGCCGCAGACTTATCCGCAAATCAGGCCTTCGGGAGGTCACTGTTCGAGATCTTCGAACCGGGGCAACAGGCACGCCGTGCCTGATGCGAAGGTCTTCAGGAACAGACGCCAGTTCGGCGCTGTGCGGACATCGCAATAGGTCGCATGGCCAAGCTGGCCGTGGTCGAAGTCGAGCCGTCGGTCGGTCACGGTTCGCTACCTTCGAACAAACTTGTCGATGAGCGCCCACGATATACTGCGTTTCGACACCAAAGCCGAAATCCGCTAGAGAAACACGGTCTTTGGACTTCTCGGATCGCCTGAAGCATCGGGGGTGCCCGGGAAAAACAAGATGAATGTGCGCTGTCCAGCGATGGATGTCTCGGGCGACTAGTAGTGGGGCCAATTGCAAGAGTGCGCTCAGTAGGAATCTGGTCGCGGTTGACGTTTTCTAATTATATAACATAGGATAACTAATCATATTATAAATATAGACATTTGTCGCTCGGATAACATTGCGGGTGCGTATGTCGGAGACGCCGTGCGACCAGCCGTCTCCTGTATCTGCGCAGTCAAGCGCGCACAACGATCCTACGTCGACTTGATGCAGCGTTATCGAGAGCCGGCCGAACTTTCACTTACTGGCTGCCTAGATCAAGCAGGTTCGAACTAAAATCGCAACACTGCGCGGCAAGTCGTGCGACTTCGACATTGATCGAGTGCGACTGATTGGCCCGGTGCAAGGCGACATAGCGAACGGGGCGGCAGCGCCGGTCGCGTCTGCACGATATCGAGCGCTCCACGTATGACCATGTGGCGAAGACATGCCCTCGGCAAAGTAGCTGACACCGAGTCCCGACAGTGTCAGTCCAATCGGAGCGATCATACTATTGCTCGCGAGGATTCGCTGCATGTCGATCCCATGTTCCTGTAGAAAGCGCATGTAGATATAGCCCGTTCCGGAGAGACCACCTTGAAGGATCAGAGGGAACTGCGCAATCTCGGCGAGTGGTATCGCTGCCTTCTTCGGCGACAACGAGGGGGCGCACATCCACGCGTTTTCAACCTCTCCAACCCTGGTCATTGCGTAGGGCTCGATGCTGTTGATTTGAGGCACCACGATGATATCAATCGTATCGGCTGCGAGACCCTCACGCAGGGTCGCGTTCAAGTCCACCTCAGCCTCCACGACGACCTTTGGATACTCGGCCTGAATCGCTGCGATCAGGCGGGGAAGCCACGTAAGCGCAGTAAGTTCGGTCACACCGATCCGGACACACCGTATCAGCGCCTCCTTAGAACTGATCCTCTCGACGATCTGATTCCGCCGGTCGATCAGTTCCTTCGCGTAGCCGAAGAACTCGGCACCTTTCTCGGTAAGTCGCGCGCTGCGGTGCGCGTTCTCGGGAAAGGGGGTTATGGTCCGCTCCTATCTATGGCCGAGCGAGGAGGTGGAGATCAGTGGGCCAGTCACGGTCTTGTTGTTGTCCGTTAATTCTGCTGGCGGTGTCCATAGATAATGCTAGCGGAAAAATGGATGTAAAACTTATCAAGCAAAGCTTAGCGCGAAAATTACGGCGTTTGACGATGTTGCGTTTTGGCAACGAGAAAGCTATGCCATGCCCGTTAATTTTATACAACATTCCTCAATATCTCGTCTATTAAAATGTATTCCTAAATAATAGATTGTCAATCGAAACAGAAATAGCAAGTTTTAGGGAACGTGCGCATCTATGATTGGTCGAAGAATTTAATGAGTCCCTCCAAGCGACGTTGAACGGAGATCGCGCGGCGCCGCTCTTGCATAATTAACAGGCACGATTAGCGTTCTTGTGGACGTCGTTATTGCAGTTAGCGGACTTCAACACCTGCTGTAGTGCCTGCACGAGCACGTCGCTCGTGTGGATTCGCCCCGAAATATGCAGGCGCGGATGCGGGGCCTTGAGCGTCACGATTGAACCTATTCACTTGCTGGCTCTGCCTGGCCGATTTCGGCGAATGGCACCTACAGTCAAACAAGTTGGCACTCACAGCAATGCACTCGACCATACGAGCAGTTACGATAACTATTTGCAAGGGATACGTGCTTTTGCGTTTGCTGAAGAGTTGGAAGAACCCGCGCTTCCGGCGGAATTCGAAAATAGTCAACACCCTGTGCAGGGATACACACCCTCACGGAGCCGTTATCTCTCGATGTCTTCAAATGAATTTGAACCAACTCAGCTGGAGTGATTTGCGTATTTTTCTTGCCGTTGCCCGCACAGGAAATCTTTCAAAAGCGGGCCGGGCGCTCGCAATGGACCACGCAACCGTCGGGCGGCGCATTTCAGCGCTGGAATTCGCGCTGAAGACACCCGTTTTCGAGCGAGACCGACTGGGCTACCGATTGAACGCGCAAGGCCGCGACATACGTGCATATGTCGAAGCGATCGAAGCTAACGTACTGGCATTGGGCGACAGCGTGAACGCCAATCCGCCCGGCCTGAGCGGGCGCGTGCGGATTGCGACCATGGAAGGGATCGCGTCGCTGTATCTCAGCGAGCAGTTCGTCGAACTGAAACGCCAGCATCCATCGATTGTCATAGAACTCGTCACGTCGGCGCACGACGTTCAAATCTCTCATCGCGAAGCGGACCTGTCTCTGGGTTTTTTCGAGCCGAGCGGACTCAATCTCGAAATAATGCGGGTCGGTCAGTTTCCGCTGCACCTCTACGCCCACCCCGATTACCTGAGCGAATATGGCGTGCCCGAGTCTGTATCGGATTTGCAGCGTCACCGCTTCGTCGGTTATATCCGCGACCTGATCGAACTCGAGGCTGTCCGATGGCTCGACGATGTGATCGTCGATCCACTGATTGGGTTTTACTCAAGCAGTATGCTGGCCCAGCTTTTCGCGGCCGCCTCCGGCGCGGGTCTTGTCATGCTGCCAGCGTTCGCCAGAGCGCAACGGTTCGGTCTTGTGCAGGTTCTGGAAGGGCAGATCGATGTACGTCGAGATGTCTACCTCAGCGTGCATCAATACCTCCTGCGCGTCCCCCGGATGCAAAAAGTGGTGGCGTTTCTCGCCGAGACCCTGGGGCGGCACTATCCGGTCCGCTAAAAGTGGAATGCATGGCGGTCAAACTGGTCCGCACGTGTTGTGGTCCGCTAATTAATTCGATCGGTTCCAAACCACGTTGGGCGGGAGGACGGCCCGTCGCGCTCGCATAATATATAGGCGCAGTTAGCGTGTCTGTGGACTTGGCCAGCGTTAATAATGGACTCCAACAGTTGCAGCCGTCGCAGTCGCATCGGCTGCCTGTTCGTCGTAAGCCTCGCGCACGACTTTCGACGTCAACAACGCGAACCTCGCCACCGCGGCGGACGAGAAGTTTGTTGCGTATACGGCTACCACGCCAATCGATATGACGAGGTTCATGCTGAGCTGAGCAAGCGCGGCGAGTAATTGAAAAGGCCAGGCGTTGCGTTGAGCTTTTCTCTTAGGCTTGCTCGCTCCGCGCGATCCACGCCTTGCGTTCGAGCGTCGCACCATCGAACCGAGTGGCCGCGCTTAGATTGGACTGCCCATGCGTCGGCGGAGAACAAGCCGCCGTCTACTTTCTACCATCTATCAGCAGCAGCATCAAACGGCATCCGTCGCCGATGTCCGCGGCGCGTGAAACAAGTGCGTATAGTATTCCATTGCGATTTTCCGAGTCATTCGATAATCGATCGACCGAGCAACGGTTCGCTCGGTCAAAGCGTCAACTAAGATTCGGCCGGTTCTGCAACCGCCTCAGTTCGTGGCTTTTTCGATCGCGGATACGAGACCCGGCACATCCATGATGAACGGCATGTGGCCCGTATCGAGTGTCGTCTGGATGCGCACCGGCGTATGCGCGACCATGATTGCTTGGAGATAAGGGCTGACGACCTGGTCCTTCGCAGTGTGGACGTAGACCTTGTCGACCTTGCCGAAGCGCTGCGCGGTCAGGTGTACCGGTGTTGCAAGCGGTGCGAGCGGTTCGTCAATGATCAAATCGGGAGTCGCCTTCCGGACTGCTTCCGGCGCGTCGTTGGCGAACAAGTCTGCGCGCGCCGAGTAGTCCACCGATGCAATCCCTTTGTCCTTCTCGATCTGCAGATGAGGACCGACTTTGCTGCCCTTGTCCGCCGTCGCGAGCGTTAAAAGCGACTCGCCGTCCTGTGGCAGATAGGCAGCTACATAGACGAGGGTCTTGATCTCTTGCGGCGCGGCTTCAGCCACGTCCGAAATGACAATCCCACCGAAGCTGTGGCCGACAAGAATAACCGGTCCCTTTACGGGAGCGATTGCGTGCAAGACGGTGTCTCGATAGGTGTCGAGGCTGACCTGATTCAACGCCATTGGTGCGCTGGGGCGGCCCGGCAGGTCGACCGTGACCACGCCGAAGCCATCGGATTTCAGGCCTTTCTCAACGCCTTGCCATATTTGCGCGTCTTCGAATGCACCGTGAACCAAAACCACGGTCGGCTTTTCTGCAGCTTGTACGTTGGAAAAAAGAAGTGCAGCGGATACCGCGAGGGCTAGCAATAAGTTTCATGATGTGCTCATATGTGAAAGAAGTGTGTTCACATATTAGGTTTCGACATGAATATTGACTATGATCGCACTGCCGAATTACATGCTCAATCGTCCGGCCTCGAAGGCGCATCGTCGCCACAAGGAAGACCGATCGACCTGCTGTCGCAAGTTCTCACAATGATCCGGCTGCATGGCGAACTTGTTTATCGCGGCACTCTGACCGATCAAGCGGGGGTCACCTTCGCCGCTGGACCTGCGTATTTCTACTTCGTGGAGACAGGGACGATGTGGGTGACCGTCGAAGGAGGCGCGGCGCTCGAGTTGAGCGAAGGGTGCGTGGCGCTCCTTCCTCACGGTCAGGGCCACCGTATAGCCGACGGCGCATCCACCGCAAGCGAGGATATGCGGAATTTTTCCGCCAATATGTTGGGTGGCGACGCCTTGACGCTCCAGTCCGGCGACGGGACGAGCGTGGCGTCGACCTTCGTGGTCGGCTCATTTCGCTTCGAAGGCGGTCCCGTGCGGACGGTACTGTCTGCGCTGCCGGCGCTAGTCACTATCCCGCGTCAGGAGACCGGCGCGCCAGGTTGGCTCAAGGCCATCTCTCACTTCCTCATGGATGAAGCTCACGAGGCTCGGCCGGGTGCGGCGTTGATGATTTCCCGCCTCATCGATTTGCTGGTGATCAGGACGCTGCGCACATGGGCCGAGGCGCGGCCGACCAACCTGGGCTGGCTCGGCGGTTTGAGCGAGGAGCGCATCGGCCGGGTACTGACGGCGATGCACGCTGCGCCGGAGCACAACTGGACGGTGGAGTCGCTAGCTAATATCGCGGCAATGTCCCGATCGATATTCTCAGAGCGATTTACCGCAGCAGTTGGCGAGTCTCCGTTGCGCTATCTGACCCGGTGGAGACTCACGATTGCTGCGGACTTGCTTAAAACCGGCAAGGTTAGGGTTACGGAAGCCGCGCAACGCGCGGGCTATGCGTCAGACGCCGCGTTCAGCCGCGCTTTCAAGGCGTACTTCGGGTACGCGCCTAGCGAGACACGGCGCATACATTTTTAAATGTTCTCAAATCTGAAGTGCAACACCCTGACTTTTTATCTCCACAAAACAGGATTCTAAGCGGGGAGATTCAATCGGTCGACTGAACTCTCCGATTGAATATAATAAGTTTCTCCTCACTTCAAGTCGCCCGAATTGACATTGCGTTAACCGACTGCCCTTGAGGTCTATCCATTCCTAATGTATGGACCTCGCTAGAGGAAGCGACGGACAACAACAACTGTATCGCTTGGCGAAGCATTCCTCTAGTCGACCGGTCATGCAATTTGATGACGTGGAGTTCGCAGCAGGTAGTGCGTCCGCTTTCATCCACCACCGCGTCTCTTGGCGTCTTCAGCCCCGACGATTAGTAAAAGGTTCATCACCGACTCTAGTAGGAATGCCCCGCGAGCGAATGACAATGACCCTGACATTCGTGCCACGCGAGAGGAGGTCATCCGCGTCAACAAACGTCCGCAAGGCGCCCGATCACACGAAAGCCATTCGTGTACCGATGAACTCCCTCGATTACGAACGGGGACGCCGCCACAGACAGTGACAAATGTAATGAACGCGCTTGACAAGCATCGTTGCATATGCAACGATATGCAACATGAAATTACTTAGCCCAATCGAAGAGATCGGCCGTGACAGCTTAGCCGTGCGGGTCCGGTTGCTGTCGCGTTCAGTTTCTGCAATCTTTGATCAAGCTTTGTCGATCTATGGCGTGACAATCGCGCAGGTTAATTTGCTAACTGCCTTGGGACAGGTCGGTCCGTGTGCACCGCGCAAGCTTGGCGAGGTTTTGCAACTGGAGCGATCGACATTGAGCAGAAACCTTGAACTGTTGATTGCGAAGGGCCTAGTCGTTGCGATCTTCTCCGATCTGAAAGGAATTCGTGAAGTCGCCGTTACTAATACCGGCCACCAGAAAATCGACGCCCTATTACCGGATTGGCGTGCTGCTCAGAAAAAGGCCCACCAACTGCTGGGAAGAGCGGGCGTCCGAGCGGTCTATGACGCGACGGCATCGATCTGGACGGCCCCGCTTGATAGCTCGGAACACAACGAGCTTTCAAGCGAGACAAGTCCGTTTTTTTTAAACGCATTGTTGTATATGCATCGACGCCGGTAATTGCATGTTCACGAAACGAGAAAAAGACTTTGCCCCCGGTCTCATAGAACGACGTTTGGCGAACGAATGCGCTTAAGTGGTAAGACGGGACGTCGACGCTGGTGGCAGTAAAAGAGGGCTGATTGACTCGTGACCGTGGGGCAGTGCCGTAAGGTTACGTCTAGAGGCCAGGCGGCAACGATCATGTGGACGCTCGCACGGCTGTACTGATTTTCTTCGAAGGACCTTGGAAACCTCTAACTAATAAGCGATAAGCGCGATGCGCAAGACGCGATTTAAAACACGCGACTACTCACAGCTAAAAATAAATAGTTCGTATTACTTATTATTAAAAAAATGCCCATTTGCCTGCTACGTGACCGAACGGGCGTCGGGTTAACCAACTTTCGAAGGGCGGCGCTGCGCGCTGAAAATTATCATGAGATCGACGATGGTATCTGACCTACGCACACACGATGTTCGGATTGCGGGTCATGCACAGCTCATTGCGCTTCGGAGTTACCGCCCGGCCCCGAACGTTGGTGTCCTGCCAATTGTTATTTATCTACACGGCGGAGGTTTCGTACGCGGCAAGCTGAACGACGCATCGATTCCCGCCGCGGCGATTGCTCGCGATACGCCCGCCTGGGTCATCTCTGTCGACTATTCTCTCGCGCCGGCATTTCCGTTTCCGACTGCGCTAGAAGATGCTTATTGCGCGCTCAATTGGGCGACGACGAATGCTCGGGCGTACGGGGCCGACGATACGCGGATAGGGGTTGCAGGCGACGACGCGGGAGGCAACTTGGCCGCCGGCCTCGCGGCCCTTGCGCGAGACCGCGGCGACGTAGGGATTTCCGCTCAGGCAATGCTCGCGCCAATGCTTGATCCCGCCCTAGCGCTCAGGGCCGGGAGGAGCGAAATTCACTCTGATGAAATGAGCATTGGAAATTTAGCCGTGTGCTACCAGGCTTATTTGCCGAAGGCCTCACAACGGCTCAATCCCTATGCCGCACCGCTCACGGCGCGTCGACTGGCCGGTTTGCCGCCGGCGCTGATCGCGAGCGCCGAGCACGACCCATTGCACCTGGAAGCGGAACAGTACGCAAGGCAATTGATCGCAGCAGGCGTGCCGACGCAGACGACGCGTTACATCGGTGCCTCGCATCACTCGCTCGCCTCCGATCCCGGCGTGTTGCTAGATGTAGCCGCATTCTTCAGGAAGAGACTGAGAGCAGTGGACGCCACCAACCTGTTATCGCCGATGGTGTCGCCCCTGACATCATCGGAAATTGCATCGACCTTAACGGAATAAATCGTGTCCAACCACCAATCCATCGCCAGAAAACGTTTTGCCGCCGCGCTCGGCTTCACTATAGCCGTCGCGGGTGTCGGCGCGTTTTCGGCCCGTCACTGGTTCGGGACCGGGTACTTTCCAGTGACTAGCGCACAGGCTAGTTCAAAAGCCGTGCCGCTCGCAACTGAGGTCGATGTCGCGACGGTCGTATCAAAGTCCGTCACCGACTATCAAAGTTACTCGGGCCGGCTAGAAGCGATCGACAAAGTCGAGATTCGTCCGCTGGTACCGGGAACCATTGTCTCGGTGCACTTCGCCGACGGGGCAATCGTCAAGAAGGGCGATCCACTTTTCACGATTGATCCTCGTCCGTACGTTGCTGAACTGGACCACGCGAATGCTGAGTTAGCCGCGGCGCGTGCCCGAGACGGTTATACATCAACGGATGCGGCTCGTGCGGAGCGTTTGCTGACAGACAACGCCATCGCAAAGCGTGACTACGACGAGAAGCAGAACGCAGCTCATGAAGCGGCCGCCAGTGTCAAGGCGGCACAGGCGGCTGTTGAGACCTCGAAGATAAATCTTGGCTATACGAATATCGTCGCGCCAGTGTCTGGCCGTGTCTCGCGCGCCGAGCTCACAGTGGGGAACATCGTGTCGACCGGGTCGAGCCCGTCGTTGCTGACCACGCTTGTGTCCATATCCCCGATTTATGCGGCGTTTGATATGGACGAGCAAACGTACCTGCGTTACCTCAGCCACGACTCGCGCAGCAACGTTCCGGTTTCGCTGGGACTTGCGAACGAAGACGGTTTCTCGCGGGAAGGAAAAGTGGCATCCGTCGATAACCGATTGGACACAGGATCGGGCACGATCCGCGTGCGTGCTCGCTTTGACAACGACGACAGGTCGCTTCTTCCAGGTCTCTACGCTCGCATCAAGGTTGGAGGAGGCTTGCCGCATCTCGCCGTTCTCGTTGACGATGCGGCAATCGGCACAGACCAGGGCAAGAAGTACGTGATGGTCGTCGATAAAGACAGCCGCGCGCAGTATCGCGAAGTCACGCTGGGCACGCAGAGCGACGGTATGCGGGTCATCCTTAAAGGTCTTGAGCCAGACGAAAGGATTGTCGTCAACGGCTTGCAGCGGGTACGTCCGAATGAGGTCATTAGGTCGAATTCTGTACCAATGGCCAGTGCTTCGCCCCCAGTTAAGAGTGCCTCATAAGCGCGGTCCTCAGGCACCCAACTACACGCGGCGTTGCGCTTGTCAGTCCACGGACAAGCTCGATCGACCTCTCAAGCAGACAAAGAAACCGCCATGAACCTCTCTAAATTTTTTATCGATCGGCCGATTTTTGCCGGGGTGCTATCGGTGCTCATAGTGCTCGCGGGCATTATCGCAATCTTTAAATTGCCGATCTCCGAGTATCCCGAGGTCGTGCCACCGTCGGTCGTGGTTCGCGCGCAATTCCCCGGCGCCAATCCGAAGGTGATTGCCGAAACAGTGGCTTCGCCGCTGGAAGAGCAGATCAACGGTGTGGAAAATATGCTTTACATGCAGTCGCAAGCCAATAGTGACGGCAATCTGACCACGACTGTCACGTTTAAGCTCGGCACGAACCCGGATCTTGCTCAGCAGCTTGTCCAGACCCGGGTCTCACAAGCGTTGCCGCGACTGCCGGAAGACGTGCAGCGATTGGGCGTAACAACTATCAAGGCATCACCGACGTTGACTATGCTGGTCCACCTCGACTCACCGAACAATCGTTACGATAAAGCGTATCTGCGCAACTACGCGTTGATCAACGTGAAGGACAGGCTCGAGCGGATCACAGGTGTTGGAGATGTTCGGCTGTGGGGCTCCGGTGATTATTCGATGCGGGTGTGGCTTGACCCGCAGAAGGTCGCCGAACACAACATGA
>Ga0302233_10002503_pt1 | contig 11464 bp, 19 predicted proteins | sample II_Palsa_N3_1_FD_193516 | JGI IMG/M metagenome (GOLD analysis project Ga0302233, IMG submission 193516) | Peat permafrost microbial communities from Stordalen Mire near Abisko, Sweden - II_Palsa_N3_1 | ecosystem: Environmental > Terrestrial > Soil > Palsa > Peat permafrost | place: Sweden...
AATTTCGCTGCTGTTCTAATGTATGGGCGGGCAAAAACAGTGCAGCAGGCGTCGCCGATAGGACGTGGACGTGGCCGGGGGACCGCAGCAGTCGTGTTATCCCCCAACGCGCCTGGAGTCACTGTGGGTATTCTTACGCCACCAACACAGAGTCGCGAAACTACGCCCGTTAAGCCCGTGGCGCCCGTGGCGTTGGAGGACAGCAAAGAGACCGATCTGGCCGCCAAGCCTCGCTACCGGGGCAGCCGTATGACCTCGAATTTAAAAAAAAATAAAAAATAAAAAATTTTTATTTTATTTTATTAGCCGATCGTCCCCAAACCGTGGCCACAGTTGCTCGTAACACGATCATGCGCACGCTCGACATGAGCCTCTCGCCAGAGCAGAAGGAGAGGGACAAGGAGGACAAGGCTATCCTGAAAGAGGCCAGCGGTACGGAAAATTGCATTGCATTTTTTGCTTATGTGTTTCGTTTGCAGCCGCGAAAAAGGCTGCTCAGGCAGCCGCCAAGGCTGAAGTGAATTCAAAGCCTGTGGAGCCTACACCAGTCGAGGCGGTCGCAGAGCCTGCACCGGCCTCACCCAAGGTCGAGGCAAAGTCAAAGCTCAAGGCCGATGCCGCGCCCTTCATTCCTACAACGACCGCCCCGAAAATCAACAAGGTCGAGACACCCAAAGATGTGAAGATTGTGCCCCTGCGGTTGCAGCGCCCGGCCACAGGAGCACAGCCGTACAACCCGATCATTATCCCCAGCAGCGCACCTGTGCAGGCCACTCCGACCTTCCTGGCCCAGCCGTCCAACATAGCTCCGCCAGCCTTCTTGATTCCGCAGCCTGCAGGTCTTGTCCCCGCAGCACCCAAGAAGGTCCTCGACATCGCCGCCACTGCCGAGGATGACGTCCAGAAGATTGCCAAAGACACCAAGCCTACGCTTCCGTGGGGACAGGGCTACTAAGTGAACATTATAGATTTTTTTTAATGGCTTCGGTTTGCATTAAGAAAGAATGATTTGAACAAGGAAAATTTCCCCGAGTGTGTTGTGCGATATTGGCGGGTGAAGAAAAAGAAAAAAAAAGGACTTGGTCAAGGCAAAAGCTTTGACAAAAAGGCGGGGAAAAGGAAGAAAACAAAGGGTTGCTCACTTGGAACCGTATTGCTTGAACGTTACGACCGGGGGCTTGCGGGTGCCCGTGCCCTTGGACTTGACAAAGATGTCGATGTCGACCTCGGTTGAGACTGCCTGCACACTAGAGCGTACCATCTCAGAATGCTAGATGGAGAATTCATATGGTTTAGAGCGCCGCCCCAATCGTAATCATTCTTTTGTTTGCTTACAGCGTGGATTTGGTCGCGGAGTTTCTTGGCAATGTCGAGGTACGAGTTGAGGATGGTTTGGAGCTCCTGGAGGCGCTCTTCTTCGGCCTCCTGGAAATCGAGGCAGGCCAAGTTCATGTCGTCCTCCCATTGCTTGCGCATGACATTGTAGTCGTCGACGGCCTTCTTGTAGTCGATGCCCGCCTGCACGGCCTTCTTGCGCTCGGTTCTGGCAATGTCGTTGAGCTGGGAGATGACAATTAGCATACGACAATTTCTTTTCCATACCCTGTTGACTTGGCCAGGCTCTGCCTTGGCGAGTTGTGACTCTGCGACGTCGGCCTCCTTCATCTTTTGCATGTACAGTTTCCGTGCCTTTTCGGCCACGTCCTCCTTCAGTGCCATGTTTTTGCGGTCCTTTGCGATGGTTGTCTCAAACTATCCCAGCAGTCAGTCGAATTTTTTTTTTTTCCCTTTTCCCGTCAACGTACGTCCTTGCGCTTCTTCTTCTGCTGGTCCTTGAAGCCCATCAGTGGCTTCTCAACGCCCTCCATTAGGTCCTGAGCCATCTGCAGGTGCAAGCGCCCCTGTCCCTCGATTTCAAACTTGACCTGGTTCCACGCGGTTTTCATCGTTCTGTTCCCATAGGGCGTTAATAAAAACACACACATATACACACAAAAAAAAAAACACTTTTACCCCTCCTCTTGGTTGCCGAGTGGCGACTTGGCCAGCTTTTGCAGATCCTTGGCATATCGGTCCTCGACCATGGCGCGTTCGTGCATCCACTCGCTCACATCCTTGAGGACCTCCTTGCCGTTGCGGTGCTTGAGCACGAGAATGTCAAAGCCGCTTTGGGTCGGATCCTTGTCCGTCTGGTTTTGCTATTTAATCATCCATGCCTTTATATTTCTCTTGATGGTGCACGCTACCCAAAAGTTGTCCATGTACGTGATCTTGCCACTGGCATCGACGGCAAACTGTCGTCCTTCGATCTCCACCACCGTGACCTCCTGCTCCACCGGCGGCGCCTCCACAGGCTCGTCAAACTCGACCGAGGTGGACTTGACCAATCCGGCCGACCCCGCCGCGGCTCCACCCGCCGCCGTGCTCGCAGCGCCCGTGGCGGCCGCAGCAGCCGCAGCACCCGCGGGCTCCTTGGCGTGCTGCGTTGGCCTGTTCCACGACGTGACCCCGTTGACAAGGTTGACATAGTACAGACGGCCACTCTCGTCGGGGGTCTGCATCCAGCCCAGCGGGACCAGTTGGTTGGGCTGATTAATTGGCGTGGTGTTAAAGGGAGGGAGGAAGGAGGGATCTTGGTATTGCTTACGTCCTGCTTCTGCACGTACGACTCGGGGAACCATCCCATGCCGGACGTGGCCTCGCCGTGGTACCAACCGTTGCCACCTGGGGATTCGTGTTTATTTCATGCGGATTCTGTTTTTTTTTTATTTGTATATCGCGTTGTTACCGTTCTCGTTCACAATGACCGTCTCGCCGCGGCGGAGGTTCACGCTGGTCGACGCCGTCGCCTCGTAGTCGTACAGGGCCACAAAGTACGCGTCCGCTGCTGCCATCCCCCAAGTCGTTGCTTTTTTACACACGTTTTATTTTTAGTACAGGCGAAACAACGAGAGCAGAGGGAGAGAGCGGCATCAACCACGAGCCAGTAAGAACGGGGGACGGGGAGGACGGGAGAGCCTCTCGAGGGACAGGGCGCGGACAACAACAAACGACCCCTGCACTTTCTGAGGCAGAAAAACGAGTACGCTGCCCAGAGGCTCTTTTTTTTTCCCGGTTGGTTTTCTCTGTCTCGTTGTCTCATCTCATCACTGAAGAGTCTCACCGGCCGCCTTCGTCCCCAATGCCTCCACCCCCCGTGTACGGTCTTTTTGTACTGTTTAAAACTTGGGTGGGGGGAAAAATCTGCTCTAAAAGAATGACGGGCTTAACCAATGATGACCTTCTTGTTCTCCAAGTCCATTTCGTATGGGGGCACCTCGAGGTTGAGTGGTGCAGGCTGCAAGTAAAGGAGCTTCCCTTAGCAACGTTCTCTTTTTAAAGAAAGGAAAGGAAAAGCATACGCCCTTGCGGATACGGCCCGAGCTGTCGTAGTGGGAGCCGTGGCAGGGGCAGAACCAGCCACCGAATTCACCGGCATCGCCCATGGGGACGCAGCCGAGGTGAGTGCAGACACCGAGGAGGATGAGCCATTCGGGATCCTTGACACGGACGCTGTCGGCTTGGGGATCGCGGAGGGTTGAGAGGTCAACCTATCAGTTGGTGGTGGTAAATCGTAAAAATAAAAACAAAATTAAAAATAAATTAAAAAAAAACTACCTTGTTGGCGAGCTCGATGTCCTCGGCAGTGCGGTGGCGGATAAACACGGGCTTTCCGCGCCACTTAATGATGAGGTTCTTGCCCTCGGGGATGTTGGACATGTCGACCTCAACCTTGGCCAGGGCGAGCACATCGGCCGAGGCGGCGAGACCCCTAGGGGGATGGGGGAAAAAAGATACATTATTTCTACGCCGAGAAAGGTCGTCGCAGCGACATACGACAAAAAGTCCACAATGAGGTTCTTTGCGATGACAGAGCCGACGACACCGGTGGCGCCGACCATCATGTACGAAAAGGCACGGCGGGTCTCGTTGGCCGAGGGCTCGCGCTCATAGTGGTGGAAGTCGGGCAGCTGTCACAAGAAATCCATTAAAATAAAATAATAAAGCAGGTCCTCCATTTACCTCGGTGGTCGCGGTCTTGACAACACCGGCAACGGGCGTGACAAAGTCCTCCGCGGAGGCAGCTGCAGCGGGGCTGCCGTGGCTGACGGCCGAGGTCGACATGGTGCGCTGGAACACGGATGCACCTGCGTACTTGGCGCCGAGCAGGCTCGTCTTGGACACGGGCTGGCCAGTGACCTTGGACGTCTTCTCCTCGTGCTTGTTGAGGGCAATGTGGCCCACGAGTGTTGCAACCGAGGCCTTGGCAGCAGGTGCGACTGTATTATTAAATTTTTTTTTGGGGGGGGAGGGGGGTCAACGAGGGGCGGGATTGGAACAAGGGGAAAAAAAAACGTACCAAACTTGGGCACCTTTGGGAGGGCCGCCGGGGTTGCCACCGAGCCCACCAGCTTGACGCTGCTCTTGGCGACGGCAGACAGCGCCGCGTTCTCAAAGGCAAACATGGTCCTGTTCACAAGGGGAAAAGGCTTGAGCACGAGCACTTCGGGTATGGGTACGCTACTTTATTAAAAATGGCGATGCGACAAACTCCTCTGGTGCGTCAGACCTCGCTCTGCCCTTTCGCACGTTCTGACCGTGGCGTGGTTTCATTTGCAGACGTGCCCTGGGCACACACGGCCCATTCCACAGCTGCAGTACAGCGGGCTTGCGCAGGACGGGTCGTACCTGCTCATCTCTGCGTGTCTAGGTAAGTGATGACCCTCTGGCAATCACCCTTCATGGCGTAATGGGGGGGGAAAAAATGAAAAGACGGCGACGCTATGCTGCGAGTGGGCAAGACCGGTGACTGGATAGGCACGTTCAAGGGGCACAAGGGTGCCGTGTGGTCTGCCAAGCTCAACCAGACACGCAACCTGGCCCTGACAGGGTCGGCCGACTTCACTGCGTACGTACCACCGCTGCAACCCACTGACTGACATCTGCAACAAAGTAAGCTGTGGGATGTCAACACCGGGACAGAGTACAAGACGCTCGCGCACAAGCATATTGTCAAGGCGGTGCACATCGGCAATGTAGGCTGTCTTTGACAATTTTTTGTGAGGTCTCTCATCGGCATCGCCCCCTAGGACAATGTGTTGCTCACAGGCGGAAACGAAAAGGTCCTACGGTTATTCGATATTAACCAGCTCGACAGTACATCTTTTTTTATTTATGTATTGGTAACCATGAAAAAAAAAAAACTACACCAGAGCCGCAAGAGTTTCAAGGACACAAGGGCTCCATCCGCTCGATTGCGACGGTCGATCGCACGCTGATCCTGACGGCGAGTGAGGACAAGGAAATCCGGTTGTGGGACAGCAGAGCGCCCAAGCTTGTGGACACGATCGAGCTGGCCGACGCCGTCACCGACATTGACTACATCCCCTCGAAAGAGTCTGTCGTGGCTGCGTGCAAAAAGGGCGTCTACTTTTACAGCTACTCTCAGGGCAAGCTCCAAGCAGAGCAGGTCTTTGACAGGACGCACCTCGGGTTTGACGCCGAGTCTGTCTCGATCCATCCGACCCTGCCGCGCTTCATCGTGGGCGGTTCCGATTTTAATGTGCACGTGTTTGACAGTCTGAGCGGTCGTGAGCTCGGTATGGACCGACTGCTACTTCCAGCCGTTGTATTAAACTTATCCACGCAGAGATGTACAAGATCCACCACGGGCCCGTCCACTCTGTGCGCTACTCGCCCGACGGAGAAATCTATGCCTCGGGCTCTGACGACGGCACCATCCGTCTCTGGCAAACTTCCCCCGGCAAGCGCTACGGACTCTGGCTCGGCACCCAGGCAGGAGAAGGCTTTTCATAAAACAGGAAAAGGGAAAAGTCCTTGGCCGTGATTTTAATGTTTAGAAAACATAAACGAGCAAGAAATCCACAGATGGTTAGTGATGAATAAATATAAGTATGTACATTGCTTTTGCGGTCTGGCTTTACACGACCTGACCGGGGAGGAACGCACGGAGGGTCCTGCAACGATATTTTAATTAAAAAAAAACAATGAAACAATGAAAAATTCATTTTACCGCTTGACTTGGTTGGCTGCCTGGAGAAAGTGAGTGGCGATGGCGAGGCGTGCGGGCCAGTGGGGCACGATCGGCTGCTCCGGCTGCGGCGCTGCCTCCGGCTCGGCCAGGACGGTCGTCGCACCTCCTTTGTGACACAGCCCAGATCGGATGGATGACGGCGTGATCGGGCCAGAGAGCACATCGCCGTAGTCGTGGTACTCTTCCATCTCCTGCTCCTCCTCGTCCTCCTGACCTTGCATCTCCTCCTCCTCGTCGACGTCACCGGACGGAGAGCCCACGATCGGTCGCTGCATGCATGCTTGCTGCTTGGACTGCACCCAGAGGGACTGCAGCTGCGAGTTGCTGGCGCCACCAGACAGCTTTTGCTGGATCTGCTCCTTGACATGCTGGGCTTGCAGGCAGTGCTCAAGTGTCTTGACGATCTTGGACTGTATTATTATTAACAGAATTAATACTAGTAGAATCGCTCGATGATGGTTCTGTCTGCCACCTTGTGAAGGCTCTGGCTGACGGCGTACGAGGTCTCGTCAAAGAGCAGGCGTTTGGCGGGGACCCCGATAAAGTGCAGCCAGTCTTGATCGTGCTTGGCTGCGATCGACTGCGAGTACAGATGCGAGAGGTCCTTGGATGCGCGCCCTGCGGAACGACTGTATGCTGCGACAGCGGCGGCTGCGGCTGCCAAGGCCTCCATGCGCTTGCGGGCGTACGTGTGAAGCAGGGCACGTTGCGACGGCGGGATGTGGGGGTTGTGGAGCCACGCCGTCTCGGCGTCGGGCGCAAACACGTTGACGATCTGCAATTAATTTCAGCTCCCAATTAATTGTCAACAGGTAGTAAAAAACAGACCAGCTCCTTGTGCAGCAACGACGACTCCTTGCACGATCTTGAGCGGGCGGCGCTCTTCTTGCCGGCGGCCGCCGCGGATGCGCGTTGTCGCTTTGGCATGGGCGTGTACACGACCTTTGTTCGCTTGCGCAGCTGCCGCATCTGAGGGACCTCGGCATCCTTGTGTTGCTGGTCTTCCTCCTGGCCCTCGTCCCCATGCTGCTGTTGGATCGCCAGCTTCATCGTCGCAATCGTGGTTATCGTGCGGTCGGTGCTGGCTGAGGAGGACAAACTCGTGCCGATCGATGATGGCACCACTTGCCCACCGCCACGGTCGCCCGTGCTCGTCGCCGTCAAGGGGAGCAGCGTGCGTCGCTCAGCAAGGACCGTCTGCCACGCACAAGCTGTCAAAAGCCGGGCCCGACCGATGGGTTTACCTTGTTGGCGCGCAGCAACATCGAGTTGTCCGCTCCGATGAACATTTTTTTTTGTTGTTGTTCAAAATATTTTTTTTGTCTCCGAGTCGTCTCTTATCACTGCCACACAAGGAAAAAAAAAAAAAAATAATACATAGCGATTATGTGTACTTCCACTTGAGGTACAACCCGATGACAGAGGAGATGGAGCCGACGATGCCAACGCCGAGCGGCGGGAACGACGACTTTTTCACTGACCAGTGGACGGCGAGGGCGAGGTCGGCAAGGCAGGCGATCGTGCGCAGCCGCATATCGCCGAGCTGGTTGTCAATGCTGGCGATCTTGGCCTTGATGTCGGCGATGGTCTTGGAGCTGTCGCCGGTGCTTGCGTGTCCGCTCTGAAAAAAGAAGGGTGCGTTTGCATACTTTGATAAAATATGCAAAGGGCGATTACACTGGCCTGGGCCTTGATGTGCTTGAGCGTCGCCTTGAGCAGCTTTTGCTCGTCCATCAGCTTCCTCATGTTGTACACGTAGGCCGCAATGTCGAGGACAATGTACAGCCCCCACGCCTGGCACGACACGCGCGAGGCAGCGTCCCTCGTCTCCTCCGACATGGGTATGACCTCGTGCAGCGCCAGCCAGTACACGTTGTCCAACGGGTAGTACAGCACCATGCTCCACGCCTGGACGATCGTCAGCGGCCGCAGGAACGGGTCGGTCTCGTCGTTTGTGAGCACGCCCTCGATCGTGGGCAGCACGCCAAAGAGACGCAGGACCATTCGCGTGTCTGTGATCGGTGCTGCGTGTCGTCTACGTAAGTAACCACAACGGAGCCCACTCACTAGAACGCACAGGTAAAGTTGCTGATCCGCTTGGCCAAGGGCGACTTGCCCTCGCCGTACTTGTTGTTGAGCGTGACCGAGGCGATGCGCAGAGTGTACACCAGCGTCCGGAACACCTTGTCCGACCCGGACACGCTCGACAGGAACGAGAGCACCTTGGGCAGCAGCCGTGGCTGCTCCGACGACGACGACGACGACATGAGCGGAGGGAGAATGTCAGCCGCCTGGTCGTTTCCGAATTGCACCACATTTTTTCACGTATGTGGTCCCCAGGCTGAATCGATCTATTTGCTCGTCGATCCCGCAGTCAACGCCCTTGTGCAAGCCTAGCTGGGTTTTTTCCCCCCTATTTATTGAAGGCACTCACGTATTGTATCAAAAAGAAAACACCAACTGAACTGCACTGATGAAAAGGAAGATATATCGATTGGCGATTGGCCTCGCAGGTTACACAGCAGCATCGCCCTGGACGTCGGCGAGATGGTCCAGCTCCTGCTCAATCTCGTAGATTTCGCGCTCGGCGTCTTCGAGCTCGTCCCAGAGGGATGCTTGTGGTTGTGGTGCGGCTGTCGATGTCGGCGACGGAGGAGTCGCAGCAGGCCCAATCGGTGTAGATGACGACGACGACGACGACGACGTGGTAATGAATAGGGCAGAGCCAGAGCTAAAGGTGGACACAGGCGCGTCGATCACGACGGGCGCCTTGGGCGGCGGAGGCAGACGAGACCATCGCATCCAGGGGCGATTTGTCGGGGGCGCACTTGTGGGGCCAGACGCGGACAAGGCCGCTGGCGGGTTGATTGACTGGCGCTTCTGTCGCAGGGCAGAGAGGCGCTGGACTTGCTGGTGACGGTGCAGTGCGCGCGCCTTTTCGGCTTCCTCCTCGGCTCGCTCGAGGGCGTCCTCATCGTCTTCGTCCTCGTCCTCGTCCTCGTCGTCGCCTTTGCTGTCGTCCTTCAAGCCACCGTCATCAGATCGGACAGATTCAGCCGACGGACCACGGGAGACCTCAAACCCTTTTGGCGGCCACGAAAACAGCGTTGCAGTCGACACTCTTGGTTTCTATTGAAAAACAAAAAACAAAAAATTATTTTTTATTATTCATGTATTTAGAAACCTTGGCGAGACGGATCGCAGCGAGCCACCACAGTTTTTGCTCCTCCGACTCTGCGGCAAAGAGACGGCAAAAGTCGTCGCTGGGCGTCTTGGGGTTGCGACGATTGATGGAGAAGCAGAAGCGTGTGGGCATTTTCTTTTGTGCCGCTGTCGTGGTCGCAAGCGAGAGCGAGATCAGGCCGAGGATGGGGATGATCCCCCGCGGATCGCTCAGGCTTTTGTCGTCGCTAAAGTAGAAGATGCCCTCGGGACGGAGGATGCAGTAACGCTTCTGCCAGTTGCGCGCGTTCTGTGCTGCCTTGAACAGCCAGCCTCGCACGTCGGGGAAACCCTGGTCATCCTGACAAAATAAACGAGTTAAACTATTTTACACGTGCTTCTGGCATACCATCAGTACTAGGACTTGGCGGAGCGGATTGTGCTTGATGACGAGGGACGAGTGCGAGTTGGGCTTCCACGTGTTGACAATGTTTGCGACCTTTTCAAACCCGTCGACGACACGCTCCGAGCCCGCCACGACCTCAAACAGCGCGTAGTCGACGCACTTGTTGGTCGGATTGTCCTCTTGCACCCGCTTGCTGACGTGAATAACCACCTCCTTGGCCGTCATGCGGTTCGTCACGGGGGTGAGGTACGTCCGCAGGTTGTCGCCCGTGTAGCTCGCGCCGTCGTCCAGAAATACGTCGCACATTTGCGGCACCTCAGAGATCGTCTTGTTGCGGCGAATCCCCAGTGCGCCCAACCCAGCTGGCGCCAGGGACATCGTTGGCGCCGACGCTGTCGTTGTCACAGAGATGAAAGAGGCGTTGTTGGAAGTGACGAGAAGGCTGGACTCCTCGAAGAGTTCGCTGTACTTTGAAAACAGCAGCGTGACGAGGGCCTCGCTCGCTTGCTTGCCGAGATGTGGCTCGCCGTCGACGTCGCGCAGCAGGCACGAGGACACGATGGCACTGAGGGGCTCCATCGTCATGTGGTTGAGCTCGGACAGCTCGAGCAGGCGACAAAAGTGGTTGACGACCTTGCGAAGCGTGTTGCGATTGGCCTCGGGCAGGTCTAGGATGAGTGCGCGCACGGCGTCGACGGCCGACTCGCCGTGGCCGGTGGCGTCCACAAACTTGCCCTGCAGCTTGGTCGTGAGCAAGGGCTCGGGAAGCTCGCGCAGGTACATCTTGATCAGGACACTGATGGTGTGCACGCTCACCTGCTCGTGCTCGGAGGACAGGTTGACGATCCTCTCGTCCTGGTTGAACCGCAGCTTGAGCTTGGCGACCTGGTTGGCATCGCCGGGCAGGCGGTACAGTCCCTCCTGTTCGAGGCCGTAGGTGTTGAGGTAGGAGATGCACTTGACAAGCACCAGGGGGACATTCTTGTCCATGGAGCTGCTCTGGCGTTGCGCAACAATGTGCAGCGGCTGTCCAAAGACCTGTGTTTCCATGATGGCAGTGAGCCAACTGGTCAGGGCCACCTCCGAATCAAACATCTGATAGAGGAAGAAAAAAAAGGCCCCATGAATTTATAGTAATCTGCTTTGGTTTTCTTTCTCCTTACGAAGCGGTACTGGCGCCCCTGCATCTTCAAGAGCGCGACGTAGTAGGGCTTATCGCCGCTGTGTCCCGGAGGGGGCGTGTCGCGCACGACCTCGATGAGTTGCCGCAGATCGAGCGAGCTCATGAGCAGCTCGCGCTTCTCATCGGCAAAATGGTAGATGCTCTTTTCCTTGAGCAGGGACCAGCGTTTGCGCCATTGGGTTTCCCCGTGCTCCTGCACAGCCATCGAGCCGTGCGCACCGTACCTGGAAAGGTCGAGAGCTGGGTGCGAAAACTCGTAGCTGGCTTGGCGGCGGTCGATCGCCAGACGGAGGACGTCTGTCCAATCGACGAGCTGGATTTCGTTGTCGGCCGCCATCTTGTAGACACGGCCCTTTCGTGTGAGCAGCTCAAAGGCAAACTAACGGAGGGAGGCGTAAGCTTGCTGTGAAAAAAAAAACAAAGGAAAGAGGCTCGTACAGGCTTCTCGTGGTCGTCCTTGATGGTCACCGAGATCATGTCTGGGACGACGATCGTACCCGCAGGCTCCCTGTCGTCCTTTTCCTTGTAGTACCTCAGAGTGTTGTTCTGCTCATTGGGTGGCAAGAGATTTAATGCGTCCCTTCCTGCGTAAGAAAGAAAAGAAAAAAAGAAAAAAAAA
>Ga0302233_10002505_pt1 | contig 11455 bp, 15 predicted proteins | sample II_Palsa_N3_1_FD_193516 | JGI IMG/M metagenome (GOLD analysis project Ga0302233, IMG submission 193516) | Peat permafrost microbial communities from Stordalen Mire near Abisko, Sweden - II_Palsa_N3_1 | ecosystem: Environmental > Terrestrial > Soil > Palsa > Peat permafrost | place: Sweden...
GCAATTTTTTTTTTGAATCTTGTTTTTTTCCGGCCCTTCAGATCGAAGCACTCCTCTCTCTCCGCCAAAGGCTGCATGAACTCGTCCAGCAGGCGCAGTACCTACAAGTCGTTATCCGAGCGTCGACGTTGGCTACACAGCAGTACCAACAGCAGCAGCAGCAGCAGCAACAAGCCGAGCAACAAAGGCAAAATCACTACCAGCAAGCAGCAGAGCACAATGTGCCTAGGGTCCAGCAGATGACCACACTCAAGAACGATTTCGTGCCTTTCATGATCCTCCCCGAGCCCAAGCCTAGCCTGGCATCCGACTCTTACGCGAGCGGTAAAAAACAATGTACATCTCGCCCTTTTATTAAATTATCCTCGAAAACATTACAGGCACAGACCCCGCAAAGCGATCCCGCGGCAGCATGTCAAGCGACGACGGCCAGTGGGAGGAAAATCTGCGACGGAATAAGCGGTCCGGTAGCCTGTCCTCAAATGGCTCCCTCCAGACCGTGCCAGATATCAGCAAGAATGGCTCCAACAACGAGCCCGGCAGCAGTCCTTGTGGCCTCGATGACGATGACATGCCCAGCCCTGACAGCCCTACTGGTGACGACAAGGGCGCCAAGAACTCGTTCTCTCACAAACCCCACAAACGAGTCTACAAGGTAAGGGAAAAATAATGGGTTTTTGGGCTGAAAGAGTTCTCGTCTGTCTATCCAGAAAGCACCACTGCCATCGATGGGGAAAGCTTGCCAGTCATGTAAAACCACTGTAACCCCAGAGTGGCGAAGGGGGCCCGGGGGCGCCAAGAGCCTTTGCAATGCCTGCGGCCTCCAATATGCCAAATCGATGAAGGGGTACGTGCAATTTTCCCACGGCAGCAAGGATCCAACTGACTAAAATATCACCAGGGAATCAAGCGAAGATGCCAAGCGCACCCCCTCCCAGCATCAACAACAACAACAACAACAACAACAGCCTGCCAGTTTGTCAGATGCTGATGCCAAGGCCGCTGAGCACCTCCTAAGTATATTTACTCATGGGTCTGTCGCCCATTAAAGAACCACGATAATGTCCGCCTGCAATGATTTCTTCTATTTTCCCCCTTTTCGCTTCTTCAGTCTCTACAGCAGTTAGTCGTCCTTTAGATTTGAGCACGTAGTGCACTAAGAGTAAAATCTGAATTTTTTTCGATGTTTTTGTCCTATAATTTTTACAAGTCGGAAAAAAAAAAGAGATTTCAACGGTTTAAGCAGTCTGGTGGGCGATAACGGCATTGCGCAGGAGTTCGATCATTGCCTTGGGATCCTTTGCCTTGAAGATGGAGCTCCCTGCGACGATGACGTTGGCGCCGGCCTTGGCAGCGGCCTCGATGGTGTCCGCAGCGAGCCCGCCATCGACCTCAATGTCGAGGTCGGGGTACTTTGAACGCAGCAGCGCAACCTTGGGCATCATGTCGGCCATGAACGACTGGCCGCCAAACCCTGGCTCGACAGTCATGATGAGGACCATGTCGACAAGCTCGACAAACGGCAGGACGTCCTCGACCGGCGTCTTGGGCTTGAGCGCGATGCCGCACTTCATTCCAGACTCCTTGACGAGCTTGATGGTCTCGTAAGGGTCGCCTACGACAGATTGACTCGATGAGACTCCCGACTGCACAGCAAGCCAGCGATACCGTTGGCCTCGAGGTGGAACGTAAACATGTCGACTCCGGCGTCCTGGTAGTCCTTGACCCACTGCTGCGGGTTGGAGACCATGAGGTGCGTGTCTAGACAGCACGTGTTTGTTATTGACACAGATGGACTGGCTGGTAGTACCAAGGAAGCCCTTGGTGTGCTTGCGCAGGCACTTGAGGATGGGCGCGCCCATGGTCAGGTTGGGCACAAAGTGGCTGAGGCCACGCGGTGCGGGGATTGGGGGGTCAGTCTTTTGCGCGCCAAAAAAATATAAATCGGTACCCGTCCATAACGTCCATGTGCAGGTAGTCGGCACCAAGGTCCAGCATGCGGTTGCACTCGTCCGCAAGCTTGCCCCAGTCGCCAGAGAGCAGGGACGGCGAGATGACCGCTTTGGGCGCCATGTGCTGTGTGTGGTTGTGTCAAAATGACGTTTCACCCTGGGTGAACAGGTCTCTTTTCAAGTCTTTAATCATGGTAGCGTAAACGAACAAACCCCTCTCTCTCTCGCTAGACAGCGTTCCCCAACCCGGCCTCTCCCTCCCTCCCTCCGCCTGCGCGCACACCAGAGAAGACAGCGCACACACCACGGGAGCCCCAAAGCTGGACGGATTGGCGCTGGATGGATGGATGGATTGGCCGAGGATTGGGATTGGGGGATTGCAACTTGTTTGGGTCCTCCAAATTCTCTGTCTTGCTCTGCCCTCGCTTCTTCGTAGTATAGTCGCCCGCCTCCTCTCTTGCTGCCCTCTCCTCTCGCCGCAGGCCCTACTTCTTCTACTTCCATTTTTATTTCGCGGGTCGTCGTGTCTAAATTTTGCACCTCGTCCTCGGTGGAAATCATTCTAGGCGCCCAAGAAGGACGACAAGAAGAAGAAGGACGACAAGCCCGCCAAGAAGTCGGAGGGCTCGTCGGGCGGCAAGGCCAAGAAGAAGAAGTGGTCGAAGGCAAGTTTTCTCTGGGGGGCATTTCTGACAGTGGCTAACTGGAGCAAATCCCTTTTTCGCATGGCCCATCTCTTCTCGACAACAGGGAAAGGTCAAGGACAAGGTATGTACCCATTTCAAAGCGCCATTCACAACCTGGTTGCTGACTGTTTTTCCCTTTTCCCCCCGTAGGCTGATAACCTCGTCGCCCTTGACAAGGCCACCGCTGTATGTCGAGAAATGCAAGCCTGGCCTCGTTCGTTCTGACCTTTTTTTCTTTCTTTACAGGAGCGCCTCCAGAAGGAGGTCCCCACCTACCGTGTCATCACTGTCTCTGTTCTTGTTGATCGCCTCAAGGTTAACGGCTCGCTCGCCCGCCGCTGCCTTCGTGTACGTGTGGATTCGGCCTCCTGAAAATAATTGGATTAATTTATTTTTCCTCTTGCGCGCTGCAGGACCTCCACGCCCAAGGCAAGATCCGCCTGATTTCGGCCCACTCTGCCCAGCAGATCTACACCCGCAACACCGGTGTCAAGGGCGCCGATGAGGTAAATTTGTGTTTTTCGCGTTGCCCTTTCTCACATTCATCTGCTCTTTTAGGAGGACGAGGAGAAGGTCGAGGCTGCCCCCAAGGCCAAGAAGGTCGCCGCCGCTGCCGCTCCCAAGGACGAGGAGTAAACTGTGCTGCTACTCTCTCTCTCTCTCTTGTGATGTAAACAAAAAAAACTAAAATAAAAATTAAAAAAAACACGCGGTGTTGGAAGAATGGAAGGCTGTTGGTTAGTGAAAAGATCGATCGAGTAAGTTTTAGAGAAGCCGAGCAAAATAGCCTTGAAAAAAGGCGAAACACTGTCTTGGTTCTTTCCCCCCAGTTTCTTGAATTTTCACGCGCGCTACAGATGTCGCTGCCGACGGCGCTGAGCTCAGCGCGGTTGCGGCTGCGGCTGGTGCTGGTGCTCGCCGCCGGTGTGCTGCTGCTGCTACCGACGGCGCCGTGCGTGTCCGCTCTCCAACCGTCAAGGTATGTATGTCGAAGCCATGCATGTTGGTACCCAACGTGACTGCAGGGCGCGGTTCATTGTGCAGCTCAAGCCCGGCACGGCCGTGTCTGCTGCGCGACAACGCATCGACACCGTCTTGTCCGGCTTCGTGGGCGCCTCCATCGTGCGCGCCATCGAGTGCGGCGAAACGGGCTTTGTGGTGGTGGCAGGCTGCGATGACGTCGTGTGTGCGCCAGCCGTGTCTGCACTGGCCGACCTGGTCGCGCTGGTGGAGGCCGATGGCGTGATGTCGCTGGACTCGGACGCGCAGACGCCGCCGCCGCCACCGCCGCCGGCTCAAATCCAGGAGGTGCTGCGCGATTCGTGGTCGCTCGACGCCGTCTCCAAGCCCGAGAGCGTGGAGCAGCAGAACGGCTTGTACGAGTACGACTACACGGGCACGGGCGTCAACGTGTACCTGCTGGACACGGGCATCCGACTCAACCACACAGAGTTTGGTGGCCGTGCGCGGACGATGGTCTCGCTCACGGGCGAGGTGCCGGAGTGCGACGACTGCAACGGCCACGGCACCCACGTCGCCGGATCGGTCGGGGGCAAGACGTTTGGTGTCGCCAAGAACGTGACGTTGCATTCCGTCCAGGTGCTGGGCGTCAACGGATCGGCGTTCACCAGCACCGTCGTCGAAGGCGTCTGCTACGTCGGCGCGTTCGGCGTCAGGCCGGCCGTGCTCGTCCTCTCCCTCGGCGGCTTCAAGTCGCAGCCTCTGGACAATGCCATCCGCGAGGTCTACAACCAGGGCTTCTACTCGGCCGTGGCAGCCGGCAACTCGGCCGACAACGCGTGCGATTACTCGCCCGCGAAAGCCCTCTTTGCCGTCACCGTCGGCAACCACGACCGGGACGGCGTCAAGGCGTCCACGAGCAACTATGGGTACTTGAATACAATTGCATTAAAAAAATTTTTATCCTTTTTTTTCTTTCCTTTCTGTAGCGCATGTGTCAAGGTCTGGGCACCCGGCGAACGCATCCGCAGCGCCTACATCGAGTCGGAAACATCGACGACCGTCATGAGCGGCACAAGCATGGCGGCCCCGCATGTTGGCGGAGCGATGGCCCTGATGCTGGAGCAGAACCCGTGGGCCTCTTTCAGCCAGATCCTCACGTCCTTGCAGGAGCAGTCCAAGACGCAGAAGCTGTACGATGCCAACAATACCATCTTCCAAGACGGCCGGGTGCCCATCCTCAACTCGCGCGCTACGGTCACACCATGCCTGGGCCACTGCAGGACCACGCTCGCCTTCATCAACGGCTCCGAGGTCGACATCGCGACTGCTCATTTTGTCCTCCAGGACAAAGGCAACGTCACGCTCTGGGTATGACTGATTGAAATGTACATTTATTTATTTATTTATTTATTTATTTATTTATTTATTTATGACAGGTCTACTCGAGGATCGCCGAAGCAGACCCCGCCCAATCGTATCTCTCGACGCTTGTCGAGGCGTTCAACAGCACGCTTGGTCGCTGGCACGCCGTGAGCAGCCAGTTCGAGGGCGACACTGGCGAGTCCGACACGACCCTCGTTCTAACCTTTGAAGGAGCTGCTGTCGGCGAAGAGCACCGTGTCCGGGTCATCCGGGCGAACCCATCGACCGCCCTGGAGATCCGTGTCCTCCTCTCGGTGCCTCTGTCCTGCTCTGCTGGAACGACATGCAACAATGCCGGCCGCTGCTCGAGCAACGGTGACCAGGACGGTGAGGTCGATCCGACAAGCACCGCCCTGCACTGCCAGTGCTTCACCGGCTACGACGGGTCCAACTGCGAGGTCAACCTCACCGCCAAACTCAACAACTTGGCCATGGTCATCCTCTTTGCCATCGGCTTTGCCCTCACCACCGTGGGCGTCGCTCGATCCGTTGCGGCCAAAAGGCAACCCCCGGCCACAAGAGTCACCATTGTCAACGAGTCCACGCCGCTCATCAACGATCAGCAGCGCCCGCAGCCGCCTTACGAGAAGGCCTTTTATATTGGTGCAAGTAATGTTTAAACTATCCGCTTTGCAGTGCAGTGTGTTCATTTGTATTTTTCCCTTCACTTTTAATTTTCCATCGGTAACAAACAGTAACGAAAAAGCTGAACGCTAAAAAACTAAAGTACACTGGCTAGCTTGATTAGGAAGGGTTGACAAACTCGTTCTCCTCGTACTCCTTCTCCTTGGCTGCCCTCTCGAGCTTTTTCATCTCGTGGTAGCTCTGGACGGGGAGGGCCTCGTGGCCACCGTAGCACCAGATGAGGATAAAGACAATGTTGAGCAGGACGACGAGGAGGAGGGCAGTCCCAAGACCCGATGCAGTGCCCACGGAGACGCACACGCCCGACTCGGAGTAGGCACCGTACGCCATCGCGTTGGTCTACATCCATCGGACAATTTTTAACAGAATAAATAAAATAAAATTTCGCGGCAATACAATGGTGACTTTGGTGCCGTTCACAAAGCCTGTCGAGGTCAGGTTGGCTGTGATGGGGCTGGCGCGATTGAGGAAGGTGGCGCAGTTGAGATCGTCTGCAAGATAAAAGATAAAAAAAAAAAAAGAGGTAGGATTAGGAAAAAATGTTGTTCGTTCACGTTGGCCCGTACTGAAAGAGTTTTGGAAGCGGAGGACGAGGTAGTCGTACAGGTTGGCGGCAATGTTGGTGTTGGGCGAGGGGAAGCTCTGGAAGTAGGTCGGCGAGGTGCCGAGGAGGTTGCTGGTGTAGGTGGTCATAGCCATGCAGTACGACGCTGGGTCGCCGTCCTGGAGGGGCTTGACCGTGGTGAGGAGGCTCTGGTAGAGGCCGGCGCGGTAGGCGTTGAGCTTGATGAGGTTGCCCTTGCCGTTGGTCAGGACCTGTGCGTCAGTGAGCGGCACCTGCGCCTTGGGGACATCCTGGGTATAGTCGAGGTCCGATTGGATCTGGTTGAGCACGGACGCGCCGATCATCTGGCCCGAGACAAGATCTGTGACGGTCCACGGGGTGCACGCCACTGCGGGCAGCACATAGTTGTTGAGCAGGGCGTTGTCGGCGCCGTTGTCGATGTTGCTGATGACGGTGTAGCCCTCGTGCTTGGACAGGAGGATGTTGCGGTTCTTGGCCGAGTTCTGAGCCGTCCCACCCTGCAGCGACAAGAGATAGCTTGTCACAACACCGTCGCCAGGCGTCGAATCGACAAAGGAGAAGTCGCGCACGGTCGGGCAGTACAGCAGATCGCTTCCCCGGCCGATGGGCGGAACCTGTTTGCAAAGTTGCATCAACACGGTACTCTGCAATAATTCAAACATACCGAGACCATGCCTGCGGCCACCAGGTTGTACGTGGCCGTGAGAAAGTAGGGCGCATTGCAGTATGCAAACTTTCCAAACAGGTCTGCCTGAGCACCCGACAGGACGCCCTGTGTGCAGTTTGCTTGGACAAGCGAGTCCTCGCCGGTGGAATCGATCGTCCCGATCAGCTGCAGCTGGGTGCCGCCAAACCCGAACCACAGGCCGGCGACGTAGTTTGCGGGCAGCGTGGGTACGGTGGGCATTGTTTCGGGGGCCACGCCCGCGTCCGTCTATTTTTATTTTTATTTTTCATGTTGATTTTAGGCCGAACCAGAAAAGAGGACCAACGTACGACGAGCGGGTTGTACACGACGATCACGCCCGTGTCCAGGTCGATAATGACGCCCTCGACAAACGCACGCTGCTGCGCGTTGGTCATGTTGCACGGCCCCTGTCCATTGACCGACATGAGCTGGTACGGTGTGGCCAGGCCCTGGGCCGTCAGCGGCTGCGCAGGCACGACGAGTGCGCAGTTCATGTTGATGGCCGCGACACTGCTGGCACAGGCCACGGCTGCCAGCACAACGGCGAGCAACCCACGCGACATTCAGACGGGAAATGGAAAAACGGGTTTGTGCGGCCACAATTTTTCGAGTGTGTGTCCCTGAGGATCACATGGCAAAGACTGTCTGGCTGCTCGACTACGGCGCGGGCAACGTGCGCAGCGTCGCCAACGCGATCAACAAGACAGGCTTCGAGGTCAAGACGGTGAAGACGGCGGCCGAGCTGGAGACTGCCGATGTATGGAACCCCCATGTCATTTTCTCGTAATTAGTAACATTCTTTCGGAAAAGGTGCTCGTGTTCCCCGGCGTCGGGTCCTTTGGCAGCTGCATGAGCAAGCTGACCGAGCTCGGGTTTGTGGAGCCGCTGCGCAAGTTTGTGGCGTCGGGCAAGCCCCTGATGGGCGTGTGTCTGGGGATGCAGCTGCTGTTCCAGGGCAGCGAGGAGTCGCCGGGTGTGGCGGGCCTGGGCGTGATCCCGTCCATGGTCACGCGGATCGACAACACGCACGTGTCGGTGCCGCACATCGGATGGAACGGCGTGCGTGTGCTGCGTGACCACGCAAGCTTCCCGGCCGCAGAGGCCGTGGGCGACTACTACTTTGTCCACTCGTTCTGTGCCCTGCCCACCGAGGCCAACAAGGACTGGATCCTCACGACCACCGACTACGGGCCCACCACGTTCGTCAGCTCGGTCCAGCACGGCAACGTCCTTGCGACGCAGTTCCACCCGGAAAAGAGCGGATCGCTCGGCCTGGCCCTGCTCAAGCGCTTCCTGACGACCGCAGGTGTCGCTGCACCCAGCGTGCCCCTGCCACTCTCCCCATCGTCCGCAGAGAAGAAGACAGTCCTGACCAAGCGCGTGATTGCCTGCCTCGACGTCCGCACCAACGACGACGGCGACGTTGTCGTTACCAAGGGCGATCAGTACAATGTGCGCGAGCAGTCTGGCGCCGGACACGTTCGCAACCTCGGGAAGCCCGTGGAGCTGGCCCAGCGCTACTTTGAGGAGGGTGCCGACGAGATCACGTTCCTCAACATCACCAGCTTTCGCAATTGCCCCATGCGCGATGCGCCCATGCTCGACGTCTTGCGTCTCACCTCTGAGCAGGTATGCGTTTTGTTATTGCCATACAAAATGTAATACGATCGTTTTTTTTTCCGCCCCAAGGTCTTTGTTCCCCTGACGATCGGTGGAGGCATCCGAGATGTCACAGACCCTGATGGCAAGGTCTTTTCGGCACTCGAGGTCGCCTCCGAGTACTTTAGGTCTGGTGCCGACAAGGTCTCGATCGGCTCAGATGCCGTCTTTGCAGCCGAGGAGTGGCTTGCCTCGTATGACCAAGAAGAATATATAACGGAGAGACTGACAACCCGGCCAAAAAAAAAAAACATTTTTTTTTCAGAAGCGGCAAGAAAACGGGCAAGAGCTGCATCGAGCAGATTGCGCGTGTCTACGGCTCGCAGGCTGTCGTGATCTCGGTCGATCCCAAGCGAGTCTACGTCAAGTCTCGTGACGAAACGACGCACCATGTCATCGAGACGACCGAGCTCGGCCCCAACGGAGAGAACCTTTGTTGGTACCAGTGCACGATCAAGGGCGGACGTGAGGCCCGCGACGTGGACGTTCACCAGCTTGTGCGTGCCTGCGCTGGTAATTACGATTGAATTTTGTTCCCTCTAAAAGAAAAAAAAAAAAATTACTAGACTTGGGGGCAGGAGAGATTCTGCTCAATTGCATAGACAAGGACGGCACCAACTCGGGCTTTGACATTGCCCTCGTGCGGGATGTCAAGTCGGCCGTACAAATCCCCGTGATCGCGTCCAGCGGCGCAGGCAAGGTCGAGCACTTTAGTGAAGTCTTTGCCAAGACCAACGCGGAGGCTGCCCTGGCCGCCGGCATTTTCCACCGGCGAGAAGTTCCCATCGGTGCCGTCAAAGCCCACCTGGTTGAGGCCAACGTCCCCACACGAGTGTAACATTGGAGCCTCACCCACGTGTTTTTTTTTTTTTTTTTTTTTTTAAAATAGAGTAAAAAAATAAAAAAAACGATTTTTCGAAAGGGAGGAGATCATGATGTCCCCAGGACGTGCTTGCGCGCCTTGCCCAGGAGCCAGTTGTTGCTGTTGAAAATGAACGGCAGCCCCCCAATCTATTTGGACAACATTACATATAAACTTGCCGCTCGTTCACACATAACTACCTCGATCAGATCGCCGTCTCTCAAAGCGCTGTTGCAGGAGGTGAGGACGGGCTCCCCGCAAATATATCTATGCAAACAGCTCAACAGAATGTAAAAAGAAAAAAAAGAACCTACATTGGCCGAACACCAATGTTCAGCAGATGGAAGCGGCAATCGGGCTCGAGCCGGAGGATGGCTTGACGGCGCGAGACTCTGCTGATCGGCCCTGCCTTTGCGAGGTCAATGTCGATGTTGGCCGCGTCCGTCTTGCGGCCGATAAGGACCTCCTTGGACCGGATTTCAAAGCGGGCAAACTCTCCTCGGAGGACAGCCAGGGTCCGCTTTCCAAACTCAAAGTAGCGGTCAGATGCGATTTCGCTCTCGATCTGCAGCAGTTGGCGTCGACGCCGCAGAAACGCGGTACGCTGCAACGCGGAGTCTTCTTCGGCTGTCGGTGGCTGTGTCAAAGAGGGCTCTTGCGTTGGTGGTTCCATCAGCTCCTCACACTCGGTGCCCACATCCACGTCGGCATCCGGGTTAAAGTCGTGTGCGTTGAGCACCATCGAGTAGTTTAGCAGTGCCTGGCTCGCAGTAGTCATGCTGCTGCTGCTGTCGCAGCTGGCCTTGATAAGCGGACCGCTCTTGTTGATCGGCTCCAGGCTGGGCATGTGCTCTCCCGCGGCGGCCGCCTGCCTGCCCACACGCTTGAGTGCAACCTGCAGCTTTGGGGGGAACTTTTCGACGTCGGTAGCTAGCGAGTACAGGCATGAGGTGGGACACAGGGAAGGGACATACCTAGCGACAGCTCGGCCTGGTGCTCAAAGAACCAGAAGCGGCTGAGGAGGCCAATGAGGCTGGCGGGCGTGCGGCACGGGTGGAACACTGTCCTGCCCGCAGAGAGGATCGTCTCGGCCTCCTGTGCCGTGTACTTTGGTGCGGCACCCTTGGGCTTCTTTCTCACCGGCGAGGCCACGATAAATGCGAGCTCTGCGTCGCTCCACGGCAGGTTGCTGGCCGCCAGCTCGGCGGGTAACACCGCAGCAGGGCGGGCAAAGTCGTCCTGCTGCAGCCGCTGCGACGCCGCGGCACAAGTGTCCTCGTCCAGCAGCAGACGCCGCCACCGCCGTCCAATCTCGCTGGTCGTCCGTGGCGTGCTGAACTTGACGCTGTGGCGCACGATCGCGAGGTCGCTGGTCTGCTGCACCGCCTGTCGGCGTGTGTTGATGGTTAGCACGTCCACTGTTGGCGTGGCGCCGTTACCTGGACAAGCAGCCAGTCGTCGTGGGTCGTCCACTTTGGCATCTTTGAGGTCGAGCGGAATTATTTCGATTTTGATCTCCTTCACCCTGGGTCAACTGATGAAACATCGGACGAACCACCTATTGGACGGACGAACCAAGGGAACGACAAGTACTTTCTCACTCGCTTGATCAGCGACTGAAGTGGTGCAGCGATGCGATCGCTCCTGTCATCAAGGCCACGCGCATCGTAACGAATCGGGACTGAAACAGCAAGTTCCGCTGTTTCATGTTTGTTTTTTGTTTTTTCTTCCTGTTTGCAAGGAACCCTCCGTGTTTTTTTTTCGTTGTTTCCTCGTTCCTGCGCACGTCGCCGCACGTAAGCCACCTCCCGTCCCTCCCCCTTCGCGTTGTTCTCACGGCAGGCGCACGCCCCGTGTGCCCATTTTGTTTATGTTTGCACGGGCTTTTTTTCAACGTGGTCCGGACTTTTTTTTTGTGTTTTTTCTTCCTCGTGTCCGGTCTCAAGTTTTCCGGTTCCGAAAGCACTCACACTGCCCCCCCCCCTCTCAACA
>Ga0302233_10002509_pt1 | contig 11448 bp, 6 predicted proteins | sample II_Palsa_N3_1_FD_193516 | JGI IMG/M metagenome (GOLD analysis project Ga0302233, IMG submission 193516) | Peat permafrost microbial communities from Stordalen Mire near Abisko, Sweden - II_Palsa_N3_1 | ecosystem: Environmental > Terrestrial > Soil > Palsa > Peat permafrost | place: Sweden...
GCTTTGGGTTGTCGCCGAAAGAGTCCTGGAGATAGAGGGTGTCTTCGTCGGAGACCTGGAAGGCGAAGTGGCGGGTTTTGCGGTCGAGGGCTGGGTCGCCCGCGATGCCGAGGCCTTTGGCGTAGTCAAGGATGATGGTGGGGTCTTGGTGGGTGATGCGCGCGTCGAACCAAGGGAAACGGCTGCGCGTGAGTTTGACCTCGGATGGGCTGCTGGTTTGGATGGTGGTGTCGGAGGCGGTGACGTCGCCCTGGAGCTGGCGCTTGATCTCGTTGATGTCTTCTTCGAGGCAGGTGACGAAGGCGGCGAAGAACGGCTTGCCCTGCGTGGTGATGATGCCGGCCTGGTGCTGAGAACGCCCATACTCTTCTGCTGCTTCGTGGGACTTCTGCTTGATGTCCTGCGCTAGATTCGCGATCCACTCCTTGGCCATGCTGGTGACAGCTCCTTTATCCATCGCTTGCCTTGAAGCCGCGAAGAGGATGTTGTAGGTTTGACGGCAAAGAGAGACGAAAAGCCGCTTGCGGAGACGAATGATTTTGGTTGCGGGTGATGAAGATGCGAGAGTATTGTGTCGCCATGCTTGGCGGACGAAGTTGGGATAGCTGGATTGCGGAGTACTCGGAGAGCCATCAGCATCCGCTGAACCGGCTGACGCATACGGTTGGGATACCGATTATTATTTTGTCGCTGCCTGTGCTGTTGGCTTCGATTGTGTGGCACCAATTGCTTTGGGTGGGAGTCGGGCTGTTTTGCTTTGGGTGGCTGTTGCAGTTTGTGGGGCACGCGATCGAAGGAAAGCCGCCGGAGTTTTTGAAGGACTGGCGATTTCTGCTGGTGGGGTCGCGATGGTGGGTGGCGAAGATGCGTGGGAAGGTCTAGGCTCTTCGGGGGAATCGATAGCGGCTGCGCAACGGCGGTTCGATTGGAGATGCCTACAACTTCAGTGGAACAGTATGCCGGAACGCTTGCCTCGTTGGCTCGGCCTTTCAGACGGGCAGGTGAAGCAGGTGTTTCGAACTTTGGCGTGAATCCCTGCATGGGATTTATGAGTCAGGCGGTTGTTCGGCTACAGAGATTTGCCGACCTATTGCGGTAGTTCTCGAACGCATCTGGTTACCTGTTTGCCGTGAAGTTACCGATGGCTCAGCGTCTTCTGAGCGAGATTCCAACCCTTTTAAATCAAAGATGAACGCTTGATGACTGGGGTTAACCCTTGTCGCAGATTTCGTGCAACTTACGAGTGATGTTCGGGCGCAACGAAATTGCCGAGAATCGTGATTACCAAAGGGTCATGTGTGCCGACTTGCGATCTCTGGCGTTTCCTCCCCGACTTTGGAGCCACGTCGCAACTTATCTCCGTTGAGTTTCAGAGGTAAACATGCTCGCTCCTGTTGTATTTGAAAGCAACTCTTTCTGCCTTCAGTTTGACTTTGTTTCCCTAACCGATTTTCGCCGATCGACTCGCCAGTCGGTTGGAAGGTGGCTTGCTGCGAAGGTGCCGTGGCTTCTCGCGCTGCTAGTCCTTAGCGGGGCCGCGGTGGGTGCCTACGCGTCGCCGGTGACGTTGCCCGGCCTGACAACTGTTGGAACTACCTCCACGGCGCAAACGATTTCTGTCATCGTGACGGCGGGTGGCCAACTAGGAAAGGTGAGCGCGCTCACCGGCGGAGTGGCGAATCTTGATTTTGCAATTTCAGGGGTGGGGTCTTGCCTGGTGGGCAGTACGCTCGTCGTTGGTCAGACTTGCAGCTTCCCGGTCACCTTCAGTCCCCAGTATCCCGGCCAACACATAGGCGCGGTTGCTCTGTTCGATTCCACGGGACTGCCGTTGGGGAATACGTGGCTTGTCGCGACGGCTAGCGGGCCACTTGCATTGTTTATTCCTGGCATCATCAATACGGTCGCCGGCGATAAATTTTGGGTCTACAGTTCTGACGGGGTACCGGCGACCGCGTCAAACTTATTTCTTCCTTTCGGAGTTGCAGTAGATCCAGGAGGAAATTTTTTTATAGCGGACTCGAGCAATAACCGAATTCGGCGCGTGGATGGTAACTCCCGGCTAATCTCTACAGTTGCCGGGAACGGAAGTGCCGGTGACAGTGGCGATGGTGGAGTGGCTACCCTAGCTTCGCTGAGCCTGCCCACCTCGGTCGCACTTGATGGTGCGGGTAATTTCTACTTTGCCGACAGTAACAACCATGCAATTCGTATGGTTACGGTGGCAACTGGAATCATAACGACAGTGGCTGGTGTTTTGGGGGCACAGGGCTATTCAGGCGACGGAGGAAGTGCAATCTTCGCCCATTTGAATACGCCAGATTCGATCGCAGTCGACCCCGTTAACGATTATCTCTACATTGCGGACAGCGGCAATAATGTGATCCGGCGTGTCAATCTTTCGACAGGAATTATCTCTGCGTTCGCAGGCAATCATACTGCGGCTTACTCTGGGGATGGTGGTCCTGCGGTTAATGCGAGTCTGAATGGTCCATGGGGTGTAACGGTAGGCCCTGATGGTCAGATATACATTTCTGATCAAAACAACCAGAGTGTACGCAAAGTCGCGCTTGACGGCACGATTACGACAATTGCAGGGAATGGGACCTCGGGGTTTTCTGGGGATGGTGGACCAGCGAGCGCTGCTGTGCTGAACAGCCCGGCTGCAACCGTGATCGATGCGGCGGGCAATATTTACATCTCGGACTCGGGGAACAACAGGGTTCGTAAAGTGAATGCTATTACTGGCGAAATTGATACGGTTGTTGGAAGCGCGCAGGAGGCATTCGTTGGCGACGGCGGGCCAGCAACTGCAGCGGGAATGTATGGGCCTTACGGAATGGCATTAGACGGGCTTGGCAATCTCTATGTCACCGACGTGTTTGATAACCGGATACGCATGGTCCAGAGTATTAATGCAGTCTTGAATTTTCCTGAGATGCGGGTACAGCGCGTCTCGAGCACACAAGATGAGGAGCTTGAGAACGACGGGAATGCTTCTCTGACTATCTCTGATCTCAATCCAGGTGTTAATTCCCAGCTTGATCCCGTTGCCACGACGTGCTCGACGAGCGTGCCGCTGACTTCTGCTTTGAACTGCATTATCGGGGCGCAGTTTGCACCGACTGTTATCGGCAATCCCGTGAAAGGAGTTATCACTGTCACGTCGAATTCGCCGAATACCCCGCAGACGATCACGCTGAGCGGTCAAGTGCTGACGCTTGATCCGTCAACGATCACTCTGAGCACGAGCGGATCTCCCTCCGCCACGGGTTCGCTGGTTACGTTTACTGTGGCGATTACAAGCACCGGAGTGACGCCGACCGGAACTGTTACTTTTCTTGATGGGTCAACGACGATCGGAACTGCGACACTCAACAGCTCAGGGGTAGCGGTGTTTCCGACCCAGAGCCTCGCAAGTGGAACGCACATTATTACGGCGAGTTATGCGGGCGATACCAATACGGCGCCGGGCACGTCTGCGCCTGTGACGCAGATTGTAAAAGACGGCACAACCGTTACGATTTCTTCGAGTCTCAATCCTTCTTCGCCACAGGCTAACGTGACGTTCTCGGTGCTTGTGGCTGGGACATCAGGGATCCCAACGGGCACCGTCAGCTTTCTCGATGGAGGAACGAATTTAGGCACGGTCGCTCTGAATGCGGCCGGAGCCGCTAGTTTCAGCACGTCTTCCCTGATCGTGGGGACTCATCATATTACGGCGAGCTACAGTGGGGATGCGAATTCAATCGCAAGCAGCTCGCCGACTCTCAATCAGATCGTTGTCGCGTCTTTGACGACGACCACAGTGATCACCAGCAATCCGGATGTTTCCTTTGGGACGGCTGTCACTTTTACAGCAGGCGTAACTGGGAGTGGCTCTGTGGTGCCGACGGGCACGGTCTCGTTTCAGGACGGGACTACGGTTCTGGGGACTCTGACCCTCGATATCCATGGTTCGGCTGCTCTCACCCTTTCCACTTTGTCCGTGGGATCGCATTCGATTCGAGTCGTGTATGGAGGCGATGCGAATAACGGTGGAAGTTCCTCTGCTGCGGTGCAGGAGACCATTGAGCTGATAACGACTACGACGACCGTGGTTTCAAACTCGAATAATGCTGCGGCAGGATCGAGTATTCAGTTGACTGCAACCATCACACCAGCATCGTCGGTGCCGTCGAGTCCAATTACGGGGACCGTGACGTTCATGGATGGCGCAACGACTCTTGGTGCGGCTACGGTTACGGGCGGCACGGTGACGATTACGCTGAACTCGCTGGCAGTTGGGCAGCACTCTATTTTTGCAATCTATGGTGGGTCTTCGATCTATGCTGGAAGTATCTCCCCTACTATCGCCCAGAAGGTGCAACAGGCGGTCACGTCGGGAACGTTGATTGCATCTGCAAACCCGTCCGTTGCCGGGAAGAGCGATACGCTGACGGTTTCGATTACAAGTAATGGTGGAGTGCCAACGGGCATCGTAACGTTTATGGACGGCACGACGGTGCTTGGTACCGCAGCACTGAACGCGCAGGGTGTTGCGAGCTTTACGGTGCCTTCCTTCTCAACCGGAACGCATTCGATTACGGCGGTGTATCTGGGGGATAACAACGATCTCGGAACGACTCCAGCGTTGACTCTGACTGTTCAGCAAGCGACCACGGGAGTAGTGCTTGCAACTTCTGGAAGCCCATCGACGGCTGGGTTGCCAATCACCTTGAGTGCGACTGTGACTGGTAATGGCTCTGCACCGACCGGCTCGGTTACCTTTTACAATGGAGCTGTCTCAGTTGGTACGAGCCCCATCAACGCAGCTGGCCTGGGCACGATTTCTTTATCTTCGCTGACAGTCGGATCACACTCGTTGACGGCTGGGTACTCTGGGGACGCTTATAACGCAACCAGCGTGTCGCCTGCGATTACGCAGGTTGTCGTGAAGGCGACGACCACGACTGCTCTGACTGCGAGCGCTTCTACGACGCCGGTTGGAGCTCCTGTGACGTTCACCGCTACTGTGACGGGAAGTTCGGGTGCGTTGGGTGGGACTGTGCAGTTTATGGATGGGTCGACGGTGATCGGCAGCCCCTCTCTGACGGCGAACGGGACTGCGGTGCTTAGTACTTCGACACTGATTGTGGGTCAGCACATTATTACTGCCGTTTATCTTGGAGATACGAACGATTCCGGAAGTACCTCGGCCGGCTTGACCCACATTGTTTCGCCGGTTACGAGTATCGCGCTTGCATCGAGTCAGAATCCGATCAGTGCTGGGGCCAATGTCACATTTACAGCAGCGGTTGGTGGGTCGGAGCCTGCGCCGACCGGGGTTGTTACGTTCCATGACGGGTCTGCCACTTTATCTGCAGTCACGCTCAACGCGGCGGGCGTTGCGGTGTTCAATACGACGAGCCTGGCTTTGGGAACTCACCTGATCACGGCATCGTATGGCGGAGATGCGAACAACAATTCGGCTCTCTCTTCGACATTAAGCCAGCAGGTGCAACGCGCGACTACGCAGACTTCAATGGCTGTGAGTGCGATCACTTCGACGGTGAACTCGACGGAGACGTTGACGGTGACCGTAACAGGATCGGGCGGTATACCCGGTGGGCAGGTGACATTTCTTGATGGCACTACGGTGATTGGGACTGCGAACCTGAGCGCAAATGGATCAGCAAGCCTATCGGTTTCGAATCTTGCGCTCGGCCAACACAGTTTGTCAGCGAGCTACAGCGGCGATACCAATGATGCAGCCTCTTCCTCTTCGCCGCAGACGATTACGATAAACAAAGGTGCGCCAAGTCTCACCTTGGTTTCAAGCAGCAACCCTTCAGTCGCCGGACTTCAGGTTGTCTTTACTGCCAACCTTAGCGGCACCACCGTCGCGCCGACAGGTAGCGTTACGTTCACTGAAGGTACGACTGTACTTGGGTCATCGCCAATTGCGGCGAATGGCAGCGCTAACTTATCGATCTCGACTCTGTCGGTGGGGCAGCATACAGTCGTAGCGAACTACACAGGCGACTCCAATAACAGCGCGGCCACCTCCCCGGGTGTCGTGGAGACAATTCAACAGTCGACGAGTGCGATCACGCTTAGCTCGAATAAAAATCCCGCGTTGATCGGAGATGTCGTTACGTTCGCGATGACGGTGAGCGGCACAGGAGCTCAACCAACGGGAACGGTGATTCTTCGCGACGGAGCGAACAGCGTTGGCACTGCCGGGATTGATGCGAATGGACTGGCGACTCTCTCCATCTCGACCTTGTCAATTGGGGCACATACGCTTGTTGCAACCTACAACGGCGACTCGAGCCATCCGGGCAGCGTGTCGGGGCCTCTTCAACTGTCTATTCTGCAGCCGACTGTTAGTACTCTCCAATCGAGTAGCCCAACATCTTTGTCGGGCACCTCGGTGACATTCACTGCGGTTGTAACAGGTGGTGCTGGCTCTCCTGTTACCGGTACAGTCGTGTTTCGCGATGGGTCCGCTGTTCTGGGTACGAGCATCGTGGGTGCGTCTGGTACGTCGACGCTCACGACAAATGCTCTGAGTCCAGGACAACACTCGATTGTTGCAACCTACAGCGGTGACAGCGTCAGTCAGACGAGTAGTAGCCCTGTGGTGATTCAAACGGTGCAAGACAGCACTACTACGACTGCATTGACTACTTCAGGGACGCCTTCGGTCGCAGGCGCTCCGCTGACGTTGACTGCGCAGGTAACTGGAAAGGGAGCGGCACCTACGGGCTCTGTAAGCTTTGAAGATGGGACCACGATTATCGGAACAGCTCAGGTGGGAGTCAACGGCATTGCGACTCTTACGACATCCTCACTTGTCGCTGGGCAACATATTCTTCTGGCAATCTACCAGGGTGATAGCAACACTCTGACCAGCACTTCTAATCCCGTGTTGCAAAACATCGAGCAACGAACGGTGGTCACGCTTACCGCGGCAAGCAGCCTCGGCACGATCAGCGGAACGAGCACCGGGCCTTCTCTCGTCGGCAGCCCGATTACGTTTACGGCGTCTGTGACCGGCAGCAATTCCGCGATCCCGCCAACCGGGATGGTCACATTCTCTGATGGGTCAACCGTTCTTGGTACCGCCAGCGTGAACAGTTCCGGGATTGCCACCTTCATCACTTCAACTCTTGCTTTGGGGCCGCATACGCTCACTGCGAGCTATGCAGGGGACGCACAAAACTTTCCAGGCACGTCGCCGGCACTGACTGAAATTGTTCAGCTTCATACTTCGAAGAACACTTTGACACTCTCTTCCAGCTCTGTTGTAGAGAATCAACCCTTTACGCTCGTTGCGACTTTGCAGGGTGACGCTGCGGTTCCGCCGTCCGGCACTGTCGTCTTCAGCTCAGGAGGAACGACGCTTGGCAGCGCCACGCTGAATGCTTCGGGAATCGCAACTTTGACGACCAATCTAGGGCTAGGTACTTACAGTCTGATTTCCACCTATCAAGGAGATTCACAGTATTCGGGGTCTGTTTCGAGCGCCGTTCCTTTGACTGTGATTCAGGCAACTAACTTCACGATTGCTTTGAATCCTCCCACCATGCAGTTGAAGACTACGCAACACAACACGATTCAATTGACGCTGACTTCCATACAGAATTTCACCGACGTTCTGTCTCTTGGATGTGTGGGTCTGCCGCGCGCTGCTACTTGCACCTTTACTTCCGATCAGGTGTCGCTTCCAGCAAATGGCAAGCAGACGATTAGTCTGACGATCGATACGGGATCTCCGCTGACTGCGGGGAGTGTTGCGAGGGTCGAAGAGATATCGAGTAGCCGGATTGCATTGTGCTTCCTGCCGGGAGGACTCATCCTTGCGCTGTCGTTCCGGCGTTTGCGACGTGCAAATAAGCTGATGAGCGGGCTTCTGCTTGCTTTGCTCTTCACTGGTGCGATGGCAATCACGGGCTGCGGAGGACTTGACGTGCATGGAACCCCCGCGGGGACCTATACCTTCAATGTGACTGCGATTGGCGCCAAGACGGCGGTGACTCAGTCCGCTCCGATGACTCTGACGGTGACCCAGTGATCGAATGGTTTCGCGGTTCAAAGTTTTTAGTGAGATTGTTGCGGATGCTTTTTGTTCTGCTATTGCTTGTCGGCGGGGCGACCGTGCTTCATTCCCAGGCGATGCCAACCGCTACGGGCCCAGGTCCGCGTTGGCTGGTTGGGGGGACTTACTCATTCTTCGCTGCTGATTATGGAAAGCGTGATCTTGGCGGTGGGTCTGGCTTCGTCGATTACGCTCGTTCAGAGAGGATCAGTTACGAAGCGGAGGTACGTTTTCTAACTATCAATGAAGAGGTTGGAACTCATCAATCGACTTACTTGATCGGTGCAAAGTTTCCGTATCAGAGGCGATGGCTGACCGCATACGGCAAGGTTCTTATCGGGGATGGGCGTTTTCATTATCCGTACGGCTATGCGGATGGAAGCTACTTTGTGCTTGCTCCTGGTGGTGGGGTGGACCTGGCGCTTGGAAGAAGCCGATACAGCATTCGGCTGGTCGATTTTGAATATCAGTGGTGGCTGAACTTTCCGTTTGGAACACTGCGGCCATACGGGGCCAGCACCGGGATCGCCGTACACTTTCACTAGTCGGTTGGTTGTCCGAGGTTTTTGTTCGGTGCTATCGCGACGGAAACTAGAGAGTCAGCACAGCCGTAGTAGAGAAACCAATGATTGTGAAAGAACACCAGGCCTTCCGCAAAGGTTGTGCCAGCGGCGTACTGTCCAGTTTTCTCGTAGGGCATGACGGGTTTTAAGACGGGCTGGCCAGTTTGTTCGATGAGATGTGCAGGATTGGTGCTGCTGAAAAGAGCTTCGCCGGCGGCGTAGGCGTTTGGCCCTAGTTGTGGATCGCCCTGTGTCGTGGAGTTTTTTCCGTTGTAAAGAACGACGATGCCGGCGGCGGTGAGGATCGGCGGTGGGCCCGTCTCAGGGAAGGTACTGTCGAAGTGCCCGGGCCGCGGGCGGAGTACTTCAATGGGATCGCCTGCAGCATTCTCTACGGGATTCCAGTGGAGCAGATCATTTGAAGTGGCAAGGTGGATGGCACCCTCTCCCCAGTACATCCAGAACTTTCCATTGATTTTGGTGGCGATGAGGCGTCCGTTGTCCAAGCGCGTCACGATCCCTGCTGATTTGTATTTGAGCTGGGCGTATTTGCCGTTGGATGCGGTTGCAAATGCAGGACCGTGCTTCGTCCAATGGGTCAGATCGCTTGAGGTTGCGATTCCCACCGAGAAAGTCGTACGGTTCCATTGGGTGTAGGTGAGGACGTAGGTGCCATCGCTTGTCTCGACGATGCGTGGGTCTTCGACTCCTCCTGGCCATTCGCGAGATTGTTGGGAGTCCTTCGACGGGTAAAAGACTGGTTCAGGTCGGCGTGTAAAGTGGATGCCGTCTTCGCTTTCTGCCAAGCCAAGCCGAGAGGTATGCTCGCCAATCTGCATGGTTCCAGAGTTGTCTTCAGCGCGATAGAGAACGTACACTTTGCCGCCGCGGACGACAGCCGCTGGATTGAAGGTGTGAAGCGCCTCCCAGTGGACGGGAGTATTGAGGACAGGATCGGTAAAAATTGATTGTGGAAGTGGAGTGATAACTGGGTTGCCGCTGGCTGGGCGAGTGAACGGCCCTATCTCCCAGGCTGCCGGATTTTGCGCATGGAGTGTACTCGCGATAAGACAGGAGGCGGCCATTTTCAACATGTCATCGAAATTCATTTGACCTCCTATTTGCTAGTTGACGGGGCGGCTTTCCAGGACGTATGGAATGGCGAAGCGGCCGATCTGCAGGATAGGGTTACTAGAAGGAGGCCAGATGCGAAAGGCCTCTACGCGTGTGCCGGTGGTGAGGCGGTGAGCTACGACTGTACCGCGCTCCTGTCCGGTTGTTGCGTCGTAGAAGTTGACGACGAGATCGTCTTCACCACGTTGCCATCCGATTACGTAGTTGCCGGAAGCAAGTGAAACACTCCCAAAGGAGATTGGAGATTGGACTACGAGGTAATGGGAGTACTTGCCGTCAGCGGAGTAGCCAGCTGTGATGAGAACGACGCCTGCGATGATTTTTCCTTTTGAGTCGATGATTCCCGAGGCGGTTCTCATCTCTGTTTCAATTCTTTCTTTTTCGACTGGAGCACGCGTGGGCAGCACGGCCTGCAACTCTGACGAAGTTGCCATGCGCCATGAAGACTTCTCCTGAGCTACGACAAAAGACGTTGGAATGAAAATCAGAAGCAGGAACAGGAGGTGCGACTTGATCGGGTGGGGGCTCATTTGAGATGTACGATGCCTCGTTGGAGAGCTATGGTGGCGGCATGAGTTCGATCGCTGACGCCGAGTTTACCGAGCAGGCTATTAATGTGAGACTTGACGGTAGCTTCGCTGATTTGTAGATCGGAGGCGATCTCTTTATTCGCTCGGCCAGCCACGATGCGTTCCAAGACTTTTAGTTCTCGGTTCGTAAGCGGTTGAGCACTCATCCTCTCAGCGAGCTTTTCCGCGATCGCAGGAGGGATGAGAGTTCTGCCACTGTGGACTGCGTGAATGGTTGAAGTTAGTTCCTCTACGGTCATTCCTTTGAGAAGGTAAGCCTTTGCGCCGGCCTGGAGAGAGCGGAAGATATCTTCGTCTCCATCGAAGGTGGTGAGCACGACAAACCTTGCAGCCGGATCGTCGCCTCGGATCTTGAGGATGGCATCGACTCCGCCGAGATTTGGTAACTGGAGATCCATCAATGTAACGTCGGGGCGTAAGGTTCGATAGAGTTCAATTGCCTGGAGGCCATCGCTGGCTTCGCCGACGACTTCCATCTCTGGCATGATGTTGAGCAGCGCAACCAGGCCCTGTCGCACGACGTGATGGTCATCTACTACGAGGATGCGAATACGTTCAGACATTGTTCGGTTTCTCTTTTCCCTCGACGATAGGTGCCTCCAGAATAATGGTGGTTCCGTCTTCTGGGTAACTTCTAATGGTTAGTTGTGCACCGATTTGGGCTGCTCGTTCGTGCATTCCCTGGAGACCAAAGTGACCCTGTTTCGAAAGATGGTTTAGATTCGGATCGAATCCACAGCCGTCGTCGGAGATGATCAATAGTAGCCGGGTGGAGTCATAGCTGAGATCTACCGATACCTGGGCCGCGTTTGCGTGGCGGCTCACATTTGCCAGAGCCTCCTGCGCAATGCGGAAGACCTCATCTTCGAGGTGCCGGGCGAGGGGACGGTAGGTGCCGGTGATGTTGAGGCGAATGCTGGGTTTATTTTGGTTCCACTGCTCGACAAGGTGTGTCAGCCGGGTAGGCAAGCTGTTTTGTGCCCCGAGGGCGCGAAGATTCCAAATGCTGGAACGAGCTTCGGCGAGGCCCTCCCTGACGTAAGCCTTGGTTTTGTCTATCTGCTGTCCTGCGGCGGAG
>Ga0302233_10002514_pt1 | contig 11416 bp, 7 predicted proteins | sample II_Palsa_N3_1_FD_193516 | JGI IMG/M metagenome (GOLD analysis project Ga0302233, IMG submission 193516) | Peat permafrost microbial communities from Stordalen Mire near Abisko, Sweden - II_Palsa_N3_1 | ecosystem: Environmental > Terrestrial > Soil > Palsa > Peat permafrost | place: Sweden...
GTTTGATAACGTAAAGGTGTGTTCCATGGGATTGCTTTGTACATGGGAAGATGGAAGGACAGCGGGATGTCGGTGAAGAAGAGGATTTCGCAAATGCATGTACAGGGTGGAAGAATTGCGGCAACTTTGTTGGCGAGTGTTATTGCAGCGCCAGCGCTCGTGGGACAAGCGATACAGCCGAAGGATGCGATTCGTCACATTGTGGTGATCTACCAGGAGAATGTCTCGTTTGATCATTATTTTGCGACTTATCCGCATGCGCTGAACGGCCCGGGTGAGCCTGTGTTTACAGCGTTGCCGGGAACTCCGGAGGTCGATGGATTGAGCGGCAAGCTGCTGACGGAGAATCCGAACTTTTTGAATGAGGCGAACGGTGCGGGGAAGGCAAATCCCTTTCGGCTGCGGAGGGACCAGGCAGTGACGGCCGATCAGGACCATGGCTATCAGGCTGAGCAGCTGGCGTTTGATGGTGGGAAGATGGACCTGTTTCCGAAGTCGGTGGGTCATCCCGATGGGCCACGGGTTCCGGGGCAGAATGCCGGGGTGGCGTCGACATCCGGCTTGACGATGGGATACTTCGATGGCAATACGGTGACTGCATATTGGAACTATGCGCAGCATTATGCGATGAGCGATCGCCAGTTCGATGTTGTGTTTGGACCGTCGACGCCGGGTGCGATCAATCTTGCATCGGGACAGACAAATGGAGTCATCAACGACCAGAGTGCTGAAGGTGGGATTACGGCGGACGGTAGTGGTGGGTTCACGATGATCTCCGATCCGCAGCCATCAGGCGACTTGTGTTCGAGCACCTCCGATGCTCTGGTTCATATGACAGGGCCAAACATCGGCGATTTGTTGACGAAGGCGAATGTTTCGTGGGGATTCTTCCAGGGTGGGTTCGATTTGACTGCAACGAATCCGAATGGGACGAGTGGGTGCCGGAGAAGCTCGGAGTCACTGGCAAAGTATGAGAAGCGGGATTATCTGCCGCATCATGAGCCGTTTCAGTATTACAAATCGACGGCGAACCCTTTGCATGTGCGGCCGAAGTCGGTGAAGACGATTGCGACCAATGCGGATGGCGCGGCGAACCATCAGTACGATGTGCATGACTTTTTCGATGCCGTGAAGGCCGGCAATTTTCCGTCGGTGAGTTATCTGAAAGCGCCGGCTTATCAGGATGGTCATTCGGGATATTCGAGTCCGCTGGATGAGCAGAAGTTTGTTGTGGACGTGATCAACTTTCTTGAGCAGCAGCCTGATTGGAAGAACACGGCTGTGATACTTGCTTATGACGATTCCGACGGATGGTACGACCATGTGATGGGCAAGACGCTGAATGGATCCAGCGGGAAAGCGGATGGCCTCGATGGCCCAGGGAAATGCGGCGATGGTTCCACCGCGCTGCCGGGTGTGAATCCGGCGACGGCGCATGCGCAGGGACGTTGCGGGCCTGGGCCGCGGCTGCCGCTGCTGGTGATTTCTCCGTGGGCTAAAGCGAATTTCGTGGATCACACGCAGACGGATCAGACTTCGATTCTGCGGCTGATCGAAGATTTGTTTCTCGGCGGCCAACGCCTTGGAGCGGGATCGTTCGATGCTTCTTCGGGTTCGCTGAATGGGATGTTCGACTTCAGTTCATCCAAGCCGAAGAATCTGCATAAGGTTCTTCTCGATCCTGAAACTGGTCTAGTGAAGCCGGGGAATTGATTGTAACCGGCTGCTCTGAAGGAGTGGATAGCGAGTGAAATCCTGGACCCGCAGGCGTGCGATGCGACAGGGCGGTTTGCTGCTCGGTGGCGGCCTGTTGCATGGTGTGCCTGCGACCCGATTGCTTGCGATGCAACAGAAGGCTGGGATGGCGATGCCTATGCCGAGCGGGGATCAGGTGCGTCGCCGTCAAGCGAAGACTATCGATGCGATGAAGCTTGCGTCGTTTGTTGATCCGTTGCCTCTGCCGCAGGTGATGAAGGCGGAGGGGAAGCGGTCTTCGACGATGCTTGAGGCGGTGGATGCGCCTTACTATCGGGTGCGCATTCGCGAGGTTGAGCATCGGATGCATCGGGATCTGCCGCCGGCGAAGCAGTGGAGCTATGGTGACGGGCCTGGGCCAGTGCTATTTGAGGCCAAGCGCGATGAGGGTGTGCTTGTTGAGTGGGTCAATGAGCTTCCTCCGAAGCATTTTCTGCCGCTTGATTCGCCGATGCATGGCATGGAGAGTTTGAAGGATGCGCCGGAGACGCGCACGGTTACGCATCTGCATGGAGCGCGGGTGCCGAGCATTAGCGATGGCTATCCGGAGGATTGGTTCGGGCCAGGGAAAAGCAAGCTTTGCTACTATCCGAATCATCAAGATGCTACGGGGCTCTGGATACACGATCATGCGATGGGCGTTAGCCGCCTGAATATATTTGCAGGGCTGATGGGGTGGTATCTGCTGCGCGATGAGAATGAAGCAAATCTCGGACTGCCCGCGGGTAAGTATGAGCTGCCGCTGCTGATTTACGATCGCAGCTTCGATCCGCATGGGCAGCTTTACTATCCGAATCCGCCGGATGAAGGTGCGTGGGCACAGGAGTATCTGGGCGATGCGATGGTGGTGAACGGCAAGGTGAGGCCGTACACGCAAGTAGAAGCGCGAAAGTACCGGCTACGCGTTGCGAATACGGCGAACTCGCGATTCTTTTCGTTGGCGTTATCAAATGGACAGAGCTTTCAGGTGATTGGGTCCGATCAGGGATTGCTCGCCGCGCCTGTGATGATGAAGCGCCTGGTATTGGCGCCGGCCGAGCGTACGGATTTGATTGTGGACTTTAGCCAGGCACGCGGGGAAAGGGTGAACCTGATCAGCGATGCGCTGGACCTCATGCAGTTTCGAGTGAGTAATGAGCGTGTCGTGGATAACAGCGTTGTGCCCACTATGCTGCGACCGCTACCCCGTATCGATGAAGCGAGCGCAGTTCGTCGCAGGGAAATGACGCTGAATGAGTTCGACGGCGATAACGGCGAACCGATGGTGATGCTGCTCAATCGCAAGCACTGGATCGATCCTGTGACTGAGTTTGTGAAGCTCGACAGCACGGAGATATGGAGTTTTGTGAATTTGACTCAAGACGTGCACCCGATTCATCTGCATATGGTGCACTTTCAGATTCTCGATAGGCAGAGTTTTTCAACGTATGACTATCTTTCCGATGACACGCTACGATTTACCGGTCCGGTGCTTGCTCCGGCGGCACATGAGTTGGGATGGAAGGATGTTGTGCAGTGTCCGCCGGAAACGGTGACGCGCATCATTGTGCCGTTCCACGGTTATGCCGGCCGCTACCTGTGGCACTGTCACATCCTGGAGCATGAGGCTAACGACATGATGCGGCCTTATGTCATAACGGCTTGAGGCTTGTCAACGGCTGCATTTCTAGGTAGCCTCGCTTCATCATGTCAACAACTACACATCCCAGCGGGCTTTCTGCGGAACAGATCGCGGAGCTTCGCAACCTTGCAGCCAAAGCAGCGGAACAATCGTATTCCCCCTACAGTAAGTTTCGCGTGGGAGCAGCAGTGCTGCTCAACGATGGGAAGATATTTGCCGGACCCAATGTTGAAAATGCCTCGTACCGCTTGACCATCTGCGCAGAGAATACGGCTATTGCGAAAGCCATCAGCGAAGCAGGGCCGAACATTCGTTTGCGGGCTGTCGCAGTCGCTAACCTGAATGGCGCTGCCAGTATGCCGTGCGGCGCATGCCGACAGATTCTGCTGGAGTTCGGCAGCACGGACACGTGGGTTTTTGGCCCTGGCGAAGATGGGCCGGTGGATGTGACCCTGGGTAGTCTTTTGCCTTACGGCTTCCATCTTGAACGTGAGTAGCTAAAAATTATTGGATTTGAAGCTACCCAACTATGATTGTTTCCGTCTACTGCACATCGGCCCAGCAATATGAGCGACATCCCACTGCGTTCCATTGGCGATTTGTTGTCAGACGTGTAGCGAATTTATCGAGGAGATTTCCTGTGAAAAAGCTGATACTGCTGATCGTTTCGCTAACAATGCTGATGGGTGGAGTCCTGCGCGCGCAGGATATAACCGGTAACTGGCAGGGAACTTTGACTCCGCCTTCGGGGAAAGAGCTTCGAATTATCCTCCAGATTACAAAAGACGATGGCCGCTTGAGGGCCAGCATGTACAGCATCGATCAGGGAGCGCAGCCCTTCAAGGCAGCATCGGTGGTGCTGGATGGGTCTACTTTTAAATACGCCGTTGATGTTATAGGCGGCAGCTATGAAGGAAAACTGAGTGCGGACGGCAAGTCTATTACCGGGACATGGACGCAGGGTACGACCCCGCTGCCGTTGAATCTGGTGAAGCCGGCCAAGGAGGCCGCATGGGAGATTCCGGCACCGCCACCGCCACCGAAGCTGATGGCAGCGGACGCAGACCCGGCTTTCGACGTGGCAACGATCAAGCCGAACGACACCGGGGCAACCCGCATGCAGGGGCTGACGATTCATGGGCGCAATTTTGCAACGCGCGCCTCGTCCCTGGAAGACCTGATCACGTTCGCTTACGAAGTCCAGGTGAAGCAGGTTATCGGTGGGCCAGATTGGATGGAGAAAGATCGCTATGACATTGCGGCAGTGCCGGATCAGGAGGGCGCTCCCAATCCTGAGCAGGTGAGAATCATGATTCGGAAGCTGCTGGCTGACCGTTTCAAGCTGAAGTTTCATAAAGAGAAACGAGAGCTTTCTGCATTCGTGCTGACGGTTGGAAAAGATGGGTCGAAGTTGACGCCGACTCAGATGAACGGGCCGCTGCCGGGACTCGGCTTTGGGCCGGGGAAGGGCGGCGTGACTTTGCATATGATGAACGGACAGACGGCGGATCTTACAGCTTTCCTGCAACAACTGGTTCTCGACAGGCCGGTGGTGGATCAGACCGGGCTTACGGGAAAATTTGATGTCAACGTTACGTTTAGCCCCGATGATTCGCAGTTCAATGGAAATCCACTTCCGTTCGCTAAACCTGCCGAAGGTGTTGAGGCTGCGCCGTCACTCTTTGAAGCATTCCAAGAGACACTTGGGCTGAAGCTTGAGGCCAAGAAGACGCAGGTTGATGTGATTGCTATCGATCATGTCGAAAAACCCTCGGCGAACTAAGGCGAGGTCGTGCTTGCGAACGGAACGAAAGAGCGGGATGACACGTATTGATCGTTATCTCGTTAGCTGGACGCTCTCCTAACTTGTCATATAGGTAGAAACCGCGTGACTGTGAATGTTTTGAAGAGGATGCTGATGGAGAGTTGCAGGCAGAGACGACAAAAGCGAGCTAATTCGGTGTGGCTTGTCGATCTATGCCTGTTGCTGGTGCTTTTTGCTGCGCCATCAGTCTTTGGACAAGGGAACGCGGCTCAAGAAGCAAATGCGCCGCAACCGGTTTCGGAAGACATCAAGGTTCCTGACTATGACGTGGTTTCCATTAAGCCGGATAAATCCGGTGTCTTCATGGTCAGAGTCATGAATAAGCCGGATGGATTTAGCGCGTCGAACGTGACACTGAAAATGTTGCTGCAAAATTCTTATGGAATTCGGGAAGATCTTATCTTCGGCGGTGCAGGTTGGGTCGACTCCACGCATTTCGATGTGGAAGCGAAGGTCGCCGCGCAAGATGTCGACACGTTCAAAAAACTTAGCCACGCTCAACAGCGATTGATGTTGCAGAAAGCTCTGGCGGAACGCTTCAACGTAAAAGTGCACACCGAAACGAAGCAGCTTCCGGTTTATGACCTTGTTGTCGTTAACAGTGCCAAATTAGTGAAAGCCAATGCGGGAGACACATATGCTAACGGGATCAAGGGTTTCGATGGTATTGGTCATGCTGGAATGGTGAGAATGGAGCCCGGAAAGCTCACCGGGCAAGGGATTCCTATTTCCGACCTTGTGAATCTGCTGGCACAGCGATTGCATCGCACTGTTATCGATAAGACAGGACTAAAGGACAAGTACGATCTGACGATGACCTGGGCTCCTGACGAAGAATCGGATCCGATGTTCCACGGAACCGGCAATGATCAGCAGTCTGACTCTTCAGGGCCATCCATATTTACAGCGCTACAGGAACAGCTTGGTCTCAAGTTGCAGTCTGACAAGGGACCTGTCGAAACGCTTGTAGTCGATCATGCCGAGATGCCTTCGGAAAATTAGCAGGGAGCGATATATCTGATGCTGTGGCGTCGCGCGAAATACTTCAGTCTGGGCTGTATTCTGGCGTCGCTCGCGCTTTCCAATTTTGCGATGGCATCAGAGTATCGTGGGTTGGTTATATTTGGCGACGCTCCGCTTCCAGGCGCTTCGATCACGGTTACTCAGGGTGGCAAGAAGTTCATGACCGTTACCGATGAAGAGGGCAAGTATTCTTTTCCAGACCTGGCCGATGGCGCCTGGAAGGTTGACGTGGAGATGTCGGGCTTCGTGAAGATCGATCAGGAAATCACTGTCGCGCCGAGTATGCCTGTTATCAGATTGGACATGAAACTGCTTCCGGTCGATCAGATGATTGCGCAGACGAAGATCGTGAAGCCTCCGCCGGTGCAAACGCCGGTAGCTGGCCTTCCTGCAGCGTCCGCCGCGGCTAAAACGGCAAAGGCAAGCGATGCTTCCGAGCCTCCAAAGCCGGCGGAAGAATCGGCGCAACAATCTTCCGACGGATTTCTTGTGAACGGTAGCGTGAACAATGCGGCGACATCGCAGTTCACGCTCGCACCCGCATTCGGCAACAGTCGTAAGGGTACACGAAGTCTCTATACCGGCGGTTTTGGATTGATGCTGGATAACTCCTCACTTGATGCACGGCCCTATTCTCTTGCTGGGCTCAATACTCCCAAGTCGTCCTATAACGAAGTGACGGGTACGGCGGTGTTTGGCGGGCCACTGAACATTCCACACCTTATGCCTCACGGGCCCAACTTTTATATCGGCTATGAGTGGACGCGAAACAGCATCGCCACAACGCAGCCGGGTCTTATGCCAACCGAAGCACAGCGCAGCGAATCTCCGATCGACCCGGTAGCGAAGGCTTTGCTTGCGCTTTATCCGTTGCCTAATATTGTTGGCAACTCACAATACAACTACCAGGTTCCGATCCTCAACAATACACATAAGGATGCGATGCAGTCGCGTCTCGAGAAGAGCGTCAGCCGTAAGGATCAAGTCTACGGGCAGTTCGCTTTTCAGAGCATTCGCGCCAATGGCTCCAGCTTGTTCAATTTTTTGGATACAACGAATACGCTGGGCATCAATACGAGCATCAATTGGAACCATCGCTTCAATCACAGCCTGTTTACAAATCTCGGCTTTAGTTTCAGCCGGCTGCGAACCGAGGTTGTTCCTTATTTTCAAAATAAAGAGAACGTCTCAGGAGCTGCGGGCATCAAGAGTGGAGACGATGGAAACGATCAGGATGCCGCTGATTGGGGACCGCCGACGCTGGTCTTTTCAAGCGGCATTTCCAGTCTTTCCGATGGTGTAAGCTCCTTCAACCGCAATCGCACCGATGGGCTTTCGTATTCCGCGCAATATTATCGCGGCCACCATAACATCACCGTTGGCGGAGATTTTCGCAGGCTGGAGTTCAACTATCTGTCGCAACAAAATCCTCGCGGCACGTATGTATTTACCGGCGCCGCGACCGGGGTTTCGGATTTCGCTGACTTTGTCGCAGGTATTCCGGATACCAGCCAGATAGCGTATGGCAATGCGGATAAATACTTTCGCCAGTCTGTTTATGATCTCTATTCGACCGACGATTGGAGGGTCAGACCGGATCTCACAATCAATGCCGGTGTTCGCTGGGAGTATGGCGCACCGATGACAGAATTGTTCGGACGCATTGTGAATCTGGATATTGCTTCGGGATTCTCGGCGGTTACGCCTGTGCTGGGCAATAGTCCAACGGGCGCTCTGACCGGCGAAGCTTATCCAACCTCGCTGATTCGGCCGGACAAGCTAGGCATCGAGCCGCGCATTGGCATCTCGTGGCGTCCAATACCTGGGTCGTCGGTTGTGGTTCGTGCCGGGTATGGCGTTTATGATGACACATCGGTCTATCAGTCTACGGTGCTACAGATGGCGCAGCAGGTTCCGCTTTCGACGAGCGTAAGTGTTGCGTACAACAGCACGTCGTGCAAGCTGACCCTGGCCGCTGGGTTTATTCCCTGCCCGCCAACGACGCAGGATACCTTCGCCGTCGACCCAAACTTTCGTGTCGGTTATGCGCAGACCTGGCAGTTGTCGATACAGCGCGACCTGCCCGGCGCGTTGCAGATGACGGCGACGTATCTTGGTATCAAGGGAACGCGGGGTGTCCAGGAATTTCTTCCGAACACTTATCCGAGCGGTGCTACAGATCCGTGTCCTTTGTGCCCGTCAGGGTTTGTGTATCGAGATTCAAATGGAGATTCAACGCGTGAGTCTGCCAGCCTTCAATTGCGCCGCAGACTTCGGAGTGGCTTTACAGCGACAGTTCAATACACCTATTCGAAATCCATTGACGACGACTCTGTGCTCGGAGGCCAAGGGCCTGTTGCGGCGGGAGCGGCCAGCCAGACACTATCGACGCCAGGTATTGCGCAGAACTGGCTTAACCTGCGAGGTGAACGTGGATTGTCAACTTTCGACCAACGCAATCTTCTGAACGTAAACCTTCAGTACACAACGGGAATGGGAATCGGCGGCGGAACACTGCTGGGAGGATGGAGAGGCAGAGCACTGAAGGAGTGGACTGTGCTCGGCCAAATCGTTGCGGGGAGTGGATTACCGGAGACGCCAAGTTATCTTGCGGCGGTCAGCGGCACGGGTGTCACGGGACCCATTCGACCAGATCGTACTACCGCATCGATTTACGCGGGTGCATCGGGACATTTCCTGAATCCGGCGGCTTATGCGGCTCCGCAATCAGGGCAATGGGGTGACGCAGGTAGAGACTCGATTGTCGGGCCCGGTCAATTCACCTTTAATGCTTCTATGGCGCGCACCTTTCGTTTAACAAAACGCTACAACCTTAATGTGCAGGTCCAGGCTACAAATCTGCTTAATCATGTTGTCTTTACAAGCTGGAATACGACTTTGAACCCGGTCTCGAATCAGGCCTCGAGTCCGGTGTTTACTCCGACATCGAATCCACTCTTCGGGTTGCCAGCGTCCGCCAATGCAATGCGCAGCCTGCAGACGACTGCAAGATTGAGGTTTTGAGCATGCGATCATTGCTGACGATAGCTCTTCTTGCAACGCTGAGTGCCGGCGCTCAGACGATCGGCCAGAATAAAGCGCCGGGCAGTAGCGACACCCTGACGCTCACGGTAAAAGCTCAACTGGTCGTCGAAACAGTTGTAGTGAAAGATAAGCAGGGTAAGCCGGTCGAAGGATTAACTGCCAACGACTTCACGATTACCGAAGATGGCATTCCGCAGAAGATTCGTTTTTGCGAGCATCAGGCGTTGCCCACAACCTCGGTTCCTCTTCCCGCAAGTAAGCCCGGCGAAGAAGATATCAAGCTCTACAAGCGGCTCAGCCGCACGCAAGTCGCACCCGAGCAACCCGAAAACTTACGCTATAAGGATCATCGCCTGATTGCTCTCTATTTCGATATGAGTGCTATGCGGCCCGATGATCAGCTACGTGCCTTGAACGCAGCAGAGCAGTTCATTCGGACTCAAATGACGGCTGCGGATTACGTTTCGATTCTGCGCTATCAGGGCGGAGCTGTCGATGTGCTGCAGGATTTTAGTGCGGATCGTAATCGTTTGCTGAGCATTCTTACGACGATGATCGTTGGTGAGGGGCAAGGATCGGCTGAGACTGTCGATGATGCCAGCAGTGCTGATACCGGCGCCGCCTTCGGTCAGGATGACAGCGAGTTCAATGTCTTCAATACCGATCGTCAACTTTCAGCGTTACAGACCGCAGCAGAGATGCTGGGCCAACTCAATGAGAAGAAGTCATTGATCTATTTTGCAAGCGGCCTGCGATTGAACGGCATAGATAACCAGGCGCAGCTTCACGCGACTATTGACGCGGCGATCCGTGCGGGCGTTTCCTTCTGGCCTATCGATGCGCGTGGCTTGGTTGCTCAGGCTCCGTTGGGCGATGCCACGCAGGGTTCACCAGGCAACTCCGGGATGTACTCCGGTGCGGCTGCACTTGCCGTCACATCGAATTTTCAGCAATCGCAGGACACCCTGTTTGCTCTTGCAGGCGACACCGGCGGAAAAGCCTTGTTCGATAGCAACGATCTTTCCAAGGGAATTGTGCAGGCGCAGCAAGCCACTTCCGACTATTACATTCTTGAGTACTACACGACGAACACAGCGTTGAACGGAAAGTTCCGGCATATTAAAGTTTCGGTCAATGTTGCCGATACCAAGCTCGACTATCGACAGGGGTACTATGCCGGAAAGGAGTTCGGCAAGTTCACGGTGGCTGATAAGGAGCGCCAGCTTGAAGACGCTCTGATGCTTGAAGACCCCATTACAGACCTCACAATAGCAATGGAGATCAATTACTTCCAATTGAACCGGGCAGAGTATTTTGTCCCAATCGTCGTCAAGATTCCGGGGCGCGAACTTGTGCTTGCAAAGCGCGGAGGCGCTGAGCATACGCTGATCGACTTTGTGGGTGAGATTAAAGACGTTTATGGCGGTGTCACCGTAACGAACGTACGTGACAACGTAAATATTAAACTCAGTGACGCGACTGCCAGCGAACTTGCTACGCGGCCTATCGAGTACGACGCTGGTTTTACCCTGCTTCCAGGTAAGTATTTGATTAAGTTTCTTGCAAGGGATGACGAGACGGGACGTATAGGAACCTATCAAACCAACTTTGTGATTCCCAATCTCAATAAAGAGGACAAGCGCGTTCCTATTAGCTCTGTGGTGTTGAGCAGCCAGCGTGTCGACCTCAAGGATGCGCTCTATGATGCTGCTAAAGGCAAAGACCAAGCCAAAGAAGCGGCGGTCAATCCCTTAGTGCAGGATGGCAAAAAGCTCATTCCAAGTGTCACCCGAGTTTTTCGTACTGGTCGCGAGCTTTATGTCTACCTTCAGGCTTATGAGCAGAGCCCGACAGTCGCCAAACCGCTTGTTGCGTTCGTTAGCTTTTACCAGGGGACGACGAAAGTTTTCGAAACACAGCCTATTGCCGTTACGCCAGCCGCACTGAACCACCTGGTGCCGGTGCCTTTGAATTTCACTGTTGGACCGGGCGAGTTACCACCGGGCAAATATGATTGCCAAGTTACAATTCTTGATCCGACAGATACGAAAGCTACCTTCTGGAGAAATCCGATTATGGTTGTCCCGTAATTCTCAGGCTGCATAGCGATTCTGCTATTGCGGTGGTGAGTTTGTTATTTTCCTCTG
>Ga0302233_10002527_pt1 | contig 11397 bp, 19 predicted proteins | sample II_Palsa_N3_1_FD_193516 | JGI IMG/M metagenome (GOLD analysis project Ga0302233, IMG submission 193516) | Peat permafrost microbial communities from Stordalen Mire near Abisko, Sweden - II_Palsa_N3_1 | ecosystem: Environmental > Terrestrial > Soil > Palsa > Peat permafrost | place: Sweden...
GTGCAACGCGACTCGCGGGTCTCAGGGCTTTAAAGTGCGGAAAGGTCCTGAAGATTCTAGATTTGCCAATCGCTTTCTTTGTCCTCTTTCCCTCCCTCTCCAGCCTCTTGGCTATTGGCCTCTTGGCCATTGGCCTCCTGGCTATGGACTTGGCTGTTGTGGCTGCATGCGGGGTGAAAAAGGCTTGTTTGTGCTGAACGACCTATCAAAGACGTCATCTACCCCACAAACCGATCCTTCGGAACACGACGTTTTACAAATCAACAGTCCCGGTCACCCCCGGCGTATAAAAGCCCTCGAGTGCAGTGAGTGTGTTGCGTGTGTGTATGCGTGTGTGTTGTTCGTGCTGTTTCTCGGCTTGTGGCCCTCGTGAAATACACGGGCACCCGTGGGAGTGTTGCTTTGTATAAAACCGAACGTCCAACTGACTGTCCCCTTTTCAACCCAACGCACAAAAAAAAAAAACCCAACCCAAACCCCTGCAACAATGGCCATGTCTCGTACCCCCGCCGGTGCCACTTACCCACCACAGCAACAAGAACAGCAGCAGTTCTTGCACCTCCCCAAAGCGAAACAGCAGCATCGCAGTGACCACCACTCACCAAGGATGTCGTCCCTCGCCACCGACCAGTTCAGGGACCTGTTCCCTGTCCAGCTTCCCCAGGATGCACCCATGTCCAACATCGTAAGCTATTTATTTATATTTATTTTGGTATTTTTTTAATTATCTTTGTTCATTTTTAGAATGGCAAGCGATGGCTCCTCAACGGCGAGGTCAAGGAGTGGACGGGCGAGACCATCAAGATCTACTCCCCTGTGTTCACGCAGGACGGCCAGCGCGTCGAGCTGGGCGAGTACCCGATGATGTCGGTGCAGGACTCGCTGGACGCCCTCGACTCTGCCCAGAAGGCCTTTGGCAAGGGCATGGGCGTGTGGCCGCAGATGTCGGTCAAGGAGCGCATCCAGTGCGTGGAAAAGTACGTCGCCGGGATGAAGGCGCACCGCGACGAGATCGTCAACATCCTCATGTGGGAGATCTGCAAGTCCAAGGCCGACGCCACCAAGGAGGTCGACCGCACGATCGACTACATCAACGACACCATCAAGGAGCTCAAGAACCTGGAGAACCAGAGCACCCATTTCTTCCACGAGGGCGGTGTCCTTGCCCAGATTCGCCGCGTCCCCATGGGCGTCGTCCTGTGCCTCGGACCGTTCAACTACCCCTTCAACGAGACCTACACGACGCTCTTCCCCGCGATCCTCATGGGCAACTGCGTCATCCTCAAGACCCCTCGCACAGGATGCATGTGCCACATCCCCACCCTCGATCTCTTCAAGGAGTGCTTCCCGCCGGGCGTCGTCAACGTCATCCACGGATCGGGACGCGAGACCCTGCCCCCGCTCATGGAAAAGGTGTCCTGTTTGTTGATATTTTTTTAATATATTGCAAACTTCTTCTTAGGGTGGCATCGACGTGTTTGCGTTCATCGGCACGTCCAAGGCTGCCGTCGAGCTCCAAAAGCTGCACCCGCACCCCAACCGTCTGCGTGTCTGCCTCGGCCTCGACGCCAAGAACCCGGCCATCATCACGGCCAACGCAGACATCAACGTCGCCGTGTCCGAGTGCATCCTGGGCTCGCTGTCGTTCAACGGCCAGCGTTGCACCGCCCTCAAGTGCCTCTACGTCGACAGCAAGGTAGTTTTTTTTTTAATTATTATTTTATTTTTTTTAATTAATTTTCTAATATAGATCGCCGAGAGGTTCCTCGACAAGTTCTCTGAGGCCGTGGACGCGCTCAAGATGGGCATGCCGTGGGAGGCTGGTGTCTCGATCACGCCCCTGCCCGAGCCCGACAAGCCAGCGTACCTCCAGGCCCTGATCGAGGATGCCGTGAGCAAGGGCGCAAAGATCATCAACAAGCGCGGCGGCAAGCACGATCGCTCCCTCGTTGCGCCCACCATCCTGTATCCCGTCAACAAGTCCATGCGCGTCTACCACGAGGAGCAGTTTGGCCCTCTCATTCCCGTAAATAAAAATTATTTAAAAAAATATGAACAAAATAATAGAACTTTATATGCCTCGTGTGTAGATCGTGCCGTACAACACGATGGAGGAGGTGATCGATGCCGTGACCGGATCGTCGTTTGGCCAGCAGGCGTCGGTGTTTAGCAAGGACCCCGCCCAGGTGACCCAGCTGCTGGACGTGCTCGTGAACCAAGTCTCGCGTGTCAACATCAACTCGCAGTGCCAGCGTGGGCCTGACTACCTGCCCTTCACCGGCCGCAAGAACTCGGCCTGTGGCACGCTCTCGGTCGCGGACGCCCTCCGTGTCTTCTCGATCCGATCGGTCATGGCCACAAAGGACACCAAGCCCAACCAAGAGTTGTTTACGAGCATCATGAGCAACAAGGCCTCAAACTACCTGCACTCGAACTATCTCTTCTGATGGAATTTTTGGGCTGTCTCTTTGACCACTTTGCGATGTTCAGTGTTCGTTTAAAAAAAAACAATTTTTTTTTTAATTTGCGTCATCCTTGCACGTTCACGAGGTCGTCGATCGGGACTCGATCGACATGCAGGCCTTTGCTGGCCAAAGCGACAACGACATCAGCCAATTCAAAAAAAAAAACCGGGTCATGTCGCACAATGTTGATTACTTGATTCTCATCGATTGTGCAATCCGGAGGTACAAAAACACAAACAAGGAGAGTAGAGAACATCGATTTGTTTAATTTTGAGCAGGACAGGGGGTGCTACTATATTCTTTTTTCAAGAGGGGAAGCATGTTTTTCAACAAGAAAACAAGGGCGATCGATTCGTCAAGCACCGATACCACCCCCTTTTGATCTTTCTCCCCCCATGCCAGCTGGAAGTTTAGAAGGACGATGAAGAGAGAGAGAGAGAGAGAGAAAGAGAGAGAGAGAGAAAAGCAAAAACATTCAGAGAAAGCATGTGAAAACAAAAAAATACAGACCGTTTTCTACACGGCCCGAGAACTAACGACGTAGAGGGAAAGGAAAAAAAACACACAAAAGGCAAGAAAGAACAATAAGTTTTAATTACAAGATTATGCAGCCGCCTCCACCCTTGGTAGCCTTGCTGAAGGGGTTTTGTGATTGGTCCACGTTGCCGTCGTGGATTAAGGGATCAGGTGTCTTCTTGGTGAAGTCAATATATCTAAATAGAACCGGGCAGCGGGTGGTGTTAGCACATTTGAAGGCGCTGAGGGGGGGAGCCCAGTTCGCAACGTACGCCTTGCTAGCATCCGAGACCTTGATGCGCTCCCGGTCCAAGTCCTCCTTGAGCTTTTCTGTGAGCTGGTTGAGACGGTCCAGCTTTGATTCGGCAGACATGCTTTCGTTTGGCTTGTGAGCTTTTACGGCTGCTTTAAGAACAGAATCAGCAAAAAAAAGTACGCAACGTGGCGTCCTCGGCTTTGAAGCGAGAAGCCCGCAGAGGGAGGAGAAAAGAAGACGAACAGTCTGTTCTTGACACCACCAGAAAACAAAAAACAAATCACAGGAAACGAGATTTTCACCGGGCCACTACTCGAAAAGCGCCAACCACAACAACACGCCATAAACAACTACTCGTTGAGGGGGGTGAAAAAAACAAAACGCGCAACCCTTGGAGAAAAAACAGAGAGAAAAAATTTCCACCCGTTCCCCTTTACTTCCACCTGGACAAAAGCGCTGGTGCAGGGCGCCTCCAGTTCAGCGGCAGCACCAGCACCTGCACCACTCGCTCCACCGCACAGTTGGCCTCCCCCTTCCCCGCGAAAAGGATAGCCGACTGCGAGTGCGCGAGAAAACAAAACACGCTGCTCAAGGAAAAAAAAAAAAAAAAAAAACGAGGTAAAAAAAAAATACAGCAACCGCGGAGTGTTTCTTTGCGCTGCGGCCTGGCTCCTTTCCAAACGGACAAAACGGCTCGTGCATCGGGACGACAGCATCGGCCCGCCGTGGTCCAGCTGGCCAAAAAAGCCCTTTGGGGGGAGGGCCGCGAGCAAACACAGAGAGAAACCCAAAATAACTTTTTCCACGAAACGTGATGTCATCAGATAAACAAAGCGTTTGGTCGAGCAACCCACAAGCCGACTGTTCGGTGGACGCGGGTACAAAGGGGGGCGGATTTTGTCTCGGTTCCGGCACTTTCAACAGGTATTGTGCTTCGGCCCATTCCTAGGACTCTCGTCTCTCACGGCGAGAGTCTCCCATAAAAAGCAAAAAGAAAAAGGACGAAGATTGAATTGAATTTCAAAAAAAAGCTCAGGCCATGAAACGCGCGCCTGGCGGATTCCGTCGTCCTGGCGACAAACCCGCGCCCCAGCTGCCCCGCGGCACCCGCCTGTCGACACGGACCGGCCAGCTGCTGGTTGCCTCGGGGTGTGCGTCGCTGGACGCGTCCATCGGTGGCGGCCTGAGCGTGGGCGGCGTGTTCCTGCTCGAGGAGGAGTCGGCGCAGCGGCACGGCAACGTGCTGGCGCGCTACTTCGTGGCCGAGGCGATGGCGGTGGGGCACGGCGTGCTAGTGGCGGGCGAGCCCATGGCCGTGGACCAGCAGCTGTGGAAGCTGATCCCGTCACGGATGGCCAAAGGTGGCGAGGACAAGGAGGAGGGCAGCAACGACAAGCTGACGATCGCGTGGCGGTACCAGCAGCAGCAGCAGCAGCAGCAGCAGCAGGGACCTGGCAGCAGCCACGCCTTTTCACACGAGTTTGACCTGAGCAAACCAGCCGATGCAGAGGACTCGGCCGTGCACGACAAGTGCTTCTTCCCCGCTGCTCTGGCCGACGTCGCTACGGGCTACTACGAGGCCCTGCTGGCTCGGATCGCGAGCGTCATCGCCGCGCACTACGGCGGCGACAAGATCGAAACGAGCACCGCCGAGGCGCCGTCCAACGTCCTGCGCATTGTCGTGCACGGCATTTGCAACCCCATCCTCGGCGGTGGTGGTCCCAACGAGGTAAGGATGTTCCTGCACAAGCTGAGGGCCCTCCTGCGCGAGTCGCTGGCCGTGTGCCTCGTCACGGTCAACAGCTACACGTTGCGCCAGGTCTCGCCTTCCCTCGTCGCCCACCTCGAGCACCTCTGCGATGGGGTCTTTTCTCTGACGTCCTTTGCAGGTAATCAAACCACGTCGTTATGACTGAAAGAAGGTTGTTGCCTAGATGTGCCTCCAAACCCAGCCTTTGCAGAGTACACGGGCCTGCTCAACATGGTCAAGCTGCCGCGGCTCAACTCGCTCATGATGCTCACCGTGCCGGAGACGCTGCAGCTGGCCTACAAGCTGCGACGAAAGCGCATGGTCATCGAGCCCATCCTGCTCCCGCCCGAAGCCGAGTCGACGCAGCAGCGCACGTCGTCGTCGCCCTCTGTTGCGAGCGGCCCGGCGTGCTCGCCTTCCGCGGCAGGCATCGGCAAGAAGAATCCGCTAGACTTTTGAGGCCGCCGGCTGTGAGCCATTGTACATGATGTTTTAAAGGATTCTTTTTGTACAAGAAAGTAGTTTGTTACACTTGACAGAAAATGCAAGTCAAAACTAGCGCGAGGAAAGTCGCGATAATTGCGCCTCTGCGTCCTCTGCCCGCTTCCGCAGTTTTTCGTTGTCCGCCTCGATCGTGCTCATCCGCTTTTGAAGCTTTTTGCTTTCGGCAAACAGTTCCAGGTACTGTTGGCGCAGTGTCTCCAGCTCGTTCTGTCAAGGCTGTCTTTAAAAACAAAAAAAAAAGGATAAAGTCACACACTCAATCGTACCTGCTTCCGCTTGCGATAGCGCGCACTCGCCTCGCAATTCCTCTTTTTTTGCAGCTTTAATATCCCCTCCTGTTGGGTTGGGAGAGAGAAAAAAAAAAAAAAAGAACACCTTAGACCACGAGTCATTTTCATGATCGTACGGCAGTCGCAGGCTTGCCGTCCTCGTCGTAGATGATGTCGTCATCGTTACTGTTACTCCTGCTACGCCCGTCCCCGTTCGACATGTTATCCTCCGCATAGGCCTCGTGCAACGTTGGCAGCGGCATCGAGTCCAAAATCGACGACGCCACGGAGGCTGCAACAGAGTTGTACGTGTTTGTTGATGGCGGCGGTGACGGCCTTGTCCGCTTGGCTGCCGCCGCCGATGGTCCCCTTTTCACAACCTTTGGCTTGCGCATCGTCCTGGCACGATACGAATGATGAGAGGAAATGCAGTTATTTTCAATAGTTACGATGGCGCAGGCGACGGCGCAAAGACCTGGTCCTGCTGGAACTGCGGCATGAGCTGGTGCGGGTCGTGCGGGTCGTGCGGGTCGTGCATCGGTAGTGCCAGGCTGCCGTACTGCTGCTGCTGCTGCTGCGTCGTGTCCATCCCAAACTGATTGAGCCCATAGAAAACGTCCTGCGACGAGGAAGTCGTCATCTGCGCGGGCGTGCAAAATTTGAACGAGAATATGTCTGCAATGTCCTCCATGTCTGGTCCCTAGAGCCAAAGGGAGAGAGGGGGCGGGTTTCAGTAACGCAACGTGCACCCAGCACACCTTTGGCATGAGCAGGCCCAGCTCAGAGTTGCTGCCATCGGGCGTGCCACTGCCGGGATCGGCGCCTGGCGTGGTGCTGCTCATCAGCGGACAGTGCAGCTCCACCATCGTCCCGTCCTCCTCGCCCGGCCCGTAGCTAGCAAATCCCCCCCCGATTATTAAGCAAAAGGAACCGCACGTACAACAATTACCACACGTTTGCTTGCAGCGACTGGTGGTACGCGGAGGAGGACGCCATTGGTGGTGCTGCTGGTTTGGATGCTGCTGCTGCTGCTGCGGATGCTGCTGGTCCTGCGGATGCTGCCTGGCCGCCTGTGTCGAACGCAACGGGCGCTGAGCCGGACGGGACCTCGGAGCCACGCAGAAATGAGTTCATTCTGTGGAAGCACGCCCGTGCTTTTCCCAGTTTTGGGGGTTTCGTGACTCGCGCGTTTTTGTTGGGATGCCGGCGCAACTGCTGCGATGGAGAAGACCCTTGGGGCAAGCGAGCGAGAGAGAGGGAGGGAGCGGGAGGGAGAGAGAAAAGAAGAGTATTACTAATTTATTATTTTAATTACTTGTAGGACCTATGTCAGGAAAAAAAAATTCTTTTTTTTAAAAAATAAAAAGCGATGAAGAAATCGGTGGACGTTGATCCAACTGGCCTCTCGCTCTTTCGTCTCATTACGGGACACGCTGCTAAAGGATAGCCCTCAGTTTTTAAACACAACAGCTCTAATACTTATTTTTTGCCACCCACGTGCACCGCATGGCCGTCAACTTGGCCCGTCGATTCCTCTGTTCAGGCAGCGTCCCCAGCCCCACCGTTCGCGTGCTGACGTCGGCGCGATGGATGGCCCGTTTGCGACCGGGATCGCGAGCACCTTCTGCGACGCCAGCAGCAACGCCAGCTCCCGAGCAAACACCAGTGCAAGAACAGGTGCAAGAACCCGCAGCAGGACCGCGCAATCGCAACAAGGAGCGACGCAAGGCCGAGTGGAAGGAGCTCAAGGAGCTGCGTCGCCAGGAGAACAAGGCGTGGATGGCGACCATCCCCAAGGTCGTGGTCTCGGGGGGCAAGGTTGAACTCGTGGGTGGTGTCCAGGACGAGCGCGAGCTGGACGACGAGGACGACGACGAGGACGACGACGAGGAAGACCAGGACGACAGCGACGAACAACCACTGGAGATCCCAGACGAGGACCTGATCGACGTGGAGGACGCAGACTACACCCCCGGCGAGCAACAAGGGGACGCCGCAAAGCAGCGCCTCACTCACAACCAGCGACGACAGAATAAGGGCGACCCCAGCAAGATAAACATCCGTGTGCCACCAGCGCCATTCACGCCCGAACAGGTGGCCGATGCCGAGCGCAAGCACGCCGAGGCTATTGCCAAGCACGAAAAGTTCACGGCCACAAAGGCAGACAACACGTTCAAGGGCTTTGGCATCGCAAGTGCGGCCCTGCGAAGGCGGCTGGAGGAGATCGGGTTCAAGCAGCCAAACTATGTCCAAGTGGCAGCCCTAGAGGCAATGACAGGGTAAAACCCCATAACGAATTCCTATCATCTTACATCCAAATACTTTCTATTCCAGTAACCTGGACACGATTCTGCGTGCCCCGACAGGAACGGGCAAGTCACTCACGTTTACGCTCGCCCTGGCCCAAAACCTCGCGCTTCTCGATCGACCAAAGATTGTACAAGCAAAATAAATAAATAATTTGTCTTGATAGTCTTTTTTATTTATTTTATTTGCAGAACCGCAAGGTCGAGGGACTCGTGCTGACCCCCACCAAGGAGCTGGCCGAGCAGCTGGAGCGATGGCTCAAGACGTTCCTCCCCGCCGGCCGCGAGAGCCTTGTCCAAGTGGTTGTGAACGACAACACCACTCACCTCGCACAAGAGGACAAGCTCAGCTTCGACACGCCCGCGGTCCTCATCGGCACAGCGTCACGCGTTCGTGCCATCGCTGACAAGTTCCCCCACCTGCTGGATGACCTTAAAATGCTGGTGATTGACGAGGCCGATCGTGTGCTGGACCTCGCCACGCGATATGTCACGGAGAAGGAAAAACTCGTCCGCGAGAAGAACCCAAAGCAGTCCATTCTCCTCCTCAACCAGCTCATCAAAAAGGACGAAGCCAAGGTATGCCTAAAGATGTGTAATAAATAGTTATTGAATAAAATTGCACAGAAATTCCAAACGATCATGACCTCTGCCACGATCAACACCGTCGTCAAACGCGAGTCCAAGCGGCGCGGCTGGGTCGGCAACAATGTCGCCGTCGTCGATGTCGGCCTGCCAAGTGCCATTCCCGTGGCCATCGCCCACTCGTTCATCCCCGTGACCAACAACCGCATGCGATTGGTGACCCTCGCCCGACTGCTCGAGAACTTGAAGCCCACCTCCAGTAAGCGTTCAAAATAATATTTTCTTCTTAAACAAACATCAATATATTTTTTTTTCTGCACTTCAGCGCTCGTGTTCTTGAGCGAACGAGTGGGCGTGCTCGAGGAGGAAGCCATCGAAATCCTCCACGACCTGGGACTGCCGGTCACGTCGCTGGCCAAGTTTAAAAAGCTCAGCAGCCAGCGGGATGCCTTTGGCGCCTTCCCCGGCCCCGGTGTTTTCATGGCCACAGAGGATTCGGCACGTGGCATTGATACCCTCGGCGTCGATCTCGTCGTCCTCCTGGGTCCTGTCTCCGACATCCAGGCGTATTTGCACGCCGCGGGCCGAACGGGCCGCCCCAAGCCCCCGACCGCTGTGGTCGAGCCCGGCAACAAGGGCACCGTCGTGGACGCCAAGGTCCCCGAGCCCCCGCGTTGCATCACCCTCTACACCGAGCCCGAGTTCCAAAAGGTGCGCTCGATGGCCGATCCCCTCGAGCTGGACGTGTACTCGCCCGTGACCTTTTACGACGCCCACGCCGAGTTCCTCAAGGAACACGACGGTCTCGCCGAGCGCACCGTCAAGGTCAGCACCGACAAGCACTCTTCTTCTTCCTCCTCCAAGGCCACCAATGGTCAACACTTCCAAAGGAAGCAGCAGCTCAAGGCCCGCAAAGTCGCCGAGAAGATCATCAAACGTAGCAGCAACGACGACGATGACTACTCTGTTGACAACGATGAGGACGAGGACAAATCCAAGAACGACTTTGCCGCTGACGAGACCCGTGGACGCTTCAGGCGCGACAGCAGGATCCACGAAGGCGGAAGGCCCAAGCACGACTGGGGCGACCGCCCGCGCAAGCAGTGGGACAAGTCTTCTTCGCCTAGATCGGCCGACGGAAAGGCAGCATCGAATCGTGGTGACCAGTTTAGCAAGCGAGAGGGACGCAGCTGGAGCGACAGCAAGCCCCGCTCGTACAACAGCGACGGACGACGCAAGTGGAACGACAAAAATAAAGATAAATAAAATGAAATACTTGTATAATATAAAAAAAAAACCAAATATGTACAACGTTGGGAGGAAGGGTAATAGTTCATATTCGTGGCGCGTAGTAACGAGGGGGGTTGGGAGGGAAAAAAACAGCAAGGCGGCGTTTAAATGCCGTTGTTGTGCGAGCGCAAGTGCTGTTCTACGTACTGGGACGCACGGTAGAACTGGCTGCTGTTGTACTTGCGGTAGATGGCACGGTACCGCTCGTTGCTGTTGAGGAAGGCAACAAAATCGTTTACGCACGGCTCGAGCTCTTGCTCAGAGTACCCACTGTAGTACTGCATCTTTGTGTCCTATAGAAAAAAGAAAATAATGTTAATATTTCAATTCATCTCCCAAATAGCAAGACTACTACCGAACGTACCCATTCTCCGGCAGCACGGATGCGGCGAGCAGCGAGCATGGACGCAGCTGCGATGAGCGATGGGGTGTACTTGATGAATCGCTCCGACAAGATCGAAGTCTCGATGAGGTACTTGCCGATGATGCGGGTGGCAAACTGCTCGTCCTCGGCCTTGGACACGCGGCGGAGGAAGACAATGGGCGAGGGCATGCCCAGGTTGAACTTGAGCTTGGCAAATATCTGCTGCTCCATCTGGAGGATCTCCTGCGTCGAGTACGAGTCCTCACAGAGGTAGCGCAGGTCGACGATCGGGGGCGAGTAGATCTCCTCGTACTTGGCAGCGACCAGAAGGGCAACGATGCCAACGAGCTGCAATTGGTGGCGGGGGATGATCTGGATCGCAAGAAAGCGGTCGATGATATTGACGCAGAGGAAAAGGGTCTCCGAAGCCTAGATTTAGTTTGTGTTAAACTATTGTATTAGTTCATTGTGTACCATCGAGAAACGCCAGTGGACGCCCACGAGCCAGTCGACCAGGGTCGATCGCATGCGCCAGCTCAGGTCGGCCTGGGTGTCCATGTAGTTGTGTGTCGGCATGTACTTGATCTCAATGCCGCGCATGTACTCGAACGACGAGTGGGCGTACTCGGGCTCGTCCTCGGGCGTGAGGCCAGCCTTGGTGTCGATATTCTCGATGCCCAGGCGGATGGTCTCGGCGTTGTGCTTGTTGTTGAGCAGCTGTACCCGTGAAACAACCTGAAATTCGTTTCAAAGAATTTTATTATCAGGAAATAAATAAATAATAAAAAAGTTTCATTTTCTTACGAGGTGGTAAGAAGCAGTTGCAGGTGCCTTGGGCTCGGTGGAGACGTCGATGGTGATGGGCTCTGCCTTGACGGCGACGATGGTCGACGCCGCGGCCTTGGCGATCTTGACACGCCCAGTGGCAGTGGTGGCAGCGACGGTGGGGGCGATGACGGCAGCAGCCAGTTGCTGGGATACGAGGGCGGCAGAGGCGGTGTCCTTGTTGTTGATCTTCATCGACTTGTGCGGGGGCTCCATAACCTAACGGAAAAGAAAAAGAAAAAAAAATAGATTTGTTGGTTAAAAAAA
>Ga0302233_10002528_pt1 | contig 11383 bp, 13 predicted proteins | sample II_Palsa_N3_1_FD_193516 | JGI IMG/M metagenome (GOLD analysis project Ga0302233, IMG submission 193516) | Peat permafrost microbial communities from Stordalen Mire near Abisko, Sweden - II_Palsa_N3_1 | ecosystem: Environmental > Terrestrial > Soil > Palsa > Peat permafrost | place: Sweden...
AGGAGGTCGTCATTGCCAGGGACGTCAGGGTCGCACCTTTAAACAGTTCATTAGCAGAACAAAAAAAATGGATTGATTTACTTGTGTATGGCGAGGTATATGTGGCTAGGTTGGAGACCGTGACTGCCGAGCTCGCGTACGTGCTGCTCATCGGGTACAGCTTGGCATTTGTCGAGCCGCTTTTTGCGGACGCCGACATTGAATAACTGTACCCTGGCGCCGAAGCGATGGCCTGTCCTGCATAGTACTGGCTCGAGCTGGGATACTCGCTGGAGCCCCAGACGCACTTGGTCGTTGTGCAGTAGCCGCTGTAGAGGTAGCCGTACTGCGATGCCTGGTTGGGTGCGCCAGACATCACCCAGACCGCACCCGAAACAGCGGAGACGGTCAAGCTGTAGCCCAGCACAGAGGCGGACGCAGACGGGGTAACGGTTGGGCTGGTGGTGACGGTAGCGCACGAGTTGTAAGCGGGACAGGAATAGACCACGACCACTCCTTTGGATGAACTAACACGCGCGCAATTATTAAGGACTACAAAGATAAGTAAAAGTTGCTCTTACGAGTAACCAGGTGCACCAATGGCCAAGAGCTGACCAGAGCTGGTCAGGCCTACGGACCATCCAAAGCATCCATTGCTGTAGGACGACCCAGAGATGGTGGACGGGGCAGAGCAGACGTTGCCCGCGGTGCACGAGTACATGGACACAAAGCCGTTCCCGTTTTGGCCAGTGATGGTTCCGGAGACAGTGATCTGGCATTGCGGGGCGCCCACGGCGAGGACGTTTCCGGACGAGGCCACGGCGTAGCCCTGGTAGCTGTCGCTGGCTGCACCGGTTCCGCTTGCGGGGATTGTGCGAGAAAAGGGGAATGCTAAGACACACAGAATAAAACTAAGAAACAAGGATAGAACACGGCGTACCAGAGTAGGGCGCAGGGCAGTTTGGAAAGGCGCCGTTGTTGCAGCTGCTGAGGTACACGGCACCCTGGTCGGAACTTGCATGGGCGTCACTAACGCCAAAGAACGAGTACTGATCGTTGACAATGGGCGGGGCGTATCCCGTCGTGGCTGATATAACAAACAATAAAAAAGGTTACTACAGAAAAATATAGATCATCGAACGTACTAGACCCAGTGACAGTCGCAAGCACGGAACACGTCGATCCACACGAGTACAGGTAGTTTGTGCCCGGGGTGCCGATGTTGAGCAGGGTCGATGACGAAAGCGACGCAGACAGGACGGCGTTGTTGAGGGCAAAGCTCGTTGTGAGGGAACCCAGCGTGCACGTCGATGACGAGCAGCTCCACGGGAACAGGTAGACCATCGTGCGAGAGGAGCTGTCGGTTGTGGACGTGCCCGAAGCGGCGAGGAAGCTGGGGGTTGCCGCAAGGCAGTTGATGTTGCCTAAACAAAATAAAATCAATAAATAAACAAATAAATAAATAATTTACCAAAAGAGTAGGACGCTGTCGGTGAAGGTGTAGTGGCCGACCCACAGGCTGTCGCCGTGCACCTGAACGTGTACATAATGTACTTTCCGCCTGGATCGACCGTTGCGAGCCCGACAACCCCACTCGACACCACAGCCGCGGCGACGGCATAGCCCGTGTTGTACGCATCGTTGAACGCGTAACTTGTCTGTGCAGGGCACGAGTACGTCGTGCCACTGACGGTGCAGACGTACATGGCCACGGTGCCACACGGGCTCGAGAAGGTGCAGTCGCCCGCGCCAGATGTCTCTTCATAGTACGGCGCGCCTGCAAACACCCACAGCGTCGATCCGCTCATCGTGCCCGCCATCGCAAAGCCCAGTTGGGCGGACGCGTAGTTTGGTGCAAACGACGTTATGGACGCAGGCGAGGTGACGGTGGCGAGGCTGTAGAACTGGACGTACCCGGCGCTGGACGAGTAGCCCGGGGCGCCCACGGCAAGGAACGTGCCGTTGTTGAGCAGCACGATCGAGGCGCCAAAGAGCGAGCCAGACGCGGGCCCGGTCACGTCCGACGCGTAGACGCACGTGGTCGCGCTGCCCGCCGGTGGGCAGTTGAACAGCGAGACATAGCCTTTGCCCGTGCCCGTCGTGGCTCCGTCCGAAGTGTCGCCCCCGGGCGCTCCCACGGCGATGACTGTCCCAGAGGTCGCGAGGGCGCTGCCAGAGTACCAGTTGGCTGCTGCGCTGGGATCGGAGGGGAGGGTCGTGACGACGGAAAACGGCGTGGCGTTGGACGCGGTGGTCACAAGAAGGAGTGCAAGAAGTGCGCCGAAAAATGTCTTGCCCATTCCCGCTGATTTTTATTTATTTTACGAGTTAGGACGCATAAAGCAATAATAGACGTAGTGGGCAGTGGTCGATTAGAGCGTTGTGGCTTTGGAAAGAGGGGCAGGGGGAAAGCCAGACCAAGGAAAAAGAAAGGTGACCGCAAACGTGTTGCGGATCACATCGTTGATTGGTGGGTTTCTCAAACAGGCCACGCTGCCATGTGAAAGAGCTCTCCCTGGCTTCTTGGCCAGCCACGCACATAGTAGCACAAGCAGCAGCAGATCTACTGCCGGAGAGGGCGACCACGCAAAGGGGGGGAATAGGAAGAGAAAAAAGAAGAAGGGTAGAAGAGAGTATGAGAGAAAAGTTGGTTGAGTTTCATGTTTGACACCGGTTCGCTCTCCCGCTTCACCCAAGTCTCCTTTGCACTGGAACGCGCGTCCCCCACGCAACAACAAGGACGTTCAACACCTTCAGCACCACGAGCGGAGTCTGGAGCAGAGTGCTCTCGTATTCGGTTGAGCCATCGCGGCAACGCTGCATCGTGCGAGGAGAGTGCCGATGGAATCCGGAGGAATTTGGGGGGTCGCGTTGACCCAGCGCTGACGCGATCGATCAAAATCATGAAACCTGCTGACATCTCTGTGGAGATCGTTCTGTCAGGACGTCTGCCACGGCTGGGTCGGTGGCGGTTTCGTCGTTTGCACTCGGACTGAGCTGACTGTTGTTGACGACAATGGCTCGCTCGCTCACAGTCTCACATGACGATGGCCTCTGTGCCATAGCAACGAACCTCGAGAAACCGACGATTAAGGCGACGCAACACGGGAAGATCTGACAAGGACGCCGCCCAGTCGCCGCTGCCGCTGCCCTGCCGCGGCAATGAAAGCAAGGCTGCCGATTAGTAGATCCGCTCGGACGTGCAGAACGCATCGCACTGCTATTTGTTTCGGTGTGGGAAAAACCTCCGCGTAGCTGAGTTGTTGTTTTTTTCATTTCAGAGGTCCGGGCCCCTGTTTTTGTTTGACGACCTTAGAACGCACGCCAATGCTTGAGAACCTCCTCTTTGCCGCCGCTGTGCTCTTCACGGCATGGCTCTCCTGGACATACTCCGAAAAAGGTACGCTATTGATTTGCTTTTTTCGAAATGGCGCGAGCCTAAACCACCTCTCTCCACTTGGAAACTTGGAATTTCTAAAAAAAACGACCGCTAGCTAAAAAGTCGGCAGAACCGACTGTCCCGCAGACCGAGGGAGGCCACTGGCTGTTCGGCTTCCTCTTTGACACCCACAACCTCAACTACAACCTGGTCAAGGCCGCCCGTCAGGCCCCTGTCAACACGTACAGGATTGGATTCATGAAATGGACTTTGAGTACAACGTTTCAACCGACCCTTTGTTTGGTCTATTAATAACCTGTTCGCTTTCTTCCACCCCCCCCACCACCCCACCACCCTCCAAAAAAAAACAGTCAACGACGTCGACTTTGTCAAGAAATGCTTTGCCAGCACGTCGCAGCACTTTTCGTCCGAGGCCAAGACCGCCTTTGCCCTCGTAAGCGGACGAAAAACAACCCCAGGATTGTCTCACAGTCTGAGTCTCACACAAACAGGAGAACTTGTTTGACGTCGACCCCGAAGACAAGTGGCGCCCGATGCGCCGCCGCATCAACCAGTCCTTCACCACACCTGCCGTCAATGCCATGCTCCCGCTCGTGCGCGAGTCGGCCAAGGCCACCGTGCACCGTCTGCGCGAGGTAAATTCCTCTTCGTCCACTCAAAACAACATGAAACATCCTGAAACACTCCACCAACACAGCAAGTGGAGGCGGCGAGCGCAGGCGAGTACCTCAACATGGAGCCCATCGTCATGCGCGCCGTGATGGACTCGCTCGTGCGCTGCGTCTTCTCGCGCGAGTTTGACGAGAGCAAGGACTGGGACCGCATCCACTGCATCGACAAGATTGGCCAAAACAAGCCCGCCGACTTCTTCGAAAACGTGCCTGTGCTCAAGTACCTTTACAACCCGTTCAAGAAGGACTACGTCAAGTACCTAGAGATGTCGATGCGCATGTCCACCGACGAGCTCGACCAGCGCCGCAAGATGTATGCCGAGGACCCCGACAACGTGCCCAAGGACATCATCAGCAATCTTCTCGTACGTGGCAGTCGTTGTTCTCTTGTCTAACTTGCCCGACCAACTGCAGGGCTTCAACATCAAGGCCACCGCAGACGACATGGAGCTCACTGAAAACATGATGGTCCACAACATTTCCATGTTTTTCTTTGCCGGTCTCGACACCACCTCCAACAGCTTCCTCTTTGCCCTCGCCGAGCTCGCCAAGAACCCGCGCGTCCTCAAGAAGGCCCAGGACGAGGTCGATCGCCTGTTTGACGAGCTCCTGGCATCTGGCGAGGAACTGGACTTTAACAGCCAGTACGAAACAGCCGTGTGTTGTCCTTTTTTTTTTTTAATTAACTTGACAAACAGGAACAAGCTCCAATACATCGACCAGATCTTCAAGGAGTCTCTGCGTCTCTACACGGTGGCCCCTGGCGCGCCGCGCGTCGTCTGCCGCGAGGACCTTGTCCTCGGCCCGTATGTGCTCCCCAAGGGCTGCATCATGCTCATGAACGCAGCCGGCATCCACCGCCAGCCGCAGCACTGGGAGCGACCCGACGAGTTTTATCCCGAGCACTTTGACGAGGCGGCCGTTGCTAGTCGGTACTACATCAAACGCGTTTCATTGGCTAATATTAATTTTTTTTTTAATAAAACAGCGATCCGCACGCCTTTATCCCCTTTGGGGGCGGTGCGCGCGCATGCATCGGCATCAAGCTCGCGCAGATGGAGCAGCGTGTCATCATGGCCTACTTTATCCGCCACTTTAACTTTGAAGTCGACCCCAGCCACTCGATCAGGGTACCCTTTCTGACGTTTACTTTATTTTGATCGCTCTCCCTACTAGATGACGACCGCTCGCACGATGCACATGATCGAGCCATTGAGAATGCGCCTTTCTGTTCGCTTCTAAGTGACGCTCGCAGTCCCAAACAATTATTTCAAATATTAACATTTTACATTTTGTCGCTTGCATTTTACATGGCCAAAGAGGCTGTTTGTCTGGTTGTTAGTGCGTTGGGGCCAAATCGGGGGAAAATGAAGAGCTATCCCCTTTATTGAACTACGTATTTGCCCTTGGTTCTGTACATTACATTTACACAAATTATTGTTTTGTTAGAAAACGGGCTGAGACGCCTTCTTGACCCTGATGCGCGTCTTGCTATTGGCAAACTCCGCAGCCTTGCGCTGGCGGAGGGCCCGTTTCGCGAGGTTCTTGGCCTGCTTGCGCTTGGCCGACTTTTCGGGGTCGATGACCGCATCAAACGCGCGCTTCTGCTTTCGGTCGGCACGCTTCTGCGACAGATCCGAGCGCACCGACTGGAAGAGCTCGACAAAGACGGGCGTGGTCACGGCACGTTGCAGCACCGTCTGGACTTCCTGCGCGAGTCCCTTGAGCTCAACTAGACGACATAAGATCAGTTTAAAATTTTTTTTATATAGTGATTTTTTGTTATATACCTTTGTTGGCATCGGTCGATGTTTCCTCCGAGGCCAACAGGAGCGGGTGCAGGAACACGGGCAGGATCGCCACGAGCGCCTCCGTGCTGACAAACGTGCTGACACCCGCCATCCACCGAAACACGAGCGATCGCTGCGTGGTCGGGTTGCTTGCCTTGGCCGCTTCGACGCGCGCACGATGGGCCAGTCGCTGGACCAGCCACTGGAAGGCGCTGTTGGCCTTTTCCTCGTCCTCCTCGTCGTCGTGTTCCTGTTCAGGCTCGACGACGCCACCACGTTGCGGGGCGTGCAGACCAGGGTGCAGATACAAGCATCGGGCCACAAACAAAAAGTTCTTTGCCAGCTGGTCGCTGGCAGACACGTCAACGTGCGGCGAGCGCAGTTGGTCCAGCAGGGGGAACAGGATCGTGACGAGGCTCTGTGGGGCGCCCCAAACAAAGCACGGCGCGTCATCAGCCGATGCGGACCCAGCCGTGTTCTGCTTCTTTCGCTTTGGCGGCGTTGCTTGCTGCACCTTTTGCAGCGGACGCAAGGTGGCGGGGTCGGTCTTGCTAAAGAACAGGCCCAGCAGACGGCCCGACGAGCGACGCACCCAGGCGTGCGGGTACGCCAGGGACAAAGTCACGCAGTCAAAGATGGAGGCCAATAGGGTCGATGGGGCCCACGACTGGCTGTCGGTGCTGAGCACGCGATGGACCAGCTGCAGCGAGTAGTACACCACCTCCCACCACGTGGACTGCTTGGAATCACGGGTCGAGGGCGCAGAGGCAAAGGACTCGTCCTCGTCCTGGTCGCCCAGCTGGGCCGCATCGTCAGAGAAGGAGGACACGGCGAGCAGGACAGGCAGCACGTGCTCAAGAGTGTCTTTGGCTAGCGGGGCAAAGCTGGCACCGAGGGCGTCCACAGCCAGTGATGTCAGCTGAGCAGCAGACCGTTGCAGGGTACGCGATCCTTGCCACCATTTGCCCTAAAAACAACGTAGATCAGCCATTTGGAACCGTAATAAAAAAAAACCCAGTACCATTAGCTCAAACGTCTCGCTCCTGCGCTTGTCGTCCATCTTGCCAAAGATTGCCTTGATGACGACGGCGGCCGACTCGCGGCAGACAGACGACTGGTCGTGGGTGAGGGTTGCTGTCAGGGCCATCAGCAGCAACAGGGCCTGCTCCTGGAAGATCTCGCTGGGCAGCTGCTCGACGAGCGAGGCAATGGTCTCCATCACGGCTGTGCGGCCGCCTTCGTACTCGTAGTCGGCCACTTGGCGGATCAAAAAGTCAATGTGGCCCTGCAGACGGTTGGGACCGAGGGGATAGTTGAGGATAAAGCTCACCAGCAACGATCGGGCCGCATTTCGCACCTGAAAAATAAAAACTTACTATCTCCATCACTGGAATTTTTATTGTCTTTTTACTGTGTCGAGCTGCGATCGCACGAGAAGGTCGCTCACAACGGTCATGATGTCGTAGATCGATTCTGACATGAGACGGCGGCCGACGATCGAGCGCAAAAGGGCAAACATGGTCGTGGCTGTCGACGTGGCGCCCACTTCCAGCTCAGGCTTGAGAATCCTGATAAAGATGGGAAAATTACATAAAATCCTTTTTGTATGCATTACTTTAGGAGCGTGGTGAGCTGATCGTTCGACAGGATGTTGATCTTGGCATCGGTGCTGCTCGATCCTTCAGACTTGAGCAGGGCCGTGAGGACCTATTTTTTTATTATTAATTTATTATTGTCGTTTAAACCGGGCAGCCCAGCCCTCCTACCTTGAAAGAGCCCTGGGCAACATCGCTGGCGGCAGAGGACGAACGGCTGAGCAGCTTCATGACGTGCTCAACGATCTTGTGTGTTGATACGAGCTGTACATTCTTCCCCTCGTCCGCAGTGGCCTCTTCCTGCTCCGCTTCTTCGCCATCGTTGTTGGCCTTGCGCTTCTTTTGCGGGGCCGCAGAGCGACGCTGCCACACGGGCGTGGTGAGCAGCTGCGAGAGGGTCTTGAGTGCGAGCACCAGTGTCGCATCGTTGCGCGAGTTGAGACAGTTGACGAGCGGCGCCACGATGGCCAGGACCAGCTGGGCCTGTTCACCGTCCTTGAAGTCAATGGCTGTCTTCTTGAGCGCCGACGACATGAGGCGCAGGGCAAACTCGGCCAGGACCGGCGCAAACACGGCCCACGACTTTGACTGTGCCGCCGCACGATCACGGGGCGCCTTGATCTGCACACGATGCAGCTGAGGGACCGTCGTGTCGCCCGAAACCAGCTGGGACTCTTTGACGGCGGGATCGTCCTGTTGCGGCAGCTTGACAAGGGTCGTCTGGCCGCTGACAAAGCCCTGGACGATCAGCAGCGCGTGCGACGCAGTGAGCAGCGGGTTGGACAAAACACCAAGCGAAACACGGCGGAAGGCCTCGCGCAACACGTCCACTTGATCAGGGCGCTCCACGCTGATCACTTGCAGACGATCGACCAGGGGCTGGAGCACCTTGGCCGTGAGGGAGCCAAACGAGACGGAGCGGGAGAGCAGCTCGATGCCGTCGTGCCCGCGGTGGGCCTTGGCCTCCTTGGTCTGCACCGTGATCCCCGAGACCTCCTTCTCCTGGGCAAGATCGCCGAGCAGATCCTCGAGGAAAACGGTCACCGTGATGGAAGCGGCAGAGTCCCATGAGCCAGCGGGGAAGGTCGGTGGGGAGAGAGACAAGAGCATCGCGTGGATGGTGTAGACGAGAACGTGACGACGGTAGCCGTGCTGCAAGAGAGACTCGAGTTCCTTGGCGATAAAGCTGAGGTAACGGGGCCCGAGTTCCTTGGCGATGGAGATCAGGGTCGTGCGAGCAGCCTCGCGGACCTCCTCTGTCCTTGACCGCAAAACACCGACCTATTCAAAAAAAAATTACAAAAGATGCATACTTTTTGGGGGGGGCCTACCATGGTTGTGATGAGCCAGGGGATCTGGGCGTCCTTGACGGCAAGGGGGAGGGCCTGGAGAACGTGGACCATGGCCATCGCAAGCGGTGCACGAACCGAGACCACGGTGGACGCGGCTGCTTTCATCTTTTTGTACAGGTCCTGTTCAGCATTGTCTAAAATAAAATAAAAGAAAATTATTTTATGTATACAAAAAAAAATAATAAAGTGGCTCGGTTACTTTGGCCAGTCGAGACGGCAAACTCGCCCGCTTTGGAGCTGCGCTCGTTCTCGATCAGGTGCTTGCGGAGATCTGGGAGGAGTGACTGGAGGACCGTCTTGAGGATTCGCTCCGATTTGGCTGCCTCCACGTCTTCCACTTCGGGGACGGTGTCGTCCACGGCCGATTCCTCGACGATGGCGGCAGCTGGCTCGCCCTCTCCTTCAACGACAGCTGGAAGAGCAGCAGCAGCCGCCGCCGCAGGGGTCGTGGTTGCAGTTGCAACAGCGGCGGCCGTCAGGTCAAAGTGGAACGAGTGCAGAACAGCAACAAGGGCTTTGAGCAGGATCTTTTCCGACCCCGACGACTTGACCAGCGATCCAATCAGGCTGCGCACGAGCGAGTAGTAAGCACCCCACTGAAGCAAAGAAGCCAAAGCCTCCAAAGCCTAAAATGAAAACACAATTATTATTTATTTATTATTTTATTTATTTATTGTTTTATTTATTTATTGTTTTATTGTCTGTGTACCTTCACGGCCTCGTCCAGCAGGTTGGACTGCGATGCCTTGTCGCTCTCGAGGAGGAGACGAACGAGCAGCGGCTGGAATAGACGAGTGAGCAGAGTGGCGGGACCGTTACTGAATGTGCCCGATCGCATGTGCTCCGCCAGACGGTGGACGGCACGAACACGGCGATGCGCTTGCAGGTGGAAGTAGTTTACAAAGAACGAGCCCTCGTCGTCTTCACGCTCGATATTGTCGGTGGAGGACACATGCAAAAGCGGGACCAGGGCCGCAAAGGGCGCCTCGATCTCTGCGCCCGTACTGGGATCGGTGCAGGACGAGATCGACGAGAAGGCACGCACGAGGTCACCGAGCAGCTCGAGGTGCTCGCCACGAACCGTGTCGCTGCTGTGGGGACGACGGAGACCCTGGAGCAAGCCAGGCCACAGGACTCGAACGGCAAGCGGGACCAAGGCCTTGCGATCGACCGTCGAGTGGTAGATGAACTGGCGAAGGATGTGGGTGGCACTGTTGCGCGATGCGAGTTCGTCCTCGTCCCTCAGGGCAAAGAGCATGCTGTGCAGGGCAAGTGAGCTGAGCCACAGAGGCATTGATACTAATAAAACCAACTTAAGTCTCGAGGACAATTGAGGCATCGTACCGATGGCTTTGCCGAGCGTGTTGAAGGCGGTGAGACGGCGCGACCAGTCGGGCTTGACGTCGACCGAGCGGAGGTCCTTGGTCTCTTTGCCGGCGCCCTCGGTCGAGTTGAGGTTTTGCAGCGAGACCATCAGCTCGAGCATGGGCTTGGAGGACAGTGTCTGGGCGATGCTCTCGAGTAATCGCAGCAAAGCTAGATGAGAACAGGATGCGTTTAGTGACATGGGACGTTCTTATTGCGTTACCAAGACGGGCAAGCTGGGTCGTGAAGACGGTCAGGAGAGGCGAGAGGACCTGGATCAGGGACGAGACGTAGATCTGCTCGGGAGACTGTTTGGCCTGTGTCTGCCACACAATCGTGGAGCCAACGATGTCCCCCCAGTTCTCGACCGGGATGAGGGGAGTCACGTCGGCAATCACGTTCATGACGGCGCTGCACACAGGCTCGCCACCCGTAGCTGCCAGTCGACCTGAATCTGACGCCCAAAAATATCTATGAATAATATCCTAACCAAATGGAACTACCTTTGGCGAGGGCAACGAGTGCGGGCAAGAGAAGCGAGACCAGGCGAGAGGCGAGCTCGGGAGAACGCATATACTGGCTGAGGCGAGCTAGCATGTCGAGGATGCGTCGGATGAGGTTCCAGTCTGAGCCACCCGATCGGGACGTGTCCTTTGAGCCGCTGCCACCGGCGCGAAGGAAAGGGGCATCGAGACGTTGCAGAAGCGAGCCAAGGCCGTCGAGCAAAAGGGGCAGGTGGCTCTCGATCAATCGAACACCAAAAGGCTTGTTTTCCATGCTCTCCTCGGCGAGCTCAAAGCTGAGCCAGTCGAAACGGAAATTGTCCTGCAGATCGAGACCAATTAAAGTAATTGTTTTGTTATTAAAAATTACGGAGGAAGTCATCGTGATGAGCTGATCGACCGTGTCCACGATCAGGTTGACGAGCGGCATCGAGGCCAAGGGGGCACGCAGCAGGCCCAGCAACGAGGGGAGTACCTCGGGTGACCATTTGGAGAGGAAGAGGGCGCTGGTGGCAGGCGATGCGCTCCACGACATGAGCAGCAGGACAAGTGCACTGGGGCTCTGGAGGTGCTCCGTCGTGAGGCGGGCCAGTCGTGGTGTCACGAGCAGGTCAAATATCTGGGGCAGGAAGGGCGTCCAGTCAAACGTGGGGGCAAACTGGAAAGCACTGAGGAGACGGCGCAGAACGAGCGTGCGCAGTTGACGTTCGGCCGACGAGGCGGGCTTT
>Ga0302233_10002531_pt1 | contig 11372 bp, 22 predicted proteins | sample II_Palsa_N3_1_FD_193516 | JGI IMG/M metagenome (GOLD analysis project Ga0302233, IMG submission 193516) | Peat permafrost microbial communities from Stordalen Mire near Abisko, Sweden - II_Palsa_N3_1 | ecosystem: Environmental > Terrestrial > Soil > Palsa > Peat permafrost | place: Sweden...
CCCACCCCCCGCCAGCGCCCGACCCCAGTCTGCCGTCGTGTCGTTTGATTCGCTGACAACAGACGGACCACCGTTGCACATCTTCACTTCTGTCTTTGTCCCACTCGGAATGTATGCACACCTGCTCGTTGCGAGTCAGTCCCAAGACATAGGCACACACATGCGCACCTTTTTCTTGCTGCTCACGGCGTTTGAGGAGGATCGCCTGCATTTGCGCTTCGTCCAGGTTGCTCATTTTCCAGGGAGGCGTAGTGGTACTTTCGAAAAAGATGGCAGAACGGACGGCAACTTTGCAGCGAAACACAAAGGAGACGTCGATTTCGTGCACGCTGCGCCTGGATGGGACGGGCGTGGGCGATGTCGACACGGGCATCGGCTTCCTGGACCACATGCTGCAGCAGCTGGCAAAGCATAGGTTTGTTAGAGCAGAAGACACGATTGCTAATGTGCCTTTTTTGGGGGGACCAGCCGCATGGACCTCACGCTCAAGTGCAAGGGCGACCTGCACATCGACGACCACCACACATCCGAGGACTGTGCGATCATCCTTGGACAGGTCTGTCTGCAAGCTGGCTAGCTGAAGAACTGAAAACGTGCCGTCATAGGTTTTTGACAAGGCCCTGGGTGAGCGCAAGGGAATAACACGCTTTGGCAGCGCATACGCGCCACTGGATGAGGCTCTGTCGCGCGCTGTGATCGACATCTCGGGACGCGGGCACGCGAGCATCTCGCTCGGGCTCAAGCGCGAGAAGATTGGCGAACTCTCGACCGAGATGATCCCGCACGTGCTCAGCTCCTTTGCGACCTCGGCGATGCTCACGCTGCACGTCGATGTGCTCAAGGGCGACAACGACCACCACCGCGCCGAGTCGGCGTTCAAGGCCCTGGCCCTGGCCGTCAAGCAGGCGATCAAGCTCGACGGAACGTCGGATGTCCCCTCCACAAAGGGTGTGCTTGAGCGCAGCCAGTGGTAGCAGAACGGCATTGTTTGTTTTTAACAAATCGTATACTTGATTTTGTTGTCACGATTGGTCCGTTTGCGGGGTCGTTGCACAAATTTAAATTACCCTGCACGTGCCGACGTGACCTGAGCACACATGACTCTGGAGGCAAAGGAGCGAGCGCTGGCCCTCCAGGCCGAGACCAACAAGACGATCCTGCCGCAGGTGGCCGACCCCAAGGCGGATCTCAAAGCCGAACGTGCCAAGGTACCCACCCCGCAAACAAAGTTCCACCTACTTTGCTGAACCGCATCGTGGACGGAACGAACACCAGGGCAACTTTAACGTGCACAAGGTGTCTGCGATCCTGTACGGTGGCGAGGCGTGGCTCAAGCGCCGCACCGAGCTGATCCGCATGCTTGCCGAGGACCCTGCGTTCTCCAAGGAGGACCTGTACTACTGGAACAACACCGAGTACGTGGACAACATCACGCGCATGAACCTCGAGCTGGTGCGCCTGCACGACGAAAAGAAGGTGGACAAGCCCAACGAAGTCGCGTTCCAGCGTGCGTCCCTGGGCGCCGGCGCTATCGACCTCAACTTTGCCATGTTCCTGCCCACGGTCAACGGCCAGGGCACGGACGAGCAGCGCAACCACTGGCTGCCACAGATCTTCCCCAACGGACCCGTCATTGGCACCTACGCCCAGACAGAGCTCGGACACGGCACGTTCCTGCGCGGCCTCGAGACCACCGCCACCTACGACCGCGTCTCGCAAGAGTTTGTCGTGCACACGCCGACCATTACCGCGTCCAAGTGGTGGCCCGGGTATATATAGATCGTGTTTTTTTTGGTTGGTTTGCACTACAAAGACAATGCAATAGTGGCCTCGGCAAGACAGCCAACCACGTCGTCCTCATGGCGCGCCTGTTCATCGACGGCAAGGACTACGGCCCACACGCCTTTATGGTCCAGCTGCGCGACGTCAAGACGTACGACCTGCTGGCCGGCATCGAGACGGGCGACATCGGGCCCAAGATGGGCTTCAACGGCGTCAACAACGGCTTCCTCCGCTTTGACCACGTGCGCATCCCACTCTCGCACATGCTCTCGCGCCACTCGGGCGTCACCCCCGATGGAAAGTACGTCCGCGCAAAGGGATCCAGCGAAAAGTCGTCCTACGGCACGATGATCCTCATCCGCGCAAACATTGTTGGCGCTGCCGCATCCAACCTGGCAAAGGCCCTGACCGTCAGCATCCGCTACTCGGCCGTGCGCCGCCAGACCAAGGGCACAGGACAGTACGAGACGCAGGTCATCGACTACACGACGCAGCAGCACCAGCTCTTCACTGTGCGTTGATGTTCAAATTAAAATAAATACTTACTCCAAAAACAGCTCCTCAGCACGGCGTACGCCCTGCAGTTCACCGGCCAGTACATGCTCAAGCTCTATGCCGACTTTATGAAGGCGCAGCAGACGGGCAACTCAAAGGAGGCTGGTGCAGCACTCCCCGAGGTCCACGCAACCAGTGCCGGCCTCAAGGCCCTCGTCACCGAGCTCGCCGCCAACGGCATCGAGGTTGCGCGCAAGTGCTGCGGTGGGCACGGCTTCAGCCAGTTTTCGGGTCTTCCCCGCCTCTACGAGGGTATTTATTTTTCCATTTTCCTTGCTCTGGAATTGAGTATCGTATGATGACAGAGTACGTGGCTGCGTGCACGTACGAGGGCGAGAACACGGTCATGTCGCTCCAGACTGCCCGCTTCCTCCACAAGAGCGTCGAAGACAGCCTGCAGGGCAATCCGCTGGTGGGCAACGCACGTTACCTCGAGGGTGCCGCCAAGCGCATCGACAACGAGGTCTTTGGAGGACACACCAAGGCCGATCTGTCCAGCCCGGCTGTCCAACTGGCTGCGTTCCAGCACCGCGCTGCTCGCATCCTCCTGCGTGTGCACGAGAACCACGCCGCGCAGATTAAGGCAGGTGTCGCACCAGACGTGGCCTGGAACAACAACCTCGTCGACCTCGTCCGCGGCTCCAAGGCCCACTGCTACGTCCTTCTCATCTCCAACTTTATCGCTGCAGTCAACCACTTGCCCGTAAATTTAATATTCGATGCTCATGTTTTTTAAATTAATGTATATATATATCATCAGAACGGGCCCGAGAAGACCGTGCTGTCGCAGCTGCGTGATCTGTTTGCGCTGAGCGTGATCACCGACCAGCTGGGCGACTTCACCGAGGACGGCTACATGACTCGTCAGCAGGCTCGTCTCGTCCGCGAGACGTCCATCTCCATCCTCCCGTTGATCCGCCCCAACGCCGTCAGCCTCGTCGACGCCTGGGCCTTCCACGACTACGAGCTCAACAGCGCCCTCGGCCGCGCCGATGGAGACGTGTACAACGCCCTGTACGCCTGGGCAAAGAAAAGCCCGCTCAACAAGGTCAACACGCCCCCGGGCTTTGACAAGACCCTCCAACCATTCCTTTCCAAACTTTAATGGCCGTACTTTTCTTTTTTTTTTTTTTTGGTAGAGTACAAGGCTCTCCCATGATCAGGCGTGCCGCGCTCTCCACTGCTCGAGCATGTAGACAAAGGGCTTTTTGGTATGGTCCAGAAAGTGTCCAAATCGGTCAGGATCGCTGGCGAGGTACGGCGGGTAGTCTCTTGGATTTGCGGCGGTTTGGACGCTGTTGTGGAGGACCTCACTTCGCTCAAAGAGATCGCGGCCGTCGCGCACATGCTCGGCAATGCTTTCCGGGTGGTTGTACGGCTCCCGGTTGTGCTCGGTGTGCGAGTACGACTGCATCTTCTTGAGGAAGGACGTGATCGACCGGAAGCACCACGAGCAGTGCCACGCGCCGTCGGCGATCTCGTCAGGCTGGAACATGTGCGAGCGGATATCCATGGCGTTGTGCGTGTACGGCGGTGCAGTCACACGATCTACTTGAGGGCTGCCCCAGCGCGCGTTGTGCAGCACGCGGTAGCTGTAGTAAAACAGGCGGCTGGTGAGGACGACCGGGAACGACATCTCGCAGGTGTCGCGCTTGAGTGCGAGCAGGATCTCGGGCTTGGGGATCTCGTCCAGGTCGGCGACGATGACCAAGTCGCCCTCCTTGGCACCGCCCAGCTGAACCGCGCCGATCTGGATCATCACGTTCTCGCGCAGGTACATTTCGTACCGAAAGTTCCTGTTGCTCGGCTTGCCAAAGGTCATGTCCATCGGGACGCGGACGCGAATAATCTTGGCGCGAAAGGCCTCATCCAGGTGCGCCTCCATCTCGTCAAAGTGGTAGGGCTTGGTGCTGCCCGAGAGCGTCATGTTTGACTCGACCACGACAAAGTAGTCGACGACGTTGCCCAGTGTCATCAGCCGGATCTCGGCGGCGATAAACTCGTCGTTGAACAGGAACACGTCAAACAGGCGGCTGCTGGACGCTTGCTGCCGCCCGTGTGCCCTGGGCGCCTTGCCGATGCTGCCACACGAGTCCAGCACTGGAACGGGCATGGCATCGCTCGCCTTGAGCACCTCTGGCAGCTCGCCTTCGCCGTCAAACGGGTACGCCAGTAGGGCATCGTTCTGTGGACAGAGACAGCACGGTCAGTCGTGGGCTAATTATTGGCGGCGACAGGAACACGCACCAAGGTCATGTTCATGAGCTCCTCCGGTGCTTTCGCTGCCACAGTCGGTTTCCCATCCGAGACACTTGGCCTTGTTTCTTGTTGTTGGCCCGCCTGAACTAGGCTGTCGACGGCATTTGTCAACGGCGACGATGACCGCATGTTGAGGACAAAGATGCACAGGAGGACCGTGATGGTCAGGACCGCAATTTGTCGTTGTCTTGTCGCGTTGACCATTTCAAAACTAGGAGAGCGTCGGTTAGTAACCTCGCCAAATCTTAGTCGACTGCGCCAGTGATGAAGAACTGAAGAGAAAGAAAGAAAGAAATCGGATTAAAAAAATGTGCCTGATGAATTCAGTTCAGCGAGGCAGCCCTGACTTAGGACCCCGAACAGCCGCAGCATAAAGCTTTGTCGATAAAAAACCTAAAAAATTTTTAGTATCGACTTAGAAATCCGGAAGAAATCCGGAAGACGCTCCCTGTTTCCTTCTAAAGTAGCTCCCGAGGTCTAAGGCTAACCTACGTTTGTTGACTGTACAAAAAGAAAAGAGCTACGAAAATGTACTTTTTTTTTTTTTTTCAGTCGACGCGGAGTACAAGCTTGATGTTCATGGCAAGGAGCTCCGTGACGAGGTAGCGGAAGACGTACGGGATGGGGATGACCTCGATGCCTTTGCTGGTCTCGCAGCTCTTGCAGGTAACTTGCCTCCGGCCCGACACGGACGTAGGCGCGGTCGAGATCGGGGCGAGGATCGAACCGCAGAGACGGCACACAAACGTCTGCGAATAGTCGGAGCAGTTCATCAGGCGGTCCTGGAGCATGAACGAGACACCGTGCGCGAGCAAAGAGTCACGTTCCATCTCACCAAAGCGGATACCACCAGCGCGCTTACGACCCTGCAAAGCGCCAAAATGTTTTTATTAATTAAACCACAATTAAATTTTTCTTCCGGGCTTGCCGGCATACCTTGACGGGCTGCTGAGTGAGGTTGTGGACGGGTCCCGTTGTTCGTACTTGGAACTTGTCAGAGACCATGTGGCGCAGACGCTGGTAGTAGACGACCCCGAGGTAGATGTCGGCGTGGAACTCGGTGCCAGTGATGCCACTGTACATGACCTCATTGCCATAGTAGTTGTAGCCGGCCGCTTTGAGTTGCTCACCAAAGTGGTCCACTGCGCGATGCTTTTCGTTGAACCTAGTCGGAGAAATAGAGATGAGGACATGATTAAAATAAATAAATAAATAAAATGGCCATACTTGAAGGGGGTTGCGTCCTGGCAAAGGCCGTGGAGTGCACCAGCCTTTCCTGCCATGCTCTCGACAAGCATCCCGATGGTCATGCGAGAAGGGAAGGCGTTGGGGTTGATGATGACGTCGGGGGAGAGGCCAGACTCGCTAAAGGGCATGTCGACGTTGGGCCACTTGATACTGCACACACCCTTCTGACCGTGACGAGAGGAAAACTTGTCACCGATCGTGGGCTGGCGAGGGAAGCGAAGGATAATCGAGACCTTTTGGAGCATCTCGTCACCATTGTCGTTGCCGATCAGGCGGACCTCCTCGACGTAGGCTGGGTCGGGGCTCTTGAACCGCTCAATGTGCGCGAGGCCGGTGGTCTCGTCGAGGACACTGTACAAGGGGTCGCCGTCCTCAAGTCGTGCACCCACAAACGGAAGGCCGTCCTGGTCCAACTTGCCCGAGACCTCGCGGCGGTCGCGGATGCCAAATCGGTGGTGGATGGGCTCGCCGCGTACTCGGTACTCGGACAAGTCGGCAATCTCTGTCTTGTAGATCATGCCGTTGCCAAAGCCTCGTTCAAACGACGACTTGTTGAGAATCTGGTGATACATCCACAAATTTAATTATTTCACAAGAAAGAGAAAAAAAAAAAAGTGGGCTTTACCATGGCATCCTCCATGTCATAGCCAGTGTAAGCGATGACAGCAACGACGGCGTTCATGCCGTTGGGGTAGTTGTCAAAACCGTAGTGGTCGTACATTGCGGGTCGCACAATCGGTCTATGGATGGAACGGGTCACCAAAAAAAAAAAAAAAAAAAAAAGCAAACTCATTTTCAAATTTTTCATACGTTTGGGGGAAGAGCAGGCGGTAGAGCTTGTTATCGGAGCGGTACGGGTACGAGTGGGTTGGTGTTCCCATCGACTGCTTGCCCATTTGGCACTGGTACATGTTGCGGGGACTTTGGTTGAAGTCGGAGAAGGGCGTGATGTTTGCGATGACCGAGAGCATGTTGACGGGCGACAGCTCCATGTGTGTGGTCATGCCCGGGTGGATGTCTTGGGGAAGGACGGCAATGTCCATGTAGACCTGCTCAAACGAGCCAATGTACTCGACCGTGTCTGTGGCGAGGTTCTTGACCGGGCGGATCATGCGAGCGACGCCCGCAAAGATATACAGGCCTGGGTACTGGCCGCCCTGTGATGGCGGGACGAGGCCGATCTCGAGGCTCTGGGGGATGCCTGCGGTCTTGGCGCACTTGAGTGCTCGCAGTTGGCTGGCGATGCGCTGGGCAACGGCGGCAGTGCAGCGACCGACGACCTTGCCCTCAAGGATGACGGGCAGGTGCGAGGGATCAAAGACGCCAGACGCGATCGGTGTTAGCCCCAGCGAGACGAGCAGTGAAGGGAGACTCGAAAAGTCCGACTCCTCGTTCACGACTTCGCAGACATGCGTCAAGTGGTTGAGCAGACCGCAGGGCGCACCATCAGGTGTGTGCACAGGGCAGAGGAAGCCTATGCGCAGAAATCGTTTGGACTGTTTTTTTTCAGAAGAATAGCAAAGCTTTACCCCAGGACTCGGGCAAGAGTTTGCGCACGGTGGTCGTTCGGATTTCAGCAAAGAACGCACCACGATGGATGGATCGGAAATGCGAGAGGTAGCGCAAAAAGTTGAGCTTCTCCGCGACAATGGTGTAGCCCGACACTTGCTGGAGATCGAGGCCGGTAAGAGTGACGAGGTTGCCGGTGGCGAGCAAGTACTCGAGCTTGCGGCCAACGTCCGTGTTGAGCTTGTTGACGACCTTTTTAAAGTACGACACTGCAGAATGGAAGAGTACACGAGTAAGGAAGCTGTTCGTACTATTTTTTATGTTTCTATTTTACCATCGACAAGATCAACAGACGAGGGCGAGTCGCGAAGTTCCTTGTTGATCTGAAGGCGAATGCTCGACAAAAAGTCGTCGAGTTTTTCCTAGAGAGTGCGATACGTCAGATCCATCCCCCCCCCACACACACACACAAAAAAAAAAAAAAAGAAATAGTGAAATATACCCTTATAAACATCTGGAAGAGGTGCCCAGGGAGGAGGACCTCGTGGTTCATGGCCGAATCAGGGTTATCACCGGCGCAGTCTCCAGCGACAAGGGCCATGAGCTTTTGGATCATGCAACTGTGAAATAAAAATTCAATTTTTCTATTGTTATTCTTGCAACGGAAAACTTACACGAGGAGGTTGAACTTGTCGCGGCCGTTGTCGAGATGGACAAAGAGCACCTTGCGGAGCAGCTCCTCGCCGAGCTGCACATCGGTGAGACGCTCAGAGAGGCCGAGGACAACCGAAAAGCGAGTGCCCAGGTACGCGAGAATCTGCTCGCGGCTGTGAAGGGCAAAATTCTTGGCCTTGGAGAGCATGGCCTCGATACGCTCAGTCAGGAACGTGTTCTCGTGGGACTGTTGTACGATCGCTTGGTAGATGTCACGGTCGCTGGCGTTGACGAGAGCCTGAAATTGTTGAACGTCAGCAAGGTAAAAAAACAGCACGCTGCACCTTCAAGATTAGGACTACGGGGATGATGTACTCACGCTTGCGGTAAGAGAAACGGAGGGTGCAGTCACCGTCGTTGAGGTAGTGGACGGTGACCGTCTGGGCCGACTGGTCCGGGCGGACGCAGCGAATGCTGGCACCAAAGTTGGAATAGTTTGGGCCACGACGTGCAAACGACGGACGCATGATTGCGAGGATCTATTGTAAGATGTCCTTTTTTTAAATCACCGCATCGACACGTGAGGTGCTGGTTTTACCTGGTGGCGACGAGGGACGACGAGGAGACGGATGAGCTTCTCAATGCCGTTGCACACAAAGTAACCTCCGAGTTCTTCGGCGTCCTCGTGCCGTTTCACGAGCTGCTTTGGCTTGAGGCCATACAAGTTGCATCGCTATAAATACAGGATGGCCGTGTTGGGCGAAACCGTACAAAAACAACCACAAATGCAAACCTTGGACTTGGTCATGATGGGCATGCTGCCGACAATGCGGTTGTCCGTCTGGATGGGGCCGTCGTTGACCGAGAAGCAGAGCTCGACGGTCATGCGTCCCTTGTACGTGACGCCGCGTTCGCGGCACTCGCCGGGGTAGATGAGCTTGGTCGCGGCCCTGACTCGGTCGGCCAGCATGGGCTTGCTTACCTCCATAGCGCGGACCCAGACTATTGTCATTGCAATAATTAAAATCAACGCAGCACTGGCGCCTTCCCCCCCCCCCGTTCGTACACCGTAGACGGTTGCCATTCTTGTCCGTGACGTCGCGGACATCCAGGCCGTCGACCACGCGCTGCAGTCCATGGTCGAGCAGGTAGTTGAACGACTCAATGTGCGGCCTGATCAGACCCTGATTATTAAAGAAGACTTTATTTTAGCTCCGAGACTTTTTGTCCGCCTGACGGTACCTGGAGCGCCGCGTTCTGCTCTGCCGGCAGGTACACCGAGTCGCGGTGCTTGTTGAGCGTGTCGAACGCTGCGGGAGGAGGAACACCGCCTGGCGTCGCCATGTGGCCAGTTGATGACGTTAAAATGTGTCATGGAAGACCGGTTCAAACATTAGCTACGCGACCAGAGGAGACGGTCTCTTTTCATTGCGTAAGTGCTATGAGCCACACACCTGAGGGGTTCCCGACATCCAGCAACGCTGGGGAATGGGAGTGGGGAGGGGGCGGGCTTGGCGGGGGGCGCGCGGGTGGAGCAACCGTGTGAGGGGAAGGGAAGGGGACAGAGTGTCTTGGAGGACTGGATTGGATTGGATTGGGTGGATTGAGGACGAGGATTGTGTGCGTCCCGAACGACATACTAAATTTCTCTTTTGCACTCTTTTACAGGACAGTTGCAAATGGCCCCCAAGAAAGGTATTACACACGCCCTCGCCTCCTACGACTATCTCTCCTGCTATTTGGACGTGTGGACACGACACGATGAGGCTTGACAACACGACGAACCGAAATGCTACCCCGAGGATGAGTTGCTTTACACAGACCTGTTCTGAACTCTGTTGAGGAAATCTTCCAGCACTAACTACTGAGGAAACAGCAGCAGCAGCACACACACACACACAACCCTATTCCAATCATTCTCTTTGCTGCAACTCTGTGTTCGCTCACTAACCTCGGGAACCCAGACGAGAAGAAGGCTGCGCCCGCTGCCGCCGCCAAGGCCCCCGCTGCCAAGGCTGCCCCTAAGGCTGCCGCCAAGGCCGCCCCCAAGGCGAAGAAGGCCGCCACCGACAAGGCTCTCAAGGCCAAGAAGGCAACGACCCAGGGTGTCCACGCGACCAACCACACCAAGGTCCGCACCTCGGTTCACTTCCACCGCCCCAAGACCCTCCGTCTTCCCCGCAACCCCAAGTACATTCGCAACGCGGGTATGTGACAGTCGGAATCTCTGTGGACACTATTTTTTTTTTTTGTTTTTGTTTTCTAATTCAAATTTGTTTCTTTACTCATAGTTCCCTCCAAGCCCAAGCTCGACAAGTTTGCCGTTGTCAAGCACCCCTTGAGCACTGAGACCGCCATCAAGAAGATTGAGGACAGCAACACCATCACCTTCATTGTCGATCCCCGCGCCAACAAGAACCAGATTAAGAAGGCCGTCAAGGGTCTCTACGAGATCACCACTGAGAAGGTCAACACCCTCATCCGCCCCGACGGCAAGAAGAAGGCCTACGTCAAGCTCAGCGCCGACCTCGAGGCCACCGAGTTTGCCAGCAAGATTGGCATCATCTAAAGTGCTTGCAGCCCCGAACCGAAGAAACTTCTATATCGTGTCTTGTACAACTGAGACTGTCCCAAAAAAAATGAAAAAAAAAAATACCCATTCGAAAATTTTGGCAAATAGAGTTTTCTACATCGTCTGAACACACAAACACACAAAAAAAAATGAAAAAATCAAGAGCACCAAACAAGAAAAAAGAGAAATTGATCAAAGGTTGGCTTTGTCTTCTGCCAATGCGAGATTCCAGTAGAAACGGGATAGTGCAGCCGGGTACTCCTTGGCCTTGATCGTCTCCGCAGAAATCTTGCCTGTGCTCGCGTCTACCAGCTCTTCCAGGGTGGCCAGGAATTGTTTTGTACGTTGTGAGATGGCCTATAAAAACGCGTCCACGAGTAAATCCTCTTTCATTTACTCCTCCTACCTTGATCAGGGCGCCCTCGTTTGCAGTGTTGGGATCGTTGGCCGTGGTGATCATAAACTGCGCCAACTCTTTGTGGGCCTTGCCCATGGCGAAGTCGGCCTTTCCTGCTTGAGCGACGATGACGGTTTTTGCGTCGGCTACAAAAACATCATTTTTAATTAAATATTAAAAAAAAAAACCCTCTAATAGGGCAAGCTCACCATCAAGGAAGAGATCGTAGAGATCCTCACGGCTCTCGATCGAGCGGTCTGTGAAGCCAGCAATGTAGCCGCCCAAGGCTGCCAGCTCTTGGAGTTCGCTGTCTTCGAAGAGCAGATACGGTCGCACAGTGGACCAGTTTTGACGGTGCCATGCCAGAGCAGGCAGTGTTCTAAAGCGAGTGAACAG
>Ga0302233_10002533_pt1 | contig 11367 bp, 8 predicted proteins | sample II_Palsa_N3_1_FD_193516 | JGI IMG/M metagenome (GOLD analysis project Ga0302233, IMG submission 193516) | Peat permafrost microbial communities from Stordalen Mire near Abisko, Sweden - II_Palsa_N3_1 | ecosystem: Environmental > Terrestrial > Soil > Palsa > Peat permafrost | place: Sweden...
TGATCGAACGTGCCCATGCGAAGTGGATTCGTATGAGGATTCCCCGAGGCGTAGTCGTACTCAGCGCGAAGACGAGGCTGCCATCGGAGGTGGGCCGCACCGTATCCTGCCTTGAAATACCCTGCGCCGGCTTCAATCGACTCATTCGCGTAACTGCCTCTCTGAAGCGCGCCGAGAGCGTCGAAGTCGAATCCATGGAAGTCGCCTGCAACCTCTGCACCCGGTGTGACCGTTGTCTGGGTTCCAAAGACACCGTTTGCGCCTTGCACGCGTGGGAAGGCCTTGATGAAAACAAATGGCTGGATGACTGCATGAGGTACCCAGGTTCCGATTGTACCGACGGCACCGTGGAAGGTCAGGCCTGCACCGTGCTTGTCGAGTGAAGAGGGATGAACAGTCACCACCGAGGTACTGAAGAGATCGATGCGGTTCTTGTCTCCATAGCGTCCGAGGAAGCCGTCCCAGGTGCGGCTGTTGTTGGTCCAGTCGCTGATACCTACAAGGCGCTCGCCACCGTACTTCAACTCCTGCCGTCCTGCGAAGACCTTCACTTGTTTGAGGTGGAACTCAAGGTACGCCTGCCGGTCGTCAAAGACGTCGCGCTGATTTGCTGATACGTACTTCAGCGGCAGACCAAGGGCATGCGTGTCGATGAATTGAATGTAGCCGGTGAGCCAGTTCGTTGGCCGAATCTCCAAACCACCATAGACTCTGGTGAGGAGATAGGACTGATTGTTGCCGGAGATGTAGTTGTCAGAGGACTGATTCTCAAAACGCCCACGGAGCTGGAAGTCTATGGTGGCCCACTTGGGCACGACCTCCAACTTGAGAGGCTGAACTTTTCCCTGAAGTTGCGGATAGTCGATGTAGCGGACAGCAGCCTCTTGCGCGAGTGCCAATGCTCCCGGTAGCAGCACAGAGAGGAGTGCTAAAACTAAAGGCAGTTTGTGCGAAACGGGCCGAACGGATCGCGAAAATGATTCCCTAGGTAAACCTTCACTTATCCGTAGGATCACTAATTCTCCCAATATCTAATATGCAAAAACCTTCTCAAAATCCGTGACAGAACGTTACAAAAATTGGTTAAGGTTCGTCAACCAGTCCATCGATATAATCCACCGTTCGATCACTAGATGATGTTGATCGATATTGATAGGGATGCACAGAGACGCAAAAGGTTGTCAGTGAGGCTTAAAAGGCTTTCGTTCGCTTCTGAGCTCTATTGTCGCCTTTTGTTTGCTGGTCAGGCGTTGCTTTTGGGAAAGTTCCTCATTCCCAGGACGTGGAAGTCTTTGAGCCCGCCTTTGAGCACATAGACCAACGTGTTATTTCCATTCGGATCCGTCGGGCGTAGGAAGAAACCTGACTCGAGGACAAAGTCGCGGGTGTTAGAGATGATGCCTTCGATCATCTCTCCGTCGTAGAAATAAACGCGCACCCATAAGCCCGGCACAATAGGCGCATGCTCGTGAAAGTGTAGAGCCCGGTGGCGAAGATCTCCATCGAAGGTCTTGACGAAGAAGACCGCCTTGGCGTCCTTGGTGGGCACATCCTCTACAGCGTTCGAGTCCAACAGCTTCAGCCTGATGGAGTCCAACGGATAGACGGGGTCGTTGCGCAAAAGCTGTTCGATCGAACCGAGCTCGCCAGGTTCAGCTAGCCCGCGAACGGCATGGCTTTCGTAACGGACTACGATTCGATACGCCTCGGACAGCTCTTTTTCGGCGACTGACGTGTTTTGAGACCTTACGATGCGTGGTTGTTCCGCGGCGACAGGTCGTATTGCTTGATCTTGTACAGGAGCGCCTTGTAGCTGATTTGAAGATCGTTTGCCGCGGCCTTCCTGTTCCATCCAGTTCCCTCCAGTACCTGTGCAATTGCCGTCGACTCCGCATCTCCCTTAAGGTTGCGAACCATCGCCTTGAGCCCGGCGCCACTTGGCGACTCCTGGGCTACTGCTGTAGCTGCTCCACCCTGATAGACGGTGGAGGGGGAGAGTTCGTCGACGATAGATCTTTCTTCACCAAGCACCAGATAGCGATTGATAACATTCTCAAGCTCACGCAGATTACCCGGCCAGGAGTGCTCGGCCAGAGCATTCAACAGGTTCTGCGAGAAAGACAGAGGATCGCGACCATATCGCTTGGCTCCCTTGCGCATGAAGTACTCCGCCAGAACCGGAATCTCTTCGCGACGCTCCCGCAAGGGGGGAATGCTGAGAGTAAATCCGTTGAGGCGGTAGTAAAGATCTTCACGGAAGGTCTTGTTGGCCATCGCCTCCTTCATATTGATATTGGTAGCGGCGATCACGCGTACATCCACCTTCATCGGCGAACGGCTGCCCAGGCGAGAGAAGGTTCCATCCTGCAAGACCTGCAGCAGCTTTGCCTGGAGGATGGCGGGCATCTCACCAATCTCATCGAGAAAGATGGTTCCACCAGTGCAGACTTCGAACTTGCCGGGCTTGGTCTTTACCGCTCCGGTAAAGGCACCCTGCTCGTAGCCGAAGAGTTCGCTCTCCAGCAGATCGGCTGGAACTGCAGCGCAATTAACCTTTAGAAAGATGTTCTGGCTGCGGGCGGACATCTTGTGTGTGTAGAGAGCTAGGATCTCTTTACCGGTTCCGCTCTCTCCAAGGATCAAGAGAGGAATGTCGGCGCGGGCCACCAGGGCAGCCTGCCCTTCAAGGTCGCGCATTCTTTTGCTGGAGCGCACAAAAGAGTGAGTCTCGTTGAGAGGAATCTCCTTCAGCGCGTCGGCGACAGGAATCTTTTTCTCCGCTGAAGCGAGGTGCTCCTCAATCGCCTGCTCAACATCGCTGCCGGTGAACGGCTTCATCACAATGGCTCGAACGCCCAGACGGATGACCATCTCGAGATCCCTGAGTTCGGCGGAGCAGGACAACACCACGACCGCGAGATTGGGCTTGGTGCAGCGGATATGTGTTAAGAGGGGCAGCGGGTCGCGATTGGTGTGCAGGGCGAGCAGAAGAAGATCTGGCTGCTCGGCCTTGTCCAGACGATCAAGTAGTGTCTGCTCGTCCGAAAAGAGACTGAGAGAATATCGGGAGCCAAGAGTGGACCGGAGATAATCGAGAACGGCAAGATCCGGCTCCAGAATAAGGATCTGGGCGCGCGACCGAGTATTTGTCTTCAAGGCAGAGACGGGATAGGAAAGCGCAGCTGACATACAAAGTACCTCAAATTGCCGGTATGGGCTGTTCTCCAAACCTGCGGTGATCCTGCCCCTGACTGGCCCTCCAGGAGCAGACTTACTCGGTCCAGCAATTGCAAAAGCGAAGGAAGTCGTCCAAACCGCCCACGCCAGCAGATTCTAGCTCGTTCGTTGCAGCGTTTTACACAAAAATGTTACGAACTTTGCTGACAAAAGAGATAAAGGTTTACCACTCTTCTATCGAGTAGGCCTAGCTTACATGGTACGGGCATGAGTGAAGCTAAAAAAATGTGAACTTTTTTTTCCGGGTTACTTTGGTGAAAGCAGCCCTGGTGACCTCAAAATCTAAAGTAAAAGCGCTACTTCAATCCATTTTTGGAGTTTTATCGTACATCTCGTTTTGAGGTTACGGTCACGAAATCCTCATCCTTTTGGTCCTGAGCTGCAGAAATGGCGCTTGACGTGCAGTGTGAAGAGTATTGCAAACTTGCGGTTTCTGCCCACGCCGATAGGAAAAAATGACCTTGGATCATCACGCCGAATCCGCCGCCTCTCTGAACTTGCCCCCTCTGGATATCTTTTTTGGCAAGACAGCCGTCATGCAGGCCGTTCGAAACAAGTTAGAAAGAGTCGCAGAGACGGACGTCCCGGTCTTAATCCAGGGAGAAAGCGGCACAGGCAAAGAGATTTGCGTGCGCCTTCTTCACGCGTTTTCTTTGCGGGCCAAAGGTTCTCTGGTCAAAGTAAGTTGTCCAGCTATTCCTCATTCGCTACTGGAAACTGAGCTATTTGGCTATGAAAAGGGCGCTTTTACAGGCGCAATGTCGACAAAACTGGGACGCGTCGAGCAATCGCACCATGGCACGCTGTTCCTGGATGAGGTCGGCAGCCTCGACCTCGGAGTTCAATCGAAGCTCCTTCAAGTGCTGCAGGACGGAACCTTCGTTCGCGTGGGCGGTCACGAGCCCAGGAACATCGTTACGCGGCTTGTCTCGGCCTCTAACACGGACCTCCGCAGTCAGGTAGAGGATGGAACCTTCCGTTTGGACTTCCTCTTCCGCATCAATGCTGTCACGATTAACCTTCCTCCACTGCGCCAGCGGATCGCAGATTTGCCTATTCTGATCGACTACTTCATCGATCACTATGCAAAGATTTTCCACAACTCACCGGAATTGCTCTCCAAAAGCGCTGTCCGCCTCATGCAGAACTACCATTGGCCGGGAAATATTCGCCAGTTGGAGAATCTCATCCGAAGCTACGTGCTGATCGGCAGCGAAGAGGCGCTCGTAGCGGAGTTGATGCCCGAGACTCCACGGGGCGGCATTACTACCGATATTGACCTGAGCGAACCGATCTCTCTGAAGAACATCACCAAAAAGGCGACGCAGGATCTCGAACGACAGATCATTCTCAAGGTACTGCAGGAGAACAGCTGGAATCGACAGAAGACGGCGAAGTGGCTTCAGATCAGCTATAGGTCGCTGCTGTACAAGCTCAGCGAGGTAGGCATGCCTGAGGTGCCACCCCGGCCTCTGCGGATCCCTCACCTGGTAAAGAAGGAAGAGCGGACCTTGAAGCCTGCCCTGTCCTCGCGGACGCGCATCTACTAATCTGCCAACCGTGTTCACATGGCTAGCTGTTACGGCTGGCCGTGCAACAGTAATTGGTCATCTGGTGGATGACTACCTCATTTAAAGAAGATCCATCCGATAAGGCGGCAACGTTACTGCGCGCCCTGCCGACGGATGATGGTCTTTATCGTCTCGAACATGATTAACAGGTCGAGCCCTAATGTCATGTGTTTGATGTAGTAGAGATCGAACTCTAGTTTTTCGCGACTTTCCGCCAGCGTTGCTCCATAGCCGTACCGTACCTGTGCCCAGCCTGTGAGGCCAGGGCGAATCATATGGCGAAGATTGAAGTAAGGGATCTGCTCGGTGAGCCACGGCACAAACTCCGGCCGCTCGGGGCGTGGACCGACAAAGCCCATGTCGCCGCGAAGGACGTTCCAGAGTTGAGGAACTTCATCGAGCCGTGTCTTGCGCATGAACATGCCGACTCGTGTCACGCGCGGATCGTTCTTGGTTGCCCACTTTGCTCCGGATACCTCTGCGTCGGTTCGCATGGTGCGAAATTTGTAGACAGTAAAATTCTTTCCGCCAAGCCCTACTCGCGTCTGCCGAAAGAAGATCGGCCCCGGCGATGAAAGACGAACGAGCAAAACGACAATCGGGAGGAAGGGCAAGAACAGAAGCAGGCCGATCGCCGCAGTGAGCGTAGACACGATTCGTCTTGCGATCTGCTGCGACGGCTTAACCCGAAAGCCCTCGCTGTAGATGAAGCTGCTGGGATGAAGCCCATCCAGATGGAGCTTGCCGGTAAGTCGCTCGAGCAGACTTCCGGCATCTTCGATGACGACTCCGTTGAACCGCAGCTTGAGCAGCTCTCGAACCGGAAATTCGCCGCGACGGTCTTCAATCGCTACGATCACGCGATCGACGGGCGGCTTTGGCACGGAGAATCTCTCGAGAGCAGCGTGGATGGCCTCTTTTCGCTGGTCGCGGTCGATGACCACGCCATCCCAACCTAAAACTTCCATGCCTGCATCTTTGCGTGATTCGAGCAGGTTGACGATCGTCTGTGCGCGGTCACCGGCACCCAGGACATACACCCTCTCGCGAAACATCTCGCGGCCGATGATCCATTCGTATGCGCTGCGCCACGCTACCAGCGCCAAGGTAAGAAAGATGAGACCAAGCAGAAGAACATAGTGTGCGATGTCGGCAGCGGGAAACAGATAGATGATTGCAGAGAGCAGAAACGACAGAAACCCGAGAACCAACAGAAGACGAAAGTAAATCTCCCAGCTTGCAGAGATACGCTGCGGCTCATAGAGGTCGAAGTAGTACGAGCAGAGCAAAGTCAAGATCGTGAGTCCAACGATCTTTAGAGCGCCGTTCTCATAGTTCAGAACAAGATAGGTGTCCGGCCCCAGCAACAGCACCGTCGCCAGCAGGAAGCAACCACTCACAATCAGCGCTTCGCACAGCAGGAGAACGATCGTCCGCGTGGGATAGTACACGTTGAAAAGCCGGATCATCTGGTCAATCGCTCCCTCTTACGGTTTGGCGGCATCATATCCATAGTAGCTGCCGACCTGGGGAGCTTCCTGTACGGCATTTAGAACAAACCCCAGAATGTTCGAGGCTTTTAGTTCGCTTTGTGCCCGCTGCGCTACTGGGAACTTAGTCTGTCCACTGCGCGCGACCAGAAGAACACCATCGCAGGAGCGAGCCAGATTGACAGCATCCGAGACGGGCAGGACGGGAGAAGAGTCGACGATGATCCAGTCGAAATGAGGAGATGCCAACCGAATCAGCTCGCTGAAGCGTGGGCTTCCGGAAAGATCCGCGGCCTTATCGCCGCCGTTGCCGCCTGCAATAAAGGTGAGGTTGTGCGCGATCGTCGCAGCTCCCGGGGTCATCCCCTCGAAGGACTCTGCCCGCTGCATTACTTCTTCGAGAGCCATCTTGCCTGCGAGATAGTCTGCGAGGCCCGGATGCGATTCGCAACCAAGCAATTGATGGAGGGTGTAGCGCCGCATATCGCCGTCAATCAGAAGCACCTTGCTGTTTTTGTGGCGGGCAAGGCTCATAGCAAGATTGGTTGAGATGAAGCTCTTGCCTTCCTGGGGGAGTCCACTGGTGATCATGATGCTCTTGAGCGGGCTGATATCGCGGAGTTCAAAGATGCGGGAACGCAGGCTGCGAAACTGTTCGACCGCAGGCCCACGCTCGAGGAGCGACGGCAATCGCTCAAGCGATAATGCCCAAGGACGGATCGGAATCTTGCTGACGTCAAGCGCATTGGGATCGACCCGAGAGGCGGCAGGTGCTACATAAGCGTCGGCAAGTACAGGTGCGGGAACTCGCTCTTCCTCAGCTTCGGCCACGGCAGTTGCATAGAGGGCGGAGTTGATCGTCGGCTCTGGAGTTCGCGGCTCCGGCTCACGCCGCTCCAACCTGCGCTCGGACTCTGCTTTCTGGAGTGCTTCGTAAATGCGGCTCATTAGTCGTGCCTTCCTGGCTCTCTATTGAAAGCTGCCATAAAGTTGTCTTCTTTCGAGTTCAAAGAGGTCTGCTTGTCGCCATTGCCAATGACAGCGGAAGAGAGCATAAACGGCTGTACGTCAAGCTCCAGCTCTGCCGCTACGCCCTCTACGATGGTCGCGGTTACCTGCTGCACCTGTTCGACATAGGCCACAATGAGCGAGTGTTCGCAAAGAAGATTGATGATGCGCGGAATTCCACGGCTCGCCCGGTGGATCAGATCTAGTGCCTCGAGCGAGAAGAGCGGCCAACTCGCGCCTGCGATCCGAAGTCGTTCGGCCACATAAGCGTGGGTTTGGTTCTCGGTCAATGCCTGAGTCCGGCACCAGAGCGAGACGCGCTGCCGAAGCTGTCGTACGCTCGGGTGGCGAAGCTTTTCTTCAAGCTCTGGCTGCCCTGACAACACGATCTGTAAGAGTTTCTCTGACGACGTTTCCAGGTTGGTCAACAGCCGAATCTCTTCTAATAGTTCCCACGAGAGATTCTGCGCTTCGTCGACAACCACCACGCAAGTCTCTTCCATGCGGAAGCGTTCGATCAACCAGCGGTTCAACTGCAGCAACATGCCCGATTTGGTTCGTGTCGCTGGCACGATACCGAAGTCAGTCAAAACAAATTCGAGGAAGTCCAGAACATCAAGCCGTGGGTTGAAGACAAACGACGTCGACACTTTGCGGCCGCTAAAAGAGCTCAACGCCCGTCGCAGCAGAGTTGTCTTGCCGGTTCCGACTTCGCCTGTAAGCACCGTGAAACCCTTTCGAGCTGAGATCCCATACTCGAGACAAGCCAAGGCTTCTCGTGTGTGCGGCATCATGTACAGAAACCGCGGGTCTGGACTGGTACCGAAGGGACTGCTCTGGAGCTTGAAGAAGGATTTATACATTTCAGCCCCCCGCATTCATCAGCGGCTTACCGCCAGCGGTTATGTTGGGGCTGCGACCAAACAGCTTCCGCTTGGCAACCGCGGGTTCTGTCTCACCCGTGAATTCGATGACACCGAGGGTTGGGAGTTTGGTGAACGCCCAGATATCGCGCTCGCTTCGAACAGCTGTGTCCAAATACTCGAGCAACCCGACGATGAGCAACCCTAGCCCCAGCCCAGCGGTAAAGCCACCGATGATGAAGACTGAACGCTTAGGAGACGAAGGCGACTCGGGGAGGTTGGGCTCATCCATAACGCGGAACTGCTCGCCCTGCTGGCGCCGTTCGAGGTCAGTCGCCATCTTGGATTGATTGAGCTTGTTGAGTAGATCGTCGTAGAACGCCTGAGCGGTCTGGTTGTCTCGCGTGATGCTCTTGTACTCCTCCTCCACAGCCGGGCTGGAGGCGACGCGATCCTGGTAGGTCTTGAGCTGGGCCTGAATCGCAGACTGATCACGCTTCTTCTGAGCGATTCCTTGCTCCATGGCACGCAGCTGAGCACGCATCTGTTGAACACTCAGGGAGTCGGTAGCCTTAGGTACCGAGGAAGGCGGCACGACTGAGGCCGCAGGAGCCTGGGAGAGCTTGCGCTCGAGCTCGTCAACCTTGCGCTGTGTGCTAACGACATCGGGATAATCATCGGTGTAGCGTGCCTTGAGATCAGCCAACTGGGACTGGAGCTGCTGAAGCTCGATCTGCTGTGCCTGAGGAGCAGCTGCTCCTCCATGCTCGCTGCTCTGCGGCTGCTGAGCCTGCTGCATCGCAAGAATTGACTCGGCGTAGCTTTTGTCCTGCTCCATGCGGGCCAGTGCCTGGGTTGCGGCATCCAGCTGCGTGTTCAGGGTGGTCAGCATGTTAATGTTCGAAGCCTCAGCCCCCGGAAGCTTGCCCATATAAGTCTGCTGAAACTTGGCAAGACGTCCGTCTTGTTCGTCCAGCTTAGCCTTGGCATCGGCGAGTTGGCTCTTGAGAAATTCTGTCGTTCCCGCGGCCGAAGCGGCCCGGTCGCTGAGGTTTTCACTGACGAAGAGCGACTGGATCTCACCACAGACCAATTGGGCGGTGCGCGCGTCGTTCGCCTTGAAAGAGATGAAAAAGCCGGGTAGACCGTTCGTTCGCGCAATCTCAGACTGAATGGGGGTAATCCCAATGTTTTTCCTGGTTAGATCGATGCGGTCATCCATCGAAAGCTTTCCGTTTGCAAAGAGGTTGAAGCGCTCGATGATCGGTTGCAGCCGTGACCGGCTCAGGATCTGTTCCTTCATGGAAGCGAGCCTGCCGCTCAAATCCTCGGTGACCACCGCCTTGACGTAGGACTCCGGAACCTTCTGCTGTTCCACCAAAACCAGGGTCTGTGAGATGTACTGAGGCTGCACTAGAAACGTAAGGGCATACCCGACGATCGGGAAGATGAGCGCCGGAATCGCGATCATCCACCATCTCCGCTTCAGAATGGTGATGTAGTCCTGCACCGTCAATGCGCGATGGCCAAGCATGATGACTCCTTAAAATTGCCCCAGATTCGTGGATCGGGGAGTGTAGGTTACCCCAAATCCAAATATCTGGTAGGTACTGTTTAGTACGTTCGGGGTGATCGGCACAATCAAACTATTGTTGTTTGACTGGCTCGCGGCCGTATAGCTCGCGTATCCGGAGAAGTGAGGGCTGAATCGGCGGTTAACTTGGGCTCCACCGTAGATCGTGTCATACGTTTCGTTGGTAGGAACGAGGGATGATCCGACGAGAAGTTGCGTAAGGCCAGAGCTGCGAGAGTAAGCCGCAGTCAGACTAGCGACCCAGTCCCGGCCAAAGGTGCGTCCCACCGAACCCGAAACCGAGTCTGAAAGTGCACCAGGCAATACGCCGGATCCATTATTAACTCCGCGTGAGTAGCTAACGCCGGCATGTACATTGCGATAGCCGTAGGAGATCCCCGCGCTGACTGCTATGTCAGTCGAGTCGGGAATGAGGGAGCTGTTGGAACTGGAGACCCACTGCGGACCGACCGAGGCGCTGAAGCTAAGTGTGCGGCTTAACACCCGTTGATACATTAAATTGATGCCGCGAGTTTGAAAGTCAGGGGTACCAATGCCAGATTGCGCACCGCTATAAGAGTACGTCGCGTAAACGCCGGAGACGCTTGCTGAGCTTCGTGCATCGATTCGACGGTTTAAGGAGACGACACCAGAGACCTGGGAGCTATCAAGCCCATCTGCTTCGGTGCTGTCCAGATAATGAAGCACTCCCCAGCTGCCTGAGCCGCTAATGGAGGTGTCGCGTGTGAGCTGCCGCTCGACGCTGCCGCTGAGGCCATTGCCGATCCGATCGCCGGAGGTTGTCAGAATTGATCCAATAGGTCCTGCGCCTGGGCCCTGGATCGGTACTGATCCGAGATCGCCGACGCCCGGAATTCCGGAGAGCCCGGTGGTGGGCGACTGCGGCAGGAAGCTAAAGGAATCGGAGATATTGAAGACCCAGTGCCGGGTGACATATCCCTGAGACGCGGAGATGTTCCAGAAGCTGGTAGTTCCCTGCCCCGACTGGTTGCCTATGATGACGCCGCCTGCGAAGAGCACGCTGAATGGTTTCACCGTGCTGCGCGAGGTATAGGCCGCATTGCCCGAAAAATCGGTTGAGTACGACGTATCCCCTGACTGATCGAATCCTAACTCTATAATCTCCGACGCGCTGAGAGAGTAGTGAAAGACACCATCGAGATCGGGCAGGTTTGGGCCTAAGGTAGAGGACATCGATGACTCTGCAGTCGGCAACGCCTGACCCTGCGCGATAGAGGCTACCATCGACAGCGACAAGGCCGAAATCAATATTTGAATCTTCATACCTTCCTTCATGGGACGACGATTGTATCTCCGGGAAGAAGCGAAACCCCGGCATTTTCGCCCTTAAGCGCCTGCTTATAGTTAAACGGGATCTTCTGCTGCTTGCCGGCGGTCGTGCGAAGGATGTAAATGCGCTTCGAGTTCGCAAACTGTGTCAGACCGCCGCCTGTGACAATCGCCTGGAGTGGAGTCATTCCGGGAGTCATGACGACGGGGCCGACCTTTCCTACTTCACCGACTAGAAAGATGCGCTGGCTGTTGACTCCAAGAACGACCACTGTGACTACAGGATCCTGAATGTACTTTTTGAGCCGCTGGCT
>Ga0302233_10002536_pt1 | contig 11364 bp, 18 predicted proteins | sample II_Palsa_N3_1_FD_193516 | JGI IMG/M metagenome (GOLD analysis project Ga0302233, IMG submission 193516) | Peat permafrost microbial communities from Stordalen Mire near Abisko, Sweden - II_Palsa_N3_1 | ecosystem: Environmental > Terrestrial > Soil > Palsa > Peat permafrost | place: Sweden...
GGGGGGGTTCTGTACTTACTCATTCTCATCAAATAGGGACTGGTGCCAGCGAGCAGCGGAACACCAAAGCGAAAAATGTCGGTCTCTTCTAGAACAGGATCGTCCATGTCGCCACCGCACTCTCCTTCGAGCGATGGTGCCCCGTCGTCGCCGTTGCAGTCTCCCAGCTTTTCAATGAAGAAGCGCCGCCGGACGATGAGTTGCTCCACCGACTATGACATTGACAACATCATCGTGCCCATGGGCATGGGTCCTACTGCAATCGAGGCAGTCAAGGTCAAGGAAGTCTTTACACCGACGTGGCGCGTTTCCACCGACGACGGCCCCTTTGCCCTTGACGGCCACGCCAGCTCGTCGAGCAGCGTGCTCAATTCACCCATGGTACGCTTTTTTTTCCCTTTGGTTGTTTTTTTTTTGTTTTTGTTTTTTTTTTTGTTTTTGTTGTTGGTGGTCTAAACTATCGTGGCAGGTTCTTTTGACTACCCCTTTGATCAAGGTGGAGAGCAACAAAGTGGACGCGATGGACTGGACGCCCGCGCCATCGCCACCAGCCTCTGCATCGGGAGCGCTGAATATCGATCCTCCGGTTCTGCCCACTGACGATGACGATGAGGACGATTCCGACGCCAAGTATCAAGTCCTGCACGCGCCATTTGAACTGGCCGAGCGTGCACGGATCCCGATCCCGGTCATTAACAGGAGGCCATCCGCACCCCGTCTTTTGTAGAAATAACACATATTTTGATCGAGCGACAATGATCAGCAGCGTTGAATAAGGGGCTACAAATTTTGAAGGTGTGAAAAAACGGCTTTCTCTGTTTCGAGATTGGGAAGTTTAGGGGAGAAATGTCCAAAAAAGATGCCGCCTGTATTTTCAGCCCATGACTCCAGCCCGCCTCAGTCAGCACCCCTTCATCCCTTTGAAGGCGCCGCAGCCTCAATCACCTTCCGTCCTCTCTCCTGGAAACGTTCCCGGACGCGATCTTCCCAGGGCACCCCAAAACGAATTGCTCCGAAAGAAAGGGGGTGCACAACATTCTCACAGTGCTCTTCAGTGTGCAAGCGGAGGGACCCTACATGACGGTGATTCGGCCTCTCGGGCTCACTCCTTGCGAGAACAAGATGCGATAGGAGGGCGTTCCCCACTGCTCGCTCGATATTTTCCTTGTATATCACCGACTCGGGAAAAAAAAATTAAGACGGCACCCCCTCTTCGATTTTCTTCCCGTCACCAGGTCGGGTGAGTTATATAAAGTCGGGGTCTCCCTGGGGTCTCCCTCGAAAAACGGAACTGCATGCCCTCCCTCTTGCCCCACAAAGCAAGTGACCTTCGTCCCGTTGTTTTTCCTCGGACGCCCGGGCGAGTTTTCTTTTTTGCCCTCCGTCCGTGCACCCCAACACGTTTTTTTCTTTCGGCCCTCTACTCCTTAGAGGGTTTTGTGCGAGGGTGAGCTGTCCTTTTCGGGCCTTTTGACTCCTTGCTTTCCATTTTGTCTTCTTGTCCACGGGTCCCTCCGTGTCCCCGTTCGGCGGTTTATTGGTCTAATTTGTTCGACGTCCCTCTCCTCTTCTATCATTCAGCGCGGCATTCGACCAAGCCAAGCCCATTTTTGTGTGTGTATTTATTTCGTCGGTGCGTCGCCAGTTCCCCACCCCCACGCTGCCGCCTCTCTTCAACCCAAAACATAATATATCGGCCTCTCCGCAGACTGTCTGTGACTGCCTGTGTCTGCCGTTCCTCAAAAAAGAAAAAACGAAAAATAATTTGCTCTTCTGCCGTTCAACACTTCCTCCATCGCAAGTGCTGACCCGAATTTCCAAGGTTTGTTCCATACACCCTCTTGCCCTTGACGTGCCCTCTCTTTTTGTTCACTGATTCAAAGCTAACCTAACCCCTATTTTCTTGAAATTAGAAATGGACCCTTCCACACCCAACCGCCGCCGACCTGGGATGTCTCTCAACCTGGCCAGTGCTACCTCCTCCTCTTCGTCTTCCCCGTCGGTGGTCGCCGTCGCCGTCGCCAACGGCTTTGTGGCCGTCGACAGGAATGCCCTTTGCGCCGCGGCAGGCAAAAGTGGCAAATTCAACCCCTTTGAGCTCACGTTTGCCGCCTTCAACGCAGCCATCGACCAAGGAGTCTCCCGAGAGGACGCACCCTTTGTCACCCAGAGACTCCTCCAGGGTTTCAGCTATGACCCCCTCGAGTCGCTTCTCATAGTCGACACCAACCCGCCGCAGGGCAACAGCAGGCCGGCTCCCGCTGCCATTGCCAGTGGCCGTCGCTATGCCCAGGACATTGTGTGCGCCGTGGCCGTGCCCAGCCCCTCCTCCGATTTGCCCGCCATCAAGGTCGATTTGGCAGAGCCCGAGTGCACCTGCTGCCAGTGCTCGGGTTGCCCCGATGCAGCTTGCAGCTCGTCTACCGTCGTGCACCACCAGCCCGAGCCCGCTTCGCCTGCGTCTACGATTGTGTCCTCGTCTTCATCGTTGTTGGCTGTGCCTTCATCGTCGTTGTCCACATCATCCAACAGTCGCACCCCCGCCAGGCGACGATCCATCGGCTCGGGTCGTTATATCGTCGCTGGCAAGAGCTCACTGTCGGTCCGTCGGCGATCCTCCACCTCCTCTGCAAAGAAAGCCGCGCAAAATACGGCTGCCTGGGCGGCCTCTACCCTGGCCCTCAACTTTTATTCTATGATGAAATCTGCCCCGCTCCGACGACTCGCCCGACGTTCCAGCAAGCCCCTCGCATCCTCCTCTTTTCTCATGGTCCCATCCAGCATGCGCATCGCGGTCGCATAACAATAATGTAATTTTTATCTACTTTTTTTTTTTTTAATTACCAACAAACTCTACAGGCTAGTGTCCTAATTAACTATATTTAAAGCTATCGCTTGTTGTATCGCTTGTGTACTTGTATAATGTACTGTAACGCTTTCTGAGCTTTCTGAAAGCAAAAAAACAGAGAAACACGGCCTGGCAAAGAAAGAACAGTTTAGAAAAATCGCGATGCTTCGTGTCGGACTCGCACGTCCTGTCTCGGCAGCGACCACTGGGTAAGAAGAAGAAAAAATAAGTGGCTGGGCTGTTGGGGGAGGGGGGGGGGAGCGAGAGGAAAGACAGCATGAGACGGCGTCGTCACGTTCCTTTCTTCTTTCTCTACTTTGGCCGTCTGCTTTGGCCGCAGACAAGAAGAAAAAGGAACAGACAGAGACACATGGGTTTTGTGCCTTGCTGCGACCAGCGAAAAAAAAGTGTGTGGACAGAGGACTGCGAGGCGGAAACTGAAAGGGGCAGAGAGAGGAAGGGAGGGTAACACGGTAGGACTGGGTCGTGACCTCTTTCTATTTTATTTTTTTCTGTTTGTGCGGGTGGATTGGATTGGGGCGGATTGCTCACAGTTTTTTTTCCTCCCTTTTCTTTTTCGTATTTTTATGTAGCTATGTCCAGCAGGCCCGTAACATGGCCACGCTGAAGGAGCTCAAGCTTCGCATCTCGTCGACCAAAAACATCCAAAAGATCACAAAGTCGATGAAGATGATTGCCTCCACCAAGCTCGTCCGCGCCCAGCGTGAGATGGAAAAGGCGCGCGTCTATGGCGGTGCTTCGGACGGTATGGCCTGCTGTTGCTTTGCGTTGTCTTTTTTGTTGTTGTTGTTTTGCTGAAACGATGAGGACAGCTCTGTACACCAGTGCCCACACCAAGGCGGAGGAGAGCAGCGAGAAGAAGCTGGTCATTGCTGCCTCGTCCGACAAGGGTCTGTGCGGTGGTATTCACGGCGCCATTTCGCGCAAGATCAAGGGCATCGCCGCCGCCAACGCAAACATTGACATCCTCGTGATTGGTGATAAGTCCAAGGCCCAGCTTGCGCGGTATTTCAATTATTTTTATCTTGCATGCGGTTGCTGATTAAAAAAAAACGAACAGCTCACTGAGCACCAAGATTATCGGCTCGTTCAATGCTGTCGGTGCCAAGCCCCCGACCTTCCTCGATGCCCTGGTCATCGCTGACATTGTCCTCCGTGCGCCCGTGCCCTACGCCAACACGTCGATCATCTACAACAAGTAGGTTCACCTCGACTTTTTATTTGTTTTGTTTTTCCTTACATCATTTCGTGTAGGTTCCAGTCGGCCATTGCTTACGAGACAACTGAGAAGCCAGTCTACTCGCTGTCGCAGCTCCTGGCGTCAGAGAAAATCAACGCCTACGAGGTTGAAGATGACGTTCTTCAGTCGCTGGCCGAGTTCAACCTCGCCAACTCGGTCTACTCGTCCCTCGCCGACGGCTATGCCGCCGAGATTTCTGCAAAGATGTCTGCCATGGAGAACGCCACCAGCAACGCCGGTGACCTCATTAGCAAGCTCACCATCGTGTACAACCGATCCCGCCAGGCTTCGATCACTACCGAGCTCGTCGACATTATTACGTATGGAGAACGCTTGAAATGCTTTGTACTAAAAAAAAATATTTTTTTTTCCGCCTCCCATAGTGGTGCCTCGGCCTTGTAATTATCGAGCATCAAGCTGCCGAGACTTTTGTTCACTCGTCTCTGTTCCACTAAACTTTTTTTTTTTTCGGTTTCCTTACAGTATTTTGTCGAGTTTGTTTTTTTTTAATCCGAACATTAAAAACAAACTGAAAAAAAAAAATTCTTTTTGTCTGCGTCTCGGTGAGGTGGGGTTCTTTTCTTCTGTCTACTCTGTCGCAGGCTTGATGATCTGCTCCCAGATCTATACGAGAAGAGCATCAGATAATTTTATTTCTTCTTCTTCCACGTCTACAGCATACCTTCTTGTCCCAAGAACCCAGCCGTCCGTCGTCGTGCTTCACGCGAACGTTGGAGGCAGTGTTGATGACCATGATGCGATCGCCAAAGTCGTACGCGCCAATCGGATGGCCGCCCTTGCAATTGACAATACCCTTGAGGCCAAAGAACGCCATTCCCTTGCAACCCTCCGGATCCAGCTGGAACGAAGGGTTGTTTGGTTTGCTCGCCTTGGGGTAGTACGAGATGGACGAGAAGGGAGCCACAGGGGCATCGCAGGTGCGACAAACGAGGATTGCACCAGAGATCCTTTTAAAAAAGAAAATTTTTTTTAATTATAGACGCCACATGTAGCATTGATTATTGCGTACTGTTCCAGTTTTTCCCTGGCAATGCGATCGTACACGTTCTCCACTTTCGTCGAATGGACAATGCCGCTGTCTTCGTCTACCCAAAGAAGAACAGATCAATTATCAAAGATTGCCCTTCCGCAAAATAAAAAATAAAAAGAAAGACTTACCAGACTCTTCCCCGTGATCCTCAAGACCCAGGGGACGCAGACGCGGGAAGAGATTCTTGTCGGTAATGCCCAGACGCTGAACACGCTCAGACAGGGGGCGCTCAGACTTGTTGGCGAATCCGATGCGAGTCGAAAAGGTGGCTGCAGAATGCAAACGGTTTGAACACCCCCCTGTTCATGAATTTGTAAATTTCGTACTGCCTCCCTCCGTGGTCTCAGTCTTGGCGTTTTGTGTTGAAGGGGCGGTGGCAGCAGGAGCGGCAGTCGTAGATGACGAGGCGGCCGTGGACAAAGTCTCGTCTTCCCATGCGGCATCAGCTCCTGTGGTAACCGGTTCGACATCGCCTAGCCAGTCCTGGGTCTGAACAGTAAGGTTGAGGAACGACTTGGTGATTTCGTTAAGCTTGCGCGACTTGGTGATGAGTTCAAGCATGCTACGACCACGCCAGTTTTTCAGACGACATAGAAATAAAAAGAGAGAGAGAGAGAGCGCATACCGGCGTTTCATCATGAGAGAACGCTCACGCAGCTGCTCGCGGTCAAACAAATCCTTGATGACAAGAATTTCAAGGTCCTCTCTGGAGGAAAAAAAAAAAAGAAAACAAAAACAAACGTGATTTAGACAAAACAAAAATATGCGCGTGTGTGTGTGTGTGTGTGTGTGTGTGTGTGTGTGTGTGTGTGTGTGTGTGTGTGTGTGTGTGTGTGTGTGTGCCCGTAAAAAATACCGAATGTCGTTGATCAGTTTGACGTCGCGCTCGCCAAAGCGGGCATCAAAGTTGAACTCGAACGAGCCAATGCGCACACCAGCATAGGTTGTGTTGTCGTTACTGGGCATGAGCTCGATCTGCGAATGCGTAAAAAGCATGCAAAGAAGCGCTGGCAAAAGTGGGCGTCCCTCGATCAACGTGGTGTTTGATGCCTAGCAAGTGCAGCGCATTTAAAAAACATTTTTTTTTTTTTACAGAGAAAAACTCATCCCGCGTTCTCATGTTTTACCTGCAGGTCACCGCTGAAGCCTGACGAGGTCGCAAGGCTGGGCGAGACCATGACGTAGCGCTCTGCGTAAGCAGGGTCCTTGCAGAAGACAACACAGTTGACCGAGTCGTTGTGGACCTTGATGTTGGAATAGCCGAGGAACTTGGTAAAGCGCAGCTGGAAAGGGAACTCAAACTCGTGTGCGCCAATGTAATCCTTGGGGTCACGCGACATGGTTCTGCATGAAACAGTGTTACTTGTTTTGATCTTTTTTTTTTTTTTTTTTTGGAAAATATGTACTGGTTGGTGGTTCGGTCTCGTGCAAGACGGTTGCGGCGGCGCTCAGTCTGCCAGCACTTGTAAGCATGGTACACAGCCTGAGGGACATCGGGGATGACGACTTTGCCCGTGCGCGGATCACGGGAGAGGGAGAGGTCACGGCCATCGGGTCCCTTGATGGGATTCTCAAACTGGACGTAGCACTTGGCACCTTCGACGTAGAGCTTGTTGATGTTGCCGCACTTTTTAAAGTAGGCGTCGATGTGCTTTTCGACATTGTGTGGGAACGAGATGGACCTTGGAATCGAAAAATAAAAATAAAAAAATTTTTTTCCGTTTTAAAAAAATACGACGACGAAAAAGCGAACAAGGTACCCACGAAGAATGATGGTGCGCCAAGGGTCATAGTTGAGTGCATGGTTGAAACCGGCATCCTTGGCATAGAGCATATCACGCTGAATGAGAGGAGAAAGGGTTTGAGATCCCCCGGCTTCACGGTTTATTGTACCTTGTCGCTCGGAGTACTGAGCAAAAAGTTCGGGTAGAACGCAGCACAGAGAAGGAGCTTGAGAAGCATGAGATCGGCCTCGTCACGCTTGAACAACTTGTCAATGTCGACATCTGAGCCACGGGTCTGGTTGAGCACAGTCCAGTAGGTCTTTTTGATCTCGTCCGTCTAAGAGAATTTTGTTTACAACGTAGTTTCGTTACTGTTTTATGGGCTAGGTACCGTTTTCTCTGGGATCTGAATGCCGACGCCGTCGAGGCGATTGAGGACATCCTTCATGACATCCTCAGCTTCACGCATCTTCGTGTGGTTGAGAAAGTGACGACGGGTCCAGTCCTTTTCGTCGCGAGGGCTCAGACGGCCAATCTTCTTGAGGAACTAATGGGCCAGAGATTTAAAACCAAAATTTTTTTTTTTTTTAAAAAAAAATGAAAGGGACACCTTCCAAGTCTCAAAGGCACGCATGCCCGCAATGGCATCACTCCACGAGCCGCCAGCCCACTGCAGCTTCTTCTTGAAGAACTAACATTTCAACAGATAAGGAAAAACAATATCTTTTTGTGAAAACGCAAAATGGGCACCTCAAAGTCCTTCTGGAAGGGACGCGAGAACACACCCGTTCCGGGAAGTGACATACATGCAGCCATGATAAGAGCTTCGTGGGGGAGGTCAAACGCGATGCCTTTAAAAAAAAAATTCTTTTTTTAAGCAAAACAGAAATACGTTTCTCATACCAAAGACGATAAGACGGGCAAGACGGATGTCAATGGGGAGGGCGGCGTAGATCTCGCCAAGCCGAGTAAGACGGCCAGTCGGGTCGTATACCGTCTGTCGAAGGAAGTTTTGCACGTTACCAGTGGGCTCGTTGGCGAGTGCCCCCGCCTCTGTGAGAATCGTCAAACTCTCCTCAATGTTTGAGATGTTGGGTGGCTGCATTGCCAGATGGAGAACATCGCGAGGGTCGCCGATTTTGAGGACCTGCAATTAAATTGAAAATAAATATTAAAAAAAAAAAATTGATTTTTCCTCTTTACGATGTACCTTGACTTGAAGAATCAAGTGATCAAGAGACGTGCGCTGGATTTCGGGTGTGCCTTGCTGATTCATCTCCATCTCGAAGAAACGCGAGGGGATAAGACGAAAGCACACGCCGTTTTGAACACGTCCGGCACGACCCGAGCGTTGTACGCAAGCCGACTGCGACGCCCAGTTGAGGCGAAGGCCTTCGAGCTTGGTGTTGGTGTCGCAGTAAATTTCCTTGGCGAGGCAAAAGTCGACGACGTAGCGCACATCTGGCACGGTGATGGACGACTCGGCAATGTTGGTCGCAATGATAATCTTGCGCATGCCAGGCTCAGTCGTGCGGAAGACCTTTTGTTGTTCCTCGCCGTTCATGGTCGAGTGAAGAGGCAGGACGATGAGGGTACGCTTGAGATTTGCGTCGTCCACTCGCTCGTCGATGAGATCGTACAGCTCCAGGATCTCTGCAAGACCTGGGAGGAAGACGAGGATGGAGCCAAGACGGTTGTCATTCTTCTCGTGATCGGCGGCAAACTCGTGGCGGCAAATGCGCAGAATCAACTCGACCGCGGCCTCAAACATTTCTGGCTTTATCTCTGGGTTACTCATCAGCTGACCTATTTTTTTTTTTTTTTTTTTTTTTGGATAAAGTCGTTTTAAAGTAAACTTTTTTTTCTTTAATACTTCTCCGTACCGAGCATGGCGTGAGGTGGCAGGGCGTACAGCAAACGTCCATTATCGAGTTTGTCCAAATAATGGATCTTGACTTGGTACAGACGTCCCTCGACGTTGACTTCGGGCACCATCGAGTCGCCGTCCTGATTTTTTTTTTTTTTTTTATTTTTTATTTTTTTTTTTTTTTTTTGGTAAAGTGAGAAAACTATTTCTCGAAAAGTTACCGTCGCAGACAGGAAACGGTCGGGGCCAAGACTGGCAAAGTACTTTTGGAAGATCTCGGTGTCGATCGTGGCCGACATGAGCACCACACGGACGTTCGTCTCGATACGAAGGAGCTCGCGAACGATGAGGAGGACAAAGTCTGTGTCCTTGTCGCGTTCGTGAACCTCGTCAATGATGACATGGGTGAATGGCCGGAGCGACTTGGTCCTGATGAGGCGTTGAAGAAGGATACCCGTGGTGACATAGAGCAGGCGCGTGTTTTCGTTGGACGACTTTTTGTCCATACCAACCTGGTAACCGATCATGTCTCCTAGTTCCGTCCCACGCTCTTCGCAGACGCTGAGCGGGAAAACAAAGCTAGGTAAGCTTGCAATCGAAAATCCTTCGGCATACCGCTTGGAAATGCTAGTCGCGGCAATGCGGCGGGGCTGCGTACAGATGATGTTGCACTCCTTCCCAGCCCGGAGGTAGGCATCCAGGATGTACTGGGGTACTTGTGTTGTCTTGCCACTGCCCGTGCTACCCTTGATCAGAGAAACTTGGTTCTTCTCGATCGTGTGCAGGATGCGATTTTGGTGTTTCGTGATCGGAAGATCGCTCGAGAGGTGGTTCAGATGCACCGGCTGGGCGTTTTTGTCGGGGAGGTTGTTGGCAATCTCGGAGAAGGACACGCGCTCTGCACCAGGAGGCACAGGACCAAAGATCTCGGTGGCCGTGCGACGGTTCTTGTACTTTACTTGGCGATCCGTCTTTTTATTATTTTAATATAAGGGGGGGGAGGTTTTTGCTCCTTTGCGGATATGTACGTCGATCTCATGCTCATCGGGGTCGGCCTGGAAAATCTCTTCGGCGTTCTGTTCAGGTTGGTCGACGATGCCCGTGTACTTGCGCACAAAGAGGTCTAGTTGATTCTGCACCGTGCCCATGATGGTGCTTCGAGAATTGGCAGTTTTCGCTACAGTGAAAAGTTTAGACGAAAATACGACTTTTTTTACGGGACAAATACTGGGCATGGCTTCACTCCAGCTGTTGCTAAAATCACGAATGCGCTCAAGCGGCAAGAGTTCGGAGTTGTCATACTCGGTGTAGGTGACTTCGAATTGGCGCCCATTATCCTGTGCACGTACACACACGCGCGCGCGCGCACACACACACCAATTATCATACTAATCCCCTTTTTTTTGCAATGCCCACTTACTATGACTTTGATGATGCGAGCTTTGTACCACTGATCGTCACCCATAAACTTGCCCTCGACAATATCTCCCAACTTGTACTTGGATTCCGGAGCAACGGGGACAGGGGCGGTTGCAGCGACAGGAGTACCTGCGATCGGCATAGGGACCGTGGGACCGACGGGCTTGGGGCCGAAGGATCCGGCTAGAGGACGCATAAGGGAAGGCGGCCGCTAACGAGAGATGATTAACAAAGGGATTTGTTTTCTTTTTTTAAGAAGAACACAATGTCGTACCTCCTCCGAGTTACCGTACTCTGTGTACGTTACAAAGTAATTGCCATTGGGCTGGGGGTTGACGACTTGGGCGCGATACCAGACATTGTCCTCCGAAAACAAGGCCTCGCAAATGTCTCCGACCTTCCACTGAGTGTAGGGCGCCGAGATCGGGACTGGTGTTGGCGCCATGGCCATGACAGGACTTGCTTGAGGAAGCGCTGCTCGCAACTGGTCAACTCCTACCACCTCTTGGCTCTCTGTAGAATAGAGAGGAAACAAGGAAGCTTTCAAAGGGGAACTTTGTGGGGTTTTTCATTCGTACTGTTGTCATCAAACGTGACCTTGATGTACACTCCATCGACAGAAATGTTATTGATGCGAGCATTGTACCACCTGCTTTTGAGTTGAAAACCACTGTAAAATATAACCAAAGAAAGTATACCGGCCATCGGACGCGCGTTTGGCTTGGATTGAGTCACCGATGCGGTAGGCAGTTGCACCAACCACAACATGGATAGGGATGGCGGCAGCCTTGGCCGCAATAGGCATGGCGATGGTCGCGGCACCGGCACCGGCACCGGCGAGGGGGCGCAGGAACTGGTCCTCACTCTCCTCCGAGTTGTTGTACTCTGTGTAGGTAACCAGGTAGCGACCTCCACCGAGGACCTTGTCGATGCGAGCGGGGTACCACTGGTTGTCCTCGGAAAACTGGCCCTGGCAGAGATCGCCTGCTTTCCAGCGAGGAAGAGCAACTGGGGTTTGCGGCACGGGGGCGGCGGCTCCAGGGAGGGGGCGAAGGTACGTGTCCTCGCTCTCCTCCGAGTTGTTGTACTCTGTGTAGGTAACCAGGTAGCGACCTCCACCGAGGACCTTGTCGATGCGAGCGGGGTACCACTGGTTGTCCTCGGAAAACTGGCCCTGGCAGAGATCGCCTGCTT
>Ga0302233_10002545_pt1 | contig 11346 bp, 13 predicted proteins | sample II_Palsa_N3_1_FD_193516 | JGI IMG/M metagenome (GOLD analysis project Ga0302233, IMG submission 193516) | Peat permafrost microbial communities from Stordalen Mire near Abisko, Sweden - II_Palsa_N3_1 | ecosystem: Environmental > Terrestrial > Soil > Palsa > Peat permafrost | place: Sweden...
ATTGACGCCGCCGAGCGGCAAACAGCTTGACGCAATATCGCTCAGATATTCTTGAGTCCGTCGATGTCGACAATACGAATTTGCTTGCCATGAACCTCGATCAGATGCTGTTTCTGGAACTTCGAGAGCATACGGCTGACGGTTTCCAAGGTAATGCCGAGATAGCTACCCATCTCCTCGCGTGTCATGCGCAGCACGAATTCGTGTGCTGAATACCCGCGTGCGGCAAGCCGTACCGACATATTCAGCAGAAAGGCGGAAAGCCGTTCTTCGGCGGACAGATTACCCAACAACATCATCAGCCCCGATTCGCGCACAATTTCGCCGCTCATCATCTTGTGCACATGATGTTGCATCACCTTCATTTCACTGCAAAGCAGCTCAAGCAAGTGGAACGGAATCACGCAGATCATGCTGTCTTCCAGGGCGACGGCGTCGCAATTGTGCATCTCGGTCGAAATACCGTCCATGCCCAGCGGCTCGCCGGCAATATGAAAACCGGTGACTTGCTCGCGGCCGTCGCGATGTACGATCACGGTCTTGAACGATCCGGTGCGCACTGCATAAATACTCTGAAATTCATCGCCGGCACGGTATAGGAAATCACCACGCTTGACGATGCGGGAGCTGCTGATCACCCCGTCGAGCTTGGCGTATTCTCCCGCGCTAAGATTGCTGGGCATGCAGGTATGACGCATGGTGCAATTTGCACAGCCGCTGGTGCGAGCCTTTACCCCGTAGTCTTCCACTTGTGCATGCATCACAATGGTTTTCATGGAATTCGGTAAAACCGCGCTATGACCGGTGGATAACATGACGGTACTCCTGTCGAGATATAAGTTGCATAAAGGTTATGCAGCGGCGATGTGCTGGATAGTCTGCTTGACCAGATCGAATTCGCTGGTCTTGTCGAAAAAATAGTGGGCCCCGGCCGCCAGGCATTCGCGCTTGAATTCGGGTGTCGCATAGTTGGTCAGGATGATCGAGACGACGGTGACGTCCCGATGCGCCAGCTCTCTGAGCACGGCCAGTCCGCTGCTGTGGGCGAGCTGCATATCGATAATCGCCACATCGGCTTGAGTCTCGAAGATGCCGAGAAGAGCCGGCTCGGCATCTTCGGCTTCGCCGACAATCTGTACCTGCTCGATTGCGCCCAGGAGCCGGTGCAGGCGCTGCCGGATTATCCCGGAGTCCTCCACCAAGTAAACCTTTAGCAATGAATGTGATGTGTTCGTGTCCATGAAACCAGTATGGCTGGCCCGGGACGCGAAAGAAATCAGCGTTGGATGAGTCTGGCGTAAGACAGTGCCGCGGCGTGTCAGGGTTTGCCTACAATGCACCACCCCGACGCCTATTCACGATTACCCTTCCTGGGTTTCTACCGCTTGCAAAGGTAAGGACACCGTTACGCTGAAGCCGCGTCCGGGTGCGGTGTCTATTTTCAGAACGCCGCCCAGCATGCGTGTTCGTTCGCGAATGCCAAGCAGTCCAAAAGACTTGTCTTTTTGCATGCCTTCGGGCTCGGTACCATCACCGTTGTCGCTGATCCACACCACGCACTGTTCTGCCTCGCGCGCCAGGCGCACGGTGACACGCTTGGCATTGGCATGCCGCGCCACATTGGTCAATGCTTCCTGCACGATGCGAAACAGCGCCGTGCCTGCCGCCGCATTGAAATTGAAATCGTGCTGACGGAGGTGCATCGTGACATCGATACCGTATCGTCGCGTGAACTCGTTGATCAACCATTCGATGGCGGGCACCGGTCCGAGATCGTCCAGCATGACGGGGCGAAGGTCGGCAGCAATGCGCCGCACCGATGCCACTGTGGTGTCGATCAGGCCATGCATGGCATGCGTTTGTACATCGATTTCGGGCGGGACGTCGCAGCCCTTGAGCGCCGAGATCAGCATCGAGACATCCATTTTAAGGGCGGTCAGCTGCTGACCCAGGTCGTCGTGCAGTTCGCGCGCGATGCGCGTTTTCTCTTCTTCCCGCACGTTTTGGATATAGGCAGACAGGCGCTGTAATTCAGCTTGCGATGCGCGCAGCGAATTTTCTGCTTTTACGCGTTCGGTGACGTCGCGCAGCATCACGGTGTAGAGCTTGCCTCCGTCACCGTAGACCTGCGAGATCGAGGCTTCGATAGGGAATTCCTCGCCGTTGGAACGCAGGCCGTACAGCACGCGCTGCTGGCCCATCTGACGGTCGGTGACCCCGGTAACGCCGAATTGCTTGACATACTTGCCGTGGTGTTCGCGAAAACGCTCGGGAATAAAACGGTCCAGCGTCGAGCCGATGGCGTCCATGGCCGAGCACCCGAACACTTTTTCCGCCATGGGATTGAAAATGATGATGCGTTGCGCTTCGTCGATGGTGATGATGACTTCCATCGCTGAGCGGATGATGCTCATCATGCGCGCTTCGTTCATGCGTACCTCAGCTGTATGCTTGAATGGACCCTTACTTATACTCCCATCTTACTCAAAGACGTGCATTTTCCATACCTGCCAGATATGCAGGTTCCGCACTTGCCTTCGGACGTCGGCATGCATGGCGCAAGCAAGACGATCAAGTTACGCTGAGATAATTACGTACTGTAATCTAATGAGGTTTTAATCCGACGGGCAGCCCGCTGTGTCGGAACATGGATCGCCGCGACGGCAGCGGGCTTCTTCTTGTGCGCTAGGTTTTCAATCGGCGTTCAGGCTCCGCCTGATGCAGATAGACGGCATAAGTATCCCAGGGAAGCGGCAGCGAAAGCTGTCCCATGATGCGTCCGACTTCGCCCCGGTGGTAACCATTATGGGTAATGACGTGGGTCAGCATTTCTTCTCGCGACATATATCCTTTGTCGCCATCGGTAAATACGAAGGGGATGGACTCGGACAGTTGCCCCGGTGTCAGCGTTTGCAAATATTCGAGGTACCAGCGATCCGATGCTGCCAACGCTTCGCGTAACGTATCCAGCGACGGCACATCCGGGGGATTGTCCGTTGATAGATTGTGCTTTGTGCCGCTGAGATGCGCCGCGAATATTTGACTTACTGTGCAGGTGTGATTCATCAAACGCATGGCGCTATGCCGATGATCGTGATGCAACTCCGCATCGAAGTTTTTCATTTTCTCCAGAAACTCGCCGTTCGCCCAAGCTTGATACTTGAATAGGGTGTGGAGCAATGTCACGGTGCTCATGATTTATGTGTCCTTTAGCAGCTTATAGTTCTACGAAAACAAGACCCTTGAGCTTGCCGGCGCAGGCTTCATACAGCGCTTGCGGCGCACTTTCTATTCCCTTGAATTTCGTCGCGGTGAGATGGAAACCACCTTCGCGCTGCCATGTACTCAGGCATTGCAGCCATTCCTCAAATAAGTCCGAGTCATCGCTGCAGGCACTGTAGCCGCGCAAGGTAATGCCCTTGATTATCAGTTGAAACGAATCGAGCTCTACCGGCGCAAGAATACTGGACTCGCTATCATTCAACTCGGCCGTCAAGGCGCCAAGGAGTACGAATCGAGCGCCGTCTCGTGCCGCAACGGCGGCAGCGGCCAATTGCTCTCCGCCGACCATGTCGACAAAAACATCAATACCGTCCGGCGCGGCTTTGGCCAACTGCTCGACGAGCGCTCCGCCATTGCGCATGACCACGGCGTCATAGCCAAGCTCGGCTTTCATCCACTGTGCTTTATCTTGCGTGCCGGTGCTGCCGATTACCCGGCTTGCGCCAAGTTTGCGGGCAATCTGTCCGGCCATCGAGCCGATAGCCCCGGCGCCGCTGGAAACGAATACCGTATCGCCCTCGCGGATTTGTATTCCCCGGGTCAGCGCCGCATACGCCGTCCAGCCGTGGCCAAGATAAGCCACCGGGTCGATCGATTTGCCGCCTAAGGCGACGCAATGGCCCGCATCGACGACCGCATATTCGCGCCAGCCCAAGTTGTGCGAAACGAAATCACCCACTTGAAACCCGCTTTGAGGTGAGCACGAAACCACTTCGCCAATTGCACCATCCGCCAATACATCGCCGAGTTTGAGCGCCGGGAATGGGATGCCGTTGACCGCTGCCGCGCCGCGCGTGGCCATCATGCGGGTGGAGATGGAAACGCGAAACCAGCGATTGCGCACCACGATTTCATTAGCGGCAGGCTCGGGCAGGGTGGTCTCGACGAGCATCAGATGCTCGGGTAGGAGCCGGCCTTCCGGATGCGATGCTAGCCTGACTTCGCGGTGAGTCTGAATCTCGATGTCCATGCAATACTCCTTGTATTAATAGAGGCGCAGGCAACGTTTCATACGTCGCTGCGCAAATGTGAGCGTATATTCACATTTTTGCGTGGATCATCTGTCATGACTACTCGCCTTTCCGCCCCAAATCGCACCATGCGTAGAACGCCCACGCAGCAACGCTCGCGGGACACTGTGGAGTACATCATTGAAGCCGCAACTCGCGTTCTTGCAAAATTCGGCTGGGCAAAATTCACCACCAACGAGGTTGCTCGCCTGGCGGGCGTCAGCGTGGGATCGCTGTATCAATACTTCCCCAGCAAGCTGGCGCTCGCCGAAGCGATTCGTCAGCGGCACCTCGATGTGGTGCTCTCGGCATTACCCGACCCCGACAGCCGGGACAGCGCTATATCGCTTGAAACAAGAGTGGCAAATCTGATAGATGGAGTCATCACCGCCCACTCCAACAACCAAATGTTGCATCGTGTGCTGCTCACTGAAGTTCCTCTTGCCGGGCGTGCCAACTTCCAGGCATTCGAAGCAGAATATTTGCGCCGCTACCAAGCCTTGATCGATGCCTGCTCGAATCGGCGGAACGATGCGCATGACAGTATGGCCGCCCATATACTTTCCGCCGCTGTCGAGGGCGCGGTGCATGCAGCCGCGCGCCATGGCAAGATCGACTCGCCTGAGTTGAAAGCCGAGCTTAATTGTTTGGTTTGTGCTTACTTGGGCGCGCGCCTTGGCCGTGCAGCGATCGAGTAGGTTTAGGTTTGCTTGGGCAATAGCGATGTCATCGACAAATCAGGCACTGCCAACCATTTACACCGCAAATCGGCGTCGCAGCCAGCGCATCGGGGCGCCGATTATCGGCAGTTTTTGAAACAATTCTTCTGCCGCATCCCAATAGTCTCGGTGAACGGTCACGAAACCCTGATCATCGAATATAAAATGAGAGCCACCGGCTACTGAATACTCTTTGCCCTTGAATTTGAACGAGAAGGTCCATGTGACGAAGGCTTGTTGACCTTGCTCAATGCGCTGGTCGATGATGAAGTGCGGATTTTCCGTCGTTTCGAACATGTGCACGAATATCGCTTCAATGCGTGCAACGCCGCGCACATCGTTGAACGGGTCTTTAAAATGTGCATCGCTTTGATAGAACTGCGAAACGTTGCCAACGCTATGCGGCGTCAGCGTCGTGTACCAGTCCAATATATTGTCCAGGGCGCTCATGCGGTTTTAAAAAAACGAGAAAGCAAGGCAAAGCGCAAGCGGTAGGGTAAATGCCGCACCACCTTTAGCATAGCGGTAAAGTGCCACGGGAAATGGATTTCAAAGCATCCGGCGCGTATGCCTCGCATAATTGCAACGGCAGCTTGATGCGGACTTTGCAAGCCCGGCATAGGGAAGGTGTTTTTTTTAGTCAATTCTGTTTTCACGAAACCTGGATTGATCAAATACACATTCAAGCCCTTCGGATGCAAATCGCCATATAAGTTTTCTGCGAGGTTAATCAATCCAGCCTTGCTTGGCCCATAAGTACTCGCGTTCGGTAAACCCATATAGCCGGCCACGCTGGCGACTAAGGCAATGCCGCCGCAGCCGCGCGCCAACATATCGGGTAAAACAGTTTCAAGTGCTCCGTATACGCTAGCGAGATTGAGGCGCAAGGTCGATTCGGCCGCCGCCATGCTGACTTCCCAACTGCGCTCGGGGCGATAGTCGGCGGCGCAAAAGATCAAGAGGTCGATGTGCCCAAATTGTGCACGAATTTTCTGATAAGCAGATGCCCACGCCTGCGGATCGAGCACGTCGAGCGGCGCCACCAGCGCTGCAATGTTGGTATCTGCGATACGCTCCAAACGCTCGACGCGCCGCGCCGAAATCGCGACTTGTGCGCCGGCGGCCAGGGCCTGACGCGCGAGCGCCTCGCCAATGCCGCTGGAGGCGCCGACGATCCAAATGCGCTGGCCGGTCCAATCGCGTATCGGCGTATTCATAGAGGAAAACATGATCACGTCCGCTTTCCGAAAAACAAGATCACCTGCCCGAGTTCCATACCGAACTCCCTCATTTGAGGAAAATCATCATGCCACCCGGCTGCATGGGCCTGCAACGTCAGCGATCGCGATATGCATAACACTAGCAGGGCAGTTGCGACCGGCTCAAACAGTTGCGGCGAATTGTGCGTGGTCCGTTGCACATCAAGCCTTGTGCAGCAAGAATTGCACTACGTCGGTCCTGCCTTCATCGAAACCTGCTTCGCAATAACTCAGATACAAGCGCCAGATGCGCGTAAAGCGTTCGTCAAATCCTTGCAGCGAAATGGCATCATGTTCGCGGTCGCAGGCGGCTCGCCAACGTCGTAGCGTTTCGGCGTAATCTCTGCCGAAGGCATATTGATTCAGCATATGCAAGCCGGTTTCTTTTGCCTTGGCACAAAAAACTTCCTGACTGGGCAGCATGCCGCCGGGGAAAATGTATTGCTGGATAAAGTCGGTACTACCGCGATAGCGCTCGAAGTAACGCTGATCGATCGTAATCGATTGAATCAAGGCTTTGCCGCCCGCTTTCAATCGCTTGGCGACCGTGTTGAAGTATTCGTGCCAATAGCGCTCACCCACCGCTTCAAACATCTCGATCGACACGACCGCATCGTATTGACCGCTCAAATCTCGGTAATCGCATAGCTGCAGATTGCATAGATCCTGCAGGTCGCATTCTGTGATTCTTTGTTGTGCGACGCGAAGTTGCGAGGGCGAGATTGTCACACCATCGACGTGTATTCCCTGCCGCCCTGCGTGTTCAGCGAAGCCTCCCCAGCCGCAGCCGATTTCCAGCACTTTGTCTCCGGCACGCAATTCGAGTTTGTCGATAATCCGTTGATATTTTCGGGCCTGTGCTTGCGCTAACGATTGCGTGAAATCACCGTCAAAGATGGCGCTGGAGTAAGTCCAGCTGCCGTCTAACCACAGTCGGTAGAAATCATTGCCGAGGTCGTAGTGTGCATGGATATTGCGACGGCTTCCTTCACGGGTATTGGGCTTCAAGATATAGCGGATTCGATACCAGATCGCTGCCAATTTGCCGCCGAATACCATGCGCTCCAACACCGCCTCATTGCGTATCGCCAGTCGCAACAGCGCAGTGAGATCGGATGTGTCTATCCACTTTTGTTCATAGCTTTCCGCGAAGCCGATATCGCCTGCGCGGAAGATCCGAATGCAGGCACGCCAGTCATTGATTTGCAATGTCGCGCTGGGCGGTTCATGCAAATCGCCAAACATTAGACAATTGCCCTCCGGCGTGATCAATTGCAAATGTCCAAATCGTAAATGTTCCAGAAGCTTGATAAACAATCTGGCTGCTGCCGGCACCTTAGCCGCAGCGGAAGTCAATGATCTGGTTTGGCTCATGGTGTCGGTTCCTCTTGAGTGCTGACATGCTCAATCGGCGGTTCGGGTTTATGGAAAAATGGCACGCGTTTGACCCATAACTTCAGTGCTTGCCAAAGTATGCGGGCGACGATGCCCAGCGTTAAAAATGGCTGACGTAGAAGGGCGCCGATTAACTGGGGCGTATGCATAATTTGCACATGCCCGCCAATCGCAGTCTTGATCAACAAGCCATCGTCATCGTGATAGTCGATGCTGATAAAGGCGCTGGTGTCGGTGTCGCGAAAGCGAAAGCGATAGATGCCGCGAACTTCGCAAAATGGCGACACATGCATGCGCTTTTTACAATCCAGTGTCGAGCTGGCATCGATGCACTTGTCTTTTCCTGCAGCGAGTAGATAACGATGCGTTTCGCCAAAGGTGTTGTTGACTTCGGCCAAGACCGCGCGCAGTTTTTTCTGAGTGTCGTAGCAATACCAAAAGCTGACCGGATTAAAGGCAAAACCGAAAATGCGCGGAAAGGTTTGCAGCCAGATCTCGCCGTCGGCTGTTATACCCGCGCTGGCTAAGGTCTCACGCATCCAGTTTGTCAGGCTTGAGCCATCGCGTGGGCCGTAATCACGTGTACGCAGTGATACGGGGCGCCAGCGGTCGACGCCGAACCATGGGGAATTGAGTTCTTCCAGGCGTGCCAGATTCAGGCGCAGGTAAAAGACCGGGTAGATGAAACGGTTGTGTGCAGGGCGCAGGCGCTCATGCATGACTTGACCGCGGATCAATAAGGCTGGAGGCGCCGAAGAATGATCCATGATCTATACCTTGGCCCACTCTGGTGCAACGCCAAAATCAGCTGCTATGCGCAAAGCGGATTTCAAACCATCTTCATGAAATCCGTAACCGGTCCATGCGCCGGCAAACCATGTACGGTTTTCACCCTGCCATTTTTGTATTGTCTTCTGTGCCGCGATTGCGGCATGGTCGAATACCGGATGTTCATAGTCGAATTGCGCGATGATTTTACGCGGGTCGATCCGCGTAAAAGGATTGAGCGTGACCATGACAGGCGTAGTGAAGGGCAGGTTTTGCAATTGATTCAACCAGTAGCTGACGCACACCGGGGCTTGCTCATCGACAACCGGACCAGACAAATAATTCCACGCCGACCATGCCTTGCGCCGCTGCGGCATCTGGGCAACATCGATATGCAGTACTGCTTTATTCGCTTGATAACGTATCGCAGATAAGACGTCACGCTGCGCATTACCGGCGTCTTTCAAGATGTGCAAGGTTTGCGGCGCATGGGTCGCAAATACCACCGCATCAAATGGCTCAGGACCTCCGTCAGTCGTCACGGTTACGCCATCCTTGCTGCGTTCGACGCTACGCACGGGGCTATTGATTCTGCAGTCGGGCAAGGTGGCTGCAATTTTGCGCACATATTCACGACCGCCGCCGCGCACGGTATGCCACTGCGGCCGGTTATTGACTTGCAACAGCGAGTGGTTCAAGCAAAAACGTAAAAATGTGCTGGCGGGAAAATGCAAAATATCGCCAGGCGAACTGGACCATATTGCCGCCGCCAACGGCAACAAATAAGCATCGCGAAACGTGTTGCCGTAGCCACCGCTTTTCAATAGTTGTCCGAGCGTGGAGCCGCTTGCTTCCGTGACACGCAGATTTTCTTGCGCGGCTGTATTGAAACGCAAAATGTCGCGCAACATGGCCCAAAAGGACGGAGAGAAAATACGCCGCCGCTGTGTGAAGAGCGTATCGAGATTGGTGCCCGCCCACTCAAGCTTGCCTTGATCTGTCGAGACACCGAATGACATGTCGGTTCCATAACTTTCTACGCCAAGCTCGGCCAACAAGGCAATCAGATTGGGGTAAGTCGCTTGGTTAAACACCAGAAAGCCGGTATCCACTGGATGGCTGATGCCATCCAGTGTGACCTCCACAGTATTGGTATGGCCGCCCAAATAAGAGCCTGCTTCAAATAAGGTCACATCATGCTTGCGAGCCAGAAAATAGGCACTGGCCAAGCCAGATATCCCTGCGCCTATGACTGCGATACGTTGCCGAGCCTGACTCTTCATGTGCCTGCTAACCCATTGTTTACATAAGAATTTACGGCCTAATTTTCCGTCTGTGTTAATATTACTACCAATCAAACATAAATGCTACTGAGTAGTAGCAAAAATTTACCGATGAGTATTTTTAGTCCGATCAGCTTTAAAAAACAGGCGTTCAAGTTGCGTGAGGATGCGATTCTTGACGCCGCGACCGCGATCCTGGGGGCGAAGTCTTTTGACTTAATGACCATGGATGACGTCGCTAACGCGGTCGGGATCTCCAAGCCGAGTCTGTATAAGCACTTCAAATCGAAGGAAGAGTTAATAGGCGAAGCGTTGATACGCCTGATCGACGGCGCCAGCGACTATCTCGCTCAGATTGACAGCGAGCTCAGTCCGGCGCAAAAATTATCGGCTTTGTTGGAATGGGCCTTGCGCGTCAGGCTGGATGGAGGCTTGCCATTTTTGCCGTCAACCAGCGCTCATGTGCGCGACATGCTGATGCGCAACATTAAGTATGTCACCAAGGTTGTGATGCTGAACGGCAAACTGGAAAAACTCGTGGTGGCCGCGCAAAAGGCGGGTGAATTCGATGCCGCATTGCCCAGCGACGTGATCTTGTATAGCTACTACGCTCGCACTTGTGACCCAGCGGTTGAATACTTGCAGACATTCAGTAAGATGAATCACGAGGATATCGTGGCACACATGCTGCAGGTCGCATTTCATGGTTTTCGACCCTGACCGCTATCTTGTCAAGCAAGCGCGCAGTAGTAAAAGAGGATCTACCTGCAAAAGAGATGATATCCAGAAGTCCATTATGGATACGTTTACGGCGCCTATCTGGATCAGATAATTGCCGTCATGAAAGCGCAGCGCGAGGAAACCACGGGCGATATGACGCAAATGTTCAAAATGATTGCCGCCGGGCGCGCGCAGATCACCTTTGCCACCAATGCAGCACTGCAAGCTCGGTAAGGCGGTTTGATCTGGTTTATGCTTTGCCGGGAAATCCGCTCCCCGAGTTGCCCAGTAGTCCTTCATTCATGTGATACGGCAGCGTGCTTACCTGGCGCGTGCTCGAACCGTGCGCGTATAAGATGCAATCATGGTCGCCAGTTCCTGTGCAGCCGGCGTGACCGGAATCGCTGCGCGTTGCAATAGACAGACATTCTGAGGCGTCGGCCGCTCGCGCACCGGTATCGAAGTCAGCGCATGGGCAAACAATGGGTGCCGCGTGACGACGGATGGCTCCAGCGATAGACAATCGGTCTCTCCAACAAGATGTAAGGTCTCAAACAAACCTTCCACTGTGGCGATGATTTTTGGTGGTGGCAGCCCGTGATTGTCGAACAGGCTGATAAGTCGGTTAACCGGCAGGTCGCCGGTTAAGTTAGGCGAACGAGTGGCGACCCAGGTGCAGTCCGCCAATTCTTCAAGCGATGTGGCGGCAGCTTTGGGATGACCTCGGCGGCAAATAATTACAGGGTCTGAGGGATAAAGCGGGGTCACCGACAAGTCGGTGGTGTCTGTGAATTTCGATACCAAAGCGACGGCAAAATCCAAGGTGCCGTCTCGTATCCACGCAATCATCATGCGCGAGGTGCCGGTTCTAAGATGCACCGCCACCCGTTCGAAGCGTGAGCGGAATTCG
>Ga0302233_10002549_pt1 | contig 11320 bp, 17 predicted proteins | sample II_Palsa_N3_1_FD_193516 | JGI IMG/M metagenome (GOLD analysis project Ga0302233, IMG submission 193516) | Peat permafrost microbial communities from Stordalen Mire near Abisko, Sweden - II_Palsa_N3_1 | ecosystem: Environmental > Terrestrial > Soil > Palsa > Peat permafrost | place: Sweden...
ATATAATTCGGAAGACGCTCTGGCCCACGGCCGAGACCATCCGCAGCGCCTTTGCCAACAGCACGCCATCATCGGACGACTCTGCGGCCGACCAATCGCCGCTCGAGCTGCTGAGCCACTTTCTCCGCTTTTCCCTGCGCTTCCAGACCCCGGACGCGACGCTGCAGCTGTGCGTGCTGCCCTTTGTGCGTCTTCTGCTCGACCACCTGCGCGACGTCTACCTCGCCAGCAACGACATCCATGCCATCGTCAACGATCTGGCCCTGGACGAGGACCGCGCGGCGGCCATCCTGGCCACGTACTACGACGCCCAGTGCACACTCGCCCTCTCCTCCTCCACGTCCGAGTCCGTGCCGCGGCGGCCAAGTGACACGGGCACCGCATCGGCCCTCTTCAACAACCCCAGCGTCGCCCTCGTCGCGCTGTTTGGCGGGCAGGGCAACGTCGACGACTACTTTTCCGAGCTCACTCGCCTGCACAGCACCTACGGCGCCCTCCTCGAGCCGCTCTTTGGCCGGTGCGTCCTGGCCCTGAGCAGCCAAGTCAGCAGTGACGAGGCGGCCGCCACAGGCCTCTACTCGCGCGGATTCGACATTGCCCAGTGGATCAAGTCCCCAGAGACACGCCCGCCGCTGTCGTACCTCGTCAGCGCACCCATCAGCATGCCCCTGATCGGCCTCACACAGCTCCTCGCCTTTTGGGTCGTCGTCCAGGTCCTTCGCTTGCCTTCCTTTGGCGAGCTTCTGTCTCGGTTCAAGGGCACGACCGGTCACAGCCAAGGTACGTGCTGACACTTTCACTGGTCTTAAGGAAGCTAAACCTTCCCCCCCTTCCCTTCCCTTACTGAAGGACTCGTGTCGGCCATCGCCATCGCGAGCGCGGCCACCGACCAAGAACTCGTGGATCGATGCGAGTGCGCAGTCAAGCTGCTGTTTTGGATGGGCCTGCGATGCCAGCTCGCATGTCCGCCCACGACACTCAACCCAAAGATCCTCCAGGACTCGCTCGCGCACAACGAGGGAGAGCCCACGCCCATGCTCGCCATCAACAATGTACCAAAAAAAAAAATTTCATTTTTTTTGAAAATGAATTGTATTAACCTCTCCATAGCTGCCCCACCACCTCGTCCGCGAGCACGTTGATGCGACAAACCAGCACCTGCCTGACGAGCGGAAGATCCATGTGGCGCTGCTGAACGGCCCTCGATCGGTCATCATGTCGGGTGCGCCGCAGAGTTTATACGGCCTCAACGTGGCCCTGCGCAAGTTCAAGGCACGATTCGGCCACGACCAGACCCGCATGCCCTTTAGCAAGCGCGACATCCGCTTCTCGACCCGCTACCTGCCCGTGTCGGTCCCGTTCCACTCGACTTACCTCGACTCGGTCCCGGCCGCGATCGAGGCCGACATTGTCCGACTTGGCCTCGTGTTCCGGCCAAAGGATCTCCGTATCACCGTCCTTGCCACCGACGACGGGCGCGACATGAAGGAGACCAGCACCGACCTCACTCCGCTCGCCCTCACCATCAACATTGTCGAGCAGATCACCTCCAGAACCGTGCTCTGGGAGAAGGGTAATAAGAAGTATTGTGAAGCTTTTTTAAAACCTCATACCTAGCTACGGCGATCGAGGCCACGCACATCCTCGACTTTGGACCTGGAGGATCGTCGGGCATTGGCGCTCTCACCGGCCGCAACAAGGACGGATCGGGCGTCCAGATTATCCTCGCCGGCGCCCTTTCGTCCCTTTCTCGTTCACTCCTCAACAAGTCGTTCTTGTTCAACTCTGACCCCGGCCTGATCCAGTACGCGCAGAACTGGGCTCAAGAGTACGCGCCCAAGCTCGTTCGAACAGCACACGATGGTCGCATCCTTGTCGACACGCGATGGACTCGGTTCATGGGCAAGCGGCCGCTGATGGTGGCCGGAATGACCCCGAGCTCGGTCCATGAGGACTTTGTTGCCGGTACGATAATACATTTAAATTTATTTTACCAATATTTTTTTATTTTTTTGTACAGCCACCATCAACGCTGGCTACCACGGAGAGCTCGCCGGTGGAGGCCTCTACACTGAAAAGGCAATGCGCGACAAGATCAGCAAGATCATGGACTTGATCGCGCCGGGAGAAGGCATCACACTCAACGCCCTCTTCCTCAACGCCCGTCAGTGGGGTTTCCAGTACCCACTGGTCCAAACCATGCGCAGAGAGGTGCTATTATCATCCTCTGTTTGTTTTATAAAATTTTGATGCTCTAGGGACTCCCGATCGAGGGTCTGTGCGTGGCTGCTGGCGTCCCCAGCCTCGAGAATGCCAACGAAATCATCCGCAACTTGGCCGCTGCAGGCATCAAGCACGTCGCCTTCAAGCCCGGGTCCACCGAGAGCATCCGTCAGGTGATTGCCATTGCCGAGAACAACCCCACGGTGCCCATCATCTTGCAGTGGACGGGCGGTCGTGCGGGTGGACACCACTCGTTTGAGGACTTCCACCAGCCCATCCTCGAGACGTACAGCGCCATCCGCAAGCAGGACAATATCCTGCTCGTCGCCGGCAGTGGATTCGGGGACGCCGAGGGCTCCTTGCCATACCTCACGGGCGACTGGTCCATCACTCGCGACTACCCTTCCATGCCCTTTGACGCGATCCTCCTGGCCTCTCGAATGATGGTGCGGTTTGTTTGTTTTTGTTTTTGTTTTTTCCTCTTGTCCATAACGATCGGAATAACAGGTTGCCAAGGAGGGGAAGGCATCGCCTGGTTCCAAGCGTTTGATCGTTGAGGCGGCCGGCATCGACAACGAGCTTCGATGGGAAGACAGCTACAGCAAGCCCACCGGCGGCATCGTCACGGTCAAGTCTGAGCTCGGAGAGCCCATCCACAAGATTGCGACCCGCGGGGTCCTGCTGTGGAAAGAGTTTGACGACACCATCTTCAGCCTCAGCAAAGACAAGCGCCACACAGTGCTCCTTGAGAAGAAGGACTACATCATCAAACGACTCAACGCCGATGCTCAGAAGGTCTGGTTCGGCGCCAAGGAAGACGGAACACCCTGCGACCTCAAGGACATGACCTACAAGGAGGTGGCAATGCGCCTTCTGCGTCTGTGCTGGTACGATCGTGAGTTCTCTCTCCGAAACAAAAACTAATACAATTTTTTTTTGACAATTAAAGGATCGACGATCAGGAGCGATGGATCGACAAGTCCTACCGCGCTCTCCTTTGCGAATTCCTCTGGCGAGTCGAGGAGCGCTTCTCCAAGGAAAAGACCTTGCTGGTATTGCATTCCGTCAGCGGTCGTTTTTTAAATTAAAAAAAAATATAAATTTGATACTGTAGACCACCCTTTTGCAATCACCCGACCAGTTTGGCAGCAATCCTGGAACGTTCCTGAGCCGCTTTTTCGATCACTACCATGCCGCCTCTGTTCAACTGCTTTCCACCGAGGATGTACTGTACTTTTTGTCCCTTTGTGGTCAGCGAGGCCGAAAGCCCGTCCCGTTTGTTCCCATCCTCGACGAGGTGCGTGCACACGCGCTGTAATTATTTTTTTTTTTTTTAATAAAAAAAATGGTACCAGCACTTTGAAACGTGGTTCAAGAAGGACTCGCTATGGCAGTCGGAGGATGTGGATGCCCTCATCGACCGTGACCCTCAGCGTGTCTGCATCCTTCAGGGCCCAGTTGCCGCCAAGCACTCGACCGTTGCCGATGAGCCCGTTAAACAGATCCTCGACGACATTCACGAAAAGTACGTTCAAGCCCTCCTGAAGCGCTACTACGATGGCGATGTCAATCGCGTGCCCGTCGTACCCTTTCTCTCCTCGACGTCGACGATGCCCACATCCATTCCGCGTGGCGTTACGGTTTGCGACGGCAAAGGCTACTACGAAATCAGCAACAGTGAGCCCCTCCCATCTGTGGACGACTGGCTCCACTTTTTGTCTGCAACCTCGAAATCGTATACTTTCTAACACGTCCGTCCTGTTTCATTGACCAAACTGAATGTAGGGATTGGCTCGATGCCCTGCTGTCGGCCAAATTTGTCGTCCGCGGCAAGATGTTTGTGGATTCGCCCATGCGCTCCATCCTACGCCCTCGGCCTGGCCAGCGCGCGGTCTTTGTTGCTGCCACCCGAACGCTCTCGATCTATGACAGCAAGGTCATGCGCGGAGCCTGCGTTGCGGATAAGAAGACGGAGGCGCCCGCTGTCGATATTTTCTTCACTCCCGAGACCAAGACGATCACGGTCAACTTGCACGAGCGCAAAGGCTCTGCAGCGATCGCCCTTCCGCTCCTGTTCCGCCTTCAGCCCCAACAAGGATACGCGCTCATCCACGAGCTCATGGATGGACGCAACCGCCGCATCAAGTCATTCTATTGGCGCCTGTGGTTTGACGAGGACTTTGAGTCAAGTGCCCTTTCGGACCCGTCCTTCCCCATCAACAAAGGCGTGTTTTTTTTTTTTTTTTTTTGATAGCAATCCCTGGGATCTTACAACTGTATCTTTCGTTCTTGCAGTCTTCGAGACCGCGTTCAAAGTCAAGCGAAAGGACATCACCGAGTTCTGCCACTCGATCGGCAACCAAGCCGAGATCTACGTTGACTCTGGCCAAGCCAAGCTCAAAGGTAACAACAGTCCGCATACTTTGGTTCTAACACACAACGTTATTTTTGCCGACAGCCCCAATGGACTTTGCGATCGTGGCCGGTTGGAAGGCTGTGATCAAGGGCATCTTCCCCGAGTTTATCAACGGGGACATGCTCAAGCTCGTCCATCTTTCCAACAGCTTCCGCATGCTCACGAACGGCAACTCTGTGATCGAGGAGGGCGACGAGCTCTGCTGCAGCGCAAGGATCAACTCGATCACCAACTCGGAAACCGGGAAAACCGTCGAGGTCAAGGGGATCATCTCGCGCGATGGGATCGACATCCTCGAGGTCATCTCGCAGTTCTTTTACCGGGGCAGGTTTGACCACGACTTTCAGCACACGTTCCGCTACTGCGACGAAGTCCCGATGCAGGTCACCCTCAAGACCGACAAGGACATTGCCGTCCTCAAGTCCAAGCAATGGATCCAGATCGAGTCGTCCGACCGGGCCACCTCGCTTCTCGTGCCAGGTGCCATCCTGACATTCCGTCTGCGTAGCTATGAGCGGTAATTTAGTTGCAGAAAATGTCTTCTAATTTCGTCTGTGCAGGTTTAAAAACACAAAGATCTTTGCCGGCCTCTCAACCAACGGCTCGATCACGATCGAGACACCGACAAAGGAAATCGTTCAAATCGGCCAAGTGGACTTTGAATGTGGCGAGTGCCACGGCAACCCTGTCACCGCGTACCTCGCGCGCGTTGGCGAGCCCGTCGAGCAAGTTGTCCAGTTCCCCAACGAGCGTCCGTCGATCGTGCCCGACCCGTCCGTGGCGGCGTCGGCATTCACCACGCCCTCGACCAACTCTACCTACGCTCAAATTTCCGGCGATCTGAACCCGATCCACGTCAACCCCTACTTTGCCGATCTCGCTGGACTGGTACTCGAGCAACTGGAGTCAATAGAAATAAATATTCTTTCTGTCTGTTTCAATAGCCAACGACAATCACGCATGGCATGTGGACATCGGCGGCAACACGGCGCCTCGTCGAGGTCTTTGCAGCCGACAATCAGCCCCAACGCGTGGTCGCGTACAATGCCACGTTCCTCAGCATGGTGCGCCCCGGCGACCTCCTCCAGACCAAGCTGTACCACATCGGCATGCGGCACGGCAAGAAGATTTTCCGCGTTGAGACGCTCAACGAAAACGACGAGAAGGTCCTCGAAGGCACGGCCGAGGTCGAGCAGCCTGTGACCGCCTACGTCTTTACCGGCCAAGGCTCTCAGGAAAAGGTGACATACTAGTTCTCTTTATCGTTTAATTTAATTCTATTATTGCAGGGAATGGGCATGGATCTGTACGCATCGTCCCCTGTCGCTCGCGCCATTTGGGATCGCGCGAACGAGCACTTTATCAAGTCGTACGGCTTTTCCATCCTGGACATTGTGCGCAACAATCCCAAAGAAGTCACTGTCCACTTTGGCGGTCCCAAGGGAGCCCACATCCGCAGTAACTACTGCTCCATGACGTACGATATTGCGCGTCCCGACGGCTCTGGCGGCATCGACACCCTGCCGCTGTTTCCCTCGATCAGCCACGAATCAAACTCACACACATTCCGCCAGCCCAATGGCCTTCTTAATGCCACCCAGGTGAGTCGAGGGAAATAATCTATTATTTTCTAATAGTTATTTGCATCGCAGTTCACGCAGCCTGCTCTGACGCTGCTCCAGAAGGCCGCGTTCGAGGACATGCTTGCCAAGGGACTGATACAAAAGGACTGCCCGTTTGCCGGCCACTCCCTCGGTGAGTATGCGGCCTTGGCGTCCATCGGCAATGTGCTCCCGATCGAGGCCCTCGTCGACGTCGTCTTCTATCGCGGGATGACGATGCAGTCTGCCGTCCCTCGCGATCCCTCTGGGCGATCAGACTACGGGATGTGCGCCGTAAACCCCTCGCGCGTCGGTCCCACCTTTGGCGAACTGCCGCTCAAGTTTGTCGTTGACGTGATCCAGTCGACATCGGTAACAAAACAAAACAAAACAAAAAAAAAAAAACTATTTTACTTTTGTTAATCGTGTTATTTCAAAAAAAAGGGAGAGCTCCTCGAGATCGTAAACTACAACGTGGAGCACTGGCAGTACGTGGTCAGCGGCAACCTGACCAACCTGGAAACACTCACGTGCGTCCTGAATGAACTGCGTGCGCGAAAGGTCGACTTTGCAAAGCTCCAAGCGTCCACTCCGCTGGCCGAGGTCAAGCGGCAACTCGAGGCAGTCGTGCTGGAGCAGCTGGAGAAGGTCATGCAAACCAAGGCCGAGCTTGAGGCAGCCAAGAAGCCGTTTGAATTAACGCGAGGCGAGGCCACGATCCCCTTGCCCGGCATCGATGTGCCGTTCCACTCCCGCTTCCTCCTCTCTGGCGTCGCGCCCTTCCGCAGCTACCTCACGCACCACATGAGTCCCGCCAACATTGACGTATCCCTCCTCATAAACAAGTACATCCCCAACCTCGTCGCCTCGTCCTTCCGCCTCGATCGCGACTATGTGCAGATGGTCCACGTACGCTTTTTTATTTTTTATTTTTTTATAAATCGTCGGAAGATGCAAATGAATGGTACTTTTTTTTTTTTTTTTTTTTTGGCTAGGAAACCTGCCACTCGCCCAAGCTCGCCAAGATCCTCAAGCGATGGCCCGCGAACGAGGAAGACGCAGAGCGCATGCGATCCAGCTCCCACCTTGCGCCAATCTTCAAGAGCCTGGAAGACAGCGACTCGAGTCTCTTTGAGCCAAACACGGCCGCGAAGCAGCAGCAACTCGGCTATACCCTTTTGATCGAGCTGCTCGCGTACCAGTTTGCCTCTCCTGTGCGCTGGATCGAGACCCAGGATCGCCTGCTCAAGGACAGCCAGGTCGTTCGCTTTGTCGAGATTGGACCGGGACCGACCCTCACCAACATGGCCCAGCGCACGATCAAGTTCAAGTACGAAGCCTATGACGAGGCGATGACCTTTCGCCGCGAACTGCTCTGCTACACTCGCGATCGATCGCTCATCTACTATGAGGATGACCAAGAAGCGGCAAGAGCACCGCCCTCAAAGCAGCCCCTTGCGCCAGCTGCTCCGATGATCGTTCACACCCCTATTACTGTCGCCGCCGCTCTGCCCACCGTCGGGTCCGTGGCCCCTGTCGCCGACCAGCCCGTCATGGCCAAGGAAATCCTCCACGTCCTCGTCGCGCAAAAGCTCAAGAAATCGTTGAGCGAGGTGCCCCTAACCAAGTCGATCAAGGACCTTTCGGCCGGAAAATCGACCTTGCAAAACGAGCTCATTGGCGACCTCCAAAAGGAGTTTGGCGAAGTCGCCGTCGAGAAGCCCGAGGAGGCACCCTTGGCCGAGCTCGCGCAATCTCTCCAATCCCAAGGCGGAATCAAGGGCGGTGCCCCGCTGGGCAAGATCACGGCCAACCTCGTCTCCAAGATGCTGGGCAGCAAGCTCCCTGGCGGGTAGGGTTCCCCATCCTCGCTACTTCATTTATTTCTTACCTTTTTTTTTTTTTCCCCCTTTTTTTGGGAATGCAGGTTTGGTCCGGGTCAAGCGCGATCGTATCTCTCGGGCGACTACGGACTCGGCGTGCACAGAACCGAGGGCGTACTTTTACACGCGCTGACGATGGAGCCGTCCGCACGATTTTCAGGCGACAGTGAGGCGCGTGCTTGGCTGGACGCGTGTGTCATTTCGTACTCTGGCTATGTGGGCGTCTCGTTAGCAAAGGGCTCCTCGTCCTCGCGAGCATCGACAGCGATGGATTCTCAATCCACGGTGGCCCAGAGTGCCGCTGCTGTTGGTGGAGGTGCCGCCGCGGCTGTGCCTGTGCCCGATCAGGGGGTGAGCGCTCTCCAGTTTCTGCGTGTTCTCGTCGCTGCCAAAGTCAAGAAGCCTGTGTCTGACATCCCCGCCGCGAGCACCCTCAAGGCCATCTCTGCCGGCAAATCGACCCTGCAAAACGAACTGCTGGGAGAGATCCAGAAAGAGTTTGGTGGCGATGGCTCTGGCCTCGGTGACAACGCGGCCGAACAAGCCCTATCCGATCTCGCTGGCTCCCCCGCTGGCCTCGCCTATGCTCGCCTCGGCCCTGTCTCGCAATCACAAATCAACCGTATTATCTCGTCCAAGATGCCCGGCGGCCTTGGCGCCGGCGGACTGCGCACGCACCTCGCCCAGCGTTGGGGCCTTGGCTCTGGCCGCCAGGACGGCGTGCTCTTGCACGCGATCTCGATGGAGCCCAGCGCACGTGTGACGTCCGAGAAAGAGGCCCTGTCCTGGCTCGACGGTGTTGTCAAGGATTACGCCAGCGTCAATTCAGTCCACTTGGGATCGGCTTCCTCGCACCAGCACCACCACGCGCCATCTGCCGCCTCGGGCATGGTGGACTCTGCTGCCGTCACGCGTCTCCAGCTCCGCCAGGACGCCTTTGTTCGTGAGCAGATGGAGCTCTTTGCCTCGTAAGCCAACGATTCATATTTATTTTAAAAAACAAAACCAAAAAACAAAAAATTACTTTTTCAGGTATGTTGGCTACGACCTGATGGAAGGCCATCGCCTCTTTGAAAAGACGGCCGTCGATCACGCGAGCCTGCAAAACGACATGGACCGTCTCGTGGGCGAGCACGGTGCGCCGTACATTGAAGGGATCAGGCCCCAGTTCGATCCCCGCAAAACGCGTCGATACGACTCGTACTGGAACTGGTCGCGTCAAGAGGCAATGATCCTCTTTTACGACATTGTCTTTGGTCGCCTCACAGACAGCAACATTGACCGCAGCATCATGCAGGTAATTGTCGCTTCTTATAAAACATTGGTTGATTTGAATTGTTGCATCGCAGCGTTGCATCGACCTCATGAACCGCTCCGACCTGCCACTCCTCGAGATGTTTGACTACTACATGAACGCTGCCCGGCTCGTGAGCGAGACCAGAGTGTCGCCCAACCCGACGATCCCTGTCGCAAACTACGAAATCGCATTGCAGCTCGGGACGATGCTGGCCGATAACTGCCGCCAGGCCCAGCACATGCTGCCTCGCTTCAAGGACGTGGCCGTGCCGACCGCGCCCAGCACCGAGCTTGGTGCCGATGGGCAAATCAAGTACTCTGAGATCGTTCGACCCGGCGTGCGCAAGCTCGAAAACTATGTCCTCGAGATGCTCCGCGGCGGTCGTGCCTCGGCGTCTGCAGCGGCGGCCCCAGCAGCCAACCTGGAGGTGATCGTGAATGCTCGCAAATCCATCCGTCGGCTGCAGCGTTTGTTGCTCTCGTCTGGGCCCTCACCCGTCCGCATTGGTTTTGGTGGCGATCGCCGCCACCAGACTCGTGTCCGCTTAATGCTCGACGATCTCTACCGCAGCCTCAACATTGGAAACGGCAACAACATCCCTCGCCCACCTGTCCACCCCGCGATCTCTGCAGGTGCTGTCCGTCCCCTTCCCGCTTCTGACCAGATCGTCGGCAAGAACGGAAGCAAGAACGGGACCAAGAACGGGAGCAAGGCGGGCAGCAAGGCGGGCAGCAAGAAGACCTCCCCCGGTGCCTCGCCATCCGCGCAAACCAAGCTGCCGAACCTAAAGGTCCCTGGCGATGCATCCGCTCTGCAGCAGCAAGAGCATCAACAACCGTACCTGTACCTGCGAACAGCCACCGACCACTCTGGGTGGGTGTACGACCGCACCACGACCAACATCTACTTGGATGCTCTCTCGACGATGGCCCGCGACGGCCTCTCGTTTGCCGGCAAGACTGCCCTCTTGACTGGCGCTGGCAAAGGCTCCATCGGAGCCGAGGTGCTGCGTGGCCTGCTGGCCGGCGGCGCGAATGTGATCGTGACCACGTCGTCGTTCTCTCTCAAGACGACCGAGTACTACCGGGGCGTGTACGAGCGCTCGGGTGCACGTGGCGCTGCCCTGATCGTTGTTCCCTTCAACCAGGCGTCAGTCGAGGACACCAAGGCCCTGGTCGACTACATTTACGATCCACGCGGCGGTCTTGGGTGGGACCTCGACTTTATTGTCCCCTTTGCGGCGATGCCCGAGAACGGCCGGGAGATGAGCGACATCGACTCCAAGTCGGAGCTCGCGCACCGTCTCATGCTCACCAACGTGCTCCGCCTTCTCGGCGCGATCAAGACCCAGAAGGAGTCGCGGAACTTTGACACACGCCCCGCCCAGGTCTTGCTGCCCCTCTCGCCCAACCACGGCGTCTTTGGCGGCGACGGCCTCTACGGTGAATCCAAGGCCGGCCTCGAAACCCTCTTCAATCGATGGCACTCGGAGAGCTGGGGCGCGTACATCACCATCGTTGGTTCTGTCATCGGATGGACGCGCGGCACTGGCCTCATGTCGGCCAACAACATTGTCGCAGAGGGCCTCGAAAAGCTCGGCGTCCGCACGTTCTCGACGCAGGAGATGGCCTTCAACCTGCTCGGCCTCATGCACCCGGCGATCGCCCGTTTGGCTCAGTACAGTCCCGTCTGGGCCGACCTCAACGGTGGCCTCGACAAGATTGCAAACGTAAAAAGATCACATCCAGCTATTTATTTGTGAGGGATTTAATATAAAAAAAAAAAATTACTTTTTTTTTTGCAGCTCAACCCCGTGCTGAAGGACCTGCGCTCAAGTATCACACAGCTGTCAAACGTGCGCCAAGCCATCGTCCGCGAAGACAACCTGGACGAGGCTGTG
>Ga0302233_10002552_pt1 | contig 11312 bp, 10 predicted proteins | sample II_Palsa_N3_1_FD_193516 | JGI IMG/M metagenome (GOLD analysis project Ga0302233, IMG submission 193516) | Peat permafrost microbial communities from Stordalen Mire near Abisko, Sweden - II_Palsa_N3_1 | ecosystem: Environmental > Terrestrial > Soil > Palsa > Peat permafrost | place: Sweden...
CGAACTGCCCTCCACTTGATAGCTCCAGGCGGTGCGCAATAATAGACCGATCCGCCGCTATGCCGCAAGCAAACATAATCCGAAGAGCCTGCTTGGCGCTATCGAATAATTGTGAGTGGAAGACAAACACCCCCGATTTTGTTCGCCATAGTTCAGCCAAGGATGAAGCATTCCTACCTCGAAACGCCTATCGTTAGCCCATGCAGACAAACCACACCACTCAACGTGCACCCCTTGCATGGGCCATATGCGCCACCAGCTTCGGCTTCACCGCGGTGCAGCTCGACGTCACCATCGTCAATGTCGCGCTACCAAGCATAGCGCGCGACCTGCACACTAATATTGCCGGACTGCAATGGGTAGTCGACGCGTATACATTGGCATTTGCGGTGTTACTCCTGGCCGCAGGTGTCCTGGGCGATCGTTACGGATCGCGGCGCGCCTATCTAGCCGGCTTCACCTTATTCACACTGGCATCCGTAAGCTGCGCCCTGGCTAACGATGCCGTGTTTCTGGTCGCTGCGCGCGTCTTGCAAGGCGTGGGCGCAGCCCTGCTGGTGCCAAGTTCGCTGGCGCTATTAAGTCATGCCTGCGCCCACGACGACCGCCTGCGCGCTCGCGCGGTCGGATTATGGACTGCGGCCGGCGGCGTCTCGATCGCTGCTGGCCCGGTGGTCGGCGGGCTATTACTCGGCTCATTTGGGTGGCGCAGCATTTTTTGGGTTAATGTGCCGGTCTGCACGGTAGGCATCCTCTTATCGCTATACGCCCTGCCTGAAATTTCCCGTAGCACCCAGCCACGCGCGCTGGACCCTCTGGGACAATTGCTCGCCGTGCTCACCATGACAGGCTTGACCGGCGCTGTGATTGAAGGCGGGCATTTAGGATGGAGCCATCCCTTGGTGCTGGCCGGTTTCGCGATAGCCTTGCTGGCCGGTGCACTATTTGTCATCGCCGAAGCACGCAACCCGGCACCCATGCTGCCTCTGGCGTTTTTCCGTTTGCCCAATTTCAGTCCGGCCGTGATTTTCGGCATCCTCGTCAACCTCACCTATTACGGCGTGATTTTCGTACTCAGCCTGTATCTGCAACAAGTACGCGGCTACTCGCCGCTGCGGGCGGGCCTGGCTTTCTTGCCGCTGACGGCGACCTTTATTGCGAGCAATGTACTCAGCGGCTGGGTCTCGGGTCACTTCGGATCGCGTCTGCCAATGATTATCGGTGCGCTGACCGGCATGCTGGGATTTGCGTGGCTCTCACGCCTGGATCAAGCCAGCGCATTTATTGTCATGCTGCCGGCTTTTATCTTGATTCCGGGCGGCATGGGCTTGGGTGTTCCGGCGATGACCAGCGCGATTCTGTCCAGCGTCAAACGCGAATGGTCGGGCACGGCTTCAGCAGTGCTGAATGCCGCGCGCCAGATGGGTGGCGCTATGGGCGTAGCGGCATTTGGCGCCCTGGTGGTCGGTCAGCCCACGCAGATCGTTATCGGCCTCAAAATAGCTGCGTTATGCTCAAGTGCATTATTGCTGGCTGCCGCTGCCGTGGCGTGGCTTGGTATCGGCCGGGTAAGCCGCACATCTGCATCCGGGCCGGCCCAACTGAAGCTCGGCCAGCCAGGATCACCCGAATCCGGCAACGGGCATTAAGGACTATCTCGATTAGTAAGCGAAGTGGAATAATCAATTCCAGTAATCGTTATTTATCGTTGATAGCCTAGGGAATACCATAGGTTCTGTCGACGCTGCATTCACCTCCCGGTGCACGCAACGTCTCCCAGCTTAACTTATGGAGAACCCTCATGAAAACCCAATTGATCGCAGCCTTGCTGATTTCCGGTGCAGTTATCGCCGCCCCCGCTTTTGCAGGCAACAATGCTTCGAACGCGCCCTTCACATCGTTCTCGGGCGCCAGCACCAAGAGCCGCGCAGAAGTCAATACGGAGTTGCTTGCCGCAGTCCAAGACAAAACCGCAGCACCGGCAGAAGCCCACGTCTACCCGGCAGACTCGGCTGTCGCTCGTCAGGCACCGGTGGTTCGTGCACCGGCATTGGCTCAAGGCAATGGCTTGATGGACCGCGAACGCCCGTAATCGCAGCCGGCTTTAATCCCGCTGCATCGTTGTAAAAGGTAGCAATATTAAAAATCCGTGCCCCAGATTACCTGGCCCACGGATTTTTTTGTGCTCTGCTCGGCAATGCGGACTCAGGCTTTTAGCCCTGCCATTGGGCGTCTTTAACCGTCAATCGCTTTGGAATCAGTTTCAGGTCGGCAAAAACATCCGCGACTTGCTGCTGATACACCAAGGTTTCCTCCGTGATGGGCTGCACGCCATATGCTGCACGCTTCACAACCCGATCCAGCGTCGCCACGTCGAGCCCGATTTGAGGTGACAACAGCTGCGCGACGGTGTTGACGTTGGCCCGCGCCCAACTATCTACTTTGCCGATTTCGTCGAGCAAGGCATACAGCAGTTTCGGTTGCGCATTCGCAAATCGACGTGCCGCCAAATAAAATTGGAAATTGCTGGCCAAGCCAATGCCGTCCGCCAGCACACGCGTCTGCGCCTGCGTCTCGATAGCACCGAAAAACGGGTCCCAAATCGCCCAGGCATCGACACTGCCCTGGGTAAATGCCGCCCGCGCATCGGCGGGTGTCAAATAGATAGGGTGAATTTCGCTATATTGAATCCCGGCTTTCTGTAGAGCACGCACCAACAAAAAATGGACGTTCGAACCACGGTTCAAGGCCACTTTCTTGCCGCGCAAATCCCCCAGCGTTTTGATCGGCGAATCCTTGGGTACGATAATGGCCTCGGCACGCGAGGCAACCGGCTCATGCCCCACATAAACGAAATCCACGCCGGCTGCCTGCGCAAAAATCGGCGGCGCTTCGCCGACCGTACCCACGTCGATGGCGCCGGCGTTCAAACCTTCCAATAATTGAGGCCCGGCAGGAAACTCCAGCCACTGAACTTTGACGCCCAAGGGCGCCAGGCGCTGTTCAAGCGTGCCGCGCGCTTTCAGCAAAACCAGCGTGCCGTATTTCTGGTAACCGACCCGCAGGGTGTCGCTGGCCCCCTGGGCGAAAACCGAGGTACTGCCTGCGGCGGCCAAGGTACCCATCAACGCGCTACCGCCGGCCAGACCCAGGGTTTTTCTCAAAAAACCACGCTTCTGCGCATCAAATACTTGATCGTCTTGCTTCATAAAAATCCCCGCGGCGCGCGCCGGCTCAATGTTCATTAGCTAAAAATGGATCTACGCCGACAAATCGGCACTAATTCAGTCTAATTAGAGGCGTGCGCACTGAGAACCAAGGAATTCAGCTTTGGTTTTCGAGTTTGACGATTTACTTACAGCCACCTCATGGCCTAGCGCCCGACGAGCGCCGGAAAACGTCAGCTAGCTCCGCCGCCACATCTTGGCAAGCGAATCGATCAAGGGGTATTCCACGATGCTTGTGTCACCCGCAATGAGCTAAAACGCGCTATCTTTAGCTTATCGCGACACGTAGCCCAGGTTTGCGATCCCGTCGGGGATGACAAACGCGCTGCGGGTCGACCGTGGCCCGCTTCGGCAGCAGTGCCGGGGCCGGAATTCGAGCTTTACGACGCACGGGTTCGTCCAATACGACTAGGAAAGGCAACCATGTCTCAGGAAAAATATCGGCTGGTCACGCGCAGCGATTTCGACGGCTTGGTTTGCGCCGTGTTGCTCAGCGAACTCAATCTGATCGACGACATTTTCTTCGTTCATCCGAAGGATATGCAGGACGGCAAAATCGCCATCAATGAACGCGATATCACCACCAACTTGCCGTACTGCCCCGGTGCATATCTGTCCTTCGATCACCACGAATCCGAAACCATACGCAATACCGGGGCACGCGCCAATCACATCATCGACGCGCATGCCCCCTCCGCCGCGCGCGTGGTCTATCGGCACTATGGCGGAAAAAGGGCTTTTCCGAATATCAGCGACGATATGATGGACGCCGTCGACAAGGCGGATTCCGCACAGTTTACGCAAGACGAGATTTTGCATCCCAGCGGCTGGGTGCTATTGAATTATTTGATGGATTCGCGTACCGGCCTGGGTCGTTTCAAGGAATTCAAAGTCAGCAATTATCAATTGATGATGGACCTGATCCGCGCCTGCCGCGACCAGACCATTGAGCAAATTATTGCCTTGCCGGATGTCCAGGAACGCATTGCCTTGTACACCGACCACGCCGAGCGTGCCAAGGAGCAAATTCTGTTCTGCTCCACGGTCTACAAAAACCTGGCGGTGATCGATCTGCGCGATGAAGAAACTATTTGGGCTGTGAACCGTTTTATGATTTATGCGCTGTTTCCGCAAACCAATATCTCGATTCACGTAATGTGGGGGCTCAAGAAGCAAAATACCGTGTTCGCGGCAGGCAAATCGATTCTCGATCGCAGTTGCAAAACCAATATCGGCGAGCTGATGCTGACCTATGGTGGCGGCGGTCATGCGGCGGCTGGCACATGTCAAATCGCCAACGACCAAGCTGACGATGTTCTGCAAAAATTGATCGTTCAGATCAATCAGAATGAGGCCGCCTGAAGGCACTCCTGCAACATCGGAGCATCGGCGTCCGGCTCACCGGATAACGACATGTATCGGATACGCCGCATGCCGTTATCCGGCCACAAACTGGCTGATGGCGCTTCGTTAAGCCGGCGTCAGGCTCTCGCGCCTGAGTTCCGGGCGGCCAAAACTCAGCGCATGCAGCTTCTTCCATGACGGCCGCACAAATACCTCGTTCTCGCCGACAATCTCACGGACCGCATGCTCGGCTTTCGCGGTATCGCGCCTCACCGGATCAAGCAGGGCGTAACCGTCGGCATTGGTGAGTGCGGCCACCAGTGGTGTATTCGCGTTCGGGCCGCGCCGCGTCACAATCGCCAGCTCGCCCGAGACCAATTTCACGTAACAGCCCGGCGGATAAATGCCGAACTCTTTGATCACGACCGCCGCCAGCGGATCTGCATTATTCTGGGTAAATAATTTGCGGGCGGCAATATTCGGCAACTCGGCAAGACGGTTCGCCCGCGCACTCAGCTTGGCCACGAACATATCGATATAACGCAAAACCTGCGACAGGTTACTGGGACTCGCCAACTGCGCCGGATATCCGCCCCCGGCCGGGATTTCATGATGCTGCTCCACAGCAGTCAGCCACTTCTCGTCGGCGATCCCGATGTGTCGCAATAAGTTCGCCGCCTCGGTCGGATGAGCGTGAATCTGTTGTCGCTGCGCCGGCGTGAGCGGCTGACGCTGAACCGCCAGACTCCCTTGCAATTCGGTGATTGTCAGATTCATGCTGAGTGCCGCGCCCACCAGAGACAGCCGATCTGCGTCAGACCATTTCAAACGCAGCGCAATCAAACTGCACACGGCCGCCACATGCAAAGCGTGAAAAACGCCGTAGTGGTTATAGCGCGTTTGATCATGGCGCAAGATCAGAAAAATCAGCAGATCGGGACTGGTGTCACTCAGACCGATCACCCGCTTGGCAGAGTCGATTAGCCGTTGCGCATCGCCGATATCGGGCGCTTTCAAGAGTCCGCCCAAGCTGGCTTGCAAACGCTCCCAACTACCAATAAAGAGATCCAGAGGATTTTCCGCAATCGTCTCGGAGATTCTTTTGGCGCTGTCGAGTTCCTCCATATCGACAAACACACCACGCGCCATCAGACCATTCAGTGTCTTTTCGCTTGCCACCATAAACCCTTTGGCCAGCAGCATGTTGCCATCCTGATCCCGCACTCCAAAGCGCAACGGCATGCCAATGCGGATCTCGTGAGCGACTGCCGAAAGCGGTACCAAACGCATAGTCTATTTACCTTTATTGAAAGACCGGGACTCTATTAAATAGTTCTACTAATCGATCAAACTCGAATACGATTTTTTTACATGCAAGCGGCACTCTTTATTTTCCGCGCAGCATCGCCCACCCTGCGGGCAACGCCCGGCATGGCGCAACTCGGCATCTGATTCTGGAGAATATCTATTGGATTGAATGCAGATAAGCTTTCAAATAACCAACAATACTGAAACGTATTTTTTAATCGATTCGATTGCAGCGCATGACTCTATGTCACAAAAATAAATTTGCCAACTAGGGCTAACCGCGGTGGCATGATCGATACTTGATTCGAGCACCGGTGAAGGCGCGCACCATGTGGCTCATGGTTATGCATTACCGGAATCACACAGAGTAGCGATGATGCCGCCACATAAAGTCAAAATTATGATAAATCGTAAGTTAAGCTTTACTCGTCCGCACACTTCGATCGGATATCGCCCAGGATCATGAAATTCATCTACACGACTCTCATCGCACTCCTGCTCGGCTCGATCGCACCACATGTGCTGGCCGCCGAGGAAGTCACGTTGTTCGACCGTTACGGCTTTGCGGTCGCTTATATCGACTCGGGCAACTTGACCATTTACTTATGGAATGGCGAGCCGGTGGCTTATTTGCAGCGTGAGAATGAAACCCGATTCAATGCCTTCGGATACAACGGCAAGCATCTGGGATGGTATTTGAACGGCGTGATATACGGCCACGATGGCGATGCAGTATGCGCGATTGCCGAGCGCTTGAATTCCACCCATGAAACCGACCCGCGAAGCCGGCGACAATTTGTGCGCATCAAGACGGCTACCGGCCCCGTGCCGCCGCTACCGGTGTTCTTCAATACGTTTTCGGCGGCGCCCTGCGACGACGTGCTGGGTGAAGGTGCCAGCCGCTAAACCATTGCCGCCTGTGCGATAAGGCTCACGCCGTTCTGCCCGGCATTGTGCGCCCCTACACATGTTCGAACGGCACGGCCGACCGCTTACCGGCCTTTCAAACTCACAAGTTCCTGAAAAAGAGCCCAGCCACCTTACGCGCGCTTACAAAACAGCCATCCGGTAAGCCAGGGAAAGGTAGGCCGCGTGCGATAAATCGCACCAGATCGTATTGTCTCAGAGCCTGCAGACAAGAATCGCCAGCGCCGACAGGGTGAACCGATCCTTGGCTGCGAGCCTCGCGTCGCATCTTGACAGATTATCGCCCCGGCCCGCCGGGTTGAGCCCGTCGCTTACCAGGAGTTCATATGTCTATCAGTCCCGTGTCTTCCAGCAGTATCTTGGCCGGCCTACAATCGATTTCGCAATCGCTGTCGACCACATCGAGTAGCTCCAGCAGCCTCGAGAGCGTAAGCGGCACTACCAGCAGCAGTAGCAGCGGCAATGCCCTGCTAAAAGCATTGGAACAAACGCTGACACAATTAGGTTTGTCGGTAAGCGGCAGTTCAAGCGGCGACACCAGCGCATCGAGCAGCACCTCCGCAAGCGGCGCATCCTCAACATCCGACTCAAGTAATACGGCACAAGCATTGCAAGCGTTTCTCGGCGCCTTGTATCAGGCGCTGGCGCACGACCCGGCCAATCAAGCCGGCAGTACAGCCGCAAGCAGTAGTAGCGCGAGCAGTAGTGTCAGTGCGGCAAGTGGCGCTACCCCGAGCTATGACACCTCAGGCTCCAGCCTCGCGGCTTTGTTGCAGCAAATCGAAAGTAGTTTGGGGGCAAGCAGTTCGACCGGCTCGGACACGTCAGGCACGGCCGATAATAGTGGCAATAACGGCAATGGCGGCCCTGGCGGTGGTGGTGCATTAGCCACCTTGCAGAGCGACTTCCAAAATCTGCTGGCCGCAGCCGGCAGCAGCTCAAGCAGCACCTCAACCTCAAGTGCGAGCGCCTCGTCAACGTCCTTACAGTCGTTCCTGCAAACACTGGCGCAGAACTTCGCCAGCGACACCGACGCATCGGCAAATTCCAGCACGGTGGGTAGTCTATTGACGACTAGCGCTTAAATGACGCCGATGCCGCTCTCGCCGCGAAAAATACGGGGCGGCGGCATCGCGCCTTGGGCTCTTCTTCGGCTAAAGACTGGGTGCTCTTCGGCGGCTTGGCCGCCGGTACCGGCTCAGCGAATTGTCAGCCGCGAACGAAGTTGATGTGCGGTGCGGATACGCTCGGCTTCGCGTTGACGCGCCTGATAGGTGTAGTCCGAATCCATGGGCAAATTGGGGGATTCGAAGGCGTCGCGAATGGTGTTGAAGAAATTGATCAGCGATTTCATGTGGCACTCCCTAGTAGTTAAGGGTTTTCCCCTAAGCCCATTATAAGGGTTTTCCCTAGGAAGTCTAGTGCAGCGCAACATTTCTTACCGAGTGCCCGGCGTTTTATCTTTGTGACGTCAAGCGCACGCCCTTTACGCCAGTCTGCATCATGCATGTAAGCCCCCGGCCCTACTGGCTTCCAGGCCACAGCGTCCAGCACCGCGCGACCGCGTCGCAGGCATGGAAAGCTATTATCTCCCGAGCATTAAAGGCCTGGCATAAGGTAAAACCGCACTGTTTGCCCTAGCCTTGGATGCGCTCTAATGTCTGCTCAGCACGGTGAAACAGAGAGTGTTTAGTCATAGGTGGAGATCGCATCGATAGCGCCGCCGCAAGCGCTTGAATGCCGGTGGGCATGGCAATAATAAATTTATATACTTAATTAAATTCGTTACTCAGATCTCGCTAGATTTTAAGATCTATTTATTACTACTTAGTAATAAATGAAATGATATCGAAATAAATCCTGAATGATTTTATTTTTAAATTTCATCGTTTAGATAGCACCGGAAAATCCCAAGTTTTCGATAAGAACGGAATACCAATATTTCTGCCCGCCCGAGAACATTATTACAACGCCAAGCGTTAATCACGCTGCGATTGCCGCCTATGCGGTGTATAAACGATGTATTGCGTCGCTATCGATTAAACGGAGCTGCGACAAGCATTACTCAAGGCATTGCAAAGTCATGGTTACCCCGATAGGGCTGGAACATAAGGGATACAGTAAGCTTCACGAGTGAATCGAAAGCGCGGCCCAGATGTACCCATAGGTAAAGCCGCACACGGTATGAGCGAGGCTAACACCGCGCATCAAACGATGCTTTACGGGAGTCTGGTATGCAGTTGCTCGTATGGACACTTGACCAACAGCAATACGCCCTACCCCTGGCCGCAGTCGACCGGGTCGTGCGCGCCGTCGCAGTGACCGCTTTGCCCGGTGCGCCGGATATCGTCAGCGGCATGGTTAACGTACGCGGCACGATTACTCCCGTGGTCAATATGCGTAAACGATTAAGTTTACCGCCGCGCGAAATTCACCCGGGTGACACGCTGGTATTGGCGCATACCTCACGCAGGCCGGTGGCGTTCTTTGTCGATGTTGTCAGTCGCCTCGCCGACTACCCGGACACCGCGATAGTCGCGGCTGAAAGCGTAGCGCCAGGCAGCGACTACATCGCAGGCATTGCCAAATCCATCGACGGGATGACCCTGATCCACGACCTGGAACGCTTTCTCTCGCTCGATGAGGAAGCCGCCATCGATCAAGCGTTGCATTCTTAGTGCGAGGATCGTCATGAGCCTACCCGACGCACTGATGCAGGAATTCAGCGGCTACCTGACAAAGCACATAGGCCTATGGTTTCCCGCGTCGCGCTGGGTCGATTTAACGCGGGGCATGACTCGCCTGGCACAGGCACGGGGCTTCGCCGACGCCGAAATTTGCATGCGTAACATGATGACCGTGGCGCCGGAGCAAGCCGATATCGAAATGTTGGCCATGTATTTGTCGGTCGGCGAAACCTATTTCTTCCGCGACCCGGCTCTGTTCGACGTGTTGGAGCGCGAGATCTTGCCCGCCTTGATTAGAGAACGGCGTGCTGCAGGCAATCGCCGGCTGAGAATTTGGAGTGCAGGATGCTGTACCGGTGAAGAACTCTATTCCCTGGCGATTGTGCTGGCTCGCCTGTTACCCGATTTGGAAGAGTGGGACTTAAGCCTGCTCGGCACCGACATCAACCCCGACTTCATCGCCAAGGCAATGCGCGGCGTCTATCGCGACTGGTCCTTCCGCACCTTATCGCAGCATCTCAAACAACACTACTTCACCGAGACGGAAAACGGTGGTTATGCGATTCTGCCTTCGCTCAAACATAAGGTAACGTTTCAATATCACAATTTGGCGAGCGCCGCCTACCCTCTCCCTGAAGGACACGCCCAGGGCATGGACCTGATCGTGTGCCGCAATGTGCTGATGTATTTTGATTTGGCCCAGATGCGACATGCCGCCGATAATCTGCATCGCAGCCTGGTCGACAACGGCTGGTTGATTGTCAGTTCGGCGGAAAGCGGCAATGAGGTATTTTCAAAATTTCAGCAGATCATTTTTACCGATGCACTGCTCTACCGAAAAACCAAGGAGCCTACCGTTCGGCATACAACGGCCCAGCTACCCATGCAAGCTCCCTGGGCGATCAACCAGCCAATCGGTTCGGCACACCAATCAGGTACCACGCCCTGGTCGCCTGCCGCTGCGCCATGGACGATTCAACCCACGCAGCCGCTCGCACCGAAAGTTCATGAACCTATGGTGCCCGTCGAACCGGCTACACCGCCGGCGGCAAGCACACCTCAGCAAGAACATGTTGCAACACCGTATGAAATCGCGCTGCGCCACTTCGAGCAAGGTGCGTACGAAGAGGTCACCACGACACTGCTACCCGACGATCAGGCGCCGCCGGCAAATTTGGAACTGCTGGCGCGCGCTTACGCCAATCTAGGTAATCTTGAGTTGGCCCTGCACTGGGCCAACCTGGCGCTGGCAGCCGACAAATGCGATCCGGGCTTGCGCTATTTGCTGGCACTGATTCAAGAAGAACGCGGCCAATATGAGGCTGCCATTACATCGCTCAAGCAGGCGGTCTATCTCGACCCCGAGTATGCACTGGCGCACTTTAGTCTGGGTAGCGCCTATCAACGGCAAGGCAAACAGCAAGAAGCGCGGCGTCACTTTAACAATGCCGCGAATTTGTTGCGCAATACCCCGCCCACGCAGCTCTTGGCCGACTCGGAGGGCATCACCGCAGGTCATTTGAGCGAAATCATCCAGCGCAAGGAAAGCGCAACATGAAAAAATCCGCTACCCCATCGCGTATCAAGTCAGATACAAATACGCTCTCGCAGCGCCCAAGCACAAGCCCGTCTTTATCGTCGACTGACGAGACGGTTCTGCAGCAGGCCAGACAAAAGATTTTGCAAACCCGCGCGGATATTTTGGCCCGGGAAGATCAGGTATCTAGTGCCTCACTGGAGCAATTTGAAATCCTGGAATTTATTCTCGCGCACGAACACTATGCCGTGGAAACCTGCTGGGTACGTGAAGTCTATCCAC
>Ga0302233_10002553_pt1 | contig 11310 bp, 21 predicted proteins | sample II_Palsa_N3_1_FD_193516 | JGI IMG/M metagenome (GOLD analysis project Ga0302233, IMG submission 193516) | Peat permafrost microbial communities from Stordalen Mire near Abisko, Sweden - II_Palsa_N3_1 | ecosystem: Environmental > Terrestrial > Soil > Palsa > Peat permafrost | place: Sweden...
ATCGCTGAACGCGGTCTCGTCAAAGTTGAGGCGGCGGATATCAGAGCGAAAAAACAATGGCTGGCGGATTTCCGGTGGTTGGTTGCGTGCTGAGAAATCTAGATGGGAAAATAAGTAAAAAAAAAAGCAAAGCGCATTCTTCCCCTTACAGCCACTGTCCAGGACCTTTCTGGTGTAGCCATTGTGGTTGGCATCTTGGTCGCTGTCTTCCGCGTCAGTATCGTCGTCTCGACGTGCAGCTTGCAGAGGAGCAAGCCGCACGTAATGCTCGTCTGAAGAATCGTGTTAATAATTGCAGTCAAATTCAATCCGTACCGCGCCGCAAAAAATTCAGACGGTCGCTCAGCTCGTTGTCTTCGGCCTCAATCTCGAACGCAGTGCGCTTCCTGGACGACACCGTTGCAGGCGGGGTAAGCAGTCCACCAAAAGATCCGTCGCTCGGTAGAAGCGCATCGCTGGTGGCAGTACCGACGCGCATGAGCAGCTCCTGCAGGGCGCTGACTGTCGCTTGATTTTGCTTCTTGTTTGACGCCTGCTCGGACGACGGCGGATCGACGGGTGTGCGAGTGTGCTTGGGTGCAGGCGGCTGCAGCTGCTCCACGGTCGCGGCGCTCTTGCGTGCGTGCGGTGGCGAGGTCACGTACCTCGGCGCAGCAGGTGGCGTCCCCTTGGCGGGCGGCTGGTCCGACATCGTGGTTGTGCTCTTGTCCGGCCTGGGAGGCGGCATATGTGAGGTCATCCACGGAGCGATCGGCCTGGAAGCTGCTGTTGCTCTCTTGGCGGCCGATGGTGGTGCATGCTCTCGTGGCGTCGATGCGGCGGCCGCTGGAGGAGTCACGCGCTTGGTCTGCTCGGGCGCAATCGTCGTCGGTGGCTTGGTGGGTACTCTCTCCTTTGCGTGTGCCACGGTCGTCTTCTCGCTCCTTCTCGCCGGGGGCGGCGGCGATGGGGCCCGAGGAGGAGGTGGTTGTTGGCGGCTTGGTCGTTCGCGCAGTTGGCGGGCTCCCAAGGACGAGGACTCGTCAGGTGGTTGCTTCTCGGGGGTCTTGGTGGACTTCTTTGATCTCGCAGCCGCCGCTGGTGAAGGTGGGGGAGGAGGAGGGTGGGCAGGAGGAGATGGCGGCTTGCGGGCCGGGGCCAGCTCGTCCTCTTCCGCGGCCAGGACCTCTGCAGATGTCGCTGTCGTTGGAGGCGTCGGTACTTTGGACGACGCTGGCGGTGGCGGAGGCGCGGGGCTCTTTCGTGGGGCCAGTTCGTCCTCGTCGTCAAAGTCAAAGTTATCGGCTCTTGCTTTCTTGGCTGGCTGTCTGGTCGATGAGGTTGTCTGCTTCGGCAACGACGACGGTGTTTTTTTCGACGACGACGAGGGTGTTTGTTTCGACGACGACGAGGGTGTTTGTTTCGACGACGATGAAGGTGTATGTTTCTGCTTTGCCAGAGTCGACTTTGGGGCTGCCTTCTCGCTCACCTTGCTCGGTTTCTTATGCTGCTGGTTCACCGCAATTTCCTACAAGATCTCCCTTTCAAAATTGCGAGTTTTGCATGGAAAGTTTTCACCTCGGTGGTGTCTGGGGGCGGCGATTCGGGCTGGCTAAACTTGGACGAGTATTTGTCGAAAAGTTCAAAGATCTGCTCTGCGGGGAAGCCGCCTGTGCGCAGGGGGCTCATCGTCTTGGTGCCAAGCATCGGCGACGCAAGGCCGTCGCTCTTGAGCTGTGGAGACGTAAATTACAAATAAATAAAAGTACTCGTTTCTTCAAAAGCATACCGCGCGAACGATCGGCGTCGGGATCGGGATGTAGTTGGGAGCAGAGACGCGCTCGGTCTTTTTTTCGCCGATGATGGTGCGAACGTCGCTGATCCACGCGTCCACGTTGGCCGGGACACACTCGCAAACGAGGACGGCCTGCCGAAAGTCCGGGGTGAGGGCCTTGATCGAGGCGACGCCCGACGTGAGTTGCAGCTTCAGGACGACGGAACCAGGCAGACCGCCCATGTCCTTGCCCTTGACAATGTCGAATCGGTTGATGTGGACAAAGGGCGCCTGTGAAAAACACAGAAATTAATTTGAAAAACCGGTTAGAGCTTTCCCCCCTACTTCGATAAGGTCCACAATGTCCTCGTTGGGGACGATGGCATCCACAGAGATCGAGTGCAGGTTGATGTCGAGCCAGAACCGGGGGCTCTTCGGGGTGAGGGAAGACTTTTTGGCTGTCGACGATGCTGGGGACGGCTCGTTGTTTTTGGGTTGCTGCATGATGACGCCGTTGTACGTGATGGCAACGCACGGCGTGGACAAGACGACGCAGCGGCTGTCACCATCGCGACTGGCGCTGTGTGCGGCCGACGACGATGTGCGTGCCAGTTGGTCGTTGAGGAGGTTGAGGAATACTCGTGATCCAGCTGCAAACGAGGCACTGACGATGCTCAGGAACGCGTTCGACAGGGCAGGGGAAGGCCAGAGGGAACGAGCGAGCTCCTCGCGTTTGGATCGATCCGCAGGAGCGAGGCGGAAGACAATCTCGAAAAGGTACGATTGCAGCTTGAAGTCGCTGGCATCGTTGACCCTGGCGGCAACGGTCTTGACACGCTCCGGGGGGCACAGGGCTCGCAGACGCTCGAGGTTGCGCGTGCTTCCAGACAGCAGTTCGTCATTGAGCAACTCGCCCGCCTGAACAGAACAATCGAATTAATTTGCTGGATTAATTTGCTGGATTGATTTCTCCAAAAATTACTTGACGGCGCAACGGGATCATTTGGCGCACTGGGGGGAAGTCGTCGCCGTGGAGCATGAGGAGTAGGATCATGTCCATGTAGGCCATGCCGAGCTGCTCCTTGACTGAGAAGGCGATTAATACGAGCACAAAGGAAAAACCGCGTACCAGACTTGGATTCTTGAGCGTGCACGTTGATGTGGTCGAGGATCGACTTGAGGACCGAAAATCTGTCCATTCCGCCGTTGCCGCTGCTCGGCTCCGTGAGTAATCGATTGGCTGCAGCGTACCACATCGGGTTAGCACCGATAACTCGCACTACGCGAACGTACCAACGAGGTCCGTGATTGGGGCAGCATAGTGCTCGAGGCCGTTCGTGGGCGACTTGGACTTGGGATGGAATGCCGCAACGATTTCGGCAGTGAAGCGCAGAGCAGAGCAGACGCTGCCTAGCTCCTCCGACGCCTTTGCAAGGGCGAGCATTTGGTCCATAAACTTTTGGCATTGGTGCGTCCTTAAAATACGAGGAAATTAATTGTCATCCGACCTCCAAACTGGCATGTTACGTCGTGTTCAGCTGCTGGCGGGGGAGACACTGGTCGGCAGTAGCGCGGATCACGTCCATTCGGCGGAGAAACAGCGCCACCTCTTGCAGAATCTTCAAAAGAGAAGAGCAAGTTAAGCGCAAACAACAATCCCAAGCTTACCGTCGCCTCCTCTTCTGGCTCATAGTCGATGAACGACGCCACAAACACGTCCAGGATGAGGTGAGTTGGTCGCCCTCCTTGTTCTTGGACGGGAGCAGCTGGCGGATTCGCTGGAGCTGCAGGTGGACCAGGCATTTTGCTTTCTTGGCGGGCTGCTGTCCGAGTCCTGCTATGCTGTGTTGTGGGGGGGGAACGGTTGCGTTATGAAAACAACGATAGCTGCGCGCAGTCGTCTGAGCAAAGGGCCCAGCAACCAGGATAGGGAAGAGGAAGGATGGGAGAGCCCGTGCGGGAACGCATTCTTTGAAAAACATGTTGCAAAGTGAAATTTGGAAAACTTTTTCGGAACGCTTTCGGACTACAAGCAGGGGGGGAAGGAGTTGGCTTTCACTTTGCGTTTTCAAACTTGAGCGAGATCGAGTTGACGCAGTGGCGCTCATCGGTTGGTGTTTCTGTAACCAATTCAAAATTATTAATTATTTTTTAAATTTTTTAATTTTTTATCAGTACCATAGCCCTCGCCCTTGAAGACGTGGCCGAGATGACCGCCGCAGTTGGCGCAGGTGATCTCGATGCGCACCATGCCATGCGAGTGGTCTTCGTGTCGTTTGATGGCATTCTGAAAACACACTTTTTTTAAAAAAAAATATATATCTACCACAAACGTACAGGGATTCCGTCAAAGAACGCAGGCCAACCACATCCGCTGTTGAACTTGGTCGCCGACTTGTAGAGGGGCGCGTTGCATCCTGCGCACAGGTACACGCCGTCCTACGCGCATTTGAGCACTGGGAGAGTTGCCAAACGAACATACATCAAACTTCTTGTCGTACTCGCCCGTGAACGCGCTCTCGGTGCCCTTTTGACGGATGACCCGGAACTGCGCCGGCGTAAGAACGGCTCTGTTTGTGTTGGCGTCACCCAGCCATGACATCGGTTTAGGCTTTTGCAAAGCCAAGTAACCAAACCTCCACTCGTCTTCGGTCTTTGGTAGTCCAGACATTCTTCTTTGCTTCACGATGACGGCAGCGGCGGTGGCGGTGGCAGCGGCGGTGGCGGTGGCGGGCAACAATCGCGTCAGCAACGACGTGGAACAGGCGGCTAAACGCTGTATATCAGACGTGGGAGGCCACGTGGGCGTGATTTGAATGTAATGGGACAAAGAAGGGGTTAACTTAAAAAATCCCAAATAAATTTTCGTACAGGTTTGAGCCGCTTTGGGCGCTCGAGGCGCCGTCCGCCGTCGCTCCCAGGGAGGTGGCAGATGAATCTTGATGAGATTGGTGAGCTTTTTGTCGACGTTGACGCAATATTTTTTGCCACACTAGATCAGGCTGGTCACGTGATGGCCGTTTGTTTTTGCGTCCCATCTCCGTGAGCTTTGCGGATCCCGAAGAGCGACCTATACCGGCAGACTCGCCGACACAGACACAAGCGAGGTTCGAAATAAAAATTTTCTCGAGTTCCACGTGATTCTCCCTCGACCGGCCGCCCCATTTTCTCCTGTGTCAGGCCCAGGATGACTTCCTCGGGCGCGTGAAAAAACGCAAACAAATGTCGACGAGGAGTACGAAAATTGCGCGATGCAAAACTCGTACATCACTTTTTTGTTTTCCGTCGCTCGTCCTGTTTACCAAATCACCGCAAAATGGCACCACAAGCGGACTCCCTCGGCTCTGCCGCTGTTGCTGCCAAGCCAAACAGCGTTGCACAGGACTTGTTGTCCCAAGAGCCAAAAAGGCAACTAAAGGTGCCCAAACCGCTGCGCGGTCTTCCCTTTGTCGACCTGCTTTCGCGATTGGACCTTTCGCAAACTATCCAGCTGACAAGGTAGTTATTTTCCGTTTCATATTTCTAAATGTATTCCAAAAAAAAAAATTAATAATAATAAACAGCTTCCAGTCGACGGGTATGGTGATTCTGGACGTTTGCGACAAGCTGAGCCTGCTCAAGGACATGCGCGTGGTTTTCATCGACACCCTGTACCACTTCCCCCAGACCTACGAGCACGTCCGTGCCATCCAATCGTTCTATCCCGACATCCAGCTTTCCATTTACAAGCCACTGGGCGCCGACACCCGTGAGCAGTTTGAGGAGCGCTACGGCAAGGACCTGTGGGAAACCGACCCCGACCGTTTCGGCTACCTCACCAAGGCCGAGCCGAGGGATCGCGCGCTGCTCGACACGAAGGCGTCCATCTACATCAACGGAAGGCGGGCGGACCAGGGCGGCCTCCGCGACGGCCTGGAGCTTGCCGAGTACGACGAGACCCTCAACGTCACCCAGATCCAGCCCCTCTTTGACTGGACCGGCGCACAGGTCTGGGAGTACATCCGCCGCTTTGATGTTCCTTGTATGTCAAAATTTTATTATTTATTTCGGTTGAATTAAAAAATATTTTATTTTCAATTTTATTTTCATTTCCAGACAATAAACTTCACGACCTTGGCTACAAGTCTATCGGCGACATCTTCACGACAGTCCCCGTCGCAGCAGACGCCCCCGAGCGGTCAGGGCGATGGGCCGGGTCTGACAAAACCGAGTGTGGCCTCCACACGACTGTCGGTCCCAGGCGGACCCCTATAAATTCTTTGTCTGCTCCCGCCTTGCTTGTCTCTGCATGAGTCCCCTGACTGACTAGATTTATTTTGTTGCGACTGAGGAGAACTGAAAAATGATTGGTTATGGGTTACACACACATTTAACTGGCTTTTCGGACCCATGCATCCAAGGCACGTTGCGACCCCCCGCCCGCAAAGCCTCAACTAACGCCTCTTCTTTCTTTCTTTTGTTCTGCAGACTAAGCGCGGTGAGGTCCTTCAGCCGCGCCTCGTCGGTGCTGCGCATGAGCGAAGCGTAACGAAAGGGCCTGTCGGGTTTTCCTTACGTGCACTTTTTTTCCCCCCACCCCCTTCAGACCACAGGCACCTCTTCCACCAGCTGCCAAGGCAGAGGCCCCAGCAACAGCCACAGAGGCGGCTAGTGATGCAACACACCAGAGCTCGGCCGCAAAGCCGCCTCCACGTCCAAAGCCATCCCCTCGCACACTCGAGACGGCCTTTGAGGAGATCTTTTCGGGTGTCAAGAAGACGACAGCCGCCAGAGAGAACCTTTCTGGGGCTGCAGCAGGTACCGGTCCACAGCTTTTCACCAAGCTCCCCTCCTCGATTGCTTTTGGATCATCGTCAAAGCCGGACGCAAAGCCGGATGCAAAGCCTAAACAGGAATCCGCCGCTGACACTTTCGACACGTTGGTCGGTACGCGCTGTCTTTTTTATTTTATTGATGCGTTCCTCTTGTACTCATGCTTTCTTCGTAGATTCCGACAAAATGATCGACAGCATCGAAAAGTTTGAAATCGAGCAGTGGGTCTCCAACTTTTCCAACTCTGCCACCGCCGTTGAGAGCTTTTATAACCCCAAGTTGGACCTTGACCTGACAAAATTCAAGGTGACTCTTTTCGAGCACTTTGCAACTTGCGCTAAATTTTTTTTTTTTAAAAAAAAAAAATAATAATAATAAAATGTAGGAAAAGCGCAGGTTTGCGGTCTCCAAAAACGTCGCCCAAGATTTCAAGGACACACCGGTTAGCGATGTGCTCTCGTTCAACAACGCCAATCAAAAGGAGATGAACAAGTTTGCCATCCAAGAGGCCATCCGACTTACGCGGGCAAAGCTCAACGACACTGGCTCCACTGAGGTCCAAGGTAAAGTCCACGAACGACGCAGTGCACAAGTTGACCACGAAAAAAAAATTTTTTTTTAATAGTGGCCGTCGTATCGGCCAAGATCGACTGGCTCTCGGAGCATCTGAAGAAAAACCGCAAGGACTTTAACGCCCGCCGTCACATTGATTTCCTGGTGCACCAACGTCGCCGCCTCCTGGTCTACCTCAAGAGGATCTCCATCCCGCGCTACTTTAAGATCATCGACAAGCTCAACCTCCGCGACATCCTCCAGGTCTACCAAACGGCCAACATGACTGTCATCCCGCGCAGGAACGTCCCCCAGCTGACGAGGGAGGAGAAGATGGAGCGACAGGCCGCCAAGGACGCCAAGCTGGCCAAAAAGCTCAACAAGAAGAAGAAGAGGTCTTCATAGTCTTCGTAGTTTCATCTGTTCCATTTAGAAAAATACAAGCTGAGCCAGAGTTGAACGCAGCACGTCACAGAAAATCCTCGCCAAAAGTGAAGCCCCTTGGCTGGTCCCTTGCGGCCCCTTGGCGAGCCGCCCACTTTCTCTCCGGCTTCCACGGCTGGCTGTCTCTCTGTCTTCCTCCCTCCCCCCCGTGTGTGTCTTTGCTGTGCTTCGCGGGTGCGCTTGGCGTCGTAACTACTGGTCGTTCAAAGGCGAAACTGGTGATTCTGTTTCTAGGTGCTTCGTCGTGTTGACTTTCTCTCTCTCTCTCTTTCTCGCTGTGTGTGGCTGTGCATCCCCGGGGGGAGAAGGGAAGTGGAGTACATGGAGACGGTGCTGTTTTTTGTGCAGTAAGGTTGTGGCAGCCTTTATCATTACGCGTCGGCTTGCTTGGCGACGCCTCTATTATTTTACGACGTCTTCTAATCCCAATAATCAAGCACAGGACACCCCACACACACACACACACACCCTTCCCCCCCTCCCCGCCGTGGAAACACCGACAGACATGGCCTCAAACCGCGGCCGTGCCAAGAACTTTAGTGGCGGTGGTGGAAGCAACGGTGCTGGACAGATGCACCTTCATCAGCAACAGCTACACCAGCAGCAGCACCAGCAGCAAGGGTTGGCCCAACAGGGCCTCATTGGCAGCGACGACATGAACGGCGGCGACCTGATGCTGGGAGGGCCACCGCTGCACCAACAGCAGCAGCAGCACATGATTATGGTACCTCGCATGCTTTTTTTCCCTCTGCTTGTCTAATCGTCGAGCTGTCTTTAAGCAACAGCAACAACAGTACCCCCAGCAAGCAAACTACATGGCACTACAGCAGCAGCAGCAGCAGCAGCAGCAAGGAGGGCTGATGTCAACACAGCAAGCACAGGCGGCGGCACATGCAGCAGCAGCAGCAGCAGCAGCAGCAGCAGCTGGCGGTGGCATCAGTGCTGGCGGTGGCGGTCACCGACGGATGGAGACAGACCGCATGTAAGCCCGGCTCCATTTTATCCCGCATTTGTTAAACTAGGCATGCAGGCTCAACACGTACATCAACGACTACCTTACCAAGCGCGGGTTCCTGGACTCGGCCAGCATATTCACGATGGAGGCAAACGTCAACCCGAGCGAGAGCGTGCCTATCGATGCCCCTGGAGGGTTCCTGTTTGAGTGGTGGACAGTGTTTTGGGACGTGTTTTCCGCACGTTCAAACAAGGTCGCCACGACCAATGCGTCCAACTATGTCGAGATCCAATCCGTATGCAAGATTTGTTTGAATCATGGGATGTAGTATCTAAAACGCTTCTTAGCAACTCCAGCAACAGAGATCAAACGTTCAAAGGGGCTTTGCCCCGCCACCAGGGAGACCTCAGGCATGGGATTCTGTTGTTCTTTATTTGTTTGTTTGTTTACTGAAGCATGTTCACGATTAGATGGGCCCTCGATTGAGTGGGGCGGGATCGACTGCGGCGGCAGCGGCGGCGGCGACGGCGGCTGCTGGAGGTATCAACGGTCACCTCAGCAACCCTGCCTCGCCCCATGTTTCGTTTGGCCCGATCCCTGCAAATGCTCTCCCGATGGGTGGCCGTGATGGATGGTTCCCGAATGAATCGGTATTTACTATTGTTTTTGGCATCATTGTTTCATAGTTATGTATATTTTTTATTTTATTTGATTAGCCTCGCAATTCGTTCGATGCTGGCAATGTCAGGCCACCGATCCAACGACCGCCACCGACGATCATGAATGGAGCCCCAACTGGAAAGCAGCCAAAGGGCAGTGCAAACGGCGGAATGATAGAGCAACAACAGCAACTGCAGTTGATGCAACAGCAGCATGCAATGATGAACCAAAGACTGCAGGTCAATCAAACAATTGCCCGACCTCTGCCAGATGTCAAGCCTTGTACGTTACTTTAAAAAAAAAAGATAATCCAGTTCACTCACCGCACGACATTGCTGTAGTGACCAATGCTTCGAAACGACAGCGAACTCTCGAGCAACAGCAGTCCCCGCAGGCTATGCCTGGAACGCCGATGAATGCACCCACACCGGGCAAGTACAGTGTCACTACGACGTCACCATGGGGTGGCGCTGGCTCTCCACCGCCCATGCAGGGAGGAGGGGGATCGTCAGCACCTCCGATGTACGATATTGGTGAACATATCCCTCAGCAGCAGCAGCAACAACAACAACAACAACAACCAGGCTTCGGCTACGCGCCGATGGTACTAGCACAGTTCGAGGTTTTTTCTTTTATTTAAACAAAAACATTTTTCTTTTTTCCGCAACAGACCCCTGCGCCTGACTCGTACCAGGTCCCTCAGCGTCAGTCTCCCCCGCAGCTTCAACACCCTCAACAGGCCGTTCGCCGTACTTCGAATGCTTCTCAGCAACAGCAGAAGAAGCAGCTCGATGCGTTGTACATTCAGCAGCAGCAGCAGCAGGCAATTCAGCAGCAGCAGCAGCAGCAGCACGGTGGAATGGGTAGCATCATCGAGCCTGCCATGGTCGACATGGACGCAATCGATGCCGAGGAGAAGCAGAATCGTGCCATGCAGCAGCAGCAACAACTCCAGTTCCAGCAGCAGCAACAACAGCAACACCACCTGATGATGCAGCAGCGTCTCCATCAGCAGCAGCAGCAGGTGCACATGCAGCAGAAACAACAACAGCAACTGCTGCAGCAGCAACTGCAGCAGCAACCACCGCAGCAACCACCGCAGCAACCACCGCAGCAACCACCCCAACAGCAGTTGCCGCAGCCAGACGCCGACTTGTACAATGTCGACGGGCTGTACAATTCCGACGATGCTCTCGTAGACTCTTTCCTCAGCGAGTCGGCGAGCTTTGTCGGTGGTGGTAGTGGGACTGTTGGCGCTGAAACTGGTAATTTTATTGAGGACTTGTTTTTTTTAAAAATAATAATAATTGTTTTTGCAGCGGCCAGCGATATTTCTTCTCAGAATGTGACTGTGCCCAAACTCCAGCAAGTGGGGGCGCTGAGTGGACACCAAAACAAGGTCTCTTGCTCGTCGTTTTCGGAGGACGGCAAGTACCTGGTCTCGGGGAGCCTCGATCGGAGGTTACTCGTCTGGTCGACAGACTCGAATACGCTCATCCTGCCATTCGAGGGCGCGCACGGCAACCAGATCAACGATGTCCGCTTTGGTTCCGACACGCACTGCCTCTCTGCTTCGTCCGACAAGACCGTCAAGCTGTGGCAAGTCGCTGCACCAAACGCTGGTTGTCTCCAGGTAACCAACCGCAATCGATAAAAGAGAATCATTTTTTTAATAAATAAATAAATAAAATACTAGACCTTTTCGGGTCATCAAGCCGCTGTCAACTCTGTGGACTTTGTGCCGTCCAACCCCGAACTGTTTGTGTCTGGCGACGCGGACGGGCTCCTGTACATCTGGACCATGTCGCAACAACCCCCCAGTTACTCCAAGCACAAACTTGGTGGGAACGCAGTCAAGCTGGTCCGCAGCAGTCCCAACCGTCCGCTGGTGGCCGTGGCTGTCGATAACATTCTCTACATTGTCGATACCTCTGGCACGGCGATCGCAAGCTCCAACACGCACTCGCGCTCTGTAGGCCTTTCTGTTGCTTTTTTTCGAGTTTAAATATCTAAATTTCCCTTTTTTTTTTTTTTTCCTTCTTCGTTTTCTCTCGCTTCTGCAGATCAATGGGATAGCTTGGTCGTCAGACGGAAGTCTCATTGTCGCGTCGTCAGAAAACCTGGTCACGATCCA